>Ga0265331_10001605_pt1 | contig 16512 bp, 16 predicted proteins | sample 41923metaG_FD_202088 | JGI IMG/M metagenome (GOLD analysis project Ga0265331, IMG submission 202088) | Rhizosphere microbial communities from Carex aquatilis grown in University of Washington, Seatle, WA, United States - 4-19-23 metaG | ecosystem: Host-associated > Plants > Roots > Rhizosphere... | reverse complement strand
GCCAACACACTAAAAAATAACGTAAAATCCGCCCCTTTCTGTTAACTGGCTAAAGAGATAAACATTATGGTGATCATTCGTCTCGCCCGTGGTGGCGCGAAGAAATCCCCCTTCTACAGCGTTGTGGTTGCTGATTCGCGCAATCGCCGCGATGGCCGCTTCATCGAGCGTGTTGGGTTCTACAATCCGGTAGCTAAGGATGGCCAGGAAGGCCTGCGCCTGAACAGCGAGCGTATCGCTTTCTGGCAAGGCAACGGCGCGCAGTTGTCTGACCGCGTTGCGCTGCTGGTCAAGCAATCCGCCAAGGCTGCCTAATACCCTTGTCGCCGCCTGATCTGGTGGTGATGGGGCGGATTGCCGTCCCCTACGGCCTGAAGGGCTGGGTCAACGTCAATCCCGAGACCGAATATCTGGATGGTCTGTTTGACTATCCGGTGTGGTGGGTGCAAACAGAAGCCGGCTGGCGCGAGTTCAAGATCGAAGATGCCAAAGTGCATGGCGATCATCTGGTTGCCAAGCTGGAAGGCATTGGAGACCGTGATCAGGCTTTTCGGCTCAAGGGCAAGTCCGTTGCGGTACTGCGTGAAGAATTGCCGGAGCCGGAAGAAGACGAATATTACTGGTCCGACCTGGTCGGATTGGAAGTCGAAAATCTGCAGCAGGTGAAGTTTGGCACGATCACCGAACTGTTTGCCACCGGCGCCAACGACGTGATCGTGGTCAAGGGTGAGCGAGAGCGGTTAGTCCCGTTCATCGACCAGGTGGTGATTGAGGTCGATCTGCCCAGCAAGCGCATGGTCGTGGATTGGGACGCAGAGTTTTGACTGAGGCGGTGGAAAACACTGCGGTGCAGTTTGACGTCATTACGTTGTTCCCGCCCATATTCGAGGCGATATCCAAATTTGGAGTGACCTCGCGGGCGCTGGAAAAAAAGATATACCAATTGCAGTTGTGGAATCCGAGAGACTTCACGACTGATAGTTACAAGACCGTGGATGATCGACCCTACGGCGGCGGCCCCGGCATGGTGATGCTGGCAGAGCCGCTGGAAAAAGCGATCGAAGCTGCGAAAATGCGGCAACGCGAAGCAGGGGTGGAAAACACAAAAGTGATCCACCTGTCGCCGCAGGGCAAGCCGCTGACGCACGAGGCCGTGATGGAACTGGCGTCACGACAGGGTGTCATCCTGCTGGCGAGTCGCTACGAAGGTGTGGATGAGCGCCTGCTGCAACGTGTGGTCGATGAGGAATACTCGATCGGCGACTATGTGCTCTCCGGCGGTGAACTGCCGGCGATGGTGCTGATCGATGCGGTAGTACGGCAGTTGCCCGGTACGCTGGGCGATGCGGATTCGGCGGTAGAGGATTCCTTCGTGGATGGCCTGCTGGATTGCCCGCACTACACGCGGCCGGAAGTATATGAAGGTGTGAAGGTGCCGGATGTGTTGATGTCTGGGCATCATAAAGAGATCAAGCGCTGGCGATTGAAACAATCGCTGGGGCGAACCCGGGACAAGCGCCCGGATTTACTGGCCGCAAGGTCGTTGACGAAAGAGGAATCTCGGCTGCTTGCAGAGTACGAGCAGGAACAAGATCCTCACAATTAAAAGGAACTGTGAAATGGCAAATATCATTCAACAGCTGGAGCAGGAAGAAATTGCCCGTCTGGGCAAGGTCATCCCTGATTTCGCACCAGGCGATACCGTGGTGGTTGGCGTGAACGTGGTTGAAGGTACCCGCAAGCGCGTTCAGGCATACGAAGGCGTGGTTATTGCCCGTCGTAACCGTGGCCTGAATTCAAGCTTCATCGTGCGCAAGATCTCTTCCGGTGAAGGCGTGGAGCGTACGTTCCAACTGTACTCCCCACTGATCGCCAGCATCGAAGTGAAGCGTCGCGGTGATGTTCGCCGCGCCAAGCTGTACTACCTGCGTGAGCGTTCCGGCAAGTCCGCACGTATCAAGGAAAAGCTGAAGGCCCGCGAAAAGGACATCGCTGTAGCAGAGTAATCGCTGCGGTGTTTCGCGAACAACCCCACGATCGAAAGACGTGGGGTTTTTTATTGCGGTAACATAGGGCATGACTCAAGAATTTCACACCATCATTTCTGCACCCTTTGGCGCAGTAGGCCTGCGGGTGGTGAACGGAAACCTGATCGGGGCGGAATTTCTGCCGATCGGCACTGAGCCATACTTGGCGGCAGATTCAGTCGCGAGAGCAATCTCCCGCCAGATTGCGGATTACCTCTCGGATGCCACAACAGTCTTGCAGGTGCCACTGCAAGCCAACGGTACAGTGTTTCAGCGGCGCGTCTGGCAAGCTTTATGTACCATTCCTCTCGGTAGTACTTGGACCTATGCCGAACTGGCCGAGCGGGTCGGTTCTGGACCGCGTGCCGTCGCCAATGCCTGCGGTGCCAACCCTATCCCTATTGTCATCCCCTGCCACCGGGTGGTGGCAAAGAACGGTTTGGGTGGGTTCATGCAAGGGTGCGCAGACGATTCGCTCAACATCAAGCAATGGCTACTGGATCATGAGAGACGAAAATCAGTCGCTACTGGATGAGTTTACCGACCGGCTATGGCTGGAAGAGGGGTTGTCGCGAAACACGCTGGAAAGCTACCGGCGTGATCTGACCCAATTCGCTGAATGGCTGGAAAAGGCATACGACAAACCCCTGCTACAAGTCGAACGGGTTGATGTTGAACGCTATCTTGCTGCGCGTTTCCCTCAAGTGAAGCCGCGCAGTATCAGCCGTCTGATGGCAAGCATGCGGCGTCTTTATCGTTATGCGGTGCGTGAGAACAAGATTGTCAGCGATCCCACCTTGCAGATTGCATCCCCCAAATTACCGCGTAATTTGCCCAAGAGTCTGGGTGAAGATGAGGTTGTGGCGCTGCTCAATGTGCCTGATACCTCTCAATTGATTGGGTTGCGCGACCGCGCCATGCTGGAAACGCTTTACGCGACGGGGCTGCGTGTTTCCGAACTGGTGAACCTGAAAGTCAGCGAAGTCAGCTTGGACATGGGTGTGGTGCGGGTCATGGGCAAGGGTAGCAAAGAGCGCCTGGTGCCGTTGGGTGAAGAGGCGCTGGATTGGATCAGGCGCTATCTCGGTCAGTCACGCCCGTTGATACTGGAGAGAAGGTTGAGCGAAAGCCTGTTTGTCACCCAGCGCGGCGAGGCCATGACGCGGCAGGCATTCTGGTATCTGATCAAGCGCTATGCACTGCTGGCAGGTATTGCCAAGCCCATGTCGCCTCACGTGCTTCGCCATGCTTTTGCTACGCATCTGCTGAATCACGGCGCCGATTTAAGAGTGGTGCAAATGCTTTTGGGGCATGCGGATATTTCGACGACGCAGATTTATACGCATGTGGCACGCGAGCGATTGAAGCAACTGCACGCACAGCATCATCCGCGCGGATAGCTAATGCTGATGAGGTTGGGCTTGCTGCAGCCCCGAGATGTAAGTGTCTACGATGTTGGCGGCCATGGCATCGAGCGAAAATAGCTGTGGATCCAGCGTCCAATTAACCACCAGTCCATCCATGATGGCCATCAGGCCAACGGCCGCTTGCCGCGCACAGGTGTTTTTTGACAGGAAATTCCGCTCCTGCGCCAGCCGCAGGGCTTTTTCGATGATGTCGAGAAAGCGGTGTCCGCACTCCATGTGTTGATCGCGAATCTTGGCCATTTCGCCAACGTATTCGCATTTGTGCCAGAGGATTTCAAACACACGGAAATGACGCGGATTATTCACGACATCGTGGGGAATGGAAAGCACGAGTGAACGCACAAAAACCATCGGATTGTCATGCTGGTGAGATTGCAGTTCTTCAAGGCGTAGCTCAAAAGGCGCAATGATGCGCTGAATCATGGCATCGTAGAGATCAACCTTGTGGGCAAAATGCCAATAGATCGCGCCACGCGTCACATCTGCTTCGGTGGCAATGTCTGCGAGTGAGGTGCGAGAAACGCCGTTGCGCTGAAAAACAACTTCGGCCGCATCCAGAATGCGGCAGCGCGTTTCGAGTGCCTCTTCTTTGGTTTTACGCACCATGCGGAAAACTCCACTAAACCATGACTTCAATGTAGGAATTTTAACATAAATTCCATTTACATACACTCGCGAATGTATGTATCATGAGCGCTCTTTTGATCAAATTTAATTATCAAGCTGCTTTTTCGCTTTGCTAAAGCCGAAAAAGGGGTTCAAGGAATATGACATGGCTGCCATCAACTACCAATTATCTCCCGCCAAACTCAGTATTGCCATGCTGATGGCCATGACCATTAGCATGGCAGCGTGCACCAAGACGCCTGAAGTTTCAGGCGCGCCAAAAATGCCGCCACCGGAAGTAGTCACGGCAACCGTGCAGGCGAGCAGCGTGCCGGTGACTTACGAATATGTCGGCCAAACGGTGGGTTCGCGCGAAGTGGAAGTGCGGGCCAGAGTGACCGGCCATGTTGAGAAGCGGCTTTACGAAGAAGGTGGACTGGTGAAGGCCGGGCAGCCACTGTTTCAACTGGATACAAGGCCCTTTGCCTTGGCCGTATCGACAGCGAAAGCAGCGGTAGTTTCCGCCGAAGCGGATATTGCCCGTGCCGAGGCCTTGGCTGCACAGGCCAATCGAGAACGTGCCCGGATGGATAGTCTGGCAGAAGCCCACGCGATCAGCCGCAAGGAGGCAGACGATGCTGGATCTTCCGCACAGATCAATGCTGCAGAAGTCGGCGCGGCGAAGGCCAAGTTGGAACAAGCGCGTGCCCAGTTGAAAGAGGCGCAACTCAATCTTGAATATGCCAATGTAGCGGCACCCATCGAAGGTGTGGCCGGGCGTGCACTTAAACAGGAAGGCTCACTGGTGAGTAACACCGGCGATAGCCTGCTGACGACCCTGGTGCAGTTGAATCCGCTGTATGTCGCATTCAATGTCGCCGATGCCGACCGTCAGCGCCTTGATCATGAGGTGGCACAGGGTCAACTGGTACTTCCCAAGAACGGATACAACGTGAAACTGTTACAGCGTGACGGTACTCCGCTGGGTTCGACCGGCCGCATCAATTTCGTGTCTTCGACGGTCAGCAATCAAACCGGCACTCTGGAAATGCGCGCCACACTGGCCAACCCGGGCAATGCCATCAAGAGTGGCTTGTTTGTTCGTGTGCTGCTGGAAGGTGCCGAGCGCCCCAACGCACTGACTGTGCCGCAACGCGCGGTGCAGGAGGGCACCAAGGGCAAGATCGTGCTGCTGGCCGTCAAGAACAAGGAAGGCGCGTGGGTGGCCGAAGCGCGCCCGATTGAAGTGGGTGAGTGGGTGAACGGCAAGGACGATGAAAAGCAGTGGGTGGTGCGCAGCGGCTTGCAGGTTGGCGATCAGGTCATCGTCGAGGGCTTGATGAAAATTGGTCCCGGCGCACCGATCAGCCTGGGCAAGCCAGCAACACAAAAGCCTGAACCTTCTACTGGCGCTTCGAGCTAGTCTGGCTCGGGCACACTTGGAAAGCAACCCATGAATTTCTCCAAATTCTTTATCGATCGCCCAATTTTTGCGGCGGTGTTGTCCATCTTTATTGTGCTGGCCGGCCTGGCTGCCATCCGCACGTTGCCGATTGCACAGTATCCGGAAATCGCACCACCTGTCGTGACGGTGCGGGCTGTGTACCCCGGTGCCTCAGCCGAGGTGCTGGAGCAGACCGTGGCGGCTCCGCTTGAATCGCAGATCAATGGTGTCGAACACATGATGTACATGAGCTCGACGTCGGCTTCCAGCGGCGTGCTGGAAATTCAGGTGACGTTCGACATTGGTGCCGATGCCGATCAGGCTGCGCTTAACGTCAACAACCGCGTCAAGCAGGTTGAAGTGCGCCTGCCGCAGGAAGTGCGTCGCCAAGGTGTGACGGTGGAAAAGGGTTCGTCTGCCTTTCTGCAGGTGATCGCTTTCCGTTCGCCGGATGACTCGCTGGATGACCTGACCATCAGCAACTACGTGACTTTGAATGTGCTGGATCGCATCAAGCGCATCCCGGGCACAACCAACGTGCAAATTTTCGGTGCCAAGGATTACGCCATGCGCATCTGGCTGAAGCCGGATCGCATGAAGCAGTTGGGGGTTTCTGTTACGGAGATCGCCAGTGCAATCAACAGCCAGAACGCACAGTTCGCCCCCGGCAAGATCGGTCAGAGCCCGAATGGCGGCGATCAGGATCTGGTCTACACCATCACTACGCAGGGGCGCTTGAGCGACCCGAAACAGTTTGAAGACATCATCGTGCGCTCCAGTGCTGCCGGTGCCGAGGTGCGACTGAAGGACATCGCCCGCGTCGAGCTGGGTGCCAAGGATTACGACTTTATCGGGCGCGTTAACGGTAAGTCGGCGACGCTGGTTGGTGTGTTCCTGCAGCCTGGCTCCAACGCGCTGGGTGTGGCGGAAGAGGTCAACAAGACTGTGGCAGAGCTCGCCGCAGCCTTCCCCAAGGGGCTTGAGCGTGCCGTGGTGTACGACACGACACGCTTTGTCAAAGTCTCCATCCATGAAGTAGTGAAAACGCTGCTCGAAGCCATGGTGCTGGTGTTTCTGGTCGTGCTGCTGTTCCTGCAGAACCTGCGGGCCACGCTGATTCCGACGTTGGCGGTGCCGGTGTCGCTGATCGGTACATTCGCCGGACTGCACGTGCTGGGCTATTCCATTAACACGCTGACGCTGTTCGGCATGGTGCTGTCGATCGGTATCGTGGTGGATGACGCCATAGTGGTGCTGGAGAATGCCGAGCGCTTGATGCATGAACATGCCATGTCGCCGCGTGCGGCGGCTTTGGAAGCAATGCGTGAAGTGACCGGCCCGGTGATCGCGATCATGCTGGTCCTGATATCCGTATTCGTGCCCATCGCCTTCATCGGCGGCTTGGCCGGTGAGTTGTATCGCCAGTTCGCCATTACCATCTCGATCTCGGTCATGATTTCGGGGCTAGTGGCGCTGACGCTAACGCCTGCCTTGTGTGCGGTCATCCTCAAGCCGGAACACAAGCAGGTCAACGGATTCTTCCGCGGCTTCAACCGTTTGTTCGGCTGGGTGACGAAGCGTTATACCGGTGGTGTGGATTGGATATTGAAACGTGCTGCAGTGGGCATTGTATTGTTCCTCGTCATGGTGGCGGTCACAGTGCAACTATGGCGTATCACGCCAACCTCGCTGGTGCCGGATGAAGATCAGGGTTACTACATTGCTGCGGTCTTCCTGCCGGATGGAGCCAGCCTGCAGCGCACCGACCGCGTGGTGGGCAAGGTGACCGAGGCGATCAAATCCAATCCTGCCAACGAATATGCGGTGGCATTTACCGGCATGGATTTTCTGGGTGGCTCGTTCAAGAACAGCGCTGCCACCATTTTTGCCTCAATGAAACCCTGGGATGAACGTCAGATGCCTTCAGGGGCATTGGTCGGTGAATTCTATGGCAAGACTGCAGGCATCAAGGAAGGCTTGGCGCTCGCCTTCAATCCGCCGGCGATTTTTGGTCTGGGGAACTCCGGCGGTTTCGAAGTCAATATCCAGAATCGCGGTGAAGGTGGCCCGCAAAGGATGAATGAAGTAGTGCAGGCGTTCATTGCCAAGGCCTCGCAGGACAAGACCTTTGCCTTCGCTCAGACGTTATGGCGTGCACAAACTCCTCAGCTGTACGTTGATGTTGATCGTGCTCGAGCCGCGGCGCTGGGGGTGAGTCTGGACGAAGTGTTCAATACGCTATCAGCGACGTTGGGGACCTATTACGTCAACGATTTCAACAAATTTGGCCGAACCTGGCAGGTGCTGATGTCAGCGGACAAGGAATATCGCAAAAAGCCCGAGGATATCGGTGCACTGCACGTGCGTGGCGCCAACAATCAGATGGTGCCGATCTCGGCGTTTGCCACAGTCAAATACAGCACGGGCCCGGAAACGCTGAACCGTTTCAACAATCTGCCCTCGGTCAAGATTCTGGGGTCTGGCGTGCCCGGTATCAGTTCCGGCGAAACTTTGGAGCATGTCGACAAGATCATGAAAGAAGTGCTGCCGCCAGACTTCAGCTACGAATGGAGCGGCGCGTCGTTCCAGGAAAAACGCTCCAGCGGGGCTTCCAGTCTGGCGCTTGGCATGGCCGTGGTGATGGTGTTCTTTATCCTCGCCGCGTTGTATGAGCGTTGGACGCTGCCGTTCGCGGTGCTGCTGGCATTGCCTTTTGGCCTGTTCGGTGCGCTGGCCATGGTGTGGGTACGCAATATGGCCTATGCCGTGCTGTTGCCGGGTATCCCCATTCCGCCGCTCACCAATGACGTGTATTTTCAGATTGGTCTAGTGACATTACTGGGGCTGGCGGCCAAGAATGCCATCCTGATCGTCGAATTCGCCATCATGAAGCAGCATGAAGACGGCATGTCGGCACGCGATGCAGTGCTGGAAGCGGCACGGCTGAGATTCAGACCCATTCTGATGACGTCGCTCGCCTTTATCCTTGGCGTGCTGCCGCTGGCGATTTCTACCGGGGCTGGCGCCGGCGCGCGGCAATCGGTTGGGACAGGCGTCATGGGCGGCATGCTGGCAGCGACTTTTCTGGCGATCTTCTTTGTGCCACTGTTCTACAAGCTGATCGCCCGCAACGACAAGAAAAAAGAGGTCATCAATGCGTAAATCACTATTGGCCATTGCACTGACAGCCGCGCTGCTGCCTGCCTGCAGCCTGCTGCAGATGCAACACGAGCAGCCCGCGCAGGTGCTGCCTGAAACTTGGAATGCGACAGTTAGTGCGACCCAAACAGGCACCGCCGGCGAACGCTGGTGGACATTGTTCGCCGATCCGGTACTTGACGCGCTGGTTGAGGAAGCGCGTCAGCACAATCATGATGTTGAAGCCGCCGCAGCGCGAGTTCTGGAAGCAGAAGCGACGCTGGGTGTTACGGATGCTGACCGCTACCCGGTGATTACGGCCAATGGGACCGGCAGCCGCCGCGGCATCTCCAAGGTGACTGCCACGCCAATGTTCGGTGGTATCCCGCGTAACCAGAACGATGCGCGTCTGACGCTGGATGCGAGTTATGAACTGGATGTGTGGGGCAAGTACCGCCGTGCCAGTGATGCAGCCCGTTCACAACTTCTGGCGGCGCAGGCAGGCCGCGAAACCGTGCTGCTGACTCTGACAGCTGACGTGGCCCAGCAGTATTTCAACTTGCTGGCAGCGGACGATCAGGTTGCCGTGATCCGCGACGTGCTCAAGAGCCGGCAGGACAGTCTTGAGTTATTGCACGTACGCATCAACAACGGCGTGGGTTCGGACTATGAAATAAGGCAAGCCGAGGCTGAAGAGGCCGCTGTGCGCTCCCAACTGAGCGGCGCCCTCAAGGCGCAGGAAAATCTCGAATCTGCACTCGCCATTTTGCTCGGCCGTTCGCCCCGTGAGGTGATGAATGGCAAACTGGCCCGTGGACATGTGGCTGCGCAACAAGTGCTTTGGGTGCCGGATGGACTGCCTTCCGACCTGCTGCTGCGCCGACCGGATATCCGCGAAGCCGAGCAGAAATTGCTGGCCGAAAATGCAAAAATTGACGTGGCACGTGCCGAGTATTTCCCGACGATCTCATTGACTGCGTATCTGGGTCTGGAGAGTGCGACGCTTTCCAAGCTCTTTACCGGCCCTGCAGGTATCTTTCAGTTCGCACTCGGTTTGGCACAACCCATCTTCAACGCCAAGCGACTGGATTTCAACGTCAAGGCGACTGAAGCACGGCGCGAGCAGGCGCTAGCGGCCTATCAAAAGGCGGTGGCCAGCGCTTTCGGTGATGTTCGCAATGCGCTGAGTGCGCAAGCCGCTGGGCATGAAACGCTCAAGGCCGAGACTGACCGCGTCGCTGCGTTGCTTGAAACCCAGCGTCTGGCAAATGTGCGTTACGAAGGCGGCGTGTCGAGCCGGCTTGAAGTGCTGGATGCTGACCGTCAATTGTTGCAAGCCAAGCTGGCCAAGGTGGATGCGGAGAATGCGCAACGGGCGGCTGTGGTGAGTTTGTTCAAGGCACTTGGCGGTGGGTGGAAGCCTGCGGAAGCTGAGCCACCCATTTCGGCGGCATCCAAATAACGGCGCTATCTGTATTTGGAGACAGCAAAAAGCCGGCAACTGCCGGCTTTTTGCTGGGCTGAATCGTGATCGCTACTAGCTAGGCCTGTTGCCGCGTTCAATCACTACGCCCAACTGCTTCACTCCCGGCAATATCCCCGGTTTGCCTACCCGAATCTTCACCCAGGGTGTGCCGAACTCCGTCAGGATCAACTGGCACACGTGCTCTGCCAGTGCCTCAACCAGCTTGAAGCTGTGTTCGGCCAGCGTTGCCTTGATCCTCGCCACGATCTGCCCGTAGTCGATGGTGTCCTTGATGGCGTCGGTCTGGCACGAGCGGCTGTGCGGCATCGCAAGTTCGATGTCGAGCACAATGGTTTGCGGCAGCAGGCGTTCCCACTCGGGCACGCCGAGGCGGGTTTCGACTTTGACTTCTTGTAAAAAAATAATGTCCATTTAGCTTAGAATCCTAGTTTTCCAAATTCTAGAGCATCTGCAATGAATGAGTTCGGTTTTGTGCTGGCGGCCTATGTGCTGGGGTCGATTTCTTTCGGGATCGTGGTGAGCAAGCTGTTCGGGCTGCCTGATCCACGGACCGTGGGTTCCGGCAATCCTGGGGCGACCAACGTCATGCGCAGCGGCAAGAAACTGGCCGCCTTGCTGACCTTGCTGGGTGACGCCGGCAAGGGGTGGCTGGCCGTTTGGTTGGCGCAGCATTACGGGCTGACGACCGAGTGGGTGTGCGCGGTGGCGGTGTCCGTGTTTCTGGGGCACCTGTATCCGGTGTTTTACGGATTCAAGGGCGGCAAGGGCGTGGCGACAGTGGCCGGCATCCTGTTCGCGCTATCGTTGTGGCTGGGTGCGAGCGTGATGGCGACCTGGGCGCTGGCGTTCTTCATGTGGCGCGTGTCTTCGCTCTCTGCGCTGATCGCTGCCGGTTTTGCGCCGGTGTATGCCGCTTCCTTCTTCGGATTCAATCTGGTGACGGGCACGGTGCTGGTGCTGTCTGCGCTGCTGGTCTGGCGGCATCAATCCAATATTCGCAAGCTGCTGGATGGTACCGAGTCGGGCTTCAAGAAGCCGACGCCGGGCGATCAGCCGCCCAAATGATCAGGTCGCTGTGAGCTCGGCCAGATCCCAGCGCGGCCTCACCGTGAAAGCGTGGTTGCCCTGCACTGTATTTTTCAGCCGCATGGCGCCGGCAAAAGCGATCATGGCGCCGTTGTCGGTGCAGAATTCAAGGCGCGGATAAGAGACCTCAAAGCGGTTTTTTATCGCAGCTTGGTTAAGCGATTCGCGTAGACGTCTGTTGGCACCCACTCCGCCGGAAACGATCAGCCTGTCTAGCCCGGTCTGATTCAGTGCGGCAACACATTTGGCTGTCAGTACATCCACCACGGCTTCCTGAAATGCATAGGCGATGTCGGCTCGGGCAGTGTCATCCAGCGACGATGACGTGGTCGCCGTCAGTGCTGCGGTCTTGAGCCCGCTGAAGCTGAAATCCAGTGTGCCGCTGTTCAGCATGGGGCGCGGCAGTTTGAGTTTTCCCGGCTGGCCCTGTTCTGCCAGCTTGGCAACGGCGGGGCCGCCCGGATATTCCAGCCCAAGCAGCTTGGCAGTCTTGTCGAACGCTTCGCCTGCCGCATCATCCAGCGTGTCTCCCAGCAATTCGTATGCACCAATGCCGGTAACGCGCATCAATTGCGTGTGTCCGCCTGAAACCAGCAGGGCGACGAAGGGGAAGGACGGAGGATTTGCTTCCAGTAGGGGAGCAAGCAAGTGTCCCTCAAGATGGTGGACGCCGATGGTCGGGATGTCGAGGGTGAACGCCAGCGCCTCGGCTACGCTGGTGCCGACCAGTAGCGCGCCAGAAAGTCCCGGTCCCTTGGTATACGCGATGGCGTCGAGATCGCCTAGATTCAGCCTTGCGTCGCGCAACACTTGCTCGGTAAGTGGCAGTACCCGCCGGATGTGATCCCGCGAGGCGAGTTCGGGCACGACGCCACCGTATTCTGCGTGCATCTTGATCTGCGAGTGCAGTGCGTGGGCCAGCAAACCCTTATTCGTGTCATAAAGCGCGATGCCGGTTTCATCGCAGGAAGATTCGATACCAAGAACGAGCAAAGGGATAAGTCCTGAAAGTGATTGATTAATTGCAGACTGCTCGCTAGAATAGCAAACTTTTTCGTTGTCTCTCAAGGAGAGAAGGTTTCGATGACTACCGTACGTGTAAAAGAGAACGAGCCGTTTGATATCGCCCTGCGCCGCTTCAAGCGCATCATGGAAAAGACAGGTCTGCTGACCGAACTGCGCGCTCGCGAGTTCTACGAAAAGCCCACCTGGGAACGTAAGCGCAAGGCTGCTGCCGCTGTTAAGCGTCAGTACCGTCGTCTGCGCAACCAAACGTTGCCTCCCAAGCTCTACTAATCGATATCTGCCGTGTCACTCAAAGCTCGAATCTCGGATGAGATGAAGGCCGCGATGCGCGCCAAGGACGCTGTGCGTCTGGGCGCGATCCGGCTGTTGCAGGCTGCCATCAAGCAACGCGAGGTGGATGAGCGCATTGAACTGGATGACACGCAGGTGATTGAGGCGATCGAAAAGATGCTGAAACAGCGTCGTGATTCGATCAGCCAGTATGAAGCGGCCAACCGTCAGGATCTGGCGGATGTAGAGAAGTTTGAGGTTTCCATCCTGCAAACCTATCTGCCGCAGGCGTTCACTGCCGAAGAAATCACGGCCGTGATCGACAAGGTGGTGGCCGATACCGGTGCTACTGGCATCAAGGATATGGGCAAGGTGATGGCCGCCGTGAAGCCGTTGGTGGTAGGGCGCGCCGACATGGGCAGCATCTCCGGCCTGATCAAGGCGAGGCTGGGTGGTTAGTCTGCGGCACAATCCGGCAGTGCTGAACGAAAAGGAGCGACAAGCTCCTTTTTTGTTTTTTGGAGCCTAACGAGTGGCCATTCCGGAGAGTTTTATTCAGGAACTGCTGAATCGCGTCGACATCATCGACGTGATCGACGGCAGCGTACCGCTTAAAAAAGCCGGCGCCAACTACTCCGCCTGCTGCCCGTTCCATAACGAAAAAACCCCGTCTTTCACGGTTAGCCCGACCAAGCAGTTTTACCATTGTTTCGGTTGCGGTGCGCATGGTACGGCGCTGGGCTTTTTGATCGAGTATCAGGGCCTGGGTTTTGTTGATGCGGTACACGAACTGGCCAAGCGTGTCGGCATGGTGGTACCGCAAGAAACTCGAACAGAGCAGGATGTTGCCGCGCAAAAAGCCGCCGTCGGCATGCACGAGGCACTGCAACTGGCGTTGGGCTATTACCGCGGTGAGCTGAAAAAATCCGAGAAGGCGATTGCCTATTTGAAAGGCCGAGGCCTGAGCGGCGAGATCGCTGCCAAATTTCAGATCGGCTATGCCCCGGCAGGTTGGCAGAATTTGGCCGAAGTGTTGCCTGAATATCAGTCCGAAGCGCTGACAACGGCAGGTCTGGTGATTACCAATGAGCAGGGGCGGCGTTACGACCGTTTCCGTGATCGCATCATGTTTCCGATCCATGATCAGAAAGGCCAGGTGATCGGCTTCGGTGGGCGCGTGCTGGGTGGCGAAGGTGACGATGCGGGGCCGAAATACCTGAATTCGCCTGAAACGCCGCTGTTCCAGAAAGGCCACGAGCTTTACGGCTTATTTATCGCCCGTCGCGCGATTCGGGAATCCGGGCGCGTTCTGGTGGTCGAAGGCTACATGGATGTCGTGGCACTGGCGCAATATGACATCGGCTATGCGGTTGCAGCACTTGGTACGGCAACGACGCCGTTCCATATTACCAAGCTGATGCGTCAGACCGACGATATCGTGTTCTGCTTCGACGGCGATGCGGCGGGCCGCAAGGCTGCATGGCGCGCAGCGATGAATAGTCTGCCGGCGCTGACGGATGGCTTGCGGCTGAATTTTCTGTTTCTGCCCTCGGAGCACGACCCGGACAGTTACGTACGTGAATTTGGCAAGGAGGCGTTCGAGCGGGCGCTACAGACCGCATTGCCGCTCTCGCAGTATGTGGTCGAGAAGCTGAGTGAAGAAAACGATCTGCAATCGCAGGAGGATCGCGTGCGCTTCCTGAACGATGCTGAGCCTATCCTCAAGCAGATTCAGGCGCCGCGTCTCGGGCTGCTGTTGCGCAAGCGCGTGGCCGAGCTTTCTGGCATGACGCTGGATGAACTGGAAAGTACGCTGGGTTTGAAGCAAACCGCGGTAAGGCGACCTTCGGGCCCGCAGCGGGTGAATCGCAAGCCACCCACGCTGGTACGTCGGCTGATCCAGATGTTGCTGGCCAAGCCGCAGTTGGCAGCAAGTCTCGATAGGGGGCTGGTGACAGGACATACACCGGAAGATGAGGTGTTGCGACGGTTGCTTGCCTTGGCTGCAGTACAGCCGGGGTCGTCCTCACAATCGCTGTTACAAGCGCTGCAGGGGGATGTGCCAGAGCAGTTGCGCACCGAATTGAGTTCCGAACTGATGGAAGTGGACGATACGTTGGAATTGGAACAGGAATTTTCAGGCGCCTTGCAGCAGTTGCGCGTTACCTGGGAAAAGCAGGTGTCAACTTCGGCAGAACTGCTGCTGCTGGCGCAGGAGAAGGGTTTGCAGGCATTGACGCCGGAGCAGCGCGCGCTGCTGCAAGGCAGTCGCTGGGGGCATGGCAAGAGAAAAGAGTAGTTTTCTGATACAATACAAGGTTTTCCCATTAACCGGTTTTGGGGTCGAGCATGGCTGAAGAGCAGCAAAACGAAAAAGTAGAAGCGCAATCCAGTAACGACGCCGATGTGCGCCGCACACGGCTCAAGACATTGATTGTGCTCGGCAAAGAGCGCGGTTACCTGACGTACGCCGAAATCAACGACCACCTTCCGGATGATATCCAGGAGAGTGAACAGATCGATGGCATCATCGGCATGATCAACGACATGGGCATTCAGGTGTACGAAGAAGCGCCCGATGCCGAAGCCTTGCTGATGTCCGATGCGCCTGCGGCAGTGACTGATGAAGATGCTGTGGAAGAAGCCGAGCAGGCGCTCTCCACCGTTGATTCAGAATTCGGCCGTACTACTGACCCCGTGCGGATGTACATGCGCGAAATGGGCACGGTCGACCTGCTGACCCGTGAAGGCGAAATCGAAATCGCCAAGCGCATCGAAGATGGCCTCAAGCACATGGTGCAAGCCATTGCTGCCTGCCCGACCACGATCGCCGAGCTGCTCGCCATGATCGACAAAGTCGAGACGGAAGAGCTGCGCGTCGACGAAGTGGTCGATGGTCTGATCGATGCCAACGTTGCCATCGATGAAGGATTTTCCGAAGAAGCTGCCGAAGCCGAAGAAGAAGAGCCCAAGGACGACGAAGAGGAAGAAGATGACGACGGCGCCAAGGCGGCCGCGATCTCAGCAGCTGCGCTCGCCCAGCTGCGAGAAGAAGTCCTCAAGCGTTTTGCCGTCATCCGTGCGGCTTTCGCAAAGCAACAGCAAGTGCTGCAAAAACAGGGTTCTCAGCACAAGAGCTACAAGGATCTGCAGGAAGAAATTCTCGCCGAATTGATGGCATTTCGCTTCTCTGCCAAGCAGGTTGAAGCGCTGTGCGATCACGTGCGTGCCATGGTTGAAGAAGTGCGCTCGCACGAACGCAAGATCATGGATTTCTGCGTTGAAAAATCCGGCATGCCGCGCCAGCACTTTATCAAGGTGTTCCCCGGCAATGAAGGCAACCTTGAATGGTTTGAAGGCGAACTGGCTTCCGGCAAGCCCTATGCGGCCAAGTTGGAGCGTCACCGCCATAATGTGCTGGACCGTCAGCAGCGTTTGCTTGATCTGCAAGCCAAGGTTGGCCTGCCGATCAAGGAACTCAAGGAAATCAACAAGCAGATGTCCACTGGCGAAGCCCGTGCACGTCGTGCCAAGCGTGAAATGATCGAGGCCAACCTGCGTCTCGTGATCTCCATCGCCAAGAAGTACACCAACCGTGGCCTGCAATTCCTCGATCTGATTCAGGAAGGCAACATTGGCCTGATGAAGGCCGTGGACAAGTTTGAATACCGCCGCGGTTACAAGTTCTCGACCTACGCCACCTGGTGGATTCGTCAGGCCATTACGCGCTCAATCGCCGATCAGGCGCGCACCATCCGTATCCCGGTGCACATGATCGAAACCATCAACAAGATGAACCGTATCAGCCGCCAGATACTGCAGGAAACCGGTCTTGAGCCTGATCCTGCCACGCTGGCAGAGAAGATGGAAATGCCAGAGGACAAGATTCGCAAGATCCTCAAGATTTCCAAGGAACCGATCTCCATGGAAACGCCGATCGGCGACGACGACGACTCACATCTGGGCGATTTCATCGAAGACCAGTCCACCATGGCTCCGGTT
>Ga0265331_10001603_pt1 | contig 16516 bp, 14 predicted proteins | sample 41923metaG_FD_202088 | JGI IMG/M metagenome (GOLD analysis project Ga0265331, IMG submission 202088) | Rhizosphere microbial communities from Carex aquatilis grown in University of Washington, Seatle, WA, United States - 4-19-23 metaG | ecosystem: Host-associated > Plants > Roots > Rhizosphere... | reverse complement strand
TTAGGCCTACGTATCAAGGAAAATCGACAGCGGGAGGCACACTTTGCTACGGTTTGGCAGCTATTCGCGGCCGAGAGGTTGAATCGACGCGGCCCAGTGGCCGTGTTTTGCACAAGGCTGTAGCTAGGATCTGCGGCGACCCTGCAGGCGGCGGCTCTTTTGTGGTCCGCTCCCGTTGGTCGCTGGGGCTGCAGCGTCCGACAGGCAGCTCAGACGCTCTTATTCGTTGGTGAAGTTCCCTACCCGCTTCTGCGCGAACGCCAGCGGCCCTTCGACGGTGTCGGCGCTATAGATTGCCGTCTGCCCCACCTCGCACTCGATACGCAGACCTTCCTCGAGCGGCTGACCATAGCCGCGCAGCGCCGCTTCTTTGTCCGTGCGGATCGCGCCCTGCGGGTAGGCGCAGATCTGCTGCGCCACCTCGAGGGCGCGTAATAGCGCCTGGCCGCGCGGCACAACTTCGTTGGCCAGACCAATGCGATAGGCTTCGCGCGCGTCGATACGCTTGCCCAGGACGATCAGCTCCATCGCCCAGCCCATGCCGATGATGCGTGGTAAGCGCTGCGTACCACCATCGACCAGCGGTACGTTCCAACGCCGGCAGGCCACCCAGAACTCGGCGTTCTCGCTGGCAATGCGCATGTCGGCCAGGCACGCCAGCTCGAGACCGCCGGCAAAGGCGTAGCCGTTCACCGCGCAGACGATCGGCTTGAAGATATCGGTTTGCCGCGAATAGCCCATGTAGCCGGGCCCGCTGGTTACGAAGCGGCGGCGCGCGTGCAGCGACGAGCCCGGCCCAGGGCCCAGCGTGGTGAGGTTCTTCAGATCCGCGCCGGCACAAAAGGAGGTATCGCCAGCGCCGGTGAGGATCGCAACGTACAGATCGTCGTCATCACGAAACGTCTTCCACGCTTGCTCGAGCAACGTCGCCGTTTCGCCGTCAACGCAATTCATCTGGTCGGCGCGGTTGATGGTGATGATCCAAATGTGGTCGCGGCGCTCCGTCAGAACCTTGGACATGACAGTCTCCATCGTGAATCGTGTTCGTGTTCGTGTTCGAAGCTAAGGGCTTGGGGGCGTGAGGGCCTGTGGGCTTGAGGGTGTGAGCGCGTGACCGCCCGCAAGCCCACAGGCCCTCACGCCCTCACGCCCATCAGAGGCTGGTATCGCAGGAACGTCGAACTCGTGGACGACGATGCTGCCCAGCGCATCGCGAACCATGGCATCGATGTCGAGCGCCTGCTCGGCCTGCGTCGCGGTGTTCACGCTCATGCGCGTCGTCGGATGCTTGGGGACGAAGAGCTGGCAGCAGTCCTGGTCCGGTTGAATGGAGATCTCGAACGTACCGATGCTCTCCGCTTGCGCGCTGATTTCGGCCTTGTCCATGCCGATCAGTGGCCGCAGCAACGGCAGCGACGCGGCGGCTTCCACCGTCGTCATATTGGCCAGCGTCTGCGACGCCACCTGGCCGAGGCTCTCGCCGGTCACCAACGCCGCGGCGCCGATCCGATTGGCCAACGCCGTGGCGATGCGCACCATCATGCGGCGATAGAGGACGACACGATACGGGCGCTGCACACTGGTGACGATCTGCCGCTGGATCTCGCCAAAGGTCACCAGGTGCAGCCGCGAGTGCAGCTGATAGCGGGTGAGCAGACGCGCCAGCTCGAGGACCTTGTCACGGCTGCTGCGATCCTGATACGGGGCGCCGTGAAAGTGGACGAACTCGACACGGCAGCCGCGGCGCATCAGGCGCCACGCCGAGACGGGCGAATCGATGCCGCCGGACAGCAGCGCCAGCACCGTCCCGCTGCTCCCCACCGGCAGCCCGCCCAGCCCCGGCAGGCGATCCACGGAGACAAACGCTTCACGCGGCAGGACCTCGACGTTGATCGCCAGCTCCGGATGTTTCAGATCGACGGCCGCGCCACTGTGGGCCTTGACCGCCGCGCCGACGATGCTGTTGATCTCCGGTGACTCGAGCGGGAAGGCTTTGTCGGCGCGCTTGCTGCGGATCGCGAAGCTGCCGAAGCGCCGGCCGTCGACGGCGGCCACTGCGAGCGCCGTAATATCATCGATGTTGCGCGGCGCGCGCCAGGCCAACGAGTAGTTGGCGATGCCGCACACCCACTGCAGGCGCCGGCTGATCTCGGCCCAGTCCGCATCGGGCTTCAGATTTACTACGATCCGTCCCGGCACGGAGCGCACGCGCTTCACACCGGTGCCGCGCAGCGCCGCGCCGATATTGTTGATGAGCTGATTGACGAACGCCGGCCGGTTGCCGCGCTTCAGCGCGATCTCGTGATAGTGCACCACGACCCGATTGGGGCTTGCGGCCGGCGGGCCCGCGGCCCGCGTAATGTGCTGACCGCTATCGATCATGAGGTCGCGGGGCATCATTTGGGTTTGGACGGCTGGTATTCCATGGTGATTTGCCCCTTGCCGTCGACGAACTGGGCGCGGCTGACGAGAACTCGCAATCCACTCAGCTTCGGGGGGGCTTTGGCGCTATCGGTGAAATCGAACGTATATGCGAGGTACTGGCTATTCTCACCGGTGACCGTCGGCGGCACACCGAACTGCTTGGCGAAGTGGTCGGCCGCCGGCTTCAGCTGATCGAGCGGCATGATGAAGATGGCGATGCGCTTGTCGCCACCGCGTTCGAGGACAATCGCGTCGACGCTCTGCTTGCGATTCAGCTCGGCACCCGCGAACGGCGCGATGCCCAGCGCCGCGGGATCGAAGATGCGCGCGATCCACTGTGCCGGGGATTCTTGCGCTGCCGCCGTTGCGGCAACGACACTGATGGCAACGCCAATCAGCAAACGTGTCCAGCGTGTCATCAAGTCTCCCTGCTCATCCTCTGCAAGAGCGGTCCTCACGATCGCTGAATCAGCTCGATTCTGTAGCCGTTCGGGTCCTCGACAAAGGCGATGACCGTACTGCCGTGTTGCATCGGACCAGGCTCGCGCACCACCTTCACACCTTTGGTGCGCAAGGCTTCGCAGGTCCGGTAGATATCGTCCACGCCAATCGCCAGATGGCCGAAACCGGTGCCGATGTCGTATTGGTGGGTATCCCAGTTGTAAGTCAACTCCACCACGGTCTGCGCCGCCTCATCGCCGAAGCCGACGAAGGCCAACGTAAAGCGGCCACCGGGGTAGTCGTGCTTGCGCAGCAGCGTCATTCCGAGCGCCCCGCAATAGAAGCGCAGCGACTCGTCCAGATCGTTCACCCGGATCATGGTGTGTAATAACCGCATGGGAGGCTCCTCGGCGGTCATCGTTATAGCGAGGCAGCGACAGAGGCAACAGACGGGAGGGATTAAAACGTGAAACGTGAAATGTACGCTCGGACACCTGGGAGTGACGGGCTCAGCATCGACGGGGCAGCGTCGCGATTCTCACAATTCTGAGGAGCCGCGGGTGTCGCTCCGTCGGTGCCAGCACCGCCTCATCCGATCTGTTGCAAGAGGTCGCGCTCGAAGCCAGCGAAGTCTCCGGGATAGACGGTCCCAAAGGCTTCGCGGAAGTTGTGCCCTTGCAGGATAGCGTTGAGCAGCTGCGGAATCTTGCGGACGCCGTAGCGGTCGACGAGCGCGCGCACGGCGAGGTAGCTTTCGGCATACGCGACGTCGACCCGGGCCGCAGGCAGCACCGTGAACGAGCCGTTCAGCTGGTCGAGGTGGAACAGGGGCTTGTCGGCGATGTGGTGCTCGGCCCACTCCGCATGATCGCCGTCGCTGTCTTCTTCCGCCCAGACCGCCAGGCCCTCGTTCAGCCACACCGGGCAGCGCGGTCCGGCCAGCTGGGCAATCAGGCTGTGGGCGTACTCATGTCGCACGACGCGCTGGAACCCCGGGTCGTCAGCACTGAGGCCGCGGACGGGCAACTTGATGCGTCCATCGAACGCAGCACCCGCCCAATCGGGGGTTTGGGTCACGCTGTGAAAGTCCTGCTGCGAATAGAGGACAACCGGCGTGCGCGTTTCAGGATAGTAGGCGAACTTGCGTCCGACCGCATCGTAGGCATCTTCGAGCGCATCGAGCACCGGGCGGACGCCGCTGCGGTCGCCGTCGTCGGCGAAGCTGACGCGAAAGTGGCGGCTTTGCTGCTGCGTGAAATCCCACTCGGCATCGACCTCGCGGCTCAGTTGTTGCACCGTCCGATCCAACCCCGGCCCGCGTGCGCCGGCTTCCTTCGCGCGTTCCAGAAGCTCCAATGCCTGCGGCCGTTTGTCTTGCTTGAGGTAGGCGTCGGCCAGGGCGAGGAGAGCGCGCGGGTCCTTGGGCGCCATCTGCAGCGCCTGCTCGAGTGCCGCCGTGGCGCGCGCATATTTGGCCTGCTTGACATAGACCACCGCCTGGGCACGCAGCACGTCGGCGCGCGGGCCGAGCTGCGCCGCGCGCTGGAGATGGTCGCCAGCGTCATCGAGCTTGTCGGCGCCGAGATCGGTAAGCCCCCAGTTGAGCAGCACGGTTTGCAGATTGCGGGTGAGCACCGGATCATTCGGCACCAAGCGCAGCGCATGCTCCAGATGCTGCACGGCATCGGCGAACTTGCCGGCGTCGGCGAGCTGGATGGCATCCGCATTGAGCTGCGCCGTGAGCGGCGCATCGACGCGCTCCGGAGCATGCATCGGTTCGAGCGGCGTGGCCGGTCGCGGCACCGGTTCCCGCCGCGGCGGCACCGTCACGCGGGCCAACGGAAGCAGATACGCCGCTACTCCCAGCAGCAGCAACGCCACCAGCGTCAGTGAACGAAGGCTGCGACGTTCGCGCGCCACGGCAGGGACGGGTTGGCCGACCACCGGCGGCGCACCGACCTGCAGCATACCGACCTGCGCTCCGAGCCGCTCGAGCCGGCTACACACCTGCTGGGCGCGCTCGAGCTCGAGCGTCGTGAACAGCCGTTGCGGCAGCGGCGTCGCGCGTCCCAGCGCCGCCGGACCTTCCTTCGACCGTGGCAACTCGCGCAGGAAATCGAGTGTCCGTGCCCGCGCCAGATCGTTGCGATAGCCGAAAAGGACGACATCAAAGAAGAGGCCATCAGCCATGACCGCGTTAGTGTAGCACACGCGCCACGGAGGCAAATCCGCATCCGGGAGAAGGCTGGCCCGCCCGGGCACTGAGCATCACGGAAGACGGCAATCGAGCAGCCGCTCTAAGTGACAGCCTCCAGCGCCCCAACGGCGAGCGGACCATAGAAAGGACGACGAGCGCAGGTCGTCAGTGCACCACCTTGGGCATGTCCGTCGCCTCCTGGATTACACCGAAGGCTTGCTCGTAGCGGCCGATGTTTTCCTCCATCGCCTTGAGGATGCGTTTCATGTGCTCGGGGGTGGTGATCACCCGGGAGCGCAGGTTGGCGACCGGCTGCCCCTGTGGCGTTCGCTGCGGTTGTACGAAGAGAAAGTCCAGGATGAACTCCTCCTTGCGATGGGTGATCATCATGAGATTGGAATACACCCCGGTCGCGTGCTGCGCATCGATTTGGATCTGAATCTGGTTTTGCTGCTCCTTGGGTTCGTCAGCCATGATGATCTTCCTTTCTTCCGATGACCTCACCCTTTCTTCCGATGACCTCACCCTTTCTTCCGATGACCTCACCCTATCTTCCGATGACCTCACCCTACCCCTCTCCTTCGCCAGGAGCGGGACGCTCGCAGCGCTCGACGGCAAGCGCTCGCTCTCCTGACGAACGGGAGGGCTGCGGTGAGGTGGCTTCAACGCTCGCTACACAACCAGCCGCGCCAACCAGTCGGTACTCGCCGTGAGGATTTCATCCAACACCGCCGCCGGCTCGCGTCGCAATGACTTGGGCACTTTGAACGAATGATCGCCGCCTTCGATGACGTGCAGATCGACCGTGCCATGCATCCGTTGCAGCGTCTGGCGCAGCAAATCGAGGTTACACAGGGCATCACGCGTGCCGGCGATGAAGAGCATGGGGACCTGAATCTGGCCCAGGTGCGCAACGCGGAGCCGATCCGGCTGGCCCGTGGGGTGCAACGGGTAGCCGAGCAGCAGCACTCCCGCCACATCGGCGCCTTGCGCCGCAAGATGCGACGCCATGCGCCCACCCATCGATTTACCGCCAATGACGATGCGTGGCGCCGCGATGGTGGGATCCGCACGCACGGCGTCGAGCACCCCGCGGTAACAGGCTTCGAGCACCGGCGCCCGGTCCGGGGCGCGTCGGCCGCGCTCCGTATATGGGAAATTGAATTTCACCGCCACGTAGCCGCGCGCCGCCAGACCCTCGTGAACTGCGGAGAGGAACGGCGACTCCATACCGTTACCGGCGCCATGCGCCAGAATGACCGCAGCGGCGCTGCCCGCCTGGAAGCCTTCAGGATACGCCACCACCGCAGAGACTGATTCGCCGTCAGCGAGAGCGATTGTGCGGCGGCGCAAGGTCATGCGAAATCAAGTTGCTATGTTGTTAGGTTGTGAGTCGTTCTGTTCAGTCACCTAGCAACCAACAATTCACAACTCAACAACCTGCCCTATGCGTTGCCGCTCGCCGGAACCGGACGCAGGATATGAACCGTGGCCCGCGGCGGTGCGATGCGGCAGTCGCCATCGAGGCAGCCGCCTTCCTCCACCACGAGGCTGTAGGTTTCGACGCTACCCATGATGCGCCCTCCGGGGCCGATCTCGACACGCTCGGCACCGCGGACTTCGCCGCGCACCTCGCCCAGGACGACCAGCTTGGGCGCACGCACAATCCCTTCGACGTAGCCTTGCTCGCCGATCAACAGCATATCGGTCGCGTGTACCTCACCGCGCAGCTTGCCGTCGAGGCGCGTCGGCATGGTGAAACTCAGCCGCCCGGTCACCGAGGTGTCGGGGCCGAGCGACGGCCGCAGCACGGGCATCGGCGGCATCACCTCTATCGTTACCGGGTCCTTGGGCTCTGCCGGGCTCGGAGCCTTGGCCCCGGCTGTCCCCGGAGCTTTGGCCACTGCAGTTCCCGACGTCTTGACCACCGGCGCTCCAGGACTTTTGGCGACCAGGGCTCCCGGAGCCTTGGCAACGAGCTCACCCGTTGTCCATTCGCGTTGCGGCTTCACCATCCCTGATTTCGGCGCATCACCCTTCTTCCAAAACACCGCACTCCTCCTTCCTCCGCCTCCGGCTTGCGACGAGCGCTCGATCCATGAGCCAATCCCTCTTGGATCAGGCCTGCTTCCTGTTGAATCACTGCAGACTGCCACGTCCGACAGGCTGCTGACAAGCAGCCCTCAAGCAGGAAACACATGACACGCAACCGCGTGTCCCTGGCTGCCAGTTACTAGCTCGGGTGGCTCACGACGGCAACGGTCTTCGGCAAACGGGCAGCGCGGATGGAACGCACATCCTGGCGGCGGCAGGATCGGGCTGGGCACGTCGCCGGGCAGCAGCATGCGTTCGCGCCGCGCCGTCGGATCGGGCATCGGCACCGCAGAGAGCAACGCCCGCGTGTACGGATGGCGCGGGTTGCGGTAGATCTCGGTGCTCTCCGCCAGCTCCACGATCTTGCCGAGGTACATGATCGCCACGCGGTGACTGATGTGCTCCACGACGCGCAGGTCGTGCGCAATGAAGACGTAGGTCAGCCCCAGCTCTTCCTGGAGATCTTGCAGCAGGTTGACGATTTGCGCCTGAATCGACACATCGAGCGCCGACACCGGCTCGTCGGCAACGATGAGGCGCGGCTGCACGGCGAGGGCGCGGGCGATTCCGACGCGTTGGCGCTGGCCGCCGCTGAACTCGTGCGGGTAGCGATCGTACGCGTCGGCGCGTAAGCCGACACGATCGAGTAGCTCGAGCACCCGGCGCTTCTTTTCCTCGCCCTTCGCCAGGTTGTGGATCTCGAGGCCTTCGCCGACGATCGCGCCGACGCGCATGCGCGGGTTGAGCGAGCCGTACGGGTCTTGAAAGATGATCTGCGCCTCGCGTCGCTTGCGGCGCAGCGCGACGCCGCCGAGCGCTTGCAGATTCTCGCCGTCGAACCACACCGCGCCACGCGTCGGTTCGAGCAGGCGCAGCATCAGCCGCCCGAGCGTCGACTTGCCACAGCCCGACTCGCCGACGATGCCGAGGGTCTCGCCGCTTTGAATGCGCAAGTTGACCCCGTTGACCGCGTGCACAAACTGCCGCGGCCCGAACAGCCCGCCGCGCACGGGGAAGTGCTTGGTAAGATCGCGGGTTTCGACGAGGGTCGTCATATGGGGATGGGAAGATGGAAAACAGGGAATGGAGAACCGGGAATGGGGAACCGGCTAATGCCCCCGCCACAACAGGCAGTCCACCGGCGGCTTGCTGCGATCGCCGGTTTTCCCTTCTCCATTCCCGGTTGCCGGTTTTCCATTCTCTCCACTCTTCTCCTCACCAGCCCGCTTCCCGCGCCCGAATGCACGCCGCCCAATGCGCCGGCTCGATCTCTTCCAAGGGCGGATCCACCTCGGCGCAGCGCGCCACGGCGCTCGGGCAGCGGTCGCGAAAATGACAACCGCTCGGCACGTGCAGCAGGTCGGGCACCAGCCCGGGGATGGCTTCGAGGCGGCGCCTCTTGGCAGCGCCGATCTTGGGAATCGAGCGCAGCAAGCCGCGCGTGTACGGATGCAGCGGGCGCGCAAACAGCGTCTGCACGGTGGCACGCTCGACAATGCGGCCGGCGTACATGATGGCCACTTCATCGGCGCGCTCGGCCACCACGCCGAGGTCGTGGGTCACGAGGATCAGCGCCATGCCGAAACGCTGTTGCAGGCTCGCCAGCAGATCGAGAATCTGCGCCTGGATGGTCACGTCCAGCGCCGTCGTCGGCTCGTCGGCAATCAGCAGGCGCGGATGACACGACAAGGCCATGGCGATCATGACGCGCTGGCGCATCCCGCCGCTGAGCTGATGCGGATATTCATCGACGCGGCGCTCGGCTTCGGGGATTTCCACGAGCTTGAGCATGTCGATCGCCTGCGCGCGCGCCGCCTGCCGGCTCAATCCCTGGTGCAGTCGTATCGCTTCGGTGATTTGATTGCCGACGGTGAATACCGGATTCAGGGAGCTCATCGGTTCCTGGAAGATCATCGCGATGGCGTTGCCGCGGACGTGGCGCATCGCGCGTTCAGTGAGCGTCAGCAAGTTGCGCCCATCGAAGACGATCTCGCCGGCGACGATGCGTCCCGCCGGCGGCGTCAGGCGCAGCAGCGACAACGCGGTCATCGTCTTGCCGCAGCCCGACTCGCCAACCAGCCCGAGCGTGTGCCCGGCGTCCACGCTGAAGCTGACGCCGTCGACCGCGCGGGCCTCGCCTTGCGGCGTAAAGAAACTCGTGCGCAAATCGCGCACATCCAGGAGCGCCACGCGCTCGTCTCTAGCAGGTGCGCGCGCGAGGCGCGAACGCGCGAAACGCGAATGGTGGATGTTGTATGGTGAATGGTGAACGGGAATCTGCTTCTCGCCCATTCACCACTCACCATTCACAATTCACCATTCACCTGGTAAGAGGGCCGGCGGGTGGGAAGTCACGGGACAGGGATGACGCGACAGTCGGGGGGGACCGGCGCTGCCGACGCAAGCGTCAGCAGCGTACAAGGCTGGGCCCGGCTGGTGTGTATCGCCGCTGCGTTTGTGTGCGGGACGGTCGGATACTTCAACCTGTTTATCGAGTTCTACCCGTGGTGGGCCTGCCTCCTCGAGCTGGCGGCCGGCTCCGCCCTGCTCGGCGTCGCGCTGTACAGCAACACGCCCAAAGCTCCGGAATCGATCTGGCGTCGCGGGCTGCGCTGGCTGATCGCATTGGTCTTCCTGGGCGCCGCCTCCGTGGGCACCTATTACTGGACGTTGCCCGGACGTGAGTTGAGTATGGTGGCCGCCGGCATCATCGCGGTGCTGGCCTTTTTCGTCGCGCGCTGGGTGCCGTTCGCCGCCGCCGACATCCGCGCCTTGACCGGCGAGCCGGCCGTCGTGGCGGCGCGCACCGGTCGCCGCCGCTTGTGGGCGATCTTGATTGCCATTATTGGCGCCGCTCTCGGCGGAGCAGCCTGCTACGTCAATGTGGAGCAACACTACCTCGCCGCATTCTTCCTGTGGCTGGCGAGCCTGGCGGTGTTCGCGTTGGGAATGTCCGGCGTCGACGCGCGCGTGGTCGAGGGTGAATCCCGCTGGCGTGAGGATGGCGGCCCGCAGCTGTCGCGTCGCAGCGAAGCGGTCGCGTTGCTGCTCATCCTCACGCTCGCGCTGGCGCTGCGGCTGCCGCTGCTCGGCGAGATTCCGGCGTTGATCGATTCGGATGAAGGACGGCAGGGTCGCCAGGCCGAAAAGATGTGGCGCGACGGGTTCCCCGACGCCTTCAACATGGGATGGAACGGCTTCGCGGCGCTGTCGTTCATGGGCAACTATGTGGGGGCGCAGGTGCTCGGCCCGAGCAACATGCATCTGCGGCTGGGGGCGGTCGCCACGGGCATGCTGAGCTTGATCCCGATGTTCTACTGGGTGCGCCGCTGGTGGGGCAACGTCATCGCCATGCTCGCGCTCTTCATGCTGACCATTTGCCACGAGCACATCTACTGGAGCCGCGTTGCCTTCAACAACATTCAGGCGGTGTTGGTAGCGAGTCTCCTGCTGGCCGCGTTTGCGCGTGCACTGGAGACGCGACGCCGCGTCGACTGGGTGTGGTTTGGATATGCGATCGGCTTGGGCATGCACACCTATCACGCGGCAAAGCTCTTTCCGGCGCTCCTGGCGGCAGCGGCGGTTCTCTATGCTCTCGGCATCCCTGGGTTCGTCCGGCAATACTGGCGCGGCGCAGTGGTCGCCGGGCTCGCATTCCTGCTGTGTTGTGGCCCGCTGCTGGTCACGATCGTCACGCGGTGGGGGGAGTTCTATCAAAACACCTCGAACCGCATGGATGTCCATCTGATGATGGAGGCCTACGATCGCGGCGACCTCGTGGCCGTCCATCATCATCTCTACTCACATGTCGCGGGCACGTTGTTGTCGTTCGTCAACGTGCCGTGGCGGCTCGGTCTCTTCGACGCGTTTCTGTGCGTGCCGTTTCTCATCGGTGCCGGCTGGATGGCATGGCGCTGGCGCGATCCACGCCATGTCGTGGTGCTCGGATGGACGGCGGGCATTGCCATTATCGCCAGCATGCTGACGTCGTACCCGCCGAACAAGCCGCGCATGGTGGGCTTGATGCCGGCGGTGTGCGTGATTCCGGCCATCATTGCCGGCCGTATTCGCGCCATGGCCCTGCGCTACTTTCCCGTCCGCACCGACACCGTCCTCGTGCTGCTGCTCCTCGTCTGGTTGGGCGCGGCCGCCTATCAGAATTGGTGGACCGAGTTCGTGTACCGTGTCGCCCTGAATCGCGGCGACGTCATGACCGCGCTGGCGCACGTCATCGACAACACGCCGACGCCGGCCGCTCTGTACATGGCCGGGGAAGCACGGCCGGCCGATCCCAAGATGGCGGTCATCGATTGCATGATCGCTCCCAACCCGGATCGGGTGATCGTCAACCTGCCGGATGATCCGCGCATCGTCCCGCTGCCGCCACAACATCGCGGCAACGCGGTGTTGATGCTATCGCCCTTCCAACGCGAGCTGGCGCCTCTGGTCCGCCACTACTACCCGGAGGCGCGCACCGAGATTGTCTACACGTCCGATGAAGTCCCGAGCTTGTATACGTTTGCGCTCACGGCGCGCGAGGTCGAGCAACATCGCGGCCTCCGCGTCACCTACCAGTCACCGACGCGCACCTGGAGTCCCCGCGAAGGCAGTGACGTGGGCAGCCCGCCGGAGGACGCCGAGTTCCCGCTCGCCGCCGCGTGGCGCGGGCAGGTGTGGATCGACCCGCCGGATCGATATCGATTCCGCGGTCTCGGCGCGACGCTGCGCATCGATGGACAACCGACCGACGGCAGTGCGGCGCTGATGCTGCCGGCCGGCTGGCACACGCTCGAAGCCTCGACCACGTTCCGGTCGCCGACCGACGTCGCCGCGCTGGAGTGGCGGCCGACCTGGCGACCGGAGTGGACACGCATCCCGCGCACCTTCCTCGACACGCACCCCGATAGCCATGGCCTCCTCGGACGCTACTTCGACCACGTCATCGATGACGCGGCGCCCCTGCCGATTCCGGAGGCGCCGGGCTACGCGACCATCGATGCGGTGCTCAGCTTCGATTGGTTCGATGAAATCGACGATCCCTCGCCACCGTTCTTTGCGGCACGCCCAGCGACGATGGAGTGGGTGGGGCTCGTCGAACTTCCCGAAGGCTCCGACCAGACCTTGCGTCTCGACGCCACCACTCCGACCCAGGTTTTCCTGGACGGTGCGCTCGTGCTGTCGGTCTCCGGAAACGCCGAGACCCCGCCGCCACAAGCGACGGTCCCCGGGCTCTCCGGCACCGTTCCAATCCTTGTCCGGACAACACTCGCCGCCGACGTTCACCCTGGCTTCTGGCGGTTGCGCCTGTTGTGGCGCGACGCCGGGGGCGGCTGGACGGCGTTCGTGCGGTATCATCCGCCGCAGAACGACGCAGCGGCTGCGGAATGAGCCCAGCTCCCGCAACCTCTCCAAGATATCGCTGACCCATGTTGTCGTATCGAAAACTCTTCAAGTCCTCTATGGAGTCATACCACGGGTAGGATGACCACCTCCTTCGATACTCCGAATGCTGACAACGCAGAAGAACCGGATCATCCGGCCCACCCCGGAACATCAGTCGGCATCGAGTACCGCCTGCTGGCGACGCTCGCGCCGCAGCAACGCCGGCAGGTCGAAGGGTTGTTGCGGCCGCTGCGCGCCCGCGCCGGCGAGATCGTGGTCACCAAGGGCGCTCCCGCGGACGCGCTCTACCTGGTGGCGCGCGGCGAGGTGGAGGTGCTGAGCGCGGACGACGGCTTCCGCCTCACCACCGTTCACGCCGGTCAAGATTTCGGCAGCGTCGCGCTGTTGAACGGCGCGCCGCGCTCCGCATCCGTGCGCGCCGTCACCGACGTCGATCTCCGCGTTCTCTCCATCGACGACCTGCGGGCACTTTCGAACGAAACCACCGATTCCGCGTACGTCGTCCTGCTCAAGAACCTGTTGATCGACCAGGGCGCCGATCTGCAGCGCTCCTCGGACAACCTCGTCCAGTCGCTGCGGCAGCAGGTCGCGGAGGCGCGCACGCGCCTCGCCATGGGGTCCCTGATTGGCTTCGTGATCTTCATCATGTGCCTCTACGGGTTCTTCCTGCGGGATAGCGTCATGGTTGTCAGCACTCAACAGGGCAGCAGCACGCCGATCTCGACGCTGATCCTCGTCGTCTACCTGGTCACTCTGTACGTCTTGATCCGCCGCAGTGGCCTCCCCCTCCGCACCTACGGCCTCACGTGGTTGGGCTGGCAGCAGTCGGTCATCGAGGCGCTGCTGTGGTCCGTGGCGCTCCTCGCAGTGGGCCTGCTTGCCAAATGGATCGCCATCCGCTGGGTCCCCGGGTGGCGGGGACAGCCGCTGTTCAAGGGGCCCGCTCTCGGCGAGTCAAACACCGTGACATATGCCGCGCTCTACCTTCTGTTTGCGCCGGCGCAGGAATTCATGGCGCGCGGGGTGCTGCAAAGCTCCTTCCAGGAATTCCTCGATGGCCGCTGGGTGACGACGCGCGCCATCCTGTACTCGACGATGCTGTTCTCGGCCACCCACTTGCACCTGTCGACCGGGTTCGCGTTGCTGGTTCTCATCCCTAGCGTGTTCTGGGGGATCTTGTATGCGCGGCACCGCACGTTGATCGGCGTCTCGCTGTCGCACATCCTGGTGGGCGGATGCATGTTCTTCTGCATCGGAATACCGGGCGCCGGCTGACCGGTCGGCAACACCGGAAGGCGCAACGTCGGTAGGACGCCGCTGGCCTTCGCCTGCGATCCGTCCAGCTCCCTATCCTCGTCGCCCCATCCACGATATCGTCACTGGTTGGTAGGACGTCGCATGCACAGGGCCAGGGAAGTGCGCGAAGACCACGCGCCGGTGGCGTTGGCGCCCACCGGAGTGATTGAGCCGGCAGCGCGCCGTGCGGAGCGCCTGGTGTCGTTGGATGCGTTCCGCGGCATCACCATTGCCGCCATGATTCTGGTTAACAATCCCGGCAATTGGAAAGACACCTACGGCGGGCTGCAACACGCCGATTGGAACGGCTGCACACCGGCCGATCTCATCTTCCCGTTCTTTCTGTTCATTGTCGGCGTCGCCATCACGTTCTCTTTCGCGCAGCGCCTGCGACAGCATGGCAGCCATGCACGCCTGCTCGCCAGCGTCGTGCGGCGCAGCCTCATCCTGTTCGGCCTGGGCCTGCTGCTCAACGGCTTTCCGTCGTTCGAATGGGAGTTGCTGCGCATCCCCGGCATCCTGCAGCGCATTGCCCTGTGCTTCTTCTTCGCGGCCGTCATCAACATGAGCTTCAGTGTTCGTGGCCAGGCCATCACCGCAGGACTGCTGCTGCTCGTCTACTGGGCGCTGATGAAGCTCGTGCCCGTACCCGGATACGGCGCGGGGGCGCTGGGGCCCGGAAGAAATCTCGCGGGCTACATCGACAGCGTGCTGCTGGCGGGTCACATCCTGCACCATCATGGCGACCCGGAAGGCATCTTGAGCACGCTGCCCGCGATCGCCACCACGCTGTCCGGCGTGCTCGCCGGGCACTGGCTGCGCTCGCATCGCAAGCCGTTGGAGCGGGTTGCCGGGCTGTTCGTTGCCGGCAACGTCGTCCTGCTGCTCGGCCTGAGCCTCGATTGGGCGTTCCCCATCAACAAGAGCTTGTGGAGCAGTTCCTTCGTGCTGTTCACCTCGGGCGCAGCGCTGAACTTTCTGGGACTCTGCTACTGGCTGATCGACGTGCACGGCTACCAGCGGTGGGCCGTACCGTTCGTCATGTACGGCACCAATCCGATCGTCGCGTACGTCCTGTCAAGTCTGGTCGCCAAAAGCATGCTCGTGTGGCGCATTCCGTTGGCCGACGGCTCCAAGATGCACATCAAGCCCTACATCTACGAGCACGTGTTTCGCCCGCTTGGGAGTCCCGTCAACGCCTCGCTGTTTTATGCGATCGCGTACACGCTGCTGTGGTTGGGAGTCGCGGCCGTGCTCTATCGCAAGCGCATCTTCGTCAAGATCTGACCTGGGGCGCGCACTCAACCTTCTGGGGACAGGCCAATTGCGCTATGTGGTTCAACGGCATCCACGCTCGCCGCCTCGAGCCGCTGCAATTCCGGCATCACCTCGGCCGCGAACAGGCGCAGGTTGCGCTCGGCATCGGCGACCGGCATGCCCGCGTAGTTGAAGACACCGACGAAGGTCTCTGAGCCGACACGCGCACGGATGGCGAGAATCTTCTCGAGACATTGCGCCGGCGTGCCCCACACCTGCAAGTTGAGGAAGAAATCGGTGACGCCGTCGGTGCCATACGTGTTCACCATATCCGACATCTTCTCGTAGTATTCGTACCCCTTGGTCTTGCCGAAATGGTCGCCCTTGAGCTCGTAATGCTTGATGACGCTGCGCCAATAGGCGGAGATGTACCGCTCCGCCATGGCGCGGGCGCGCTGCGGGTCGTGGTCGCAGAACGTCCACCCCGCGGTGATGGTGGGCGGCGGCTCCGCCTGATTGATCTGGCGATAGACGGCGCGATATTCCTTGAGCTCGTCGGCCACGGTCTCCCACGGCTTCTGCGGGACGATCAGGATACCGACACCGAGCTGGGCCATGATGCGGATCGACTCGGGTGAGACGGCGGCTGCATAGGTGCGGCCCTTGAACGTCTTGAACGGCGCCGGCCGAATATCCTTGCGCGGCTGCTTGATGAGTTGGCCGTCGTATTCGCAGTAGCCGCGTTCCAGCCCGGTGATGATCATCTCGGCCGATTCGACGAAGCGGATGCGCGACTCGTCCATCGGCACGCGGAAGCCTTCGAACTCGATGCGTCCGAGCCCTCGCCCCATGCCGAAGATGAAGCGCCCGTTCGACAAGTGATCGAGCATCGATACCTCTTCGGCCACCCGCAGGGGATCATGCCAGGGTAGCACCACGACCATCGAGCCGAGTTGCAGACGCTGCGTGCGGCCGGCCATATAGCTGAGGAACTGCAACACGTCGGGGCACATCGTGTAGTCGCTAAAGTGGTGCTCGACCCCCCAAATGGATTCGAACCCCAGCGGCTCGGCAAGGTCCGCGAGTCGCAGATCGTCGCGGTAGACCTCGGCGTCCGAACACCGACGCTCCGGATTCTGAAAGATCGCGGCCATGCCCACGTGCATCGCTACACCTCCTGCGGGAATGGCGGGAGGTTAACAAGGTTCGCAGCGCGGGGATAGGGGAACAGTGACGAGTGACGAGTGATGAGTGGCGAGGGATCGGTGGCGCGCGGCCTCAGCCCGAAAACCTCAATTGAAGGTCAACCGGCGATCAAGGCGGCGATCGCCGGATAGGGGTGAGGCGGCCGCGTGCGTCTGCGGGGCCTCCAGTGCCGCGGAGGGCCAAGTTGTTGACGGAGCG
>Ga0265331_10001601_pt1 | contig 16532 bp, 17 predicted proteins | sample 41923metaG_FD_202088 | JGI IMG/M metagenome (GOLD analysis project Ga0265331, IMG submission 202088) | Rhizosphere microbial communities from Carex aquatilis grown in University of Washington, Seatle, WA, United States - 4-19-23 metaG | ecosystem: Host-associated > Plants > Roots > Rhizosphere... | reverse complement strand
GCGCGTCCTGGAGGCGTTTCTGGAGTTGGTCGAATGAGGACGCTTGGACTGCGGTTGTTGGGTTCATCGGGGCTCACGGGTTAGATGCATTACAGGTCGGCAAAGGGTGCGAGATTGGGCCTCCGGATTGGTTCGGCGGCTTGGGCGAGGGTCTTTTCTAACCAGAAGAAGTGGATATGTCAATACGTGGTTTCACCGACAACTATTTGGATCTAATATGCCTAGTGGGGTCAGTAAGTTATGGGTTCACTTGTGAACGTGCTCGACTGGGAATACGCCCTGGAATTCCGGGATGTTACTTTTCGATTGCCGTCGGGTGCGGTGCTGGCTTGCGGGATTTCTTTCTGGATTGCTCCTGGCGAGACGCTCGTGCTCCTCGGGCGCAGCGGTTCCGGCAAGACGACCACGCTGAAGCTCATTAATCGGTTGCTGGAGCCCTCCGGAGGGGAGATCCGGGTTGCAGGCCGCTCGAACACATCCTGGGACCCCATTCAGCTTAGGCGTGGCATTGGTTACGTGATTCAGGATGCAGGGCTATTTCCCCACTGGAGCGTGGAGCGCAATGTGGCCCTGGTCCCTCAATTAGAGCGCTGGCCCGTGGACCGCATCAAGGCCCGCGTTACCGAAATGATGGAGCTTGTAGGGTTGCCGCCGGGTGAATACGCCAAGCGCAAGCCGTCCGAGCTTTCGGGAGGACAGAGGCAGCGAGTAGGGGTCGCGCGGGCGCTTGCCGCTGACCCGCCCATCCTGTTGATGGATGAGCCGTTTGGGGCGCTCGATCCCGTAACGCGCGCGGATCTGCAAAGGGAGTTTCGCTCGCTCGCGCAGCGCCTTCAAAAAACGATCGTTTTTGTCACGCACGATGTTCGCGAGGCGTTATTTCTCGGAACGCGGATTGCGTTGCTCGACCAGGGGCGCCTGGTTGGGATTTATTCCCCGGATCAGTTTCTCAAAGCATCCGAGCCGGAAGCGCGGGCGTTTGCCGCGTCGCTGAATTCGAGCGGCGGCTTGGACAGTGCAGGGTAAGGAGACGGAATGAACTGGTACGATTTTCTGTTGCGAAATCGCGGCGAAGTGCTGGAACGAACGGTCGAGCACATGGGATTGGTCGGCGCGTCGATGGGGATCGCACTGGCGATCGGTTTGCCGCTGGGCGTGGCGCTGGTTCGTCGACGCACGCTGCAGCGATGGGTGCTTGGAGTTGCCAATGTTGTGCAGACGATTCCTAGCCTCGCGCTGTTCGGTTTTCTGATTCCGGTCCCGTGGATTGGCGGTGTCGGCGCAAGCACAGCGGTTGTCGCGCTGGCTCTGTACGCACTGTTGCCGATATTGCGAAATACATGCACGGGGATCGCTGAAGTCGACCCCGCTGTGGTTGAATCTGCGCGCGGGATGGGGATGACTCCGCGGCAGGTGCTCTGGCAGGTGCAATTGCCGCTGGCCGCTCCCGTGTTGCTTGCGGGAATTCGTGTGGCGACTGTAATTTCCATCGGCGTGACGACGATTGCGGCGGCGATTGGCGCGGGGGGCCTGGGCGTCTTTATTTTTCGAGGCGTGGCGATGGTAAATAATCAGGTGATTTTGGCGGGCGCGATCCCGGCGGCGTTGCTGGCGATTGTCGCCGACACCGCATTGGGATTTCTTCAGCGGAGAATTGCAAAGGCATGAGGAATCCTTCTCCCTCGCCGTGCGTCCATTCGTTTCTGTCGATTTGTCTATGGTTGTTGTGTTTTTTTTGGTTGCCGATCGTGACGGGGTGCGGAAAACGGAACGAAGGAACCATTGTTGTGGGATCGAAAAATTTTACCGAGCAGATTGTGCTGGCGGAATTGTTCGCGCAGCAGATCGAAGCGCATTCCCAGCTTCACGTCGAACGCCGCGTGAATCTCGGCGGCACATTGATCTGCCACCAGGCGCTGGTCGCGGGGAAAATCGATCTGTATCCGGAATATACGGGCACGGCGCTGACGGCGGTGTTGGACGATCCCCTGGAGAAAGATTCCGCGGCCGTTCTGAAACGCGTACAGGAGGAATACCGCGCGCGTTTCAACGTGGAGGCGATGGCGCCGCTCGGGTTCAATAACACTTTCGCGATGGTTGTGCGCGGCGACGATGCGGAGAAGCTGAAATTGCGAACGATTTCGGACGTCACATCGCTCGCGCCGAAATGGAGAGCCGGATTCGGCTACGAATTCATGGAGCGGCCCGACGGATATCCCGGATTGTCGGCGGCGTACGGTCTGCATTTTTCGACGGAGCCGAAAATACTCGATCTCGGTCTGCTTTATCGCGCGCTCGCGGACAAACAGGTCGATATTGTCGCGGGAAATTCCACCGATGGGCTGATCGCGGCGCTGCACATGGTTGCCTTGCAGGACGACCGCCGTTATTTTCCGCCGTACGAAGCCGTGCCGCTGGTGCGTCGCGCGACTCTCGATAAGCATCCCGAAGTCGGTGCAGCTCTGAGCGCGCTCGCGGCGAAAATCTCGGAGGACGAAATGCGTCGCATGAATTACGCGGTCGATGGAGAACATCGCGATCCCGCTCAGGTCGTGAGCGATTTTCGCAAAGCAAAAGGACTTTGAAGTTCCCGTAGCACAGGCACTTTCGCCTGTGCGGTTTTTGCAGCTTTCGCAAGCAGAAAGAGCGCGCAGGCAAGAGTGCCTGTGCCACTTAAATTGCGACGCAAGTTGCTCGCGCCAAAACGTCTCTGCTAGAGTGCTAGGACTATGGACAATCGAAAACTCGCGCGTTATGCGAAAGCTTTGGGAGGGCGCCGGATTGGCGTGGCGGGCGATTTCATGCTCGATCGTTACGTATGGGGTTCGGCGACTCGGCTTTCGCCCGAAGCTCCGGTCCCCGTTGTGGATTTCATGAATGAAAGTGAAGTCCTCGGCGGCGCCGGCAACGTGGCCGCGAATCTTGCCGCGCTGGGGGCGACAGTCTTCCCGTTCGGCGCGGTGGGCGAGGACGAAGCCGGGGACGCGATCCGCTCCTGCCTGGTTGCGGCGGGAATGGAGTCCAAGGGAGTGGTTGCGGATACGTCGCGCATTACCACGGTGAAGACGCGCATCGTCGCGCGGCACCAGCAGATCGTGCGCGTGGATCGCGAGCGGCGCAAAGCGCTCAGCAAGGCGCTCGAAGAAAATCTGATTCGCAAAATTAAGGTGGCGCTTGGAAAACTCGACGCGCTGGTGATCTCCGATTACGACAAAGGCGTGGTGACCGATTCGCTCGCCGATCGCGTGCTGACCGAGTGTCATCATCGCGGCGTTCCCGCGCTGGTGAAGCCGAAGACTTCACGCCTGTTTGCGTATCGCGGCGCGACATTAATCGTGTGCAACGCGAAGGAAGCCGGGTTCTTCGCGACGCTTTCTCTGGACAATGACGAAGCCGTTGGGCAAGCGGGCCGCGCGTTGCTGGCGCGTTTTGGTTGCTCGGCCGTCGTGATCACGCGGGGCGCGGAAGGAATGAACGTGTTCGAGGAGTCGTCGCCCGAAGGTTTTTACATTTCGGCGACGAGCCGCGAGATCAGCTATGCGCGGGTCGGGCAATCGGGCGCCGATCACGCTGGACATGGCCGGCAGGTATTCGACGTGACCGGCGCGGGCGATACCGTGCTTTCTGTGCTCGCGCTTGCCGTCGCTGCTCGCGTGCCGATGAAAGAATCGGCCGTCCTTGCGAATGCCGGCGCTGGAGTCGTGGTGGGAAAGCTCGGGACCTCGACGATTTCATCCGATGAATTATTTGAGGCGGTAAGGGATTTGGGTTAAGTAGCACAGGCTTCAGCCTGTCTGGGTTTGACTTTCTTGACTCCCGCAAAATTCGAAAGAATACAGGTTGAATCCTGTTCCACTGGAAGCGGAGAACGATCTGCTTTAGGGCGGCGGGAAACTCAGCGACTGGTCCGAACGTTCCACCCAGATTTGCACTTCGCGGTTCTGAGCGGATTTTACAGTTTCTTCCGGCTTGGGAAACGGATCGTAGCCGCTGATTTCCAGCGTGATCACGACGCCGCTCCCGCCCTTCGGCGGCACTTCGGCGCTTTCAATGCGGTAACTCTTGATCGGGCTGTAATACCCGTTCGGTCCCCAGAAGCTGTCGAAATCCTTGCAGGTGAAACTGCCGTGCGTGTGCCAGATATCGCAGGCCTTCTGCATTTCGCCTGCGATCACGGCGTCCATGAAGTGCGAAATCGTCCGCTTTTCCGCGGAAAATCTAAGGAAATACCAGATCCCCGCCGCAATAAACAGGACCAACGCCGCTCCACTGATGCCATAACGCAGCGCTTTTGATTTTGGTTCTTCGGCGCCGGAATCGAGCAATCCCACGAACGGTTTCTCCTCTCGCATCTGCATGCATCTTATATCCGGCATTTAAAAAATGCGACAGAAAGACTCTCAAGAAAATCGGAACATTCAACAGGACAACACCGGCAGGTTTGATCGCTCGAAAGGAAAGCGCCGGGGCTTTTTCAGCTCCGGCACTGCGCGATTCGTTAACATATCCCGAGGTCCATCCCGAAGTTCAAACCTTTGGCTCGGCCGCCGGAGGTCCGAAATGGCCGCAGCCGCCGCGCATGCCTTCGCGGAATTTTGCGCGCTGTTCCGGCGTCATCTGCTCCCATCGCTCCCTCATGCGCCCTCGCCGGAACATGGCGCCAGGACCGGGACGGAATCCTCCGAACAGCAGTTTCCCCAGGATTACCAGCGCGATTGCCTGCCAGAACGTGATCATGTGGAATCCGAACAGCGGCGGCATCACGTAATTCCACAAATGCGAGACCACGAATCCGAACGCCAGAAATGCGACGGCTAGAATTGCCGCAAATTTCAGAATGCGAAATACGAATCGTCCTCTCATGTTCATTCTCCTTGTTCATTCTCGTTCTTCATTCTCGTCGTCCAGTTCTAAAAACAGCTCGGTAAACAGCAGCGATATAATTTCCGTTCCACTCGAACGAGAACAACGGGTGGACTTGGTAGCGCCGGCGCTAGAAAAACCAATCCGCGGCCAACCGCCTTACGGCTTCGCATTCATGAGCCAGGTCCCATAAATTCGTCGTGAATCGACTGCAACCGCTCGCGTAAATGAAGCACCGCATAGTGCTTTCGCGAAAGCAGTGTATTCACGCCGACCCCCGTTTCAGCCGCAATCACTTTGAAACTGCGGCCCTCGATTTCGTGCGCGATAAAGACCTCGCGCTGATCCTCCGGCAATTCTTCGATCGCCGCTTCCAGTTCTTCGAGCAGCACGTTTCGGGCATAGGCCGCTTCCGGCCCGGCGTCCGGGGAAGGCAGCAAATCTTCCAGCGATCCGCCTTCGTTGCCTTCGGCATCCGGCAACGCATCGGCGCTCAGGGAGACGTTTTTTTTCCTGCGAAAGAAATCAACAATCCGGTTGCGCGCCACGCGAAACATCCACGCGCTCACCTGCTCAATCGGTTTCATCAGCCGGTAGGCTTCGACCAGTTCGTAGAAAACATCCTGAAGGATGTCTTCCGCCTCGGCCTCGTCGGCCACCCGCTTGCGGATAAAATTGCGCAACCGGCCGCCTTCGCGGCCGATCGCTTCGGTGACCCGTTCGTTTTGCGAAGCGGTCATCCAGTTTGGTTCCAGTATTTCATTCATTCCCTACTGTAGACGTCGGAGGGCCAAAAATATTGTAGAGGAAACACGAGATTACGGTGTCCTGCCGGAAGTCTCGGGGGACGAAAGAACATAGCCCCCCGTTTCAACGGCGGGAGAACGCCGCACAAGAACGGAAAATGCCATTAGGGGTGACACAAGGAATTTGGCCATGCGTGGGGGCAATCGAGCGCGAATCGCAAAACCCGTGCGTGGCCCCTCCGGGGCTTTGCGAGAGTATCGCACCATTCCCACCATTGAAACGGTGCGCTGCGATCTGCCGTGCCTCCGGCACTCCGGGCAACACCCAGGTAGCGCTGCGTGGAATTGGCGGGGGCGGCACCCTCCGCTTGTCTCGATGGGATTTTAGAGGAGACTCTAATTCGGCTTGCTTTCTTCTTCCGCGACGGCTTGCAGGGCGTCGCCGATGAGAATTGCGGGTTTCCATTCGTCCAGGAACACGGCGCCGAGGCTGCCGTAGAAATCGATGGCGGATTTGTTCCAGTCGAGGACTTCCCACCTCATGCAGAAATATTTTTCGCGGAAGGCGATTCCGGCGACGTGCGCGAGCAGCGCCCGGCCGATGCCGCGCTTGCGAAACGCCGGGCGGACAAACAGGTCGTCCAGAAAGAGTCCGGCGCGCCCCTGAAACGAGGAATAGAACTCGAAAAACAGGGCGTAGCCCACCGCCTGTCCGCCCCACTCGGCGATCACGGCGCGGAATTTCGGCGCGGGGCCGAACCCATCGCGCATCACGTCCTCGTCGGTCATGCTGACTTCGTGGCTGAGATTCTCATACTCCGCCAGCTCGCGAATTAATGTCGCAAGCAGAGCGGCGTCTTCGTCTAGTGCAGGGCGAATTGAGAGCATCGGCACGATCCTGAATACGGCGATTGAGAACGAGGCATTATAAGCCAGCGCGGTGGATGTTTCGCAATTAAAGAAATTCCGGCCTAGCGGTTCGGTTTACGGGATTCATTTATTCCCCTCATCTGGCGAGCCGGCTCGTAACAGCGAGTTTTGAATTGGGTGCGGCACCCTGCTGTGGATTTACCCCTCAAGTGAACCTGGCGTCGTCCCCGCCGGAAGCTCAATTGTATATTTCGTCCGCAATTTTTCGCGGTGCTGTTCGAGCGCCAGTTCGATCAGGCGGCTCAATAAATCGCGATAAGGCAGGCCGGAGGCTTCCCAGAGTTTGGGGTACATGCTGATGGAGGTGAAGCCGGGGATCGTGTTGATCTCGTTCAGGTAAATTCGGTTGGTGCGGTGTTCGAGGAAAAAATCGACGCGCGCCATCCCCAGGCATTCGAGGGCGCGAAACGCGCGCACGGCGTATTCCTGGAATTTTTTGATCTGCGCGCGGGTTAATTTCGCGGGGATCAGCAGGCGCGTGCCTTCTTCCAGATATTTCGCGGCGTAGTCGTAGAATTCGCGGTGCGGGACGATTTCGCCGGGGATGGACGCCTTTGGATTGTCGTTGCCGAGGACGGAAAGTTCGATCTCGCGGCCTTTGATGGTTTTCTCGACCAGAATTTTCTGCGCGAATTCTCCGGCGAAATCCATTGCCTTCGCAAGCTCCTTCGCGTCATGTGCTTTTGTCATTCCGACGGAGCTGCCCAGCGTGGCTGGCTTCACGAAAACGGGGAAGCGGAATTTCTTCTGAATCGCTCGCTGCACTTTCGTGCGCGATTTTTCCCACTCGGCGCGCAGGATGGCCAGATAATCGCCGACCGGTAATTTAGCCTGTAGCCACAGGCGTTTCGACATGTCTTTGTCCATGCCGACGGACGAACCGACGACACCTGAGCCGACATACGGAACGCCGGCGAGATCGAGCAGGCCCTGCACCGTGCCGTCTTCGCCGAATGTGCCGTGCAGAACGGGGAAGATAACGTCGAGGCGCATGGTTTCGTCCGAACGTGGCGCGCCAACGGGAACCAGCGTGGTTACCGTGGGATCGGCGGACAGCATCACTCGGTCGCCTTTTAGCAACACTTCGCCCAGCGTTTTATTCGTCGGGGGCGGCAGCATTTTGTTTGCGGCGGGCCCGGCGAGCCAGCGGCCTTCTTTGGTGATGCCGATGGGGACGGCTTCGTATTTTTCGGGGTCGAGCGCCTGGATCACCGACGCGGCGGATACCAGCGAGACTTCGTGTTCGCCGGAGCGGCCGCCGAACAGGACGCCGACGCGGAGACGATTTTTTTCTGTGGTCATTTTGGTGGCGCCGGCATCTTGCCGGCGGGCTTTCTGTCCAATTGCCAGTACCATTCAAAAGCCACCGGCGGGACGCCGGCGCTACAAAATCTTCTTGCCCAATCCGGAGAGCACCATTTCCACGCCGAGCAATGCTGTTTGATTATGCAGGTCGATCACAGGATTAATTTCCACGACTTCCAGCGACACCATCGCTTCGCTGTCGGCGATCATTTCCATGGCGAGGTGCGCCTCGCGGTACGTTACGCCGCCGCGCACGGGAGTGCCAACGCCGGGGGCGTCGTCGGGATCGATAAAATCCAGGTCCAGGCTGACGGCCATGCCATCCGTGTCATCCGTAACAAATCTCAGCGCCTCGCTCATCACGTCGCGCATGCCGCGCTCGTCGATATCGCGCATGGTGAACACGTGGACGCCGGATTCCTTGATCAGGCGGCGCTCCTTCGAGTCCAGATCGCGGATGCCGACCAGGGCCACGTTGCGCGGCTCGACTTTCGGCTTGTAGCCGAGCAGTTCAACCAGTTCCGGCGCGCCATAGCCGATAATCGCGGCGAGCGGCATGCCGTGAATGTTGCCCGAGGGCGAACTTTCCGGCGTGTTCATGTCGCCGTGCGCATCAAGCCACAGGTAGCCGACGCGTTTGGATTGCGCGCGAAAATAATTCGACACGCCGGTAAACGATCCGACCGCGATGGAATGGTCCCCGCCCAGCACCACCGGGACGAAGCCTTCTGTCAGTGAGCGCTCGGTGATTTCCGCAAGGCCCTTGCAGGCTTCGGCGATTTCGTGCAGATATTTCGCGCGTTTTTCCCCGTAGTGCTGCTCTTCCGGCTGGCGCACCATGATGTTGCCGATATCTTCGACCGTGTGGCCCAGCGCTTTTAATCGCGATTGCAGTCCGGCCACGCGCAGCGCCGAGGGACCCATGTCCACTCCGCGGCGGCTCTGGCCGAGGTCCATCGGTACTCCGATGATGCGAATCTTTTGCGCCATTTTTTAAATCCGGTCCGGCTTGTCCGCGGCGGAAGAGCCGCAAACAGTGAAGCCTAAGGATAGACTCGGTAGATCATACGCGGAAAGGGAATCACTTCGCGAATGTGTTCAGTTCCGCAAATCCAGGCCACGGTGCGTTCCAGGCCCAGGCCAAAGCCTGCGTGGGGCACGCCGCCATATTTCCGCAGATCGAGATACCAGCCGAAAGCCTCTTCGGGGAGGTTGTTTTCGCGCAGGCGCTTTAGAAGCAAATCGTAATCGGCCACGCGTTCGCCGCCGCCAATGATTTCGCCGTAACCTTCGGGAGCGAGCATGTCGAAGCCGAGCGCGAGTTCGGGCCGCTGCGGGTCCGGCTGCATGTAGAACGCCTTGATGGCCGTGGGATAGCGATGCACCATGACAGGGCGGTCATATGTGCTGGAAAGAATCGTCTCTTCGTCGCCGCCGAAGTCGTCGCCCCACTTGGCGGGATTGCCGCGCTGCTGGAGGATTTGCACGGCTTCGTCGTAGGTGACTCGAGGAAACGGTGCGACGACGTTCGCAAGTTTCGATATATCGCGGCCCACTACTTCCAGTTCGCGCGCGCGATTTTTTAAACACGATTGCACCACGTGGCTGACGAGGCCCTCGCCCAGCGTCATCATGTCTTCCAGTTGCGCGTAGGCGGCTTCCGGTTCGAGCATCCAGAATTCCGTGAGGTGGCGGCGCGTTTTCGATTTCTCGGCGCGGAACGTCGGCCCGAATGTGTATACCTTGCCGAGCGCCATCGCCGTTGCCTCGACATAGAGCTGGCCCGATTGCGTCAGGTACGCTTTTTCGTCGTCAATGTACTGGACTTCGAACAGCGTCGTCGTGCCTTCGCAGGCAGCGGGCGTGAAGATGGGCGCCTCGGTGAGGATGTAGCCCTGCGAGTCCATGTATTCGTGCGCGGCGCGGACGGCTTGTGCGCGGATGCGCAAGATCGCGGCCTGGCGCGGCGTGCGAATCCACAGATGGCGGTGGTCGAGCAGGAAATCGACGCCATGCTCTTTGAGTTGGATCGGGTAAGGAGTGTCGTCGGGGACGCGCTGAACCACTTCCACGGCGGTAAGTTGGATTTCGAATCCGCCCGGCGCGCGCTTGTCGGCGTGAATTTTTCCGGTGACGATGACGCTCGATTCCTGCGTCAGGCCTTTCAACGCTTCGAACGCCGCCGGCTGATCCTTCAGCGAGACGACTCCCTGAATCGTTCCCGTGCCGTCGCGAAAAATCGGGAAGAGGAGTTTGCCCGCTTCGCGCAGGTTGTAGAGCCAGCCGCGCAGCGTCACTTCCTGCCCATCGTGTTGTCCGACGTCTTGAATGGCTACGATCGGCATGGATTTTGTTCCTCTTCTTCAGTAGAACGGGCTTCAGCCTGTTCTCTTTTGACTTTTGCCGAATTATCGAAATTTAAAACCGAGCAGGCTGAAGCCCGTTCTCTTACTGCTCCTTCGCCAGGGTCTGCTCGAATTTATCGAAGACCTTGCGCGCGCCCGCTAAAGTTTCGGCGAACGCCGCCACTTCGGCGGAACCTGCGGCCACGGCGGGCTCTTTCAATTCGAGAACGAGCGGCGCTTCGGGCGGCAGCAGCGCCAGCGTCGCGTCCCAATCGATTGTTCCTTCATACGGCAGCAGGTGATCGTCGCGCTCGCCGCGATTGTCATGGATGTGCGCCGTCGCGATGAGATCGCGCACGGCCTCGAGCGGTTCAGCGACTCCGCCTTCCACGTGCGCGTGGCCTGTGTCGAAGCATAGCTTCACGCTGGAAAGCCGCGTTTTTTCCAGAAACGATTTCAGATTTACAGGAGTGGCCATTTCTCCCGGCGTATTTTCCAGCGCCATGGTGACGCCGCGATGGCGCGCGAACAGCGACAAATGTTCGAGCGAACTGAACGCCGCGTCCCATCGGCGCTCGTCATTTTCATCGCGCTGCCGCGCCACATGTTGGATGCAATATCGAAATGGAATAAATTCCACAAGGTCCAAAGCGCGCTTGATTTCATCGACGGCTTCCTGCCGTCGAATGCGTTCGGGATCGCTAATCGAAAGCGGGATGCCGCTTTCGCGCGAGAGGGTGAAATCGCGCATTGTGGGCGCATGGATAGAATTTAACGTGAGATTATTTCCGGAAAGCCAGGAGGCGAGTTCCCGCGCATCGTCCGCGGAGCGGTAATCGAAATGCCCGCGCGAGCAGAAGAGTTCGATCGCAGGAAATCCTGCGCGCGCCGCTTCGCCCACCAGGGCGGCCGTCAGTTTCCGGTTCACAAAGAGATAGGTGGAGAGGACTCGTTGCATTGTTCAAGTGGCATAGGCTTCAGCCTGTGCGGGTTAGATTATACACACGCGAAAACCTCACAGGCTGAAACCTGTGCCACGAAGACCCAGAATTTCGATTTTTAGGATTTATTGCCCATCCAGCCAGAATTCCGCTTCCGGCGGGCCGGGAATCAAACCGGCATCGACGCCGCGCTTCAGGAATTCGTGGATGGCCTGGCGGCCGCGGTCGCCGTATCCGAGCGTCCATTTGTTCACGTACATGCCGATGAATTTATCGGCGAGTTCGGTGTCCATGTCGCGCGCGAACTGCATGGCGTAGTTGACGGCCGCTTCGCGATGATCGAGCGCGTAAGAAACGCTTTCGTGAATGGCGCTGGCGATCTGCAGTCCCACGGTGCGTCCCAAAGCCCGTCGCACGCCGTTGCCGCCAAGGGGCAGCGGCAGGCCGGTTTGCTCGAGCCACCACTGTCCCAGATCGACAACCTTGTGCATGCCCATCTGGGAGAAAAACAGTTGTCCTTCGTGGATCAAAAGTCCCGCGTCAACGACGGAATTTTTCACGGCGTCGAGGATGTGATCGAAACCCATAACCACGGGTTCGATATTCGGCTCGTATAATTTAAGCGCGAGATATGCGGACGTGCGCAGCCCCGGCACGCCGATCCGGCATTTTTTCAAATCTTCGCGCTTGAGCGGATGCTGCGAAACGACGATGGGGCCGTACCCCTCCCCGAAACTCGCGCCGCAATCGAGCAGCACATATTTATCGCGCAAATAGGGGTATGCGGCGAAGCTGAACGCCGTCACATCGTAGATTTCCTGCATGGCCGCCTGATTGAGCGTCTCGATGTCGGCCAGAACATGAGCGAACTTGAGTCCCGGCGTGCGCACTTTCTGCGTCGCCAGGCCGTAGAACATGAAGGCGTCGTCGGAATCCGGCGAATGCGCCAATTTGATGTCGAGCGACTTGCCGGTAGCGGGTTTCGTCGGCATTGCGTTTGTCCCAATCTCCCTTTTTCGACGCTCACTCGAAGCCGACGCGGCGGTTGTAGAGTCACTGCGGCCTGTCAGCCTGCCAGGTCCACTGGAGTCACAGGAAAACCGGTGTCATACCCGCGTCACAGAGAGGAGCGTCGGAGGCGAATTTCAAGTCGGCGAAATCCGCTCTTTCGAGTTCAGAAGGGTAGCATAAAATGGCGTCTCGCTGAAAGAGCGGCAAGAATCCTCGGTAAACGGCGGTTGAAGCACCCGCTCCTTTAAATCGCTCCCGCCAACCGCGCAATCGCCGTGTCGAACGAAACTTTTCCGTCCAGATACGGCTGCCAGTAAAGATCCAGCAATCCTCGAAAGCGATCCCACGATCCGGAGTAGAGGCCGAAGCGCGAAGCATACGTCTGGTAGATGGACGAATCGCCTCCCCGTTGAAACGCCGTTGTCATCAACCCCTCCGCGAGGTCTCGGCGGATCACTTCGCCCGTGGTGTAGAACAGGAGCGCATGCCAGAGGTCGCGTGGGATGGGCTTGTCACGCGCGCGAAATTCGCGGGCGATTGCCGCAGTGACTCCACCGGAAAGCGCATGCGACGCTTCGTGGAACAGGACTTCAAATCCGTAGATGCCTCGATTACGCGCATCGTGACTGGAAATTGTTACATGTGTGGGCGTAAGCGACGTGTATGCTCCGGACGGCCCGCCGTACCACACCACGTCCACACGTAAACGAGTGGACGGCCATGGACGCTGGTAGATTTCAGCCAGTTGCCCGGAAAGCTGCACGCCCATTTGCTGGATCATCGGAGTGACCAGTGAAATCCATTCCCGATTGGCACGATCCTGGATGGGCCACCAGTGCGCCCGGTAGACGGGAGCGGCGCGCTGTAATGCTTCGATCAAATCGGGGCGCAATCCGGATTTGCAGGTCGGCGAACTTTTTCCGTCCAGATCGGGGCAGGTTTCCATTTCGGCCAGACGATTATTGATGTTTTCCATGTCGCCGTTAAGCAGCAGGTCGCGCCCCGCCAGGTCCTTTGCGTAAAACGCGACCGCATCCTGCCAGGCGCGAATTTCCTCCGCCGGAAAATCCAACAGGGATGCGAGCGGTTCGCTCGGCGGAACTTGTCCACGTCCGTTGTCGGTCGAAGCGGAATCGCCTTTCGCCAGTCGTGCCTGAAGATAAAGAAAATGGTGGAGGTTGATCCAGAATCCGCTGTGCAACTCGAACACGGGGAGCGGCGATTCCTGTTCGGAGTTCTGCTGTGCAGCTGGATATTTAAGAGCATGAACGCGCGATGCCGCGGCGGGCACAGTTTCCGTTGCGATCAGCAACAGGAGCACCGTGACCGGAGCAAACCAACCGTGACCGTGGCGGCGGGGGAGAGTCATGATCCGGTTGATCATGTTATCGCCAATTTCACCGGATGTGCTAGTGGTTGCAGCGGCGCGTGACTCCGTCTGGCCCACGGTTTTCAGTGGCACAGGATTCAGCCTGAGGGTTTTGACTCTTGCCAGGCCAACACAGGCCACCACGGGCCAAACGATTGGCATTGCAATTCGAGCTGAGCCAGCAGTTTTTAGAATTCGGATTCCTCAGGCTGAAGCCTGCGCCACTGGACCTTCCATTAAGGCCGTTAAGGTTTGTGCAAGCGTGATGGAATTTGGGAAACAACTTTGCGGCATGGAAGCAAACTGCGGCGGCGGGCAATGGGCTTTCGGATTCGGAGATGGTTAGCGAAACAACTGGCGCATAAATCCTTCGGCTTCCATTTCGCTCATCAGTTTCCTGCGGACCATCAGATTGACGAGTTCAGCGAGAAAATGGTGTAAATTCGCGATCTCATCGGACTTGCCGGATTCGAGGGAAACGGCGGGAAGTTCAGGGGCCTCCCATGGGTCGCCGCTTAATTCCGCAATCCATTTCTGAAGGATCGCCTGGTGTTCCGGGCGAATCTTCGTAAAGACCAGGCCCATTCCCATCGAAAGGTGGGCGTAGATCACCGTCGCTTCCGCTTCGAATCGATCCTCGTCGCGTTCCAATCGGACGCGCACGGTAGCGCCTACACTAAAGGGGGAGAGCGTGTCGACGTAACAGCCCCCGACGCCCAGGTCCGAGCTTCGGCCGACCACTCGCGCCTGTGAGCGGATTTCCACCACTTCGGCGGAAGCGGTAAACGGAAAGCGGGCCACAAGGCGGCGGTCGCGATCTCCTTCACCCGGTAAGCGTTTTTGATCTGGACCGGGCAACACGATGATGGGCCTGTCTGAATGTTCAGGCATGTTTTTTTCGGCAAGACGCAGGGAACCGCCCGCGCTGCTGATTGACGGCTCGGAAGATTCCGCGCAGAGTTCCACGCGCGGATATCGGAAGGGGGAACACCATTTTCTCCCGGTTCAGGAAAAGGAGGCAAGAGGAAACTTTGGAGCCTGTGATGGAAACGTCCGGGGCACGGAGGGTTCAGGGAGTTCCCATGGTGGGGTCGGTGGAAAGCGCGAGGCCGCCCTTCTTGTCGTCCCCTCGCAGGATTCCAGTCGAGTCGAGAAAAAAAGAACGCACGCCTGTTTTGCCGTATTCGTTGGGAGACGAGGTGAGGACGAATGTCGCCGCCTTGCTTGCCTCCTCGTCGGTCAGGTTTCCGCCTGCCGGCACAACTCGGTAGGCGAGTGTGTACCCGTCCCTGCTTCCGGCGGCCAGATCGGCATCCAACAGGCCGGCCGCATCAGGGGAAATTCCGTTTGGCTGCGCGGGGCCCATCCGCGACAGCCGGTCCGGCAATTGGCCGTACGCGCGCCGGTATGCTTCGAGTGCGGTGGCCACTGTGCGCAGATTGGCGATCGCGTTGTCTTCCTGCGCATCCATGTCCGCTTGCGCCCATTGCCTTGCCATGGCCGGGACGTCAAGCAGGATCAACCCCACTGAAAGCAGCCTCCAGTTTCCACCTTCGCGGACCAGTCCGAATGTGATGGCCCGCGAGGGCAGGCCGGGAATTGGAATTTCAATTGGAACGAATGCGAGATTTTCACGCAATCGAGTTTCGCCGAAGCGCATCTCCGTGGCGATACCCGGGCTTTCGCAGCGCACGATGATATGGCCCGTTGTGCTGGTTGAGAGAAGAGCCCTCCCCGCATCGTCGAGCAGCACGAATCGCTTCATCATGGCGGTTCGCTGCGGACCTGGAAGCGCGCGGTAGGCTGTGGCATTTTCCGCGGTGAGGGCGTTTGAAAATGTGGCGGCGTCCTGTTTGCAAGCGGCGGCCAGCGCGTCGGACAGCGCGGTTTCCGGGCCTGTTTGGGCTTGCTGCTGAGCGCGCGCTTCCATCGCCGGGAAGATTCCCCCGAGAACGAAAAACAGCACGGCGCAGGCGGGCCAAAAAGTGGGACGCCTCGTTGCGGCAATTTTTCGATGGTTCACGATTTCGCTCCGGCGAGAATCGCGCCAAGATTTTGGGTGAATTTCGATCTTGGCATGACGTCCTGGCATCCGGCGGCGCGTGCCCTTTCGGCTAAATCGGTCTGCACATGAGATAGAAAGGCGATTACCTTCCGCGGGTTGCCTAGGCCGCCGGACCGTCCGAGCTTTTCGATGGCTTCCAATGCTCCCTGCCGCGCGTTCAAATCCACAATGATCAGCGCCGCCGGGTTTTCCGCCGCGGATTTCAAAAGCTGCTCGCCCGTAGTCACGGTTTGCAGGGTGGCGCCGGTAAGTTTCGCCGTCTCATGCAACTTCGCCTGAAAGAAAAGATCGTCGATCAATACAATTGCGTCAGCCATGGAGACCTTTCCTCGAAAATCCGTTGGCTTTTCATTTACCACGCACGGTGGTTCAACACAAGGCTCCATGATATTCGATCATGACTCATTTTCAATATGGCTGAAGGCCGCGCCGCGGACGCCTCACAAGCATCCATACGGACTGCGAATTTCAATGAGGTTTAGGATCTGGGACATTGTATTACTATCTAATAATTAGCTGGCGCGGCTGAACGGTCCGAAACGGTCTCCAACTCAAGTTTTCGAGGATTTTGCCGATGGATTAATGGGGTACTCTTTCATGAGGAAAGTGCTGTTTGTGCGGCCCGATCGGCAGTCTTGTGAAGCGCTCAAGAATAGCCTGCATCCGGTTCTAAATCAGTGGCATATGGCATTCGCTGTGGGTGCGGTCGAGGCCTTCGAGCAAATGGAGTCGAACCCCTGGGACATCGTCATTGCCAACCTGCAATCGGATAATGACAAGTCTTTCTTCTTCTCCGTGCGGGAATCGTTTCCTGCGATTGTGCGAATCGGTCTGGTCGATCAGTCCCGAACAAAGCTCCCCGTTGCTTCGCTGGTCCATCAATTTCTGATGAAGCCGTTCACGCTGGACGAATTGTCGGTCGCCGTGGAGCGGTCGTGCCGGTTAAGGGATCTTCTG
>Ga0265331_10001600_pt1 | contig 16533 bp, 16 predicted proteins | sample 41923metaG_FD_202088 | JGI IMG/M metagenome (GOLD analysis project Ga0265331, IMG submission 202088) | Rhizosphere microbial communities from Carex aquatilis grown in University of Washington, Seatle, WA, United States - 4-19-23 metaG | ecosystem: Host-associated > Plants > Roots > Rhizosphere... | reverse complement strand
CGCTCCGTCAACAACTTGGCCCTCCGCGGCACTGGAGGCCCCGCAGACGCACGCGGCCGCCTCACCCCTATCCGGCGATCGCCGCCTTGATCGCCGGTTGACCTTCAATTGAGGTTTTCGGGCTGAGTCGACCTGCTACCGGCGGAAGTTGCGCCGGTAGGCGAGGTAGTTGGCGCACACGTGCGCGCCGAGCTTTTCGGCGGTTCGGCGCGATGGCCAGTTGTCGTCGAGCACCAGGGTGTAGCTCAGGTGCGTGTATCCCTGCCGCGCAAATCCGAGATAGGCGTGCGCCGCCATGCCCAGGTTCAGCCCGCGCCCGCGCGCCGCTTCGTGCACGCCGATGCCGAGGAAGTTGACTTTCTCCTGCGGTCGCAACTCGCGTCCAGGTGCGAGGGCCGCTAAGAACGAGGTGTCCGGCAATACCCACAGAACCCCCATCGGGACGCCGTCCCGGTAGGCAATGATCGACGTGTCCAGCATGCCAATCGGAGTCATTGCCTCCATCAGGTCGGCCACCTCCGCTTCAATGAACGGCGTCCACCCCCAGTGCGTCTTGAAGGTGTCGTTGTAGAGCGCGGTGAACTCGGCAACGCGCCGGCCCTCCGGCACGTCTTTGAGCGGTACGATCTCGAACCCGTTGCGCCGGGCGGCTTCCAGTGCGCTCTCCCAGCGGGCCACCAATTCCGGACGTATCGTAATCCGATAGTCGACGAGGCCTTGCTCCGTCTCGAAGCCGGCGTCCTTAAGCAACGCCTGGTAGTAGGGCGGATTCTGGCGGACGAAGGCCGGCGGCAGGGTGTCATACTCGTCGACCACGAAGGGAAAATCGAGCATCCCCATGCCGGCGCGGGCGGCAACGGCGCCCTGCCCTGCCAGCCACTCGCACGCCGCGTCCACGAGCGCGCGCACCGCGTCGCGCGTCTCGGGCAAGGCCTCGAACATCAGCACATGCCCCAGCGGCTCGCTCCAGTGCCGCTGGTAGCGGTGATCGATCGCCGCCAGGGTGCGGGCCACGATGCGGCCGCCTTCACGAGCGACGAACGGGCGCAGCAACCGATCGCGCGCGAAGGGACTCTCGCCGTTGAGGATAGGGAGCTGAAACGGCACCAACGCGGGCCACCGCGCCGGCCGGTCACCGTACACCGTGTCGTGAAAGGTGAGGAACTCGAGGAACGCGTCCGTTCCCGTGGGAGTCTCGATCGTGAGCGCCATGGGCAGACGATAGTCGCTTGGCCGGCTGCTTCACAAGCGTCCCGCGGCGGCGCGGCGTGGAGCGCGTTGGCACCGCAGCACGCTTGTGGACACAGGCCGCTTGCAGTTGAGTCCCGCGCACGACAAGGTCACGCGTGCCATCGCTCCCTTCCGCACCCGCCGCATCCGCCGCGCGCCGCGACGCCGCGCGCACCGCGCGCCTGCTCGTCGTCTTCTCCGGCCTGCACATGGTCTTGTTCCCGGTACCGATCATCACGCTCTTCTGGAAAGACCATATCGGCATGTCGTTGGCGGACATCATGACCCTACAAGCCATCTTCGCACTGGCGGCGGTGCTCTTCGAGTTTCCCTCGGGCTACGTCGCCGACCGCGTCGGCCGGCGCGCGGCGTTGCTCACTGCGGCAGCGCTATGGGTCATCGGCTGGAGCGCCTACTGCGTCGCTACCACGTTCTGGACGGTGGCCGTGGCCGAGATCCTGCTCGGTGCCGGGATGGCGTTCGGCTCGGGGGCCGACAGCGCGCTGCTGTTCACTTCACTGGAGGCGAGCGAGGGAGTGGGGAACTACGCGCGCTGGGAAGGCCGCGTGCGCGCCGGCGCGCAAGTGGCCGAATCGGCGTCCTCTGCCGTCGGCGGCGCCCTGTACGCTGCCGCGCCGCGGCTGCCGTTCTGGCTGCAAGTGCCGGTGGCCCTGATCGCCGTGGGCGCCGTGCTCGGGATGCGTGAACCGTGGCAGCGCGTGAGCGAGCGCAGCGCATCGCACCGGCGGGAAGCCTGGCGCATCGTGCGCTTCACGCTCGGCCATCACCGGCGCTTGCGTTCGACGATCACCCTCAGCGTCACCCTCGGGCTGTCCACCTTCGTCATGGTCTGGCTGATCCAAGCGTCCATGCAACAACGCGGCATTCCCGCCGCCTGGTTCGGCCCCCTGTGGGCCGGCGCGCACTTGTACCTCGCCGGGGTATCGCTGGTGAGCACGCGCGTCGCGCACATCCTGGGGCGCGAGCTCACCTTGCTGGGTTGTTGCCTGCTGATCGCGCTGGGCTACGGCACCCTCGGCGCAACCACGTCGGCACCTGCGGTTGGCTTCTACCTCTGCTTCATGACTGTGCGCGGGCTGCAAGCGCCGCTACTCATCAATGCGTTGCAACACGACGCACCGGCGGAACACCGCGCCAGTGTCTTGTCGATCAATGCCCTGTTGTTCCGACTGAGCTTCGTGCTCATCGGTCCACCCGTTGGACGGCTGGTGGATCACCTCGGCCTCAACACCGCCCTGCTCATCATGGGCACCGCGTTCTCCGCCGCGTCGCTGATCGCCCTGGCCATCTTCCGCCGCGCCCATAGCAGCTGACCGCGCTTTCTCCCGCTATCGGACTCGGCGTGCCGTGACGGACCGAGCGTCGCCGACCGGCGGCAGCATTTCTCGCCTGCCCATCACTCGCTGTCCAGGTCGGTCGTCGCACGCACCCGCCGGAGCCGCAACGCGGCCCGCTGCAAGTTCTGACGGCCGGCAGCAATATTCAGCGCGTCGCTGCAGGCTCCCGGGTCGCCATTCCGCACACCCAGGCGGCGGCAAGGCTGCGCGGATTGTCGGCGCAGTTGCGCTGCACCTCGGCCTCCAGCCGCTCGGCCACAGTGACGTTGGCCGGCAAAGCGGCAAATGGATCGAAGCCCGGCCGCAGAACTCGATATTCGTACGCAACGAGCGCGGCGAAAGCGCCGGTGCGGCGCACCGACCAGGTGGCGCAGGATGCTCCCGGAGACGATGCCTTCACCTACGTCACCGAGACTACGGCGGCCGCCTTCTGCGATGGAACCGTCCCGTTGGCTCCGCAACGCTCGGTAACCCCGCTGCCACGCCGCCCCTTGCGCCGACAACGGGCGGCAATGCAACGATTGACTTCGTCACGCCCGCGGCTCATGCTCTCGTCTCATCCGATTCGATGTGCGTTGCGTATAACTTTTTGCCCGGACGTGGGGTCCGGCAAATTCAACCACGAGGAGGGTGCGATGAAGAGTCAGATCAAGGGAGCAATGATCGCCACGGCGGTCGCCACACTGTTCTTGGCCAAGGGCGCTTTGGCCGCCGACGACGCCGGCAAGGCGGAAGCCAAGAAGGTGCACTGCGAAGGTGTCAACACGTGCAAAGGCCAAGGGGCCTGCGGCGGTGCCGGCCACGACTGCGCCGGCAAGAACACCTGCAAGGGCAAAGGCTGGGTCGAAATGTCCGCCGCCGATTGCAAAGCCAAGGGCGGCACGTCGAAGTAAGATGTTGTTACGTTGTTAGGTTGTTACGTTTCCAGGCCATTGGACGTAACAACCTAACAACCAGCAACCTAACAACCTAACAACCCGCGACATGGAATTCCCCTTCCTCGGCTTCGGCGTTGGTCTGCGGCCGCAGCACTATCCCGAGATCCTCGACCTCTGGCCGGAGGTCGACTGGTTCGAGATCATCTCGGAGAATTTCATGATCTCGGGCGGGCGGCCGCTGCAGGTATTGGAGCGCATCCGCCAGCGCTACCCCGTCGTCATGCACGGCGTGTCGTTGTCGATCGGCTCCACCGACCCGCTGTCGCGTGACTATCTGCAGCGGTTGAACGAGTTGGCCCGGCGCATCGAACCGGCGTGGATCTCGGATCACCTGTGTTGGACCGGCGTCGGCGGCCGCAACCTGCACGACCTGCTGCCGCTGCCGTATACCGAGGAAGCACTGGCGCATGTCGTCGACCGCGTCGCGCGTGTACAAGACGCGCTCCGCCGCCGCATTCTGCTCGAAAATGTTTCGACCTATCTCGAATACCGGCAATCGACGATGCCGGAATGGGAATTTCTCGCCGCGGTCGCAGAGCGCGCGGACTGCGGTATTCTGCTCGACGTCAACAACATCTTCGTCAGCGCCTTCAATCATGGCTTTGCCGCCATGGATTACATCGAGGCCGTCCCGGTGGAGCGCGTGCAGCAGTTTCACCTCGCGGGACACAGCGATCGCGGCACGTTTCTCCATGATACGCACGACCATCCCGTCGCGGACACGGTCTGGAACCTCTACGCCGCGGCGCTGCGGCGCTTCGGCCAGGTCTCGACACTCATCGAATGGGATGACCACATCCCACCGCTTGCCGCGCTGCAGGCCGAGGCAATGCGTGCGCGGCAGATCTTCGCAACCATCCACAATGTCGGAACTCGCTCGAGCTCAGCAGCTCCTCTGGAAGCTGATTACCGCTCCTGAAGGCGCGGCGTCCGGCATGGCGGCCCTCGACCCGGCGGATCGCGACTGGGCCGCGTCGCTGGTCTGCGCGGGCGGGCACCTGTCGCCCCTTGAACGGGTCGACATCTACGCCGACATGTACTTCTACCGTCTGCGCGACTGTCTGCAGGAGGACTTTGCCGCGCTGCGTGCGTTGATCGGCGAGCAGTGGTTCCACAACCTGGTCACCGACTACCTGATCGCCCACCCACCCGCGCACTTCTCCTTACGTCAAGCGGGGCGGCAATTGCCGTCCTTCATTGTCACACATCCGGTCGCCGTGGCTTGGCCCTGCATCGGGCAACTCGCGGCGTTGGAATGGGCCGTGCTCCACGCCTTCGATGCGCCCGATGCGACGCCGTTGGAGCTCACCGCATTGCAGGAGATTCCACCCGAGGAATGGGCGGAGCTGCGCTTCGCGCTGACCCCCTCTCTCTGCCGCCTGCACGTCGACTGGCGCGTCGATGATGTCTTGCGCAACGTGCAGAGCGGAGACACACCGTGCCCCCCCGCGCCCGCACCAACGTGGCTACGCGTGTGGCGCCAGGACCTGCGTGTGTATCATCGCCCGATCGACGCCGCCGAAGCTGCCGCTTTGGAGACAGTAATGAAGGGCGAGACCTTCGCAGCGGTGTGCGATGCGGTCGGTGAACTGATCGGCGAAGCCGCCGGGGCCGAACGCGTCGTGCAGCTCCTCGACACCTGGTTTGCAGACGGCCTGGTGACCGGCTGCCGCCTCGGGGGCATGGGAGCGTGAGGGCCTGTGGCTTCTCAAGCCCTCAAGCCTCAGGCCCTCACATCAACGATGTGGGCCGAAATTCGTACCGCAGCCCGGCAAGGAAGTTCGCTGGCGGCGCGGGAAAACCGATCGACTCCGAGTAGTCACGGTTGAATAGGTTGCGCGCCGTCGCGGTGAGCGCGAGTCCCGACAATCTACTGCCGAAGTGATACGCCAAGGCGACGTCGACGCGCCCGTAGCTGGAAATTGGGGCGGGAGAAAACGGCTCCTCTGCATTGAAGGGATTGGGACTGTCACGCCCTCCCACCAAATAGACGAGTGTCGTTGCCGTGACGCGATCGCCTTTGGCGACAACGTCCTCCCAATGCCCGGCCGCGGTCAAGTTCCCACGATGCCGCGGCCGGTTGACCAGCGCGCCCGTCGGCGTGACAAAGTTCAAGTACGTGTAGTTTCCCGACAGCGTCAGCCATGACACCGGCTGCGTGCGCGCGATCAGCTCGACGCCTTGCATGCGCGTACTCGAGAAGTTCTCCGCTCGTTCCTCTTCCGGCACGCCCGCCACCGGCGGCAATTCATCGGTGACCTCCTCGATCAGGTTGTGCACCTCCCGGTAGAAATACGTCGGCTCGAAGCGCAGGCGGCCATCGAACAGGTCTTGTGTGAGCCCGGCGTCGATCTCCCAGCTGGTTTCCGGAAGCAGATCGGGGTTTCCCAAAGGACCATACAGCTCGTCGAACGTCGGCGCGCGAAAGCCGTCGGCATAGCCAACGCGCACACGTGTCTGTGTCGGCCGAATCAGGTAGGACGCCGAGCCCGACGCCGTGACCTGATCCCCAAACCCGTCGTAGTGATCGTAGCGCACGCCGCCAACCCCGCGTAGCGTATCGTCGAGCAGTTGCAGCTGCTCCTGCGCGTACACGCCAATGATCGAGCGGTTCGCCCGGATGGAGGAGGCGTCGTCTTCATCGGGGCCGGTCTCGTCAAGCTCCGCCCATTGCTCGCGGTACTCCATGCCGATAGTGGACAGCGCAAACTGCGGCCACCGGTAGTTGGCTTGCGCTTCGACTTCGGTCTGCTCGCTGGGCGTATGGCTGGTCACCGTTTCCAACTCGTCCTCCCCCTCGTCGACCTGGGTGCCGCGGTAGCGGGGATTGTCGCGTACCCATGATATCGCGGCGCGATAGTTGAACGCGTCGGTTGGCGCATGCTCCCACTCCCCCTTGGTCAGAAAGAAGTTATCCCGGGCGTACGCATGCGGATCGAGGCGGTCTTGAAAGACATCGAAGTTCACCAACCCGGTGCGCGACTCGTTGTAGCGCACGAAGGCGCGCAGCGTGCCGGTGGGAAGGAGATCGAGGTCGCCGCGCCACACGGTGGAGAAATTCCAGTAGTCGTCGTTGAGCGGTTGGAAGCCGTCGGTGGAGAGGTACGACGCGGTGCCGGCCAGCGAAAACGGCCCCTGCGCGCCATTGATGCCGACGCGCTCATGCTGCGTGTCGGCACTCCCACCCTCGGCGTCCGCGGTCAGGTGGAAGGGACCCGACCCGCGTTGCGTGAGCACGTTCACCACGCCACCGATGGCCTCGGAGCCGTACAGCGCGCCCCCGCCGCCACGGAGAATCTCGATGTGGTCGACGTTGTCAGTCGTCAGGTTCGCAAAATCGAACTGGCCGACCGTCGGCGTATTCACATCGACACCGTCCATCAGCACCAGCACCTGGTCGGGGTTCGTTCCACGGATGGTGGCGAAGGTAGTTTGACCGGGTGCGCCGAACTCGGTCACATCCATGCCCGGCGCCCCGCGCAGCGCGTCGCCCACGAATTGTTGATCGCGCTGCGTAATCTCCTTCCCGCTGACGACCGAGACGGAGTTGGTCACGTCCTCGCTCTGCATCTCGGTCCGCGTTGCCGTCACCACGACCTCCGGAAGCTGTTTCACCGGCTCCTCGGCGCGCGCCCGACGCGACGACAGCACCACCGCCGTGATGAGCAGCCCACGCACCACCATGTTGGAACGTTTCACCGTCAGCCCTCCATTCCGATCATCCGCCGCGCCGCTGGTAGCTTCGCGATTGACCAGCGCTTGCTCGATGTGCGAAAACCCATGTCCGCCGCCCGTGACTCGATGGCTTCTACACTTGCATCCGCCCGACGCACAACGCCGACACTTGTCGTACTGACCATTTTTTTCGTCGTGTCGTTGGCACACCCGTGCCGGGCGGCGTCGCACAAGACCAAGGCGCCGTGCAAGCAGATCAAAGAAGCCGTCCTCGCCGGCAAGACCCTCGATCAAATCACCGCCGAATTTCAGGTTGATGAACAGCAAGTGGTCAAGTGTACCCAGGGCAAGAGCAAACACCGTAAGTCCAAGAGCCACACCGCCAAGCCGAAGCATTCCGCGGCGGCCACCGCACAGACTAATGGAGCAACGAAGCCAAGTACCAAGTAGTGATTTGTGCCAACCATACGGAGAGCACTCCATGAGCGAGCCAGCCGCCGCGTCCACAGCAAACAAACAGCCGCGCCCGATCGTCCCGTTCCTGCGCCTCGGCGACCAACCGCACCTGGTCGCCAAGAAGTGCGCCACGTGTGGCGCGGTGTACCTCGGCACGCGCGTCGCCTGTTCGAAATGCTTCAGCCCCGGGCCGTTCAACGAGATCGCGCTGAGCAATCGCGGCTCCCTGTGGGTCTATTCGATCGTACACCAATCGGCCCCCGGCATTCCCACGCCGTACGTCGCCGCCATCGTCGACCTGCCGGAAGGCGCCAGCGTGCGCTGTACGCTGGTGGATGTCGAACCCAATCCGCAACAGCTGACGTTCGGCATGCCGGTGGAAATGATCACCAAGAAAGTGCGCGAGGACAAGGAAGGGAACGACGTCATCGCGTTCTTCTATCGTCCCGCAAAGTAAACCCCAGAAAGCAAGATGGCCCACGCAAAGCCGCAAATGCGCAACGCGCAAGGCTTCAGGAATACTCAGGCTGATTTCCCGGCATCTGCCTTCTCTGCGTCTTTCTTGGCGGCGTTGCCCCCTTGCGCGAGAATTTCTTTTGAGCTCTGAACGGAGGACCACCATGCGCAACGTATACGTATTGGGAGTGGGGATGATCAAATTCGGCCGCTATCCGCAAAAGGATGTCGCCGAGTTGGCAGCCGAGGCCGCCCTCTTGGCGCTGAAGGATGCGGACATGCGCATCACCGACATTCAGATGCTGGCCTCCGGCAATCTGTTCCAGGCGAACGCCATGGTTGGCCAGCGCCTCCTCCAGCAGATCGGTCAGACGGGGATCCCGGTGATCAACGTCTCCAACGCATGCGCCACGGGTTCGACCGCGGTACGCGAGGCATACTTTGCGGTTGGTTCTGGGGAGTATGACGTCGCAATGGCTGTGGGCTCCGAGCAGATGGGCAAAGCCGGCCTCCTCGGCGGCGGCGGTGGACGCGAAAGCGTCGAGGGCATTCTCGGCAGCGGCTTGATGCCTGCGGTCTTCGGCCAGGCTGGCGTCGAGCACATGCGGAAGTACGGCACGAAGGCGGAACACTTCGCCAAGGTGTCGGTAAAGAATCACAAGCACTCCACCAAAAACCCGCTGTCGCAGTATCAAGTCGAAGTCGGCCTCGACGATGTCATGCAGGCACGCATGGTGGCGTATCCGAACACCCTCTACATGTGCTGCCCGACCGGTGACGGCGCCGCCGCCGCAATCCTCGTGTCCGAGGCGGTGATGAAGAAATCCACCAACAAGGCGGTGAAGGTGGGATGCTCCGTGCTGACCTCCGATCCGTGGACCGCGCGCGACCTGACCCTGCCGGACGTCAGCACGCTGACTCGCACCGCCGCCAAGCAGGCGTACGAGAAAGCCGGCGTCGGCCCGGAGGATATCCACCTGGTCGAGCTGCATGACTGCTTCGCGACCGCGGAGCTCCTACACTACGAGAACCTCGGTCTGTGCAAGGACGGTGAAGCCGGACGCGGTGTCGACGAAGGATGGTTTGCCTGGGGCGGCAAGACGCCGGTCAACGTCAGCGGCGGATTGTTGTCAAAGGGCCATCCGCTCGGGGCCACCGGCGTCGCCAACATCTATGAAGTGGTGACGCATCTCCGCGGCCAGGCCGGCGCACGCCAGGTGGAGAAGGCCTCCGTCGGCATGGCCCACGTCATCGGGCTAGGCTCGGCGTGCACCATTCATATCCTCACAGCGTAGAATCTGCGGCCAGCCTTGTCTCCACTGAACGAGGGGAGCCACGAAGGACACGAAGACCACGAAGAGAAGAGGATGAAGGAAGAGCGTCCGTCGTCTCGCCTTTCGGCGCTGGCGGCTTTCTTCGTGCTCTTCGTGTCCTTCGTGGTTTCCGCGCAGACACGGTGACAACCGACCCGGTATTGTCCATCCCAAACGCCGACCGTCATCCCCTCGATCGGCTGGAACGCGGGCTTTCACTGACCGACGCGACGATGCTGTGCGTCTCGTCGGTCATCGGCGTTGGCATCTTCCTGACGCCGGGCACGGTGGCCAATGTGTTGCCGCATCCGGGATTGGTCCTAGGTGCCTGGTTCATCGGCGGTCTGCTCTCGCTCGCCGGGGCGCTGGCGAACGCCGAGCTCGGAGCCATGTACCCGCACGCTGGCGGCGACTACGTGTACCTGCGCGAGGCCTATCATCCCGCGGCAGGTTTTGTCATCGGCTGGCTGTCCTTCTTTGTGATCTACGCGGGCACAGTGGCAACGCTCGCCGTCGGTTTCGCCGAGGGGCTCGACCGCTTCATCAGCCTGGGCGCTGCCGGCAAGATCGCGACCGCGCTGGGTGTCACGATTGTCACGTCATGGATCAACTTCTCCGGCGTCCGTGCCGGGGCGGAGTTCAACAACATTACCGGATACATCAAGATCGCCGCGCTGGTCGGCCTCGCCGTTCTCGGACCGCTGCTGGGTAGCGGCAGCCTCGCGAATCTTCGCCCGCTGGTGACCGGAGCGGCGGACATCCCGCTCGCCGGCTTCGGGTTGGCGCTCTCGCCGATCCTGTTCAGCTATCTGGGTTGGAACGCATCGGTTTACGTCGCCAGCGAAATCCGCGACCCGGGCCGCAACGTGCCCCGCTCGTTGTTTATCGGACTGGCGATGTGCACCGTAATCTACCTGCTGATCAACGCCGTGTATCTGTACGCCCTGCCAATCGCACAACTGCGCGGAGAAGTGCGCGTCGGTGAAGCCGCAGCGCGTGCCCTCTTCGGCAACGCCGGCGGAACCACCACGGCGGCGCTCGTCCTGGCCTCCGTCATCGGCTGTCTCAACGCCACCATTCTCGTCGGTCCACGCATCGCCTATGCGATGGCGCTCGATGGCTATTTCTTCCGCGGCGTCGACCTGGTGCACGAAGCCAATCGGACGCCGCACGTCGCCATCGCCGTGCAAGCCGCGACCGCCATCGCGCTGATCCTGGTCCTGCAGAGTTTCCCGAGCGTGCTTGACTACACGACGTTCGCGATTGTCCTGGCCACCATGGCCGACACTACGGCGCTGTACGCACTGCGCCGCCGCCAGCCGCGCCGGCAACGACCGTATCGCGCCTGGGGATACCCGAGCGTCCCGGCGCTGTACTTCATCGCCAACGCCGCCATCGCCGGCGCGATGCTCTGGGGACGTCCAAAGGAGTGTGCGATTGCCCTCGCGGTCACCGCGACTGCCCTGCCGTTTTACGCCTGGTTCGCGCACCGCGCGCCGGCGGCGGCCTGACCGCGGTACGGCAGGACCCTGGTTGGTACGCGAAGCTCTTGAACCAAAGCCGACGGAACGATACTTCTGCTCGCCATGAGCAAACCCAACGGCTTCACCCGTTTCCAAGGGACCCCGGGATACATCGCTTCCGGACCGCTCGTCGATGCGGTCAACTGCGCCATCGCCCTCGAGCGGCCGCTGCTGCTGAAAGGCGAGCCGGGCACGGGCAAGACCGTATTGGCCAGACACGTCGCCGACGGGTTGGGTATGCCCATGCTGTCGTGGCACATCAAGTCGACGGCCAAGGCCGCCGATGGGTTATACGTCTACGACACGGTGCAGCGCCTGAACGACAGCCGCTTCTCGGGCGGAGATGTCTCGGACATTCGCCACTACATCAAGCTTGGTCCGCTCGGCCAAGCCTTCGCGGCGGCGGAACGCCACGTGCTCCTCATCGATGAGATCGACAAGGCCGATCTGGAATTTCCGAACGATCTGTTACGCGAGCTGGACGAGATGCGCTTCACCATCATCGAAACCAGTGAAGAGATCGCCGCCAAGCATCGCCCGGTGGTGCTCATCACGTCGAACAACGAGAAGGAGCTGCCCGACGCGTTCTTACGGCGCTGCATCTTCTATTTCATTGAATTCCCCGACGTGAACCTGATGCGCAAGATCATCGACGTGCACCACCCGCACCTCGACGCCAAGCTGCTCGATCAGGTGCTGATCAAGTTCTACTGGCTGCGCGAGCAGAACGAGCTGCGCAAGAAGCCGTCGACGGCGGAGTTGGTCGACTGGATCAGCGCGCTGCTCCGCTCCGGCATCAGTATTGAGAAGGTAGAGGCGCACATCCCCTTCGTCGGTGCGCTGCTGAAGAAGGAGCAGGACATCGACGCGCTCACGCAATACGACGCCAAGGGCGGGCGCTATCCGAAGAGCTGGCAGGAGTTGGGGCCGCGGTACAACCAGTGACGCGACTAGTCGGCAGCCGCCGTCCTTACAGCGTCCAAAGCGCGATTCAGAAAGATCTCTGTGTGTTGCCGCTTGATCGCAACCTCTACCGTCTTGGAACGATCGAACATCTCCAGCATACGGCGAATTGACTGCTCGCGAGGCTCTGGCATCTCTGTGAGGGGATTAAATACCCTTGAATCCCAGCGCATCGAGGACGGCGACAGCTCCGCGCTGCATGGTTGGATTCATAGTTGCGAGTCTAATGAAGTCAACTACGCAATCAAGCAGGGCGACACGTCTCCGGCCGGTTCGACGATGCACGGCTCGACACCCTCTTCCTTGCGCTACCGGTGTCGTGGCCGGACACGCTCGTCAAATACGCCGGCCGTTTGCACCGATTGTACGAGGGTAAGCATGAAGTGCGCATCTTCGACTACGTGGACTGTGCGGTACCGATGCTGGCCTCGATATCCGAGAAGCGGCGGCGCGGTTGTCGAGCGATCGGCTGTGAACAGGCGAGCCCGGCGCCCAGATACGATGGCCCCGCCAATGAACCGGTTGTCGAATGGGTCGAGGGCGCTTCGCCACCATTCAACGACCGGCCCAGAGATTCACGGAGCCAGTCAGTTCTCCACAGCAAGCGCGGAAACTTTAGATAACTCGTCGACGTTGTCGGTGACGAGCGTGAGTCGCGAAACGGTCCGTTGACTTTGGAGGCCGGCTGCCGGAGTCGTCACGTTGTGGAGCAAGCCCAATGGCGGTAGGCGGCTATCCACTCCGCTCCTTCGGGCGCTGGTGATGGCAGCGGTAGATCCAACACTGGTACTGCCTGACGCTCCCGACCATGGCGGCAGAATGCGACGACTTCGTTCCTGTCGTTAAAGTCGTTCCACTGTGACGGTGACACCCAGGCTTTCCGTCTCGAAGGGGACGGCGAGGTGATCTTGAATCATCGTCAGCAGACCCGTCAGATGTTCCTCTTCGTTGTAACAATCGACCGTAGCCTCCTCGACCAACTCGTCGAGTCGCTTCTTGCTCAGGCGCAAAGCCCCGGCTGTGTTCCTGCTTTTTTTCGCCATCCTGTGCCCGTCAATCGGCCGACGGCTCTGCGCCCTCAGAGTTCAGTCCACCCCGGCACGATCTTCGCGAACTCCATTTGGAATGCGGGCCGACGAAGGTTCGCGGACTTAAGCCCTTTCGCAAAGGTCTCCCACTTCGCCGGTGTCTGCAGGATATCGATCCATACGTGTCGCGCCATTTGCACAGCCCGGGCCCATCGTGCGTACGTATTTCGCGTCGGATTGTACGTGCGCTTCAAGGCGGACAGATAGAAAGCGACGATCTGTTCGGGGTACTGCTGCTCGAGCTTTGCAGCGGCCCGCAACACCCCGCCAGGTCCATACCTGCCATCGGGATATTTCATCGCAGCGAGAATCGTTACCGCGCGGTCGTACTCTCCACGATGCATGCGGATCGCGAGCTGTTCCCCTTCCCACGCACTCGTGAGCACTTCGAGCACACGGGGTTCATAGGCTTTCCACTCGCCCGCATTGCAGACTTTCCGGAAGGCTTGGTAGCTCGCCAACGTGAGGTGTTCGACCGCCTGCGCAAGCTGGAGATCGAGATATCCGTGTCGGTCACCTGCGGTCTTGGCGCGTTCGGCGAGGAAGGCGCGCAGCTCATCCATGCGCCCCTCCGCTTTGTTCAATCCTTCGCGGGCAGTGTCCATTGCTTGTCGCCGCTCGCCCTGCTCCCAGTGGAAGGTGGCAAGATCGTGGAAATCCGCACCATACTGCATCCGGTGGCGGCGCAGGCGGAGATAGTTCTCGCGATCACCCAACTGCCGGTAGATTCGCCGCGCGTGATCAATCGTCCAGTCTTGGGCAATGGACTCGAAACGCTCCGCTAGATTGCGCAGATCCTTCTCGTCGCTACACGTCGCATACGCCACGTCGTAAAGGGCGTCGTCCATTCCAGCGTTGCCGCTCTGGATGTACGGCAGGACGTCGTCGAGAAGCGCACGGCGGTCATCCCGGTCAATGGAATGCGTCCGCAGTACTTGCTCAAGCTCGTGGAGGCGCTCAGCGACGTCGTCCTGCGTGGCATAGTCGCCGCCCCCGAAGTCGTCCAGCCCCGCGAGATCGGGGTCGATCTCAGACCAGAGCGCATGAGCGGCGCCCGCGGCCGCCTGAGCTTTTGCATTAGGGGCGTCGGCTGTGTGCTCGCGCAGGTACTCGAAGCACGTTCGCTCCGCTTCTGGACTGAGCGCTACGAGTCGCCGAACAAGTTCGATCAGCGCCCCCCTGTCAGTCGCGTCGAGCAGTTGAGCCAGCGTTCGTGACTTGGTGCTCTGCTTGAGGTTCCGCGTGCTACCGAGAGTCCGCCGGCGGCGGCTTCGTGTCATTGGCAGTGGGCTGCTTCAAGCGACGGTCGGAGCGACCCGCCATGCGGTTGCGGCCATCGTGGAGCCCATCAAGCGGCACTTTTCTGACCAGCTAGCAGTTTAGCGTACACGTTCACATCCATTCCAAACTGCGCCGCCTCGGCCAGACACTCGGTGATCTCATGCTCGTCGGCGGATGTTCGCTTGCGTTTACCGCAAAGCTCGCGAAGCGCTTTGTCGAGCTTCTGCCGCGCCTTTTCTTCCATCTCCGACTGCGTCAGCCATTTCTTCATGACTCCGCTCTCCTCTTCGGTGCGAAAATGACGGTCGCGTCATCCATGGGCTCGGTTCCCTTCTGCCCGAGGCACAAGATATCCACGGTCTCCGTGTCGAACGTGTACAGCACACGGAACCGCCCCGCGACCGAAAGACGCCACGTTGCATCCGGGCACCACGAAACGGACTCGCGCAGCTCGCGCCGAGCGTTTTCGGGCGGGCCAGGGTTCTTAGCGAGGGTACCACTCTCGCGGACGATCTTTGCGTAGTCCGATGCTCGCAACGAACGATCCATCGCCTTCTCAAACCCGGCAGAATAGCGTATCAGCCATCCTTTGGCCCTCATGGTGCGATTGATACCGTATCTCCGCAGCGGTGGAAACTATTTCGGCAAGGTATCAAACGGGCCTAAGAAGGCGCGGAGCCGTTGCGAGTACACGAACAAGCCGGTCAGCGGCTGGGGCGGGTTGGTGAGTGTGTTTCGATTCTTCGATCGGCTGGGGGTACGTGAGGTGCTCCGGGAAGTGTTGCCCGATGGGCGCTGCTCGCCCAATCAGATTCCCGTCGTGGATATCGTGCTGAGTCTGTTCGTCACCGTGCTGACGGGCGGCCGACGCTTTGCCCATGCGGAGCGGTTACGCAGCGATGCGGTGGTACAGGCGATTGTGGGGGCTCGACGGTTGCCATCGGCGCTGACGCTGACACGGTACTTCGGCGGGTGGGTGCAGGCGCAGGTCGAGCAATGGGTGGAGGTGATGTGGCGCTGGCAGTTGGCGCGGCTGCCGCCGCAGCCGCTGGGGGCAGTGCTCGACTTGGACTCGACCGTCTTTGAACGGTACGGCGTCCAAGAGGGGAGCCTCAAGGGGCACAATCCGCGCAAGCACGGTCGCCCGTCCCGTCATCCGCTGCTGGCCTTCTTGGCCGAGGCCAAGGTGGTGCTGCACGCCTGGCTGCCCAGTGGGAACACCGGATCGGCACGCGGGGTGCGCGGGTTTCTGGACCAGGCCTTGGCCTACTTGCCCCAGGGCTATCGGCTCTATGCCGTCCGCGCCGACTCGGGCTTCTTCGAGGCCACGGTGCTGAGCGACCCCGAGCAACGTCCACTGCCGTATGCCATTGCGGTGCGACTCACCCAGCCGCTGCGTCGCCAGCTGGCTGGGATCACGAGCTGGCACGAGTTTGCCCCCGGCCTGGAGGTTGGCGAGCTGATGTACGCGACCTACGGCTGGCGGACGGCGCGGCGTATTGTCAGCGTGCGTGAGCGCATTGCCGAACGGCCGCAGGCCCGCGGACGCAAACTGATCGAGGTGCCGGGCGATACCTTCCATGCGGTGGTGACCACGCTCGATCTGCAGGCCGTCGACGTCTGGCGGTTCTATAACAGCCGCGCCGAATGCGAGAATCGCATCAAGGAGCTCAAAGAGGACTTCGGCGCTGGCGGCTTCTGCCTCCACTCCTTTCACGGCACCGAGGCGGTGTTCCGGCTGATCTGCTGCCTGTACAACCTGATGGCCGAGTTCCGACGCGATATCGTACACGCACCCACCCAACGCCTGCTCACGGTGCGCCATCAAGTCCTGGTCGTCGGCGGTATCCTCGGTGCCAAAGGTCGCACGCCGGTACTGCGTCTGGGCTTACGCGGGCGGTGGCGCGAGCAGTTTGCAGCGCTGCTCGCCCGCATTGCCGCCTACACTGACAACGTCTTAAAGACCGTCGCACCGATGTCGCGATAGAGCGTCTTCCGCAGGCGAGTGCCGCGGCGATGATCGAGCCGGTCGAGGTGCCGCCGATCACAGCGAAGTAGTCGCTGCGCACGAGCTCCTGGCGACCGGCGCGGCGGCGCAGCAGCGTCTCGACCGCTTCGAGATATTCGGTATCCGTTCGGGGAACGGCGTGGTCGGTCCGGAACGGAAAGTGCGTGAGACCGGGCGGTGGTGTTACGCCGCCGCCTGATGCGCGCCGGGGAGCAGCGTGGCGCGGCGGAAGATGTTGGCTGCG
>Ga0265331_10001596_pt1 | contig 16565 bp, 10 predicted proteins | sample 41923metaG_FD_202088 | JGI IMG/M metagenome (GOLD analysis project Ga0265331, IMG submission 202088) | Rhizosphere microbial communities from Carex aquatilis grown in University of Washington, Seatle, WA, United States - 4-19-23 metaG | ecosystem: Host-associated > Plants > Roots > Rhizosphere... | reverse complement strand
TTGCGACGAGGAAATCAAGGGTCTTGTCGAAAAGGAGCTGCTGCTGGATGCCGCGCAGGTGGTCGCGGTCCTTGCCCAAGTCCTTGGCGAGCTTGTCGGGCCGCTGACCCGAGCGCATGGCTTCGCGCATGAGCCAGTTGTTCAGATCCTTTTCCTCGACCTGGATTTTCTCGGCCTCGGCGATCCTGGCCAGAATGAGCTGCACCTTGACCCGCGCCACGGCGGCCTTCGATGCGCTTTCGTGGAGCTCCTTCTTGTTCTTCTCAAATTCCTCCTGGGGCACGCCGCGACGCATGTTTTCCTCGATGAACTGGCGGAGCACGGAGTCGCGCTCGCCTTCCACCAGGCTTTCCGGGGCGGCGAAATTCGCCTTGGCGAGCAGGGCGTCCGTGATCTGGCGGCGCTGGGCGCTGCGGTTCTCGTGGTCCTTGCGCATCCCGAGAGTCTGCTTCACCTGCGCCTTCAACGCGTCGAGCGTTTCGACCTGGTTGGCCTTGAAAAAGGCCTCGTCGAGCGGAGGCAGCACGCGTTCGCGAACTTCCTGCACGTCGATCGCGTAGGCCACCGTCTTGCCCGCGAGCGCCGGCACGGCGGCAAAATCGGCTGGAAAGGTCACGTTCACGGTCTTCTTTTCCCCGGCTTTGAGACCGCCAATCTGCGCGGCCACCCCGGGGAGCAGCCCCTCGTTGGCCCCCTCGACCTCCTCCCAGGTCTGCGGCGCCTTCGCGTAAATCTTCTTGTCGCCCACGATGTCATCGAGGGGCTGGCCATCAAGCGTGCCCTCGTAGCCAAAGCGGACGTAGTCGCCCTTGCCCGCGGCGCGGTCGGCCGCCTTGAAATCCGCGCGGTCCGTCCGCAGGCCCTCGATCACGGCGTCGATCTCCGCCTCGGTCGGTTCGGCGGAGAGAATCTCGGTCGGCAGCCCCGCATACTCCGGCAGCGCAAACTCCGGACGGACGTCCACCGTGAGCTTGATCGCCGCGGACAAACCGGGCTCGACCGTGCCCTCCTCGACGTCGACGAGCGAAAGCACGGAGAGCTTGGACTGCTCCAGACCGTCGCGATAGGCCTTGCCGATGACGCGGTTCTTGAACTCGTCCTTGAGCTCCTTGCCAAAACGGCGCTCGACCAGCTGGGTGGGCGCCTTGCCCGGACGGAAGCCGGGCAGGTTCACCTGGGAGGCAAATTTGACGAGGATCGTCTTGTACTCGCCGTCGACCTCACTTTTGTCGAGGGTGACGGTCAGGGCCTTGCGGGTTTCGTTGATGTCGGTTATTTGGACGTTCACGGCGGATTTTCAGAGGGGGGAATGGACGGAAAAGAGGTCGAGGTAAGTCTCCCTGATCGGTCCGGTCAAGGTCTCTTTAATCGGGAAGCCCTTGCGATCCATCTTGGACTTTTGGTTTTTTTGTCTCAGACTCTGCTTGTCGATGTCCGCTCTCGTTCAACTCCTTGCCAGTCATTCCAGTATCCTAGTCCTTGATGCCGCCTCCAGCACCGTGCAGGTCGGCCTGCTCCGCGTCGGGGCCGCGCCCATCTGGCACAGATCGAAAGAGGAGGCCGGCCAGGCCGTGTTCCCCTTGGTGGACTCCTGCCTGACCCAGTCCGGCCGGGAGATGACGGAAATCAAGGCATTCATTTATTGCGAAGGCCCGGGGTCGATGCTGGGCATTCGCACCGTGGCGATGGCGATCCGCACCTGGATGGCCGAGCGGCCCCGCCCCGCGTACTATTACCAAAGTCTCACCCTGCTCGCGTACGAGCTGCGCCGCACGGGCCAGATCCCGCCTTTCTCCGTGATCGCCGACGCGCGGCGCGACACGTGGCATTGTGTGACGGTGGGGGATGCCGTGTCGCCTCTGCTCCGGGTCCCCACCGCGGAACTCGCCGGCGGCACCGAGCCGCTCTGGCAACCCGCCGCCTTCCGCGCCTTCGTCCCGGCACCGCGCCCGACGCAGGATTGCTCTTACGACGCGTCGACTCTCCTCGCCGCGCACGACGGGGTCGACCTGTTCACCGCCACTGACGCGCCCGACGCGTTCCAACACAGCGTGCCGGAATACAAAAAATGGTCCCCGCAGGTGCACCGCGCTCCCTCTTGAGCATGGCCGCGCCGACGTCTTTGCCGCGCCCGCGAGCCGCGTTCCCTGCCAGCGTGGATTGAGCGCATGACCGCCTCGGCGCAACTCCCCCTCCGCTGCTGGGCCGAGATCGACCTCGCCGCCTTGGAGCGCAACCTGAAGCTCATCCGCGCCTCGCTGCCGCCCCGGATCAAATACGTGGCCGTGGTGAAAGCCGACGCCTATGGCCACGGCCTGCCCCAGACCGCCGCGCGACTCATGCACGCCGGAGCCGATCTGTTCGGCGTCGCGAGCGTGGCCGAAGCCATGACCATCCGCGAATTGAGCGCGGACTGGCCGGTGCTGCTGCTCAGCGCCGTGCTGCCGGAGGAAGACCGTTATCTCGCCGAATATTCCCTGGCCGCCACCGTTTCCTCCGCCGAGGAGGTGGCGCGGTTTGACGCCACCGGCCGCGCGGCCGGCCGGCCGGTCGAGGTGCACTTGAAAATCGACACCGGCATGGGCCGCCTCGGAGTCTGGCATGAGCAGGCCGCCGCCCTGCATGCGCAGATCCGCGCGGCGGCCGGCGTGCGGCTCGCGGGCGTGTTCACCCATTTTGCGAGCGCCGACGAAGACGCGGCCTTCACCGCCGAACAGCGCCGGCTCTTCCTCGCCACGCTGCAAGCACTGCCGGGCCTCGACCCGGCCGGGCTTTTCATCCACGCCGACAACAGCGCCGGCTTGGAGACGACGCCGGGCGAAAGCGTGTTCAACGCCGTGCGCATCGGCCTCCTGCAGTTCGGCGTGCTGCCGCATCCCAATTCACTGCTGGCCCGCGTCCACACGGAACCGGTGTTCAGTTTTCACACGCGCATCGGCCTCGTGAAGGACCTGCCCGCCGGCACCGGCGTCAGTTACGGCCGCACGCACACGGTGAACCGGCCCACACGCGTGGCTGTGCTCACCGCCGGTTATGGCGACGGCATCGCCCGCGCCTGCAGCAACCGCGGCGCCGTGCTGATCCGCGGTCGCCGCTGCCCGATCCTCGGCCGCGTCTGCATGGACCAGACCATCGTCGACGTCACCGACGTGCCCGGCGAAGTACGCAGCGGTGACCCGGTTGTGCTGGTCGGCAAGCAGGGAGCCGGGGAGATCGGCGTCACGGAATTCAGCCACTGGTCCGGCACGATCCCCTGGGAAACACTCTGCTCGGTCACGAAGCGCGTCCCCCGCCTCTACCGCAACGCCGCGGGAGTCTAGGCCGGTTGGAGGCGGATCAACCACTACGTCGGTAGAGCGCTGGATCTTCGATCGAGCGCACCGACCGCGAGACAAAAAGCTTGGAGGGCCCGTTTCCCGACGGGCCGCGGTCCGTCAAGAGACGGATCCTTCCTCCGATCAATGCGTCGGTAAAAATCCCCGGAGCAAGCCCCGGGGCATTCCCGGCAAATACTTTCCATTTGTGCGAACGAGCTTGCTCGCAACTCGTTCGACATCGCGCGCAAGCCCGCTCCCACATTCTTAAAGCAAGCCGAAGCAGGCTTCGGGGTCTTAGACCCAATGGGAATAAACTGAGCCGCACCCTCGGTGGAGGACGTCCGGAACCGCGGCCAGCAAATTCTTGCGGATTTCAACCGCCGGTGCATCGTGCCCGCACAAGCCGTGCATGTATTTCCGGACATGCGGACCGTTTTCCTGGTCTGCTGCATTGCGAACCTGGTGCCCAGCCTGGGCCTGCTGCTGGTGCATGCCACCAACCGGACCTACCCCGGCTTCCGGCAGTGGGCCATGGCTTCATCGACCGCCTTTGTGTCGCTGCTGCTGCTGGCGAATCTGAACCTGCTGCCCGAACGGCTGGGCATCATTCTGATCAATCTGACGTTCTTCGGCTATCCGCTCTTGCTGGCCCGCGGCTTCCGGGCCTTTGCCGGCCGGCCGCCGCAAAACTGGATCGCTTTGCTCGTCCTGCCCGCCGTCGCCGCCATCGCCATTTTCTTCACCTACGTCCGCCCCGACGCCAACACCCGCGTTTTCCTGCTCTCCTCGGTGCTCGTGCTCCTCTTTTTCGACTGCGCCCGGCTGGTGCGGAGTGTGCGGCTCTTCGCCCACCCGGCCATCAAGGCCAGCCTCATCGGCACTTTCGGCCTGCTGGTGTTGTGGAATCTGCTGCGCGTGCCGCTCACCGTCGGCCTTCCTGGCTGGAGCGCCGCCCAGCTCGCGCCGCCGCTCGTCCAGGCCATCACCCTGATTCTGACGACCGCCGCCAACATCGGCATCAGCCTGAACGTGATTCTGCTCAATTTCGCCCAGGTCTCCGCCTCGCTGCGCGAAAGCGAAGAACGCTTCCGCAATCTCGCGAACGCGGCCTTCGAAGGCATCGCCATCTGCGAGAACGGCCGCATCGTCGAGGTGAACGAGCAGGCGCTGCGGATGCTGGGCTACCTGCGAGCGGAACTGATCGGACGGGAAATCGTCTCCCTCACCGCCCCGCCCGGGATGGCCCCGGGCCCAACGGGCCGCGAGACCGCCGGCGAGCAGATGCTCGTGCGCAAGGACGGCAGCAGCTTCCCCGCCGAGGCCCAGAGCAAAACCATTTCGCTGGGCGGGCGCCCCGTCCAGATCACGGCGTTGCGCGACCTGACCGAACGCCGGCGCATGAAGGAAGCCCTCGAGGCCAGCGAGGACCGGTTCCGCTCGGCCATGCAGAGTTCGCCCATCGGCATGGCGCTGGTCGGGCTCGACTGCCGGTGGCTGGAGGTGAATCCGGCCCTGTGCCAGATCGTCGGATACACGCCGGAGGAACTGCTCCGCACCGATTTCCTGTCCATCACCCACCCGGAGGACCGGGCGGCCAGTTTGGAAATGGTCGACCGCCTCGTCGCCCGGCAGGTGCCGCGGGATCAGCGGGAGAAACGTTATCTGCATAAAAACGGACGCGCCATCTGGGTGCAGGTCGATGTTTCCCTCGTGTTCAATCCGGACGGCACCCCGCGGCACTTTGTCTCCCAGGTCATGGACGTCAGCGGGCGCAAGCAGACCGAGCAGGCGCTGCACGAATATCAAGCCAGGCTCATGATGGCCATGGACACGGCGCGACTCGGCCACTGGGAATTGGACATCGCGACGGGACGTTTCACCTTCGACGAAAATTTCTACAAGCTGCTGGGCACGTCGGCCGCCCGCGAGGGCGGCTTCGTGATGAGCGCCGAGGAATATGGTCGGAGGTTCATTCCGCCCGAGGAAGCCGCCGTCGTCGCCGAAGAGATCGGTCGCGCCCTTGCCGCGACGGATCCCAATTTCAAGCGGCAACTGGAACACCATTTCCGCCGGGTGGACGGAACCACTGGCGTGATGTCGGTGCGTTTTGCCATCGAGAAAGATGCGAAGGGGCGCACGACGCGGACCTTCGGCCTGAACCAGGATATCACCGAACAGACCGAAGCCGCCCACCAGCATCGGATTTTGGAGGAGCAGTCGCGGCACAAGCAAAAGATGGAGGCCCTCGGCACGCTGGCCGGCGGCATCGCTCACGATTTCAACAACATCCTCACGGGCATCCTGGGCAACCTGCAGCTGGCCGAGCTGGACCTGCCGGGGGACCATCCCGCGCAAGCGAAACTGCTGGAGGCCAGCCGGGCCAGCCGGCGCGCCCGCGACCATGTGGCCCGGATTCTGGCCTTCAGCCGGCGTTACCCCGGGGCCCGCGCCATGGTTTCCCTCGGGCCGATCGTGCAGGAGGCGGTGCAATTGCTGCGGGCCAGCCTGCCGGCCACGATCTCGATCGCCACGAACATCGACCGGGATTGTCCCCCGGTGGTGTGCGACGCAACGCAGATCCATCAGCTGGTGATGAACCTCGGCACCAATTCCGCCCACGCCATGCGCAATGGCCCCGGAACTCTCACGGTCGAGCTGAAAGCGGTCTCACCCGGCCCCCGCCTGCTCGAGCAATTTCCGCAGGTCAAGGCCACCCACCGGGTGCAGCTGACGATCTCCGACACCGGCTCTGGCATGGAAAAGGCCGTGTTGGCCCGCATCTTCGAACCTTTCTTTACGACCAAGCCTTCGGGCGAAGGCACCGGCCTCGGCCTGGCCATGGTCCACGGCATTATGGAAGACCACGAGGGTGCGATTGTCGTGACGAGCACCGTGGGGCGCGGCACGACGTTCGACCTCTATTTTCCCTCGGCCCCGGATTCGTCCGGCAAACGCGCCACGGCGGGGCCTTTCCCCGCCACCGTGTTCGCCGCCCCTTTCGGCCAAGGCCGCAAAATCATGCTGGTCGACGACGACGAGGCGGTGCTGGGCGTGGCCCGGACCGTTCTCGCCCGGTTCGGGTTTGTGCCCGTGCCTTTTCTCAACGCTTCCGCGGCCTTGGAAAGTTTTGCCGCTGCTCCCCATGACTACGCCGCCGTGATCAGCGATTTGACGATGCCAGGCATGACCGGCATCGAACTCTCCCGCCGTTTTCAGACGCTCCGCCGGGGCGTCCCCTTCATCCTCGCCTCGGGCTATCTGCCCGCCGACGTCCATGAAAGTGCGCAGGACTCGGGCGTCACCCACTACGTCAACAAGCCGTTCGACCTCGAGGAATTCGTCGCCAAGATTCGCGCCGCCCTGGAACCGCCGGAGTAAGGCCAACCGGTCGTAGGATTTGGCCTTTGGCGCGGCAGCGCCGGTAGGGACGGACCGCCGGGCCATCCGCTCTGCTGGCCAGCAGAATCCTGACGGCGCGCCCGCCGGTCACGCCCTACCGGTCAAATCGGACGCGTTCGTCCAAAGGCAAAGGTCGTCTGGTAGAAAACCGGCGGCTGCGCGAAAACGTACCCGGGCGCGGAACGCTTCAGGCCGGCTTGCCGATACCGGAGGCCTGAAAACCGATTTTCCGGAGGGCGGCGAGATCGAGGATGTTGCGGCCGTCGAAAATGTGCGCGGGTTTCGGCATGTCGGCGAAAATCCTCCCATAGTCGAGCGTCTTGAACTCGTCCCACTCGGTCACCACCGCGATGGCATGCGCGCCGGCGCAGGCTTCATACGCGTCCTTCGCCACGGTCAGCCGGGACTGGTCGGGACCGCCGTTGAGCACGTCCTTGCGAATCTCGTCGGCGGGCACCTTCGGGTCGTAAACGCAGACCCGCGCGTGTTCGGCCAGGAGCTCGCGACAGACGTTGATCGCGGCGGATTCGCGCGTGTCGTTCGTGTCCTTCTTGAAGGCGAAGCCCAGGACGGCGATTTTTTTTTCGGCGACGGTGTTGAAAAGCTCCTTGACGATGCGCGCGCCAAAGCGGCGCTTCTGCCAGTCGTTCATCGCCACCACCTGCGTCCAGTAGGCGGCCACGTCGGGCAGGCCGAAGCTTTCGCAAAGGTAGGTCAGGTTGAGGATGTCCTTCTGGAAACACGAGCCGCCGAAACCCACCGAGGCCTTCAGGAATTTCGGGCCGATGCGGCTGTCCTTTCCGATGGCGTTGGCGACCTCGTCGACGTCGGCGCCGGTCGCCTCGCAGAGGGCGGAGATGGAGTTGATCGAGGAAATGCGCTGGGCGAGGAAGGCGTTGGCCACGAGTTTGGAAAGTTCGGACGACCAGAGGTTGGTCGTGAGAACGCGGTCGCGCGGCACCCAGCGGCCGTAGACGCTGGCGAGGGTCTCGACCGCCTGGTCGCCCTCGGGCGTGCGTTCGCCGCCGATGAGGACGCGGTCGGGGTTCTCGAGATCCCTCACCGCCGTGCCCTCGGCGAGAAACTCCGGATTGGAAAGCACCGAGAATTTCAATCCCTTGCTGTTCGAGGCCAGGATGGATTTGATCGCATCGGCCGTCTTCACGGGAATGGTGGACTTCTCGACGATGATCTTGCCACTGTCCGCATGCTCGGCGATGGAGCGGGCGACGGATTCGACAAAGCGCAGGTCGGCCGCGCGGCCGGCGCCCACGCCGTAGCTCTTGGTGGGGGTGTTGACCGCCACGAAAATGATGTCGGCTTTTTTGATGTGTCCGGCGACGTCGGTGGAAAAATGCAGGTTGCGCCCGTGGGCCTGCCGGACGACCTCGTCCAAGCCGGGCTCGTAAATCGGCAGTTTGCCGCTCTGCCACGCCGCGATCCGGGCGGCGTTCATGTCGACCACGGTGACCGTGATGTCAGGGCATTTGAGGGCGATCATGGCCATGGTCGGCCCGCCCACATAACCAGCGCCAATGCAGCAAATGTTCATAAAAGGAAAGAGGCCGGAGTTTGCCGGCCTCTGAGGGAAATCCAAGGAAGTTTTTGAAGCGTTCCGGCCTCACGCAGGGCTCGGCGCCGGAGCCGGGCCGCCCACGGAGTCGGACTTGACCGGTGCGACCGCCTTGGCCGACGGGTCTGAGACCGGCAGCTTCGGCGGCTTGACGGCGATCACGGGCGATTTGATTTCGCCCTGACGGATGATCTCGAGGACATGCCGGCCCTCGATGGTCTCATACTCAAGCAGGGCCTGTGCCACCTTGTCGAGCGCCGCACGTTGTTCCGCGAGGATCCCTTGGGCGCGCTTGTATTGGGTGGAGATGATCTCGGAAACCGCGTCGTCAACTTTCCGCGCAGTGTCCTCGCTGATGTGCTGCGAGCGGGTGATGTCGCGCCCGAGGAAAACCGTGTCCTGATTTTCGCCCATGGCGATCGGCCCCAGCTCGCTCATGCCGAAATCGCAGACCATTGCGCGGGCCAGCTTGGTGGCCTGCTTGATGTCCCCGGTGGCGCCGTCGCTGATGTCGGCCGTGACCAGCTCCTCGGCAATCCGGCCGGCCATGGCGGTGCAAACGCGGTCGCAATACTGCTTCTTCGTCCGGCCCAGGATGTCCTTGGTCGCCAGATAAGTCGTGCTCCCCAAGCTCTGTCCGCGCGGGATGATCGTCACTTTGTGCACCGGGAAGGTGCCGTCGTCGAGGACCGCGCCCACCACGGCGTGCCCGGCTTCGTGCCAGGCCAGGGATTTCTTCTCCGCATCGTCCATCACGCGGCGGCGTTCGCGCCCCCACAGAACCTTGTCGCGGGCGTCGTCGACATCCGTCATGTCGACCTTCTTCTTGTTGCGCCGGGCGGCGAGGAGCGCGGCCTCGTTGAGGAGGTTGGCCAGCTCGGCGCCGGAAAGTCCCGGGGTGCCGCGCGCGATCACCGCGAGGTCGACGTTGTCGGAAAGGGAAATCTTGCGGGCGTGCACGCGCAGGATCTGCTCGCGGCCCTGGATGTCCGGCAGGTCGATGTACACCTGCCGGTCGAAACGACCCGGACGCAGCAGCGCGGTGTCGAGCACGTCGGGGCGGTTGGTCGCCGCAATGATGATGACGCCTTCCTGGGTGTCGAAACCGTCCATCTCGACCAGCAGCGAATTCAGCGTCTGCTCACGCTCGTCGTTGCCGCCGCCGAGTCCGGCGCCGCGCTGGCGGCCGACCGCGTCGATTTCATCGATGAAAATCAGGCAGGGGGCGTTCTTGCGGCCCTGTTCGAACATGTCGCGCACGCGACTGGCACCCACGCCGACGAACATTTCCACGAAGTCCGAGCCGCTGATCGAGAAGAACGGCACGTCGGCCTCGCCGGCGATGGCCTTGGCGAGAAGGGTTTTTCCGGTGCCCGGCGGGCCGACCATCAGGATGCCCTTCGGAATGCGGCCGCCGATCTTCTGGAACTTCTTCGGATCGCGCAGGAATTCGACGATTTCGCTGACCTCCTCCTTGGCTTCGTCGCAGCCGGCGACGTCGGCGAAGGTGATGCGGTCCTTCTCGCGGGTCAGGAGCTTGGCGCGGCTCTTGCCAAAGCTGAGCGCCCCCTTGCCGGCGTTGCGGAGCTGGCGCACGAAGAGAAAATAGAGCAGGCCGATGACAATGACAAAGGGCAGAATGTTGTAGACCAGCTGCGTCATCACGGTGGTCGCCGGTTTTTCGACGAAGACCTTGGATTGCTGGAGGGCCTCGAGGTTGCTGTCGGTCAGGCGGCCCGTGGCGATGAAGCGGTGGGTGGTTTTGCCCGGCTCGCCCGTCGGCAGGTCGGCCTTGGTCTCGCCGCTGAGAATGTTCCAGTCGCGCCCGCCGGAGGAATCGCTCCGAATGTCGCCTTCGACGACGTTCTTCTGCTTCGCCAGTTCGACGACCTCCTGGATCTTGAGCAGGGCGGGCTGGGCCGTCGTCCTCGGATTGAAATAGTACAGGGCGACGATCGCGCCGAGGATTGCCAGCCAGATCAGGATGACCTTGGGTTGGAATCCTTCGGGCGGAAGGCTTTTGAGCGGGCGGCGCTTCTTAAGTTCGGGTTTTTCAGACATCGATGAATTGGACTACCGGGGCAAAGTGGAGGTTCCGCGCCGAGAAGTCAAACGAAGCGCGGGTGGAAATTGCTTCAAACATCGGAACAACCTTACTCTTTCTTGAACGTCAATTTCCCACCGCGGACGACGGCGAAGCCCTTGGCCCCTAGACTGAAACGCGTGTCCCGCCCGCGCTGCACCGCCGCGAGCAGACTTTCGAATCCCTGGCGGGAGAGGTCGGTCTCGGGCCGGACGGCCAGCAGCCAGCGGTGCAAGGCCCGGCGCCAGACGGCCCGCGGGACGCCGGCAAGTCGCGACAAATCCAGCCCGCGACGGCGCACCGGCGCCAGACGGTCGAGCCACGCCTCCAACGCCCCGTCGTCCTCCTCCAGCCGCTCCCGCGCGAGCGCCGCTCCCGCCAGGGCGTCGCGACCCGACGCCCGCACCCAGGCCGGCAAAACGGAACGCCGCACCCGGTTGCGGAAAAAATCGTCCGTCTCGTTCGTCGCGTCCTCGCGCCACGACGCGCCGGCTTTCCGCAGCGCCGCGACCAGCTCCGCTTTCTTGAATGTCAGCAGCGGACGCAGGTGCAGACGTCCGCCCGGATGGACCTGCACCGGCCGCGGAGCAGCGAGGCCGGCCGTGCCGCTGCCGCGAGCCAGCCGCATGAACAGCGTTTCGGCAATGTCGTCCTGCTGGTGCGCCAGTAGAAGGACGCGAATCTTCCGCCGGTTCATCTCCCGTTCGAAAAACGCGAACCGCGCCGTCCGCGCGCCGGCCTCGCTCACACGCGGCCGGACCGCGTGCCAGCGGGCCGCGACGAACCTAACGCCGAGCGCCGCGCAGACCGTCGCGCAAAATTTCTCGTCCGTGTCCGCGGCGCGGCCGCGCAACCGGTGATTGAAATGCAGTGCCACCAGCCGGGCGCGCCTTTCGGGCCGGTGGGTCCACAGCAGCATCAGCAACGCCAGCGAGTCGGCGCCGCCCGAGAACGCCACCGCCCACCCCTCGCTTTTCCGGCTGCGGTCCAGCCGCGCCACCGCCGCCGGGTGGAACCGTTCGATCGGGAGCAGTCCCCCCACCCGCGCGGCTTTCGCCGGCCAGTTCGGGGCGGATTTGGACCGGCGGTGCATCGGCTTGCTTGGTTGACTTGTTGTGGGCGGGGTGCCCTCACCCCGCTGGTTGGGGGAGGCGCTGCGCACATCTCGCGGGGTGAGGGCACCCCGCCCACAAGGGAGACTATTTGAAACTCAGAAATTCCTTGCCGAAATACGGCACGAGGGCGGCCGGGATTTTCACGCGGCCGTCGGCCTGCAGGTTGTTTTCCAGCAGCGCGGCGAGCACGCGGGGCACCGCCAGGCCGGAACCGTTGAGCGTGTGCACCAACTCGGGCTTGCCGGTGGCCTGGTTGCGGAACCGGATCTGGGCGCGCCGGGCCTGGAACGACTCGAAATTCGAACAGCTCGAAACCTCGAGCCAGCGTTTTTGACCAGCGGCCCAGACTTCGAGATCGTATTTCTTTGCCTGCGAAAAACCGAGGTCGCCCCCGCACATCAGCAGCACGTGGTAAGGCAGCTCCAGTTTCTGCAGGAGGCGTTCCGCATCGGCGCGGAGCTTCTCCAGCTCGTCGTAACTCGAGGACGGGTGCACCCACTTGAGCAGCTCGACCTTGTCGAACTGATGCACGCGGTTGAGCCCGCGCACGTCCTTGCCGTAGCTGCCGGCTTCGCGGCGGAAACAGGGCGTATAGGCGCAGCGGCAGACCGGCAGCACGTTCTCGTCGAGGATTTCGTCGCGGAAAAAATTCGTGAGCGGCACCTCGGCGGTGGGCACGGCGAACAGCCGGTCGGGCGTCGTCTCGTACATCTGCCCCTCCTTGTCGGGCAGCTGTCCGGTGGCGGTGGCGCTGGCGGCGTTGACGAAGATCGGCGGGCTGACCTCGGTGTAGCCGGCCTTCACGTCCTCGTCCAAAAAGAACTGCAGCAGCGCCCGGGAGAGCTTCGCCCCGTCGCCGATCAAAAAAGGAAAGCCCGCGCCGGTAACCTTCGCCCCGCGCGGGAAGTCGACGAGCCGGTCGAAGCCGGGAATCTCCCAATGCGGCAGGGCGTGGGCCGAGACGGCCGCGACATCGCCGTGCGTGGCGTGGACGACGTTTTGCTCCGGGGTGCGCCCCTCCGGCACGGAGGCGTGCGGGAGGTTGGGCAACGACAGCATGGCCTGGTGCCATTTCTCCTCCACGGGCTTCAGTCCCTCTTCCTTGGCCTTCACTTCGGCGGAAACGGCCTTCATCTCCTGCACCTTGGCGATGAACTCGGGCGAACCCTTCTTCAACGCGGCCATGTCATTATTCGCCAGCTTCAGTTTCGCGCGCAGGTGCTCGATTTCGGTCAGCTGCGTCCGCCAGGCCGTATCGAGCGCCAGCACGCCGTCGAGGTCGACGTCGAGGTGCTTTTTGGCGATGGCGGCGCGGACGAGGTCGGGCGATTCGCGAAGGAGTTTGGGGTCGAGCATGACGGGGCCGATTCACGCGCGCCCGCCGCGCCCCAGCAAGCGGATTCTTGGTCGGGGGAGGCTACTCGCCGGGCCGGAGAAGGAACGGCTCACCGGGGGCCGCGCCCGGTACGCTCCACCTGAGCCGGACTGAGGCAGTTGCCGGGAGGCAAACCCGGCAGGTGGCGGGCTGGTCCCGCCACTGCCTGTTGCTTGGCCAGCGCGCAACCTGCATCCGATCGTACGCTCCGAGCGCATGCCTCGCGGCGTGAGGGCACCCCCGCCTACCGCTAAGCCAACGGAGCCGCCTTATCGGCGCTCCCGATCGGCGGCCAGTTGCGCAACCTTGGTACACACTTCGTCGACCGTGATCAAAGCCATGGCGCCGGGATGGTGCACCCGCCGGTGCCAGTCGACGGCGGCGGCAGGCCGACCGAGAAAGGCCCGCGACGCAGCATCGTATTGGTCGACACAGTAGCGTTGGTCGCGCCAGGGACCGGCCAGCGCGGCGCGCGCCACGGCGTAGAGCCCGACGACCGGCGTGCCCAGGGCGTCGGCAATATGCACGGGACCGGTGTCGGGCGCGACGAGTCCTTCCGCCCGGGCCAGCAACGCCGCCAGCTGCCGCACGGTGGTGCGGCCCGTCAGGTCCGTGATTGGCTGCACCGCGCAACGGACAACGGCCTGGGCGAGTTCCTTTTCCCGCGGACCTCCTCCGCCCGTGAGCACCACCGGCCAGCCGGTCCGGCTCACGGCAAAATCCGCCACGGCCGCGTAGTTTTCGGCCGGCCAGGTGCGCTCCGGCTTGCTCGCCGCCGGATTCATCACGAGGTACCGTCCAGCGGGGCGGAGCCCGGCGATCCCGGCGAAGTCCGCCTCGGCGAGTGGCACCACGGTTTCGCGCACGTAGTTTTCCGGGGCGACCCCGAGGGCGCCGGCAAAGGCAAGGAAACCATCCGCCAGGTGTTCATCACGTCGGGGAATGGTCTCACTCACAAACCACGTGTGCAGGTCGCGAGCCCGGCGCGCATCGAAGCCGATCTTCCGGCGCGCCGGCACGAAGGCGTGCAGGAGGTTGACGCGGAAGTTCGCCTGCGCGGCGAGCAGCACGTCGAAGCGCCGGCCCCGCATCCGGCGGCGGAAAGCGAGGTAGTCACCGGGGCGCCGGGGCTTGTCGATCACGACAAATTCCACGCCGTCCAGTCCGCGCAGCAGTTCAGCCGCGAGCGGAGTGGTGACCCAGGTCAGCCGGCAGCGTGGAAAATTCGCCTGCAAGGTCCGCACGAGGGCCGTGGCCAGGACGACATCGCCCAAGGCCGACAGGCGGACGAGGCAGAGGCTGGAAAGGGACTCGACCGGAGCCGGCATCAGGGAGTGCGAACCGCCACCGGTTCGTCGAAGCGCTTGAAGCGGGCGAAGGTGTCGCGGGCGGGCAGCAGGCGCAAGTCGCCAAGCGGAGCCTGGATGACGTGGTTGGTCGGGCGATTGAGCGGGTAAGGGCCGAAGCGCTGCGGGTCCGTCGGGCCGAAGAGCCCGAGGGTTTTCACGCCCAGCGCCGCCGCCAGGTGCATCGGTCCGCTGTCATTTGAAATCACCCAGTCCGAACGTCCGATCAAGGAGGCCAGCGAGGTCAGGCTAGTGTTGCCCGTGAGATTGACGAACGTTCCGTCGGGGAAATTTTCCCGGCACGGAAGGTAGTTGGCGCCCGCCCACACGACTTTGCGTCCGCTCTCGCGCGCCAGCAGGACGGAGAAGGCGGGAAAGCCGTCCCATTTCCGTTCCGGCCGGCGGCTGTCGGGAAACATCAGGACGGGCTTGCGCCCGCGGTGGGGAGCCATGAAATCGAGGTTGAGCTGGTCCATTTCGCGGAAGCGAAGCGGTCCACTCAATTCCACCCGGGCGCCGACCGCCGGGCAGAACTGCAACAGGATCTCCGCCTCGTGGGCGAGCTCCCCGGCCGGTGGCAGGGGCACGCGTTCGTGGTAAAGCAGGCCGGCGCCTTCCCGCGCGTCGCGGCGGCCGATCTTGCGCTTCGCCCGGCTCCAGCGGGCCATGACGCCCGACCGCAACAGCCCCTGCATGTCGAAGACCACGTCAAATTCCCTCAGCCGGACCTCGCGGATGAGCCGCAGGAACGCGCGCGCCCCGTCATGTCGGCGGAAAACGTAAACCTGGTCGACCACCGTGCTCGCCCGCAGCAGCGGGGCGAAGATGTCGCGCACGATCCACGACACCCGCCAGCCCGGCTGCTGCGCCTTGATTGACGCAACCACTTGCAGCCCGTGGGCGATGCCGCCGAGCGAGGAGGGTTGGATGACGAGCAATTCCGGCATGAGAGGAGGTGGCGAAAAGACTTTGCACCTCCAGAGACTTACGTTTCATGTGTTTGTTTCTCCAAAGGCAAATGCGAACCCACCCGCGCCGGCAGATTTCAGCGACTTTTCGCACGTTCTTTGCGTGTCACCCATGATTGTATTTTTGCTGCGAACCGCCGGCTGGCTGCTGGCGCACGCCCCCGAGACCCCGCTGCGGTGGCTCGCCGCCGCCCTGGGCCGTCTGATCTTCGTCGTGATGCGCCGGCGCCGGGCGGTGATGCTGGCCAATCTGGCGGCGGTATTCCCCGGCAGGACGACCGGCTGGCACCGGGCCACCGCGCGGGAGAGCTACGTGCGGCTCGTGGAAACCGGTCTGCTCGCCCTGGCCTCGCCGTTTCTCCCGACGACCCGGCTCCGTCGTATGGCCCGGCTTGACGCCGGCGCTGAGGCTTTTTTCCGCGAGCTCGCCGACCACCCGCGCCCGATCGTGCTTTGCTCGGCTCATCTGGCCTATTGGGAGGCGCTGTGCTGGGTGCCGGCCCTGATCGATCTCAAGTTCCCGGAGCTTGCCACCATCTACCGGCCGTTGCGCAACCCGGCGCTGAACAGCTGGATTGTCCGCACGCGCGGCCGTTTCGGCGTTGCCCTCCTCTCCCGCAAGAGCGGCATCCACTCCGCGTTGCACATCCTGCACCGGAACGGCGTCATCAACGTCCTTTTCGACCAAAACGCCGGGGGTCACGGCACGCTCACCCGTTTCTTCGGCCGCCGGATTTCGATGACCGAACTGCCCGCACTGCTGGCGGGCAAGACCGGCGCCGAGCTCGTCTTCATCGGCACGCGGCGGACCGCGTTCTGGCGCATGGAGATTTTTGTCCGCACGGTGACCCACGACAGCACGCCCGCCGGCATGCTCGGCGGCTTGAACCTGGCCTTCGAGGACCTGCTGGTCGCGGACGAAGAAGTCTGCGCCGGCTGGCTCTGGGCGCATGATCGCTGGAAGATCAACGAGCTGCCCGTCCAGCTCGCCAAGCTCCTCGCCAAGCGCAATCTGCTCGAGGAGGACGCCCGCTTCCGGGCGAAATTTGTAGGGCGGGGTCGCTGACCCCGCCTCGAACCCCGCTTGGTATCCGGAGGCAGGCGGGGTCGGCGACCCCGCCCTACATTCGCGTTTGCTGGCTTGCACCCCGGGTGCTCCCCGCCGTTATCCTCCGCCAATGCCTTCCGCCTCCCCGGAACTGCCCTTCGTGACGGTCGCCGTGCCCACCTACAACCGGAGCCGCTGGCTGCGCGAACTGCTGGCTTTCGTCACCACCCAGGACTACCCGCCCGACCGCTGGGAGATCGTGATCGTCGACAACAATTCCCCCGACGACACCCGCGCCGTGGTCGAAAGCTTCACCGGCGCGCCGAAGTCCCCGAAATATT
>Ga0265331_10001595_pt1 | contig 16568 bp, 9 predicted proteins | sample 41923metaG_FD_202088 | JGI IMG/M metagenome (GOLD analysis project Ga0265331, IMG submission 202088) | Rhizosphere microbial communities from Carex aquatilis grown in University of Washington, Seatle, WA, United States - 4-19-23 metaG | ecosystem: Host-associated > Plants > Roots > Rhizosphere >... | reverse complement strand
GGCTTGCGCCCGCTATTGGCCGCAGCTGCAGCCATGCCGGCGATGAGTGCCGCAACGAGCATGGCGCCCTTGTGTTCGCCGAACAGGCGTCCCGCCTCGGACAACAGCAATTCCGGGGCCACGCCGTCGCCGGGCGCTGGCTGGCGGCGACACAGGATGCGCCAGGAGGCCAACGCCAGAATCAGCCCCACGACCAACAGGGCGGCGGCGACGACAAGGGGAGCGCCGACGGGACCGAGGGACGGTAGTGCATAGTTCCAGAGCGCGACCGCTGCGCAGCCAAGCACGGCCAATCCCAGCGCGGCGCCAAGGCCGGCACAAAGTGCAGCAACGGTCATCCGGCCCGTCGCGGCGCGCCTCCCGCCGGATTTCCCCGACTCGATCAAGGCCCACGCCGCCAGCTTGATCAAGCTGCCCACGATCGCAGCCACTCAGCGGATCAGCATCCGGCTGGCGATGAATCCCACGCCGAAGGCGAGCAGCAGACTCATGACGGGCTGCTCTTCGACCTGGCGACCGATTGCCTTGGCCGATCGCTGGCCTTGTGCTGCGACGCTGTCGTATAGCCGATTCGCCCGATCGCCGATTTCACCGAGCACGTTTTCGGCCGCGTCGTTCGCGCCTTTGAACGCGTCGGATTTCATTTGACTCATCAGCCCAGCGAAATCATGCCTGAGCGCCGCGAGATCTGCGACGACGGCATCGAAGTCGGCCGGTGCCTCGGCATCCGAGTTGGCTTTCATTGTACCGTTCATAGGGTGGTCCTCCAAAGGTTGACGCAGAATGCAGAACTTGTAGCCTTGCCACGAGGCGGCAATGGCTGGACTTGCGGAAATTCTTAGGTCACGCGGCAGCTAAGCGGTCTTCCGGCCCAGGAAAATGAGAAGCCCGCCGGCAAGGATGGCCGCGATGCCGGCGATGTCGGGCACGTCGATATTGTGCTTTTCATCGACCGAGGCCGTGATCGGCCCCACGTCGATCACATTCTTCTGTGTCGTATAGGAGAATCGCCCAAAGAGCAGACCTGCGATTCCGAGGCCGATCAGTACCAGTCCTACCATTGCCAGCGGTCTCATCGAAACTTGTCTCCTTCCGCAGACGATGTGCCGATTGGGTTCACCGGCTGTCGTCAGGTTGTGAATAACAATCGTCTCCCGGAGAAATTCGCTTCTCTCGCGTGCCCTATTGTCTTGGGCGGTCGGTCGAGTTGATTCGCCGCGCGGATCGCGCTCCCCGAACTGGTCCTTGCGGACATGTCACCTGTCGACTATTTCCGCAGCGTGTCCTTGATTCCGCCGATGACATTCTGGATCTTGCCCTCGACTTTGTCTGACTCGCCGTCCGATTGCAGCTTGCTGTCTCCAACCGCCTTGCCAACCGCTACTTTGATCGACCCCTTGATGTTCTTGGCCGCACCGACGATGCGATCTTTGTCCATGGCTTCAGCTCCTTGAAATGAATTCCGCCTCGGCACGGAGCTCCGGGCCGCTCTCGGCGGTCTAAGTCCGATCCGGGATCCCGTAGTCCTCGAGAGCCGGAACTCGCCGCTGCTGCGATATTGCTAGCAGCTCGGCGCAGCTCGAGCAGTGCAGAACAGCACACAGTGGGCCGCTGCTTTCCGGATCGATGAAGCGCTGGGCGGCCGGTCTGGTCTGCCCCGAACTCCCGCACGACTCGGTGGCCGCTATACCAGCCGCGGCGGGAGCTGCCGTTATCGGCCAGTGACTTCTTCTGTCACCAACCTCTCGCTCAGCGGGTTTGCGTAGATGGTCGGCTCAGCCAACGCAGGCGGTCGAAAACAGGCTGAGGCGCACGACCCGCTGGGACACCCAGAGCAGATATCTACGTCGACCCAACGCAAGCCAGCGACCACCACCGGCAGCCAGGGCGATCAGGCCGGCGCGGCAATTGGAACCTCGCTATCCCAGCACGACGAGTACTCTGTGCGTTGCCCCGTCGTCCACCATGAGAATCCGCAGTGGGCCGGGCGCCAGCACCTGACCGTCCAGCACGGCATGATGAATGCCGCGGGTCACCGGCATCGGATTTTCCACCACGATCTCGTATCGCGTCGAGCAGTAGTGGAACAAGATCTCGAATCGAGGCCAGGTTCGCGGAATGCACGGATCGAGCAGGAGCGAGCTTCCTTGTTGCTGCAATCCCAGAATCCACTCCAGGCCTGTGCGATACATCCAGCCGGCGGAGCCCGTGTACCAGGTCCATCCGCCCTGTCCCAGATGCTGCGGCGTGGCATAGGCATCCGCACAGACGACGTAAGGCTCCACCTTGTAGCGGGCGACGCCGGCGGGCGTGCTGGATCGACTGATGGGGTTCAGGATCGAAAACAGTCCGGCGGCCTTGTCGCCATCGCCCAGCATGGCGAAGGCAATCGCCATCCAGGTGGCCGCATGGGTGTATTGGCCACCGTTCTCCCGGACGCCGGGCGGGTACCCCTTGATGTATCCGGGATCCTTTGGCGTGTGATCGAAGGGCGGGGCGAAGAGCAGGACCAGTCCATCGTCCCGGCGGACAAGATGCTGCTCTGCTGCTGCCATGGCTCGCCGCGCGCGGTCCGGATCGGCGGCGCCGGAAATCACGCTCCAGGACTGCGCGACCGAGTCGATCCGGCACTCCTCGGCCTCAGCGGAACCGACCGGCGTGCCGTCGTCGAAAAACGCGCGCCTGTACCATGATCCGTCCCACGCCTCGCGTTCGGCGGCGCTCCGCAGAGCAGCCGAATGCTCGCGCCACTTCGCCGCCCGCGGTTCCTCCTTGCGTCTCTCGGCCAGGGTCGCGAACGCCGGCAGCGTGGAGAGAAGGAACCACGCGAGCCACACGCTCTCGCCTTTTCCCTCTATTCCAATCCGATTCATGCCGTCATTCCAATCCCCGCCTCCCATGAGCGGCAGACCGTGACTGCCGACCGGGAGACTGTTGTCGAGGGCCAGAGCGCAATGCTCGAACAAGGTGACAGAATCTTCGCCGATCATCGGCTGAAAGTAGGATTCATGCTCGCCGGCCCGAAGCGCCGGCCCATCGAGAAACGGCACCAACTCGTCCAATATGCCGACATCGCCCGTGACCTTGACATACTGCGTGACCGCGTAAGGCAACCAAATCCGGTCATCCGAATATCGCGTGCGGACCCCTCGGCCGGAATGCGGCAGCCACCAGTGTTGGACGTCCCCCTCTACGAATTGCCGCCCGGCGCACCGCAGAAGATGCTCTCTGACGATCGCCGGTTTCGATAGGACGAGCGCCATGCCATCCTGCAGCTGGTCCCGGAACCCGTAGGCGCCACCCGCCTGGTAGAAGGCCGATCGCGCCCATATGCGGCAGCTGAGGGTCTGATAGAGGAGCCAGCGGTTCAGCAGAATATCCATGGAGCGGTCCGGCGTCTTGACCTGAACTACGCCCAGAAGATCCTCCCAGTGCTTCTTCACGGCGCCGAGCACGGCATTTAGATTGGCCGTCCTGTAGCGTTCGATCAAGGAAAGCGCATCGAGCCTCGTCGCCGCATCGCCGAGAAGGAAGACGATTTCCCTTTCCTCTCCCGGTTCGAGCTGCATCATGGTCTGAAGGGCGGCGCAGGGATCAAGGCCGGCCCCGACGCGCTTGGAGAGGGGGCTCCTGAGCACGAGAGCGGCGGGACGGGCGGGCTCACCGTTCCGCCCCAGGAACTCGGTCCTGTCGCCGGTCCAGGAATTCTGGCGACCCGCGAGATCGGCGAAGGCGATACGCGCGCCGAAGTCGTTGCGCCAGGGGTTGCGCGCAATCATGGCTCCGGTATCCGGATCCATTTCGGTCACCACATAAGGTGCTGCGGCCGCGCGCGAAGGCCCAAGGGCCCATTCGACATAAGCCGTGATCGAGAGGTGCCGAATCCTGGCCGAGTTGTTGCGGATCTTCAGTCGCGTGATCTTTATCGAATCGAGCAGGGGGACGTATTGCAGCAGCTCCAGCCAGATTCCGCGCGAGCCATGCTCGAACTGGCTATAACCCTGACCATGGCGGGCGATATAGAGCGTGCCGGCTTCGCGAATCGGCGATGCCGTGGGGGTCCATAGGTCCCCGCTTTCCTCGTCGCGCAGATAGATCGCCTCTCCCGCCGGATCGGCGACCGGATCGTTCGACCAGGGGGATAGTTGATTCTCGCGACTGTTGGCGGACCAGCTATAGCCGGCGCCTTCCGCCGAAGCTTGAAAGCCGAAGGTTGGATTCGCGATCACGTTGATCCAGGGCGCTGGGGTCGACTGCCCGTCTGCGAGGACCGTCACGTACTCCCGTCCCTCGAGAGCGAATCCGCCAAGGCCATTGAAGAACTCCAGCTCCGGCCTTGGCGGCGGCGCAGGTTCCTGGATCCGCGCCCGCATCGAACGTGGCGGCGGCACAGGAATATATGCGGGTTCTCTCAGCCGCCTGACCTGCTCGGCCAGGCTTCCGCGACGGCTGCGGAAGACTGCCCTCGCCACGGATTGGAGGACACCTCTCGTCTCCGCGGAAACCAGCTCCGCACGCAGATGGAATGCCGCGCCCAACACCGTTGCGCGTTCCGAATGAACGCGCGGTGGAATTGTGCGAAGCAGGGCGTCGATGGCAGTCTGCAGATCCTGATCGTAGGACGGAGGCCTCTCGTTCAAGATGACCAGATCCACCGCCAGCTGCTTCATGCGCCAATACTCCTGGGCGCGCAGCAGCTGGCGAACGGCCTCAAGGTCCTCGGTCGCGTCGATGCGAAGCAAGACGATCGGCAGATCGCCCGAGATGCCATGGGCCCAGAGGGCAGACGGTCCGCACTCGTTTCTCGCTAACAGCTCGGATGGCGGGCGCGAGGTCGGGTCGGAGTAGAGCACCCGGTTGGCAATGCGCTGGAAAAGGTGGGCCTCGTCGCTGGAGATGCCGAGATGGCGGAGCTGCACCTGAGCCTGGGTCCAGGACAGGGTCACCGCCCGCTCGAAGGCCGTCGCATCCCGATGCTTGTCGGCGAGGTCCAGCACTTCCACGCGCGTCGGCGCAATCAGGGTCCAGAACGCGATTCGCACGCTCGATCGCGGCGGAACGCGCAGGCGCCGGCGAAGGCTGAAGATCGGGTCGAGCACGGTGCCCGCCGTATTCGAGAGCGGCCGATCACCGGCCATGGCGAATGGCGCCCGGATACCCCGGCCGCGACCTAGGAAGCGGGCCCTGTCGGTTTCGAACTGCAGGTCGCCGGTAGTCTCGCCCTCCACGACGACGAGCTGCGCTGCCCAGGCCTCCGGGTCGTTGGGAGAACGTCGCCGACGGGTGGCAAGCAGGGTACCCACATCGGCGACGAATTCCGTCTCTACGAAAAGCTTGGAGAAGGCGGGGTGCGACTGATCCGCCGCGTATGGGGCCAGCACGATCTCCGCGTAGGACGTGACGTCAAGTTCCCGCGTCCTGCCGCCCAGATTGGCAATCGAGAGACGGCGAACTTCGGCGTCGTCCTCCGGCGAAACGGCGACCTCAAGGGTGGTCTTGATGCCTTTGTCATTCCGGATGAATTCCGCCCGACCCTCCGAGAATGTCACTTCGTAGCGGTCCGGTTCGGCGCCGCTCGGTTGATAGCCGGCCGACCAGACTTCGCCGCTGCGAGTATCCCGCAGAAAGACGTAAGACCCGTAGCAATCGCGGGTAACGTCTTCCCGCCACCGCGTAACATCCAGATCGCGCCAGCGGCTGTACCCGGAGCCAGCACTGGTGATCATCACGGCATAGGCGCCGTTCGACATCAGATGCGTGCGCGGCACGGGATCGTGCGCCGACTGGAAGCGGCGCATTATGGGTGGAACGAGCTCGCGGACGTTGGCGGCAGCCGCCACCTCATCGGTACGCGGCCGAGCGACGGCGACGTCTCGCGGTGGTCGTTCTTGCAGCAGAAGCTCTGTGGCCTGGATGATCGGATCGGCGTGAAAGCGCGCGCGCATGATGCCGTCACGAACCGCGTTGAGGACGGCGATCACGGTCATGGCCTGATGATGCGCCATATAGGCGTGGATGACGGATACGCTTTCGCCCTCACGCAAGCGCGCGGGCGTATAGTCCAGGGCCTCGTACCAGCCATATTTTCCTCGACCGCCGGCGGCTTCCAGGCGGGCGAGATTCCGTGCCGCGGCCTCGGGGTCTACCATGGCCGCCAAGGCCGTCGCGTAAGGGGCGATGACCACATTCTCGCTCAGGCCTCGTTTCAGGCCCAGGCCCGGAACCCCGAAATTGGAATATTGGTAGGTCAGGTCCATATCCCGGACGTTGTAGGCGGACTCTGACACACCCCAGGGCACGCCAAGAGAGGCGCCATATCTGATCTGCCGCCGGACGACAAAGCGCGCCGTCTGCTCGAGCAAGCTGCCGGCAGGTGCGCGCATCACGAGTGAGGGCATGAGATATTCGAACATGGATCCTGACCAGGAGACCAAGGCCGAGCCGCGATCGACGGGCGTGACGGGTCGCCCGAGGCGAAACCAGTGCCGGGCCGGGACATCGCCCTTGGCGATGGCGACGAAGCTCGCAAGACGGGCTTCGGAAGCGAGCAGGTCGTAACAACTCGGATCCAGAGTCCCGTCGGCAACCCGGTATCCGATCGACAGGAGCTGGCGCTCGGGGTTCAGGAGGAAACCGAACTCCATGGACCCTGCCATGGCCTCGGCAAGCTCGGCGAGCGCGGCAAGGCGGCGATCGAGGGATTCTCGGGCGCCCGATGGCGCCGCGCCGTCGCGCTGGTGGCTGAGGACGGTCGCCAGAATGGCTTCGGCCCAGTTCACCACGTCGGCGCCGTCCGCTTCCTTCTGGCTCGTGGCGAAGCGTCGAGCCGCGCCCGCGACGCGCTCGCTGTTCGTCTCGAGCCTCGCGATCTGCCCGGCGATGTCGCCGGGGTCGCGCGAAATTCGCTCCAGAGAACCTGTGAGGACGTCGAGCGCCGCATCCAGCTCGCTGCGCTCGGAAGACCGCAAGCCGGCCCTGTCCGGAAGGTCGCGCAGCGAATCCCGAGTGAGTTGGAGAGCATCCAGGATGCCGGCGATCCATTCCGGATGCACTGCGCGCTGGCCGACAACCTCCCGGCAGGCCTGGGCGAGGGTGATCAGGTGCCCGGCGAGATTGCCGCTGTCCACAGATGAGATGTACTTGGGCTCAAGCGAGCGCAAGTCACGGGTGTCGTACCAATTGAAGAAATGTCCGCGAAAGCGCTCGAGTGCGCTCATCGACCCCAGGGTTTGCTCCAGGCGTTCCACGCTATCGAGGGTTCCCAGCCACCCGAAGTCGCGGGCGGCGATCACGGAAAGAAGATAAAGCCCGAGATTGGTGGGCGAAGTCCGGTGCGCGATGACCGGCTTTGGCTCCTCCTGGAAGTTGTCGGGAGGCAGCATGTGTTCCTCCGCCGTGACGAAGGTCTCGAAGAACCGCCAGGTGCGGCGCGCGGCCAGGCGCAGGAATTGAGAGTCGGGCGCGGAGACGGGCTTGTAGACCGCAAGCTTCGGGGAAAGGCTGGCCCAGCGCGCCACGGCGGGCGAAACGGCCCATAGGGCCACGAACGGCAGGGGAAATGCCCACGAGCCGCGCCCGACCCAGCCGATCAGAGTCGCCGCGCCTATCGCGAGGACGACGGCACCAGCCATCTGCTGATAGAAGCCGAGGAGATCGAGACGGGGGCTGACCTTGGCCTGGGCGGCGGTCACCCATTCGAGCAGCCGTCGATGCGATACATACAGCCGGAACAGAGTCCGCAGAATGGCATCGGTCATCAACCAGGCTTGATGCGCCAGAAACGTGACGAGCAACGCGATCTGCCACAGGGCGTGGCCGAGATCTACGCCAAGCGCGCGCAAATGGGACCGTTTCGATATGCCGAGACGCCGAGGCAGGATGCCTCCCACCACGGGCAGAACGGGCGGGACGGCGATGGTCGCCAGGATGAATGCGGTCCAGTACCCGCCGGCGGCGAAAGGCAAGGTCCATCCGCCGACCAGGGCCAGGAATGCCGCCGGTGCCGACAGGCTCCGGCGCAGATTGTCGATCATCTTCCAACGCCCGATGAGCGGGATAGAAAGCCGGGCCCGGCTCGATTTCGAGGTCTTTTCAAGGCCCAGGATCCAGGGGAGCAGCTGCCAATCGCCCCGAGCCCAGCGATGTTGGCGCGCCGCGGCCACGTCGTAGCGCGATGGATACTCCTCGACGACTTCGATATCCGAGACGAGGCCGGCTCGCGCAAAAATTCCCTCCAGCAGGTCATGGCTGAGGACACTGTTCTCCCGAATCCGGCCTTCGAGTGCAGCCTCGAATACGTCCACGTCGTAGATTCCCTTGCCGGAATAGGAGCCTTCACCGAACAGGTCCTGGTACAGATCGGATGCGGCGAAGGCGTAGGGGTCGATGCCGCCCGGGCTTGAAAAGACACGCTGGAACAGCGATCCCTCGCGTCCCATGGGCAGAGAAGGCGTGACCCGCGGCTGAAGTACCGCGTAGCCCTCGGTCACCCGGCGGCTGCCGGGGTCGAGGCTCGGGCGATTGAGAGGATGGGCCATCTTGCCCACAAGCCGCTTGGCCGCGCCCCGGGGAAGTCGCGTGTCGCTATCGAGGGTGATGACATAGCGTACACCGGCGGGCGCGACCGCCGGACGACCTTTGACCGGCATGAAGGTCGTGTCGGTCGCGCCCCGCAACAGCCGATTGAGCTCGTGCAGCTTTCCCCGCTTGCGCTCCCAACCCATCCAGGCCCCCTGGGCCTCGTTCCAGACCCGGCGACGATGGAGGAGCAGGAAGCGTTCGCCCTCACCCGCAGATCCGTAGCGGCCGTTCAGCCGCGCCATTCCTTCGGCGGCGGCTTCGAGAAGCGCGTCATCGTCGGGCGCGGTTTCTTTGGCGGCATCCGTAAAGTCGGAGAGAAGCGCAAAGCGCAAGTCCCCTTCGGGACTCGCCAGGTGATGAACCTCCAGCCGCTCGATCTGCTCCTCGATCGCCGCCCGCGTGGTCAGCAGCGTGGGCACGACGATGATCGTCCGCAGGTTCGATGGCACGCCCTCACGGAGTTCCAGAGCAGGCAGGATCATGGCCCTGAACCGGTCCAACGCGCCGCGGTTCACCAATGCCATGGCCGCGTCCGATGCCGGAAACATGGCCAGAAGCCCGAGCATTGCGATGGTCCATCTTGCTCCGGGCTCGGCACCCCAGGCCACCCCCAGGGCGAGGATGATCGCCCCGATGATCCCGATGATCCCGAGATAGCCTGAAATGCCAACGGCTGCGTTGCCGCGTGCTAGCCAGGCCGCCATCGGCACGCGGTACCCGCATTGCCTCTCGAACGACCGGCGCCCGCGGCCTATGAGGTAATGCCCAGGATCCCGTTCCCGGGCAGCGGTCGCCCCGTCGCAGATTTCCGGTCGATCGCCGGCCGCAGTTGCAGCAAGAAGGGCGCGTCGGGCGATATCGAGTTCCGGAAGCCGAGAGCCTCGCGCAATTTCCTCAATGGCGCGCCGATAGAGGTCGCGCGTCGGAAAGTCCATCTCTCCGAAGGCGCTGCCGGCACGGAAAATCGAATCGACGAGACTCATGCTCTCGAACAACTCCGTCCAGTCGACGGCAGAAATCAGCCGCATGCTCGTGATGATGTTGCGGACCGTCACGTTGGACGCACCGAGCCTCTGATGTTCTTCGCGGACGATGTCTTCCGCAGTGGTCCCCTGGGTTCTCAGGCGCTCGTCCAGCCAGTGCAGCGCAGGCGTCGCTCTTGGGTCCAGGTCCCGAAGACGTTGAACCAATTGAACAGCGAAAGCGGTTGCCAGCGGCTGCCGCTCTAGGGTGCCCAGGACGTGGAGAGCCGACTCGGGTTCATGGCCGGCTACTCTCAAGAGACGATCGGCCAGGTCGTCGGCGCTTCGCCGGGCTACGCGGCCGGCGACGATTTGCTCGGCCAGGCGCCTCAGGTTCTCGACGAGCAGCATCCTCAGCGTGATTGCGATCGCCCACAGTTCTCCGATGGTAAGCGGCTCCGCCCGCTGATAGGCCTGCACGAACCGACACAACAGAGGCGCATCGAACCGGCTGTCGGTGTGGGCGACGAAGGCCCAGGCAAGACCGAAAACGCGCGGATAGCCCGCCAATGGGCCATCTGCGAGTTTCGGCAGCTTGCTGTAGAAGCCGGCAGGCAGATCGTCCCTGATCTCGCGGATCTGATCTTCTACCACAAAGAAATTGTCGACCAGCCACTCGGCGGCCGGCGTGATTGGATCGTCTTCATGGGTAGCCTTGGCGATGGCGCGATAGGCGCCGCGAAGAACACGTTCATTGTCGCGAAGACGGGGAGAGAGCGACCGGCCGGCGGAGGGTCTGGTCGTGACCCGTTGCGCGATGGCAAGACTTTCGGCGTGCTGCTCGAGGCGTTCGGCACTGAAGAGCTCGGCGCGGATCGGACCTTCCGGTGCTTGAAAGAGAGCCGCAAGTCCGGTTCGATGGCCCAGGAAAAGATTCAGGTTCAACTTCGGCCGCTTCTCTTCTGGCCTGTCGCCATAGTCAACCTCCTCTGGGTTGGAAGGCTCGGCCATCACCGCACGGGTCCATGCCTGGTCGACGATCCTGCAGGGTTTACGGAAACCAACTCAGAGGGCCGGCACGCGAGGCAATGTCAAACAGACCGCGCATCAGCGGCAAGAGAGGCCTGCGAGCACGCAAACACCTCACCCGTTGACTAGAGGGTCGGTGGCGTTGATGGGGCGGAGATATCCACGAACCTCAAGCACGGGCAACGATCGATTCTGGAAGATGGATGCTCCCGTGGCAGGACATCCGCCCATTGCCGAAGCGCGCACCCATTAAGCGATAGCGAACTGCGTCACTAACCGGCCACCCTGCTTGCGTGTCGGCGGCCCACTCAGTATGGCGCCAGCGCATTGCGAAGCATGTCTGCGTTCTTATTTCTGCTCCGGCCTCCTACGACGATGCTGTCAGGTGTCGCGCCGCTGCCATAGTATTCTTGATTCCAGGCGTCGCGCTTCAGAATGCCCGCCCCTTCCAGGGACACGCCGGCATAGAGCCCTTGTGTCTTGGCGAAGCTGTAAGCATCCGCGCTCAAGTTGGTCGTGGTAGATGCCGCGAGACCCTTTCCTACCGGACCGGCGGCCACGTCAATATTGCCACCGATCTTGAATTGATTGTCGATCACGGCGGCCAGCGCCCTGGCGCTCATAATCGTCAGCACCATCTCGGCCACTTGGCCGCCGATCTGAAAGCCCAGGCTACCCGACGCGAGAGTGTAAAATGCAGGATAGCTCCAGTCGCTAGCGCCCCGTGCGACGAGAACACCCGAGCCACCCTCCCCACCGATGATGAACGCGCCTTTCACCAGTTCCGGAAAGATCAACAATGCGCGCGCCTGCTTGACGTAGCTTTGCATCTCCGAATAGTCGGAATCGGTCATCATGTCGAGAAATGCAATGCGGGATGTCTCGACAAGCTGCTGCGGATCCGACAGGGCCAAGGCAGGCTTGATGAAAGCCAAGGATGCAACCGCCGCAGGCAAAGTAAAGAACACACGTCGCGATACGGCGGTCATGTTCAATCTCCTCAATGTACCTGTTGAGGTCGCTCTGGCAGTCAATGCGCTGGATCCATCGCGGCCGGCCCAATACATAGCGGAACAAGGAGCCGCCGCCTGTTCAGAACGGCACAGTCGGCAGCCGATCGTCAGCGGTCCCCCACCGGGGCAGTTTGGTCGGCCAACTAGGTTCGGCCGACAAGATCAGGCCTGCGGATCGTCTCGCACTGGCCACCTTGGCTGTTGCCGGCACCACTCGTCAGCCATGACCACCTTCGCCGGTGGTTAGGCAAGACGGCAGTGCTCTTACCTCCCTGCCGCGACTGTATCATTTGGGACATCGCACGCGTTCGATGGCGCTAAGTTGAGACGGCGAGATCGCTACTCTGTAGGAGGTCTCCCGGTTGAGGCGACGCCGATGAGGATTGTCCCCCGCCCTGGCCCCGTGGTGCGAAAGCGGGCGCCAGAAGACTAAAGGACCCTAGGTCGAGCCTGTATCGGGTGGCGATTGAAAGGTGCCCGATGTGCTGTTGTGACGCTTTGGCCGAAAGCATTGGCGTTGTGGCTCTTGGGGTCGTCAAAGGATTTCGCCGCCGCAAGCTGTCGGGCCGCTGGACTATGCCTAAGCCGCAACTTGCTGGCGGTTCAGCCTAAGTGAGCAGTGGGATAGGCAGCTCGAGAAGAGGTTCCGCCGAGAGGCTGGATCGGGAACATCCCGTCTGCGGCTTGTTGCTGTTCGTAGCAAATTTGATATGCGCCTATTTGTTACTACGCCTGTAGCCGCTCCACGACTTTGCAAAGACTATTGATGATGGCGGATTCCAGCTTTTTCCTGGATGAGCGGTGGAAATTTTCGGAATACGCAAAAAAAGGCGGCGACGTGCGGTTACCGGGGCTCGAGTGGCAGCATCTGTGGGCAAAGGACATTCCAACTTTGCGGCCGAATAGGCGCCCGGACGCGGAATCGCCACAAGACAACGCCTGGCTGGAAAACTTTGCCTCCAATATGGAAAACAACTGAAAGACAGCCGTCCTCATGGTGCCCTCCAGCGGCCAGTTCCGGATTCGCGCGTCGAATGACCCTTTGGCGGACAAACGGGTCGTGCAAGGACGTGCGGGTGACGCAGCATGACGCTGGATGTGGACGCTCGCACTTCCTCCGGCCGCGAGAATGAAAGCCGCGGAGAGAATGCGCAACCGTCCCATCGCAGGCGCCGCTTCGTAAACCTCAAGCGCGCCGCGCTCTGGGTCCTGGCCGCCTCGTGTGCCGTCCTGATATTCGCAATCGCCGCCGTCACGTGGCTTTTGACGACAGATTTCACATCTTGGGTCGAGGACTATGCCAGCAAGGCAATTGAGCGTCATGTCTCAATCGGCACCATGCGGATCGGCTGGGGCAATCCGCTCTCCCTGGAGTTGACCGACCTGAAAGTCGCCAATGCGCCGTGGGGCAGCACGGTCGACATGATCTCCATCGACCGCGTCTCGGCCCTGATCGATCCCTGGTCAATCTTTGGCGCCACTCTGCGATTTCACAAATTGCAGGCTGTACGGCCGATCATCGTCCTCGAGCGCGACAAGGACGGCGTGGGCAACTGGAAGTTCAAGGGACCCGTTTCTTCCCGACCGGTCGGCTTCGCCACCGTGCCGAAGAACCGCATGCAGTTTCCAACCTTGCTGGATTTCAGCATGCAAGACGGCATGGTGAGTTACAAAGGCGTCGGCAGCTATCGGCTGCGAATCGATCTCCAGTCGGCAACAATCCAGTCGGCCGGCGACGGCGAACCGGTGACGCTGACGGCGGAGGGCGCCTACAACGGCACGCCGGTCAAACTCTCGGCCAAGACCGATTCATTCGGGGTTCTGCGGGACGATTCACGCCCGTTCGGCATGGTTCTTTCCATGACCGCAGCGGCGGCCAATCTGGATTTCAGCGGGACCGTGACGGATCCGCTTAATTTCGACGGGGTCGCCGGCACGATCAAAATCGATGCGGTCAAGCTCGGCGATCTCTTGAAGTTCCTCAACGTGGACATCGGGATCAATCCTCCGATGTTGCTGGTTGCAGGGTTCCGACGTGCCGGCGACCATTGGCAGATGGAGAATGCCAAAGGGAAGCTTGCAACGAGCGCCTTCGATGGCGATCTGGCCGTTGACGAGGGCCCGCGCGAAAGACCCGACAACGTCAGCGCAACGCTCCGATTCGGGGAACTGGATCTAAACCCACTGCTGCCGAGCACCGGGGAAGCCGCAAGCGGGCGAGCCACGGATCTGAACTCGGTTTCGCTTCGGCTCGACCCAAACCCCGCGGCGAATGTCGACGCCGGCATCGATGCCGGGCAGTTGGCGTTCGGCAAGACCCATATCGCTGGATTCAACCTGCATGTGAAACTCGCTGCCGGTTCGGTCGCGGTCAGCCAGCTGGACCTGAACTTTGCCAGCGGCAAGATTCAAGCTTCGGGGCGGGCGACCACGACCACGCGCGGAACGCAAATTGTCGCCCGTGGCAATCTTTCAAATGCGGATGGGGCGCAGCTCGCGCGCCTCGTCGATGCACTGGCGGGAAAACTCAGCGGAGAGGTCGATGGTGCGCTCGACATGGACATGACGGGTGACACGCTTGGCAATGCGCTGCGGGTGGGTCGCGGCCATGCCGTGCTGTCGGTGGCTCGGGGCAGCGTCTCGCGCGATCTCATGGAGAAGCTGTCGACCAACATGCGCAACCTGATTGGTGCCGGGGAGGGATCGGTGCACGTTTCCTGCATGCTGGGCGTCGCTGACTTCCAGAATGGGGTGGCGGCAATTCCGCTAATCAGGTTGAAAAGCGACACGGGCACGCTGATCGGTGGGGGCAAGGTCGACGTCCTCGGCAGTCGCTTGGATGTCACCGTTCAGTCGGAGTCGGCGTCCACGGAATTCTTCGCTTTGGATATTCCGATTCGGATCAGCGGCCGGTTTGCGAATCCCAGCATCGAGCCGCAGTTGAGCCTCGACTCGAACTCGCGCCAGGCCCTGATCAACGGCAATCCGACACGCGGATTGTCCCCAGATTTGCTTGGGATGGCACGGCGCAACGCCTGCCTGCATTGAATTAGGGCGCCGCGACGAAGCAAGCAGCGGCCACCTTGTCGGCAGAATGCGTTGATGCGAGAGCCAGGCAAGAGAAAGCCCCACCCGCAGGATTAGTGAATCCGGCAGATGGGGCAGTCTTTGCCTAGATGACTCCAACCAGCGGGGGAACCAGTTGGAGTCGTGACGCGCTTTGCGCACGTCACATTTTTTATAGTGCAGGTTTACTTCCAGCAATGTTCAATACGGGACTCCTGCGCGACGGCGGCCTCCAAATCCTGGCGTCGAAGGGCGGCTGGCCCGGTGCGGGCTCCGCCGCTGGCCGGGTTCGCATCCTCGGCCGCGGTCATGCGGGGCCCAGTAGGTGTTCATAAAGCCTTGCGATTTCTTGTAAACGTGGCAATCCGCCGGACCGCTTGACATTCGCCCCCACTGCGCCCATAAGCGCGACCCCTCCCCCGTCAGGCCGAATGCAGAGGACGCGTGATGACGCGAGCCGCGGCAATCGCCGCTGCCATGAGTTTCGGCTTTGTTGCAGGCATCTGCCCGGCCCTTGCGGGACAGCAGGTATATGTCTACTCCGTCATGCATCCACTCTATGGTGACATCGGCACATTCACGGACAGGATCGACCGCAACTCGATATCCACCCGGATCGACTCCCAACTGCGCATCGCTGTGACGTTCCTCGGCGTGGTCGCCTTTCGCCAAGACTCGGATACAACCGAGATCATGCACGGCGATCGTCTAGTGTCGCTGCAAAGCGTCACCGACAAGGACGGTCAACACCTCGAAGTACACGGCAAAATTCAGGGTGACAGGTTCGTGGTGATTGCGACGGGCGGCTCATATGACGGTCCGGCCGCCATTGCACCTTCAGATCCGTGGGTCCTCAACCGCACCGGCGATGAAACCGTGGTCTTCACGGACACCGGCAGGATCATAAAAATGCACGTTTCTGGCGGCGGTTACGAGATGGTTTCCGTGAATGGCACCTCGGTGTCGGCCAGACACTTCATCGTGATGGGCGACAGGCAGCAGGAGGTCTGGCTCGACGATCAGGAAATCCCGATCATGTTCCGCACCGTCGAGGACGGAACGGCGATCGACTTCATGCTGCAGAATGTGCCCTCCATGGCCGGGGGCAATTCGGCCGATTCTTGGAAAGCCTTTCCATTGATTCGACAGCCGAGCGCACCGAAGTAAGGCGTCGTCGGACGCAGCAGTCGAGAGCGGTCGCGGCTCCTCATTCGCAGGGCCGCGCAATCCCCGAATTGATCCAGGCCCGGTGAGCCGCTGTTCAAAATTGAACAGCGGCACCTACCAAGCCCTCCATGATGGTTGCCGTGCGCCCTCATCACGGCTCAGGGCCTCCCCCGCGGGCCCGCGTTTTCCTCGCGGCTGCCCATGCCGCGACCTTGAATACGAGGGCTACAGGTCCGGTCAAGCTTGAACAGCTTGTCCCGCCGGGCCCTTCCGCCCTGGTCGGCGTTTGCTAGCTTCGTTTTGCCCGCGCCGAGATGCCGCAAATCGTAACGGTCGGGATGGGCAGGAGTTTTTGGAGGTTCGCGCCCGTTGTTCGCCCGCAAAATCCTAGGCCGGCGACAGCGACGACAGTATCGGCTGGCAAGTTAAAGAGGTGACCGGTGGAAACGATCACGGATGAAGTTGGGCAGATAGTTGCGAGGGAACTCAAGATCCCGCTCGAGCGTTTGACCCCGGACACGCCCCTTCAGGATCTCGGCGTCGAATCGCTGGATCTGATCGAGCTTGTCTTCGCCTTGGAGGACAAGTTCGACATCAGCATACCCTATAACGCAAATACGGGGGAGACCGCCGGGAAGGCCGGCTCCGCGAAAGCCGGCACGGGAAAATTCACGACGATTGCCCAGATAGCCGCGGCTGTGAAAGGACTCTTGGACGCGAAGATTCCCGCATGAACCGTGTCGTGGTCACG
>Ga0265331_10001594_pt1 | contig 16569 bp, 11 predicted proteins | sample 41923metaG_FD_202088 | JGI IMG/M metagenome (GOLD analysis project Ga0265331, IMG submission 202088) | Rhizosphere microbial communities from Carex aquatilis grown in University of Washington, Seatle, WA, United States - 4-19-23 metaG | ecosystem: Host-associated > Plants > Roots > Rhizosphere... | reverse complement strand
CGGAGGGAGCCGGCAGGGAAGCAGCGGCCGCGCCGAGGTCGATCCTCGTGTCGTTTGGCGGCGCGTTCCTGGTCGGCGTCGTCTGCACGATGGCAGGGCAGGTGGCGCTCCACTGGCGGGCGCATCGTCTCGGGGCCGGGTCGGTCGCCGGGGCCCCGGCGCCCACCCGGCCACTCGCGCCGCCGGTGGCCGAGCCGCCGGCGCGCCTCCCTGAGTCGGCGGCCGCGCCGAGCCACATCGCTCCGGCCGTGGTCGTTGTTCCGGCGGCGCCGGCCGAAGTCGTCCTCCCGCAGGTCGAATCGCCGACAGCTCGGGCGGAGGACCTGGCGGTCTCGGAAGCTCGGACGCATTCGCGCGCCACCCGGCGCCAGGTGGTGTCCGCTCCGGTCGCCGTCGAGAGCAGCAAGGACGGAAACAGCAAGGACGGCACCCGGGAAGGCAGCACCACTCAGGAAGGCAGCGTTCGCGAAACCGGCGCCACCCGGCGCACCGCCTCGGAGACCTCGAAGAAGCGCGGTCGCGTCGTCTGGATCGATCCGTTCGCCGAGGACGGCGAGGCCCCGGCGGGGAACGCCAACGACCGGGGAGCCCCCGGGGTGGGGGCGGGGCAACCGGCCGGCGGAGGTATCGATTCAGTTGGCCAGCTTACGTCCTCGGCTTCGCGCTCGCCCTCGGCTTCGCGCTCGGCGGTGGGTCCGCGCGCGTTGACGACGCGGGGTCCGCGCTGGGTCGATCCGTTCGCGGAATAGGGACGCCCACACATTCGTTCGTTCGACTCTGGTGGGTCCCGTCGGGCGCCCATAGAATTCCGGCCAAGATGGAAATGAGCGAGCCAGGGAAGTCCGGATTCAAGAAGGTGCGCAAGGCGGTCATGCCGGTGGCGGGTCTGGGAACGCGGTTCCTGCCCGCCACCAAGGCTCTGCCCAAGGAGATGCTGCCGATCGTCGACGTTCCGACGGTGCAGCTGAACGTGGAAGAATGCGTGGCGAGCGGGATCGAGGAGATCATCTTCGTCACCGCCAAGGGGAAGGGCGCGATCGAGGATCACTTCGATCGCGCCGCCGAGCTCGAGGACCTGCTCGAGAAGAAGGGCAGACACGCCGATCTGGCGGTCCTCCGCCGCATCACCAGCATGGCCAAGTTCGTTTCCGTGCGGCAGGGCCAGGCGCGCGGGCTCGGGCACGCGGTGCTGTGCGCGCGCGAGGCCGTCGGCGACGAGCCGTTCGCCGTGCTGCTCGGCGACGATCTGGTGGTCGGCGAGCCGCCGGGGCTCGCCCAGCTCCTGCGGATTCACGAGCGCTTTCAAACCGGCGTGGTCGGCTTGCAGGAGGTGCCTGCCGGTCAGGAGCACCTCTACGGAGTCGTCGGCGGGGATCGGGTCCCCGGGGCGGAAGGCCAGCAGGGCAACGGCGGCGCCGGCGCGACCCTGCGGCTGTCACGCCTGGTGGAGAAGCCGGCCCCCGGGACGGCGCCGTCGCGCATGGCGATCATCGGTCGCTACGTGCTGCCGCCCGAGATCTTTCCGATCCTCGAGCGGACGCCTCCTGGGCGTGGGGACGAGATTCAGCTGACCGATGCCCTCGCGACCCTGTGCGCCGAGCGTGGGTTGCACGGGACCGAGATCGTGGGGCGACGCTTCGACGCCGGAGACCGCGCCGGCTATGTTCTGGCCGTGCTCTACCACGCACTTCGACGACCGGACATCGGAGGGGACGTCCTCGCGGGGGTGGAGCGTCTGCTCGCAGAGGTCCGAGCCAGGCAGTGACCGCGGCGGCGACCGGCCCCGGGATCGACACCGTCGGGCTGGTCGAGGTTGCGGTGGCACTGCCGGTGTTCGGGACGTTCACGTACCGCGATCCGCGCGCGGCGCGCGCGGGAGGGACTGTGGCGCCAGGCTCCCAGGTCGTGGTGCCCTTCGGCGGCCGGACCGTGACCGGGTTCGTGCTCGGTCCGGCGCTGCCGGCACCCGACGGGGCCACGGCGCCGCGGGCGATCGAGTCGATCGTGGCCGGGGCGCCCGCCTTCGACGAGGACGTGCTCGGGCTGTGCCGCTGGGCGGCCGAGTACTACCACGCGCCCCTTGGCGAGATGCTGCGTGCGGGGCTGCCGCAGGGCGAACGCGCGGTGGCCATCCGCAGCGTGCGCGTGACCCCACGCGGTGCCCAGGCGCTCGCTGACCGGGTCCGGGTCGCCGCCCCCGCCGCCCCGCAGCTCGCCTGGGAGGGCCTGGCGCCACCGACGGCCCTCGAGGAGCCCGGCGGCTCGGCCCAGGCCGCGACCATCCTGCGCGCGCTGGTCGAGGCGAAGGGCGAGCTGCCGCTGCGCGCGCTCCTCCGGCGGTTCCCTCGGGCCGCCGCCGACCTGCGCAGGCTGGAGTCTGCCGAGCTCATCGAGACCGGAGACGAGGTGCGCGACCGTCGGCGCGAACCGACCGAGGCGTTCGTGTTGCCATCGCCCGTCGAGGCGGCAACTTCGGCAAACTCGGCTCATCCGGCAGGCCGGGAGGAGATCTCGCCGCGGGCGCTGCGGCGGCGCGCGGTGCTGGCGGCGGTCGAAGGGCAACCCCTGGGAACGCCCCTGTCTCGCTTCTCGCCGACCGAGCGCGCCCATATCCATGCGCTGGTCCGCCTCGGCTGGCTGCGGATCCAGCACCGCCTCCGGGCGACCAGCGGACCGCCCGCCCGGCCGGAGGCCGACACCGGCATGGGCGCCGGCAACGGCCCGAGCGCCGCCGTGCGGCCTGAGGCTCTCCGCGCTGGATCGGCGGTGGCTTCGACGTCGCCCTTCGTTGTCGGAGCGGTCGCAGCGGGAGCGGTGCCTACCCCGACCTCCGCGCAGCGCGACGCCATCGCCGCCATCGCGGGGAGCCTCGGTCGAGGCTTCGCGACCTTCCTTCTGCGCGGGGTGACCGGCTCGGGCAAGACCGAGGTCTACCTGCGGGCGATCGCCGAGGCTCGGGCCGCCGGGCGCGGGGCGCTGGTGCTGGTCCCCGAGATCGCGCTCACCCCACAGCTGGCGGCGCGGTTTCGCGCCCGCTTCGGCGACGACGTGGCGGTGCTGCACAGCGGGCTTCCCCCGCGCGAGCGGCTCGCGGCCTGGCGCCGACTGCGCTCGGGGGAGGTGGGGATCGCCCTCGGAGCGCGCTCGGCGGTCTTCGCGCCGGTACGAGCCCTCGGGATCGTGGTGGTCGACGAGGAGCACGACGGGTCCTTCAAGCAGGACGAGGGTGTGCGCTACAACGGGCGCGACCTGGCGATCGTGCGCGCGCAGCGGGCCGGCGCCGTGGCGGTGCTCGGTTCGGCCACGCCCTCGCTCGAGAGCTTTCGCAACGCCGAGGCTGGTCGCTACCGCAGCCTCCTCCTGCCCGAGCGGGCGACCCCGCGGCCCTTGCCACCGGTGGAGATCGTCGATCTCCGCCGGTTCCCGCCGGGGCCCGACGGGCTGCTCTCGCCGGTGCTCTCGGAGGCGATCGCCGTCAACCTGGCCGCCGGACAGCAGACCATCCTGTTTCTCAACCGGCGCGGCTTCTCGACCTTCATCCTGTGCCGGGGCTGCGGCAACGCCCTTCGCTGCGCCCACTGCTCGGTCTCGCTCACCTACCACCAGGGCAGAAACCGCCTGGTCTGCCACTACTGCGGGACGCACCAGGCGGTTCCCGATGCCTGCCCCGCGTGCCGGCAGCCCGCCCTCGAGCGCCTGGGAACCGGGACCGAGCGCGCGGAGGCCGTCGTACGCGAGCGTTTCCCGGGCGCACGGGTGGCGCGCCTCGATCGAGACACCGCCGGGCCGGCCGGGAGCCCCCGCGCCGGCGCCCGTGGGCGGGCCGATGCCTCCGGGCCCCTGGCAGTCGACGGCCACGGCCACACCGACGGCGCCGGTGGCCAGGGTGACGGCGGTGGCCTCGAGGGCGTGCTGCGCGGCATGAACGCGGGGAGCATCGACATCCTCATCGGAACCCAGATGGTGACCAAGGGACACGACTTTGGTGGCGTGACTCTGGTCGGTGTGTTGCAACCCGATCAGGCGATGCACCTTCCGGATTTTCGGGCGACCGAGCGGGTGTTCCAGTTGCTCGAACAAGTCGCCGGCCGGGCCGGGCGTGGCGATCGCCCGGGGCGCGTGCTGATCCAGACCTACCTGCCGGAGCACCCGGCCATCATGGCGGTCACCACCCACGACTACGAGGGGTTCGTCCGGGCCGAGCTCGCGGCGCGGCGCACCCTCGGCTATCCCCCGTTCACGCGTATGACGGTGCTGCGCCTCGATGCCGCCGACGAGGCCGCCGGCCGGGACGGAGCACGGCTGGTGGCGGACCGAGCAGCGCTCGCCGGGGGAGCGGCGCTGACCGTACGCGGTCCGGCGCCTGCCCCCATCGCGCGGATCCGCGGGCGGTTTCGCTTCCAGGTCTGGCTGGCGTCGGTCGAGCGCGCGCCCCTCGGCGCCGCAACGGTGGCCGCGCTCGGCGTCAAGCTGCCGGGCGGGGTGGCCATGGCGGTGGACGTGGACCCGCAATCCTCCCTTTGACCCCGACCGACGCATGCCTGCTGGCCCACGGCCCCCGATTCACTCTCCCTCCGTGCTAAAGACCACGACCTTGAACCCGTCGACTTCACACCCGCCTGCGTCGGCGCCGCGCACCATCTTCTTCGGGTCGCCGGAGTTTGCCGTGCCGGCGCTCGAGCGGCTGGCCGAGGTGGTGAACCTCGTGGCGGTGGTGACCCAGCCCGATAGGCCCTCGGGTCGCGGTCAGCTCCTCGGCCCGCCCGCGGTGAAGGTGGCGGTCGGGCGCCTGGACGCTGCGATTCCGGTGCTGCAACCCGAGAAGATTCGCCCGCCCGAATTCGAGGAGCGCCTGCGCGCTTTCTCCCCGGAGCTTTTCGTGGTGGTCGCGTACGGCAGGATCCTGCCGCAGCGTCTGCTCGATCTCCCGCCCCTCGGTCCGTGGAACGTCCACGCGTCGTTGCTTCCGCGCTGGCGCGGCGCCGCGCCCATCCAGTGGTCGATCATCGCGGGCGACGCGAGGACCGGGATCTCGATCATGCGCATGGAGGCCGGGCTCGACACCGGACCGGTCGCGGCCGTGGCCGAGACGGACATTCGTGGGGACGACACCGCAGGCGCGCTGTCGGCACGGCTCGGCCGGCTCGGGGCCGAGCTCCTCGCCGAGACTCTCCCCGCGATCGTCGCGGGCCGGGCGACGCTCACCGCCCAGGACCCGGGCGGCGTCTCCCTGGCGCCTCCCCTGCGCAAGGAGGATGGGCACCTCGACTTTCGCCAGACCGGGGCCGCCGTCTCGGCGCGGGCGCGCGGGGTCGACCCCTGGCCAGGTGCCATGGCCCTGCTCGACGGGCAACCGGTCAAGCTGTTCGGCCCGCGACTGGCGTCGTCCGCGCCCTCGCCCGAGGTGGCACCCGGGACCGTCGTCGGGATCGATGCAGGAGGGATCGCGGTGGTCTCGGGGGATGGCCTGTCGGTGACCTTTGCCGAGGTTCAGCTCCCGGGGCGCAAGCGGCTGCCAGCGGCCGCCGTGGCGTCGGGGCGCTCGATCGCGGTGGGGATGCGGTTTGGCTAGGGGCCGCGGGGGACCGGGGGCGGTGGTCCACGCGCACACTCCCGCGCCGCGCACGGCGCGCGAGCTGGCGCGGCAGGTGCTCCTGCGCGTCGAGACCGACGGCGCCTATGCGAGCCGGGCGCTCGGCGCGGCGCTGGATCGCGCCTCCGAGCTGTCGCAGGCGGAGCGGGGCCTCGCCACCGAGCTCGTGTATGGCGTGCTTCGCCGCCGGGCCCGACTCGACCGCGCGCTCGACGCGGTCTCGGAGCGAGGGCTGGCCGACCTGGATCCGGAGATCCGCAACCTCCTGCGGGTGGGCGCCTATCAGATCCTGTTTCTCGATCGCATCCCGGCCTACGCCGCCGTCAACGAGACCGTCGAGGCCGCCAAGACCGTCAAGGCGGGCCGCTATCGCGGGCTCGCCAACGCCCTGTTGCGCCGGATCGCCGAGCGCGGGGAGCCGCCGCTGCCGGACCCCGCCGCCGATCCCGCCGGATTCATGGTGGCCTCGATGGGCTTCCCGCCCTGGCTGGCCCGACTCGCGCTCGGCGAGCTCGGGCCGGCGCGTGCGCTCGATTTCGCGCGGGCGGGCACCGGCCCGTCGTGGCTCTGCCTGCGCGCCAACCCGCTCGCGGGGTACTCGCGCGAGCGCCTGCGCGCGGCCATCCTCGCCGAGCGTCCGGAGGCGCACCTCCTCGATTCGCGGCTCGGCCCCGACGCGCTCGTCGCGGACGATCTGGATGCGCCCGCGGCGCTCCAGGCCTTCGCGGACGGAGGCTTCGCCATCCAGGACGTGGGCGCCCAGGTGATCGCCGAGTACTGCGGCGCGGCTCCGGGCGAGCGGATCCTCGATGCCTGCGCGGGGCTCGGCGGCAAGACCGCGCACCTCGCGGCCCTGGGCAACGGCGATGGCGCCGGCACCGGCGTGCGCGTCGAGGCGTACGACATCTCGGCCTCCAAGCTGTCGGCGGCCCGGCAACAGCTCGCCCGCCTCGGAGTGCGGGGCGTGGTCACCCGCGCCGCGGATCTGACCCTGCCCCTGCCCGACGACGTCGGGCTCTTCGACCGGGTGCTCCTCGATGCGCCGTGCTCGGGGCTCGGGGTCCTGCGCCGCCATCCCGAGGCCCTGCTCCGCAAGACCGAGGCCAACCTCGCGCTGCTCGGCGACGCGCAGAAGCGAATGCTCGACAACGTCGCGCGGGTCGTGCGGCCAGGCGGGCTCCTGGTCTACGCGGTGTGTACCTTCGATCGGGCGGAGACCGAGGAGGTGGTCGAGGCCTTCCTGGCGGCACACCCCCGCTTTCAACTGGAATCACCCGCGGCGATCCCGTCCACCGAGCCGGCTTCACGCTGGGACTCCCTCACGGTCGCCCCAGGGATCCTGCGAACCTGGCCCACCGGCGATCCCGCCACCGACTCCGACGCCTTCTTCGCCGCCCGCTTCCGCGCAATCTCCCCATAGATCGATCCCCGCCATGAAGGCGCAACGAGGTCCGAAGTCCGGGCCCAATTCCTCGTCCTCGTCGCCGTCCTCGTCCTCGTTCCCCGTCGCGCCCAGCCGCGTGACGAGGACGAGGCTGGGGCTGGACCTTGGGGGGTAACTTTCGCGGACGTACACTAAGATGTTCCAGATGAACCGCCCTTTGCGCATTGCCCCTTCGATCCTGTCGGCAGACTTCGGGCGTCTGGCCGAGGAGGTGCGGGCGCTCGAGGTGGCCGGCGCCGATCTCGTGCACGTCGACGTGATGGACGGTCGCTTCGTCCCCAACATGACCATCGGGCCGGTGGTGGTGGCCGCGCTGCGCCCGATCACCCACTTGCCGCTCGACGTCCACCTCATGATCATCGAGCCCGAGCGCTACATCGACGCATTCGCCGCGGCGGGGGCCGACATCATCACGGTCCACGTCGAGGCTTGCCCGCACCTGCACCGGACCGTCCAGCAGATCCGCGGCACGGGGAAGAAGGCCTCGGTCTCTCTCAACCCGCACTCGCCGATCGACCACCTCGACGTGGTGCTGCCGGATCTCGAGATGGTCCTGCTCATGACCGTGAATCCGGGGTTTGGTGGCCAGAAGTTCATCCCCGGGGTCGTTCCCAAGGTCCGGGCGCTGCGCGCGGAGATCGAGCGGCGTCACCTCGATCTCGACATCGAGGTGGACGGCGGGGTCACGCCCGAGACCGCTCCGATCCTGGGCGCGGCGGGAGCCACCGTGCTGGTCGCGGGCTCGGCGGTCTTCGCGAGCTCGGACTATGCCGCGAACATCGAGGCCCTGCGGGTCGCGGGACAGGCCGGGGCGGGCGCGTGGTCCGTCACCGGGTCGTGACAGAAACGAGACGCGGCCTCTTCCAGGCTCTCCTATTGTGCGGCGGTGTCGCCGTGCACGCTCTCCATGACACCCCCGGCGGCCCGCGTTCGGGCCGGTGCCCGCCTCGTTCTCGTGCTCGTCCTCGCGCTGGGGGCGATCGGGAATCTGAGCGGGTGCTCCCTGTCGCTCGATACGAACGGCGCCCAGTGCGCCCGGAACCAGGACTGTGCCCGGTTCCAGGGGGCCGTGTGTGACGCCGTCACCCACCTGTGCGTTCCTGGTGTCGCGTCGAAGCCGACGCCGACGCTGGCGAATGCCGGAGATCCCACCGTCGACGCCGGGACCGACGGTGATCCCGCACGTGGAAGCGACGTCGCCGCCGGAGGCGCTGGCCCCGAGGGGACCGCGTCCGAAAGCAGCCGCGGATGTCGGGTCGCCGCCGGCTGTGCTCCGTGCGCGCCGCCCCCGTCGCTCGAGCTGCTGAACGGGTGCAGCGACGTCATCTGCGTCGCCTTCGACAACCACGTGCGCCTCTCGAACCTCGGCCCCGACGGCGGCCTCACTCCGCTCCCGTGACCCTGAACGCCATGTCCAGGCCGCAGCCCAGCTCCCGTCACACGCAGGCTCGAGCCGCCGAGGGGGCGATCCTCACGCCGCCCTGCCGGGCCGGCGTCCCGACACGCGCCGCGGAGGATTTGGTCCTTGTCCTGGTCCTGGTCCTCGGACTTGGCCTCGGGGCGGTGCGGTCCGCCTCGGCCGCGGATTGCACCACCGCGCGCAATCCGGTCTACGTGGCCGGCTCGACCGCCGCAAAGCCCATCCTGGCCCAGGTCGCGAAGTTCCTGGCCGCGCAGAATCCACCCGTGACCATCGTCTATTCCGGGCAAGGCTCCTGCGCCGGGGTCGACGCCATCCTCAACGGCACCCCGCTGCGCGGTGCGGTCGCCACCGCGACCGCGCTCAGCACCTGGGACGCCACCGGCGCGGAGCTCAAGTGCGACCTCGCGGCCGCGCCCGCGCCGGCGACCACATCGGGCGCCACGCCCGGAACCACCTCCGCGTTGCCCACCCGGACCGTGGTGGCGGACATCGGCTTGTCGGATGTGTTCGCCAGCACCTGCTTCTCGTTGCCGGGGGGCCTTCCATCGAACGTCCAGGATTTTCTCGGCCCGGTGCAGACCATGACCTTCGTGGTTCCGAAGTCCTCTCCCGAGCGCTCGATCAGCGCCGAGGCCGCCTACTACGTCTTCGGGTTCGGCGCGACCTCCGGGGCGAGCCCCTGGACCGACGAGGCGTGGCTCCTGCACCGAGACGCGCAGTCGGGGACCGAGCGCATGATCGCCACGGCCATCGGGGTGCCGCCGGGCCGCTGGAAGGGAACCGGCACCACCTCCAGCACGGATCTGCTCGGCCGTCTCACCGCCCCGGGCACCGGGGCGCAGACGCTCGGCATCCTCGCGACCGACGTGGCCCAGAGCAACCTCGGCATGCTCAACATCCTCGCCTACCAGCACTTCGGGCAGACCTGCGGCTATTATCCGGATCGGGACGCGACCACCAACGAGAAGATCAACGTTCGGGACGGGCACTACGCGATCTGGGGCCCGGTGCATCTGTTCACCCGCCTCGGCGGGGCGGGGTATCCCGCCAACGCCTATGCGGGCGACGTCATCGGTTACGTGACGGGGACCAAGGTGGCGCCCGCGGGACTGGACCTGGTCGCGCTCGAGGCGCAGAGCCACGTCGTCCCTCCCTGCGCCATGCGGGTGAGGCGCACCGAGGAGCTCGGACCGCTCGCGTCCTTCGCGCCGCCCGGCGCCTGCGGTTGCTACTACGACAAGGTCGCGAACGGCAGCACGAGCTGTCAGGTCTGCGCCTCGGCCCACGATTGCCCAGCGGCGAGCCCCGCCTGCAGCTACGGATACTGCGAGACCCAGTGACGGCAATGCCGGTCGGGCACGGACCGACGGGTCGCCGGTTTCACCAGGGGCCCGTTCGACCCGGGGCCTCCGCCTGGCCGGTCGGATCGAGCGTGACGTAGAGCGAGGCCGCGGCCATCAGCAGCGTCCCCGCGAGGAAGCCGTCCGTGACCAGGGCGAGGCGCCTCGCCCGGCTGGACGGAGCGTCGAGATCGCCCGGTGCCAGCGGATACCCGTCGCGGCGCTGTTGCAGGTCCCGGGACGCGGCGAGCGCCATCCCGCCAGAGATCGCCGCACCCGCGGCGAGCAGGGCCGTCGCGCTCCAGGTCACCCAGATCGCTGGCCCGACCGACCGCGCGGGCTCTGCCCCTCCGTGGGGGGGCCTGCCGGTGGTCGTGAACCATCCTGCCGCCCGGCTGCTGGTCGTGCCGGGATCGGCGGAGCCGGCGAGCGCGGACAGGCCATTCCCCGAGAGCCCGGGCACCGGCCGGGCGAACCGGATCCGCGCCGTCTCTCCCCCGATGACCTCGACCATCCGCACCGAGCGCGGGCCGGCGGGCCGCACCAGCTCGAGCTTGCGTTGACCGACGCTGGCGGACAGCGGGCCGGCGACGGGCGCGCTCGCCACCTTCACGTCGTCGAGCAAGATGTCCGCGCCGTCGTCGGTGGTGTCGGTCGCGATCTCGATGCGGCCGATGCGCCGCTCGAGCTGCTGGATGTCCTGCTCCACCTTCTCCCGCCGCCCGCCCGGCAGATCCCCGCCGCCGTCGCGCAGGTAGTGTCGAAAGTGCGCCAGCGCCTGCACGTAGTCCTGTCGCTGATAGGAGATCTGGCCGAGGTTGTAGAGGATCTTGTAGCTCGGGACGAGCTGATAGGCGCGCTCGAGCTCCGCCGTGGCCCCCGCCAGATCGGCGTCGTCGTAAAGCTCTATCCCGCGGCGAAAGTGCTTCTCGGCCTCGCTGCGCGCCACCCCCGCGCCGTCGTGACCGACGAGCGGCGGGTCGGGCGAGTCGGCGGCCTGGGACACCCGAGGGGGCCCGGCCACGAGCGCCAGCAGCAGCAATGGGGTCACCAGGGTCGCACGAAGGCTCCGGCGGACCACGCGCACGTCACGGGCGGGCGGGCGTCGAGTGATGCTCACGGGGAAAACGGGCTCTCGGTGTCGATCTCTCGCCGACGGGTGGAGGGCGGCGGCGCACCCAGATCGACCGAGAAGGCGTCAGCCCCAGCCGGCACGCCTTCGGGGAGCCACCGCTGACCGGACTGACCGCGCCCCACGTCACGCTCATCGCGCCAGGCCCATCGCTCGTGGGTGTCTTCGCGCCGGTGCTGGCGCGCCCGCCGGAGCGCCGTGCTCCGGGGCGCCTCGTCGGTCTCGAGCGGCACGGTTCGCGGCGGCGCCGACACCGAAGGGCTGGGCGCCGGGCTGGGTGCCGCGCGCAAAGACCGACCAGGTGAAGACCAGGACGAAGACGCGGGCGAAGGCGGAACCGGCCCGCCCCTGTGAAGCCCGGTGCCACCACGCACGATCAATCCGAGCACGACGAGCCCACCGCAGGCCAGGGCCGATGTCCTCACCCACCGCCATCCGCGGCGCGCGGCGACATCGGTGGGCAGCGTCGGCATGGGATCGGGGGTCTCGGGCGGAATCGGGTCACGGGTGAGCTCTCGGGCTCCGCCGGGCTCGACCGCGGGCGGGGCGGTTTCCCCGGTCGCCCGCAGGCCGCTGCCGAGGTGTCGGTCGATCACCGCCTGCCGCTCGGCGCGCTCGTGCGCGAACGCCATCGAGACCAGCTTGCCGAGGTGGCGGGTGTGCGAATCGGCCACGAGCGGCAGCATGCCCTGCAGCGCGTGCTCCATCTCGGCCGCCGTCGCGTAGCGGTCGTCGGGGTTCATCGCGAGGGCCTTGCGACACACGTCCTCGAGACCGGAGGGCAAGGCGCTGGTCGAGCGCACGGGGGGCAGCGGCAAGCCGTACGACAGGTGCCGGACGATCGTCACCTCCGTCATGCCCTGCCACATGCGCCGGCCCGCGAGCAGCTCCCACAGGATGACCCCGACCGAGAACAGATCGGCCCTCCGATCGACGGGCTGCGGGCGGAGCTGGTCGGGGGCCATGTACGCGAGCTTGCCCTTGATGGTTCCCGGGCGGGTCTCGTGGGAGGCCGCCACCATCTTCGCCACCCCGAAGTCCACCAGCTTGACGTGGCCATCGTAGGTGATGAAGACATTGTGGGGGCTCACGTCCCGGTGCACGACCCCGAGCGGCCGGCCGTCGTAGTCGGTGAGATCGTGGACATGTCCGAGCCCCGCCAGGATCTCGATGACGATGCGCAGGCGCAGCGCGAGCGGCAGGGTGAGCTCCGTGGTCCCGCGTGCGGCCGACAGCCGGTTTTGCACCCGGGTCAGCGGCTGCCCGTCGAGGTACTCCATGGCGATGGTGAGTCGGCCGTCGTGCTCGCTGACCTCGTAGGTCTGGACCACGTTCGGATGGCTCATGCGGACGGACAGGCGGGCCTCGTCGAGGAACATGGCGGCGAACGTCGGGTCGGACGCCAGCTCGGGCCAGATGCGCTTCAGAACCACCACCTTCCGGACGGTGGCTTCGGAGGCCACGGCCAGGAACACCTCGGCCATGCCACCCCGCCCGATCCGCGCGAGCTCGCGGTATCGCGGGGCGGCGTCGATGGGTCCTACGTGGGCGTCGGATGGCGGCATGTCGATGGCGATGGGCGACTCGGGGAGCGTCCCAGCGCGCGACACTAGCCCTGGCCCATCGACAGGGGGGTGAAACTTCCGTGACAAGCGGCCGAACTCGACCAGACCAGACAGGGGCTACCCTCGCTCCAGTGCATGGGGCATCCGGGCAGCCTTGCATCGAGGCAAGGTCACCTGGGCCCGGGAACTGGGAGGCGCGGGGGGAGGCAAGAGCGTACGGGTGGATGGGGCGGAGCAGGTGCGACCTCGAGGCGCCGCGAGCGGCGCGGGGGTGAAGGTGGGGGAGTTGGCGGTCTGGCTCCGGGGTCGACCCGTTTCCTTGTGTTCCGTCGGGTTCGGGCTCGCTGCGGTTCTTGCAGAGGCGTGGGCCATGCCTTCCTCGAGCTCCGGGGTTCCACGGTTCCGCCTCGTCTTCCGCCTGTCTCTGGGGCTCGGTCTCGGGGGGGTGGTTGCCGCCTGCGCCGGGATTCATACCGTCGAGCCGGTCGTGGGCGCGGCCGGGGGCGCTGCGGGTTCTGTCGGCGTCGGCGGTGGCCCCGCAACTGGCACCGGCGGGACCGCGAGGGGCGGGCTCCTCCTTGGCGGGGGCGGCGCGTCTGGCCGGGGGCAGGGTGTCACGTGCAGCCCGTGCACCGACTTCCCCGCGGCGCCCATCTTCGACAGCGGGGCGCCCGACAACTCCCAGGCGTTGCTCGGTCCGTCCGGCGGCAGTGGGGCCAGCGCGCCCGGCTCGACCGCGCCCTGCTTGCTCGAGCCGGAGGACGGCTCCCTGTTTCCACGCAACTGGTTGCGCCCCCGCTTCCGCTTCGCGCCCGCCGGTAATCAGGATCTCTTCGAGCTGCGGCTGCACGTCGACAACCAGGCCAATGATCTCGTCGTCTACACCACCGCGACCAGCTGGACGATGCCCAAGGATCTGTGGAAGTCCCTCTCCATCGACGCCACCGATCGCGACATCGCCGTGACCGTCCGGGGCGTCGCGCGCGCCGCCGCCGGCGCGGGGGGCGGCGCCAGCTCCGCCGCCAGCGCCACGATCCGCATCGCGCCCGCCAGCGCGGACGGGACCATCGTGTACTGGACCACCTCGGGCGGCTCCGCGCTGAAGGGGTTTCACGTCGGCGACGAGAGCGTCACCACCGTGCTCACGCCGTCGAACGCCTCCGGGCAATGCGTGGCCTGCCACAGCTCGACCCCCGACGGTGCGTTCATCGGCTTCTCGGCCTCGCCGATCGTGAGCGGCAACTCCTCTCACATCGAGATCCGGTCCGGGCAGAATCCAGCACAACAACCGAGCTTCCTCTCCGCCTCGGCGCAGACCCTGCTCGCGCGCGTGCAGCAGCAGCTGCCCACCTTCTCGCGAGGGCACTGGACGTCCGGTGATCACGTCCTCGTCGTCGCCGAGTCCGACACCCCCGGAGTGCCAGCCAGGACCCACCTCGACTGGATCGATCTCGAGGCCAGCTCGACCGCGCAGGGGGTGGGCTGGGGCGAGCTGGCGCGAACCGGCGATCCGGGCGCGGGCCCCGCGCACCCGTTCTTCAGCCACGATGGCCAGAGCTTGGTCTACGCCTCGTCCTCCGGGATGATCAACGGCGGGATCGTGGATCACGGCGATCTGTACCGGATCCCGTTCGCCGATCGAAAGGGCGGGGCTGCCAGCCCCATCCCGGGGGCCAGCACCACGCAGTGGAACGAGTTCTACCCGGCGCTGTCGAGCGACGATGGGTTGCTGGCCTTCACGCGTACCCCGGACGGACAGACCAGCTACGACAACGCCGCCGCGGAGATCTTCGTCGTGAGGGCGGCCGGTGGCACCCCCACCCGTCTCCGCGCGAACGATCCGGTCGCGTGCCTCGGCAGGACCAGCCCCGGGCTCACCAACAGCTGGCCCAAGTGGGCCCCGACCGCCGGGAGCGTCCTCGGCAAGACCTACCACTGGCTCATCTTCTCGTCGAAGCGCCTCGACCAGTCGCACCCGCAGCTCTTCATGGCGGCCGTGGTCGAGGACGAATTCGGTTTCAGCACCACGCCGGCGCTCTACCTGTGGAATCAACCGGCCGGCGAGAACAACCACACGCCCGCGTGGGACGTCTTCCAGATCCCCGCGGTCGAGTGAAGGGTCGGCTCGGGACGCGTGGGCGTAACGCGCTGCTCCAGGCTTTGTAAAGAGTCCACTCAAAATGACTGGACCTTGCCTGGCGAGGGTGCGAAGATCACACTATCCGACGCGGTGGCCGTGAGCCCTGACGGCCAGAGGACCATGCCCCTCATGGTGCTCGTGCCGTGGGATCGCCGAATTGGTCGAGCGCGGGGCTGAACCCGAAAGGTACTGCTGCCCATGGCAACACTGTCGGACGCCTTCCCGTGTGGTGCGCCTCGAGTCGTGACGACACGATGTCGAGCGCGGCCCCGTCGCATGTCGGCGTGGAGGCTCGGGGTGTTGTTCGCCGTCGGCGCCTGCGCAGGCCAGGTTCACGGGCCGGCGGACCCGGGCGGGGCGCCGAGCGACGGCACCTCGCCGGGATCGGGTGGAACGAGTGGCTCGATCCCCGGGAACGGAAACGTCGGGTCGGGCGGGGCGGGACCGTCCGGCGGCGTCGGTGCCTCGAGCGCTCCGGTCGCCACGCCCGGCGCCGGCGGGGCCGACCCCGGCAGCAACCCGTCCTCGGGGGCCGCCGGTGGGACGGCGGTCACGGGCAGCGGGGGCGCGACCGCGGTCTGCGATCCCGCGACCGTGGCACCGGGGCGCGCGCCACTTCGCCGGCTGACCCAGTTCGAATACGGCAACACCGTGCGTGATCTGCTGGGCGACACCACCTCTCCTGGCGCCGCGCTCCCCGCCGAGACCCTGGCGAGCGGGGTGGCGATCTTCGGCAACAACGCGGACAACCAGTCGGTCTCGAGCTTGCTCGCCGAGAAGTACGACACCGTCGCCGCCGGGATCGCCGATCGGGCGACGGCGACGCCGGCGGCGCTCGGCAAGCTCGCACCGTGCGGCAGCACCATCGTGGCGACCAGCCCGACCGCCACCGAGGATGCCTGTGCCCGCACCATCGTCGGCGCCGTGGTCCCGAAGGCCTACCGGCGCCCGCTGACCTCCGCCGAGAGCGACGAGCTCGTCGCCTTGTACAAGGGCATCCGCACCGGGAACACCTTCGCCTCCGGGATCGCCGGGGTCCTCGAGGCGGTCCTGCAGGCGCCGGATTTCCTGTACCGGATCGAGTTCGGGATGCCCGATCCCGCGCGTCCCGGGGTGAAGCGCCCCACGCCCTACGAGATGGCCACGCGCCTGTCGTACCTGTTCTGGGGAACCTTGCCCGATGCCACCTTGACCGCGACGGCCGGCACGGGGACGTTGCTGACCAACGCCGGCGTGCTGGCGCAGGCCAAGGGCATGCTCGACGACGCGCGGTCGCATCCCATCATGGCGTACTTCTTCGACAGCCTGCTGCCGATCAACAACCTGACCAGCCTCGAGCGCGACAAGACGCTGTACCCGACCTTCGGTGCCACCATCGGCAACCTGATGCACCAGGAGACCCAGCGCTTCCTCGAGTACGAGATCTACGAGGGGCCCGGCACCTGGACCGACATCCTCACCGCCCCCTACACCTTCGTCAACGACGCGCTCGCCAGCTACTACGGGATGGCCGGGGTGACCGGCTCGGCGTTCCAGAAGGTGGCGCTCGATCCGCGCAAGCGCATCGGGCTCCTGTCGCAAGGCGGGGTGATGGCGGGCTCGACCGTCTCGAACACCACGAGCCCGGTGCTGCGTGGCTCGTTCGTGGTGCAGAAGCTGATGTGCCGGATCATCCCGCTGCCGACCGGGGACATCCTGGCGATGGTCAAGCCGCCCGATCCCTACTCGTTCCCGACGGCCCGCGAGCGGTTCGCGGCGCACCGGATGAACCCGGTGTGCATGACCTGCCACCAGTTCATGGATCCGGTGGGGCTGACCCTCGAGAACTACGATCCGGTCGGGCTGTGGCGCGACACCGAGAACGGCGTGACCATCGACGCGAGCGGCTCGGTGCCGGGGACCAGCGGGGCCGCGGCCGGCCCGGTCGACATG
>Ga0265331_10001593_pt1 | contig 16569 bp, 21 predicted proteins | sample 41923metaG_FD_202088 | JGI IMG/M metagenome (GOLD analysis project Ga0265331, IMG submission 202088) | Rhizosphere microbial communities from Carex aquatilis grown in University of Washington, Seatle, WA, United States - 4-19-23 metaG | ecosystem: Host-associated > Plants > Roots > Rhizosphere... | reverse complement strand
GCTCCATCGGGCCGCGGAGGTCGGACAGCAGGCGAGCCAGCAGGTTGATCACGTCGTCGCCCAGGCGGGGCAGGACATAGGCCGGCGGCTCGCCCGGGGCCAGCACCTTGCGGACCTGGACCAGGGAATGCGGCGCCACCAGCCGTCCGTCCTTCGAGCGGCTCGGCTTCATCTCGTTCCACACCCCCCGCCAGGTGGCCAGCAGGCGATCCTCCATCGCCTTGGCCTCGGTGACGATCGCCCAGAAATCGGCGGTGCTGACGCCGTTCCATCGGCGGCCGTGCTCGAAGGCGGCAACGAAGCGCGGCACCTTCAGCATCGCCGGGGCGATGTGTTCGGCGACGACCGTCTCGAAGCGCTCGTCGAATGCCGGGGACAGCAGGAACGGCGGCAGTGTCCCGCAGCGAATCCGTGGGTTGCGGCGGTGAAAGAAGGTGGTGACGTGGCGGATGCGGAAGACCAGCGCCGCCGCCAGCAATTCGGGGAAGCCGCCATGCAGCGACGCCCTCGGCGGCCGCGCCGTCGCGGCGGGTTCGTCGTCCTCGGCCGGCTCTTCCGCCGCGGCGGTCGCCTGGACGAGATCCTGGGCGCGCGACGGCCGCTTTGCCACCGTCAGCGCCAGCACCTGCTTGCAGAAGCGGCGCAGGTCCGGCACGCCGGTGGTCGACTGCATGGTGAAGAACTGGTCGATGGCGGCCCTGGTCTGGCCCAACAGGGCACAATCTTCGTCGCGGCGCAGCAACTGCTCGATGACCCAGCGGATCCGCCGATGCAGGCCCTCGGGATCGGCGATGCGGTCGAATTCCGCCTCCTGGGCGGCGAGGGGGGCGGCGGATCCCGTCATCGGTCGGCGATGGCCTTGGCCACCGTCGCGTAGGCGACGGGATCCTCGGCCATGAAATGGTCCAGGATCCACATTTCCAGTGTCGTCGCCACCTTGATGACGAAGTTGGAGCCGGGCTTTGCGTCCTTTGCAAGGACATCGGACAACAGCAGGCGGGTGGCGTGGTTGGCGAGAAACTGATGGCGCTGTTTGTGCAGGTCGGCATCCGCATAGTGGGCCGATTCCATCAATCGCTCCTCCTTGACGAAGGATTCCTTCCCATACCGCACCAGATCGATGACGACGTCGCGGGCCGAGCCAAGATCCTGCCTGGTCAAGAATCGCTTGGCCAATTTGAAGATCGCGCGGCGCTCGTCGTCGAGTTGGCTGCCGAACGTGTACTTGTTGCTCCACCACAATTCCATCAGCCACCTCGATCGGCGCGGGGGGACGAACGGCAATGAAGACGATTCGGCCGCCAAACGCAGTCCCAATTTGGGGGCTGCGACGTAAACAACAAGTTATCCGACGACGATGCTCTTGTCCTTGCGGCGGTTGACCTGCAACTGGCCGTCGATGCCTTTGACGTAGGTGGTCTTGCCGACCGCCAGGTTGTCGAGGATGGTGACCAGCGCACGGGGAATGGCGGCGAATTCCCTGGAGCCCCGCGCACCTGTGCTGTAGATGGCCACGGCGGCGCGGATCATGTCGCGCGTCATCGGCTTGCCGTCGGTTCCAATCATCCGCCACCTCCTGCGTTGTTGCGCCCCATCCTCCGCCATCGCGGTGGAAAGCGCCAGAGCAGGCGCGCGGCGCCCCGCCGGACAAGCAGGGCTATGGCGCGACGGCGGGATTTCGGGCAAAATCCGGCCGCACCGACAGCGCCGGAAGGTTGGATTTCGCCATGCCATCGTTTGACATCGTCTCGAAGACCGATATGGCCGAAGTAGACAACGCCCTTGCCGGCATCGGCCGCGAGGTGGCGCAGCGCTTCGACTTCAAGGGCACCAAATGCTCGGCCGAGCGCAAGGACACCACCATCACCGTGCTGGCCGACGACGATTCGAAGCTGAAACAGATGCACGATCTGCTGAAGGTCCACTTCACCCGCCGCAGCGTCGATCCCAAGGCGCTCGACTACAAGCCGGTGGAAAGCGCGGCGGGCAATTCCGTGCGCCAATTGGTGGTCGTCAAGCAGGGTATCGACAAGGAACTGGCCAAGACCCTGGTCAAGGCGATCAAGGACAGCAAGATCAAGGTCCAGGCATCGATCCAGGGCGACGAATTGCGCGTCACCGGCAAGAAGCGCGACGAGCTCCAGGACACCATCGCCGTGCTGCGGAAGCTGGACGTCGACCAGCCGCTCCAGTTCATCAATTTCCGCGATTAGCGAATGGCCGGACCGAGACGCCCGGCCTTCAAGCGTCAGGGTAAGTCGTCCCGACAACGTATTGAATTGTTGAAATAAACCAGACATTCGCATGAGGCGTGAATGTCTGGTTTTTTCCACTAGGCCCGGCAGCGCTGCCGCCGCTCGCCGTCCTGCGGCCCGCTCCACAACAGCTCTTCCACCACGGCGCGGACCCGGGTCCAAACCGCGTGGCCCTCGGTGTCGCCGATCACCCTGAGGGCGTCGGCGCGCATGGCGGCATGGCCGGGGGCGCGAAAGCCGTGACGGTCCACGAGCAGATTGGCAGCCTGGAGGATATGGGGGTCGGCATCCCGCATGCGAAAATTTCCAGCAGTTGATCGTTGTAACAGGATATGTGCGGGAATGCGCGCGGGCAATAGGGCTAAAACCCTAATCCGCCGTTGCGCATGACGATTGGGCGGAGAAGACGGGTGACCGAAGGGCGTGGCATCGGTATTGTGCCGTTGGTGCCGCGCGGATGAAGGCGATTGAAAATGACTGGGAACGATGTTCTGTCGAGGATGATGTCGGCCAAGTTGCCGCCCTGCGAGTGTCCGGGCAAGTCCGCCGAGCCTCGCGACCACGATCCGGCCTGCCTGTTCCGCATCGTCCAGGACGGCATCGCCGAGATCGAAAGGCTTCGCCTCGACAACCGGCGCCTTCACGACCGCATCGCGCCCAAGGATCTGCCGGCCGACAAGAACAGGTGGGTCCGCCTGATGTGCTATTTCGGCGGGGACGGCGTGTGGAACAGCGACGATGAGACCGCGGATGTGGGCGCGCTGCCGTTCAGCGAGGCGCTCAAGCGGGATGTCGTCGACTGGCAGACCAAGCATGGCCACGGCGACGTCGAGGAATTCTCGGCGCGGGGCCTCAGCCTGGCGCACCGGATCAAGGCGGAATTGCCCGATTGGAAGGTCATCTACATCGACCGGTCGAAATCCCGCGCCGACATCCGCAACAAGGACTACTTCGAATACGAAATTTCCCTTTAGGCGAGCGCCATCCCCGTGACAGCGGCGGAATGCATGCGGTGTTGCCGGGCGATCCATTCGGCCAGTCGGCGGCATCGGCAGTTGTAGGGCGGAACCGGCTACCTATTTCATTCCCAGCATCCGCTGAATGGAACGGTGCCGATGAAGGCCTTCCTCGAATCTCTCGCCGCCGCCGGGGCCGCCCTGGCATATTCCGCCGTGCTGCTCGGTTTGGCCGCGGTGATGGTGGTCGGCACCGAGCCGACGCGGCAATCCGCGGCGCCCGAGGCGTTGGAACATCAGCAGGTGCGGTCCCCGGCTCCGCAAGGACTGGCGCCGAAGGTTCGTTCCATCGGCCATGGTACGCCCTTCAGGCCGGCGCCCGCCCTGCCGAAGGACGTGTGATCGAACAAATTTCATGCGAGTCGCAGTGTCTCGCATTGCGCGACGGCACGCAGGCCCATAAACTTCGCCAACTGTCTTTTCAAGGGGCCGTCATGACCGACCAGGAACGCATGATCAAGCTGACCACCGAACTCGCCGAGTTGGTGTCTCGTAAAGTTGGGGAGATCAAGGCCGTGACCGGCACGACCCGTATTCTCGCCCTCAACGCCCTGATCGAGGCGACGCGGGCGGGCGAGGCGGGCAAGGGGTTCGCCGTGGTGGCGAGCGAAGTGAAGAACGTCTCCGAGGGGATCAACGCCATCACCCAGTCGCTGGAGGCCGAACTCGGCGACGCCGTCGCCGAACTCAGCCGGCTTGCCGCCGCCATGGGCGTGTCGGCGGCGTAGTGCCGGCGCGGGCGTTTACCCGGTGTTAGCAGGTGCGGTGCTATTCTTATTGCATTGCATCAAAGGGCTCGCACCATGGAACCGCGCATGAGAAACGAAGGCAAAGAGGGCCCCCAGGCCACCGCCGACAAAGGCGCGCCGGTGTCCTCACGCCAGCCGACCGAGACCGATCGCTCGGAATACGATTTCAGCGTCCTCAACCTTTTGTTCGACGAAAGGCGCTGAATTCCCCGCTGCCGACGGCACTGCACAATGCCACCGGCAGCCCCCATGGGTCGGAAGCGTTCGGCGCCAATCAACCCCCGGATTTGATGCCCATGCACTATCGCTATCTTGCCGCTTTCGCGCTGCCGCTGACGCTTGCCGCCTGCGACATCCCCGGCCTTGTCGCCCATGGGGTCAAGAACTACGAATCCACGCGCGGCGACGCCGCCGCGACCGCGGCCCAGGCGCCCGAACAAGCGCCGGTGGCGCGGCAGGAACCGGCGCCGGAACCGCCGCCGCCGGTCGCCGCCACAAGCGCCAAGGCGCCGCCGCGGGAATCGATCAACGTGGAACCGTTGAAATAACGAACACCCGGCGCCGCGATTCGCTGCCCACCACCTCGTCGAGGCCGACGCCCTCGGCCTCCTCGGCGTCGAGGATGATGTCGTGGCGCTGGTCGCGGCAGCGATTGGTCAGCATGTTGAGGTCGGAAAGCGCCGCCTCGAGATTGTCGAGCGCCGCGCCCATGGCGCCGGACAGCGCCGGATCGTCGACCCGCGCCGAAAAGCGCCTGATGTTGCCGGACAGGGCGCCGATCTGGCGCACATGGTCGCGGAACGAGCGCGGCCGCCGCAGAAAGACGCGGTGGGACGTCTGAATGTTCTTGATCACCATGGCGATCAGGGCGCGGAGGTAGCGGTCGGCCGCCTGTAGCCGGCGCCCGAAATCCGACACCGGCAGCACCGCTACGGTGCATTCGCTTTCCGCGGTCGCCGTCGCCATCCGCCGGACGGAGCCGAGCAGCGCCATCTCCCCGAAGATTTCACCCGGTTCCACCGGATCGAGGTCGAGATGGTGGCCGTCGATGTGCTGGTGCACCGAGACCTTGCCGCTTTCCAGCACGAATGCCGCGTAGGCGCTGTCGCCCTGGGTGAAGATGCGCTGGCCGGGGGCGAAATGCAGCGCGGTGGGTTCGGTCATCGGGTTGCGGCCTGCTGGGACTTTCCAAGCCGGCATTTTGCCCGCATTTGGGCGGGGCGGGCAAGACGAAGTCCCTCACGCTCCCTGCCTGCCCGGCGAGGTCGCCGCTCCCATAGGCAGGAGCCGGCCGGTCTGCTATGGTCCTATGCCAAGGGGATGATCATGGCTGATTGGTCTAGTCTGAGCGCGCGGCTGCACCGGACCACCGGTTCCGAGGCAGCGCTGGATACCGCCCTTGCCGACGCATTGGGGCTGCCCAGCCGCGCCTATACCGGTTCCGTCGAGGACGCCCGCGCGCTGGCCGCGGCGGTTCTGCCCGAGTGGCGCCTGCATCTCGGCTGGGGGGCGACCGGAATGTTCCCCTATGCCCGCCTGTCCAACAATGGCGCCCACATCGAGGCCGAGGCGCCGACGTTGCCGCTCGCCATCCTCAGGGCGGTGGCGACGGCTGCGTCGCCAACTCCCTGATCAGCGACAGCGCGGTGCATGAAGCGGCCAGGCGGACGGCGTCGCGGTCGCCGGCGAACACCTCGCGGCGGACGCGGGTGGCGCCGCCGCGGCGGGCGCCGGCGAAGTGGACGAGGCCCACCGGCTTGTCGTCGCTGCCGCCGCCGGGGCCGGCGATGCCGGTGATCGCCACCGCGACATCGGCGTCGGAATGGGCCAGCGCGCCTTCGGCCATGGCGCGGGCCACCGCCTCGCTGACCGCGCCGTGGGCGTCCAGCAGCGCCTCGGGCACGCCCAGCATCCGGGTCTTGGCCCGGTTGGAATAGGTGACGAAGCCGCAGGCGACCACACGCGACGATCCGGCGATGGCGGTTAGCGCCGCCGCCGCCAGGCCGCCGGTGCAGGATTCGGCGGTCGCCACCGTCAGCCCCGCCGCGTCGCAGGCGGCAAGGACGTCGCGAGCCAGGTCGGTGAGCGAAGCGGGCAGCATGTCAACTCCAGTTGACGATCACCGTCATGATGGTGCCGGCGTAGAGGCCGGCAAGGATGTCGTCGGCCATCACCCCCAGGCCGCCGCCGATTTCGCGATCGGCCCACCCCACCGGCCACGGCTTGCGAATGTCGAACAGCCGGAACAGGGCGAAGCCGCCCAGGTAGAGCAGCGGGTCGGGCGGCACCATGATCAAGGTCAGCCATTGTCCGGCCACTTCGTCGATCACCACCTCGCCCGGATCGGCGGCGCCGGTGCGGCGGACATACACGGCGGACGCCCACCAGCCGATCAATGCCACCGCCGTGGTCGCCGCCGCCAGCAGGGCCATGCCGCCGGTGCCGGCCAGCAGCCAGGCGCAGGGCAGGGCGGCGAGCGACCCCCAGGTTCCGGGCGCACGCGGCAACAACCCGGCGCCGAACCAGGTGGCGAGCAGGGCGGCGGGATGCCAGGGTGAAATGCCGTCGCGGCGGGGCAAGGGAGCCTCTTGGGTCGACCTTGCCGCAGCCTACCATCCGGGAGCGTTCGCCGCGAGCGCTTAGCCTGTCCCGGGGCCGCATCCATATAGGTGAAATGCTCGTGGAGCTAGCGCCATCGACAATTTAATCGCTGTATGACTTCTGGCTAGGTCGCTATTCAGATCGGGCAGTCACCTACCGATGCACACTTGTTCATATTCGTATGACTAATAATAATGATGAGGCGAACTATTTGGGGGAGGGGACATGGGTTGGTGGCGAAGCGGAAGCGTGACTGCGGCGGCGGCAGTCGTCGGCGAGCCGGGGCGGAAATGACCTTCGGATCGAAGCTCCGCCATGCGGCCAGGCCCAGCCTGACCTTGAAGCTGATGCTGTTCGGTCTGGCGGCGGCGGTGGTGCTGTGGCTGGGGTTCGACTTCGTTCACAGCCGCCGCCTCGCCACCGTGGTCGAGGCGCAACTGGGCGCCGAATTGGACGAGGACGCGCGCATCGACCGGATGCGCTTCGAACGCCATGTCCGCGCCCACCACCTCTTCGCCAGGTTGACGGCGGGTCAGGAGGCGGCGCGGCGCGCGATCGCCGCTGCGGTGGCGTCGCCGGCGGGGGCGCCGTCGACGGTGGCGGGTGATCCTCCCTGGCTGATGCCGCCGGGCGATCGCCAGCTGTTCCCGTTGCTCAGCCACGTGCTGGTGCTGGACGGCGCCGGCCGGCTGCGCCGGCGCTACGACATCGCCGGCGACTCTCCTCCGGCGGGCCTGCTGGCGATCGACGCCCGGACCCTCGCCCTGGCCCGCCAGCAGCAGCTGTTCGTCCTCTACGGCGGCTTGCCCTATCTGGTGTCGTCGGCCGAAGCGGGGAACGGCGCCACCCTGGTGGTGGCCTCGCGCCTCGATTCGGCCTTCCTTAACAACGCAATGGGGGCGCATGCCGGCGGCAATCAGGCGGCGGTTCTCGCCAGCAGCGTCGACGGCACCATCTACGCCTCGAACGACGCGGTGGCGTTTCCCCCCGGCCGCAAGCTGGATGCCGGCGCGGCGTGGATGACCGCGGGCAAGGCGTTCTTCGATTACGGCGGCTCCGAGGTCAAGATGAGTTTCGCCACCCTGGTTCCGCGCGCCACCGCCGAGGACCGCGGCCGCAAGCTGCTGGCGCTCGAACGCACGCAGCGGACCATGCTGGCGGCGGCGCTGACCGCGCTGTTCTTCGCCGTGCTGCTCTATCTCGGTTTGCGCCTGCGCCGCCTGACCGCCGAGGTGGCGCATGTCACCGAACAGGCATTCCAGGTCTGCCCCCTGCAATTCGAAGGCGACGACGAACTCGACGGGCTGAAATGGCAGATCGACCGTCTGGCCGCGGAAGTCGTCACTTCGCGCGCCGCCCTCGAGAAGACGATGGCCGAGGAAATGGCGGTCAAGGCCCAGGTCGACCGCCTGCTGATGCTGCGCGGGGTCACCGAGGTGCTGGAAGTCGGGGTGATCAACCTCACCGCCGCCGGGCCTGTGGCGGAAAATGCGGTGATGGAACGGTGGTCGGCGGAATTCGGCGGCCTCGATTCCTTCGTCGCCGCCTATGGCGTCGGCGATTCCGAAATCCACATGGCGGTGGCGGGCGGCGGCGAACGGGTGTTCGAACTGGTCAATGCCCCGGACGTCGCACCCAGCCTGCTGCTGGTCGAGGACGTCACCGAGCGGCGCCGGGCCGAACGGGATATGGCCAGCCTCGCCCTGTTCCCCACCCAGAACCCCCACCCGGTGCTGCGGATCGATGCCGCCGGAATCGTCACCCATGCCAACGACGCCTCGCAGGCGCTGCTCGAGCAATGGAACGCCCCGATGGGCCAGCCGGCGCCCGAATCCAGGCGCGCCACCATCGTCAAGGCGCTGCGCGGCGGCCGGCCGATCCAGGAAGAGGTGACCGTCGGCAGCCGGGTGCTGGCGCTGTCGTTGGTGCCGCTGGCGGGAGCGGGCTACGTCAACGTCTACGGCCACGACGTCACCGACCGGGTGTTCGCCGAGCAGCAACTGATCCAGTCGAACGAATGGCTGGAGCAGCGGGTGGCCGAGCGCACCGCGGCGCTGGAAGCGGCGAAGGACGCGGCGGAAATCGCCAGCCGCTCGAAAAGCGAATTCCTGGCCAGCGTCAGCCACGAATTGCGCACCCCGTTGAACGCCATCATCGGCTTTTCCGAGGTGATGGAATCGGGCCTGTTCGGGCCAATCGACAATCCGCGCTACGACGGCTATGTCGGCGACATCCTGTCGTCGGCGCGCCACCTGCTCACCGTCATCAACGACATCCTCGACATCTCCAAGATCGAGGAGCGGCAAATGCAGTTGCAGCGCGAGCCGATCGCGCTGGGCGACGTGGTGGCCGCGGCGATCCGCCTGGTCGAGAGCCGGGCGCGGGCCGGCCGGCTGACATTGCACAAGGACATCGCTCCCGACACGCCGGTGGTCGACGCCGACCGCCGCCGCCTGCTGCAGATCTGCGCCAACCTGCTGTCCAACGCGGTCAAGTTCACCCCCGAGGGCGGCAGCGTGCGGGTGTCGGTGCGCCGCGAGGGCGCGGACGCGCTGATCGAGGTGTCCGATACCGGCATCGGCATGGATGCCGGCGAAATCGCAGTGGCGCTGGAGCCGTTCCGTCAGGTCGACGGCACGCTGGGCCGCCGCTACGAAGGCACGGGGTTGGGCCTGCCGCTGGCCCGCTCGTTCGCCGAACTGCACGGCGGCAGCCTCGAAGTGGCCAGCGTCAAGGGCGATGGCACCCGCATCGCCGTCCGCATCCCGCTGGAAGCCGCGGCTCAGCGATAGCGTTCCTCGTTCCAGGGATCGCCCTCGTCGTGATAGCCGCGGATTTCCCAATAGCCCGGCTGGTCCTTCTCCATGAAGGTCACCGCCCGCAGCCACTTGGCGCTCTTCCACAGATAGAGCTTGGGGATAACCACCCGCACCGGGCCGCCGTGCTCGGGGGTCAGCGGCGCTCCCTGCCAGGAATGGGCCAGCAGCACGTCGTCGTCGTCGAAGCGGGCCAGCGGCACGTTGGTGGTGTAGCCGTCCCAGCTGCGGAACATGACGAAACGCGCCTCGGGCCGCGGCCGCACCTGGGCGATCAGATGGCGGGCGGCGACTCCCGCCCAATGGTTGTCATAGCGCGACCAGGTGGTGACGCAATGGATGTCGGACACGGTTTCCACCTGCGGCTGGGCGCGGAAGTCGTCCCAGCGCCAGGCGAGCGGCCGCTCGACCGCGCCACCGACGCTGAGGCTCCAGTCGCGCTCGGACAGGCGGGGCGTGGTGCCGAGGTCGAGAACCGGGAAGTCCCCCACCAAACGCTGGCCCGGCGGCAGGCGGGGACGGGCGGCGGGCGGCGCCGCGCCGGTCAGGCCGCGGCCCTCGCGGGCCCAGCGCTCCTTGGCGGCGATCAGCTTGGTGCGTCCGGGCAGGGGGAGATCGTCGTCGTCGCTCATCAGTGCAGCCTCGATCGTGCGACAGAACAAACAAGGCGACGCACTTGTTTTCACGCGTCGCCCAAGTCTCGGCGAACGACCGCCGTCACCCGCCCTTGTTCCGCATCAACCGCGCCTTTTCGCGGTTCCAGTCGGCTTTCTTCTCGGCCTCGCGCTTGTCGTAGTGCTTCTTGCCCTTGGCCAGTCCCAGCGAGACCTTGGCGATGCCGCGGTCGGTGAAGTGGATGTCGAGCGGCACCAGGGTCATCCCCTCCTTGGTCACCGAGCCCAGCAGCTTCCGCATTTCCCGCTTGTGCAGCAACAGCTTGCGCGGCCGCCGGGTCTCGTGCGGGAAGGGCATCTTCGACTGGTATTCGGGGATGTAGGCGTTGAACAGCCACAGATCGTCGCCCGACGGGCCGGCATAGGCCTCGGAGATGGTGCCCTTGCCGGCGCGCAGGGACTTGACCTCGGTGCCCACCAGCATGATGCCGACCTCGATGGTGTCGACCACGCTGTATTCGTGGCGAGCCTTGCGGTTCTGGGCGGCGATGCGGGGGGGAGTGGCCATTTCAGCCTCAGATCAGCTCCAGGCACTTCATCGCAGCCTCGACCTTGCGCTTGGCCGGTTCGGACAGTTCGACCAGCGGCAGCCGCAGCGAGGGCAGGCATCGGCCGAGCAGCGACACCGCGTATTTCACCGGCGCCGGATTGGTCTCGCAGAACATGGCGTCGTGCAGCGGCCCCAAGCGGTCGCGCAACGCGAAGCAGGTTTCGAGGTCGCCCCGCATCCATGCCTGGTGCAGCTGGCTGCACAGCCCGGGCACCACGTTCGAGGTCACCGAGATGCAGCCCACCCCGCCCTGGGCGAGGAAGGCGGTGATGGTGGCGTCTTCGCCCGACAGCTGGCAGAAATCGGGCGCCGCGACGCGCATCCGCAACGGCCGCGCCAGGTCGGCGGTGGCGTCCTTGACCGCGACGATGGACGGAATCTTGGACAGCCGCACCATGGTCTCGACCGAGACGTCGACGGCGCAGCGGCCGGGGACGTTGTAGACCACCAGCGGGATGTCGACCGCCTTGGCGATCGCCTGGAAATGCTGGAACAGGCCTTCCTGGGTCGGCTTGTTGTAATAGGGGGCGACCACCAGGGCGGCGTCGGCGCCGGCCTCACGCGCGAAGCGGGTCAATTCGATCGCCTCGTCGGTGGAGTTCGAGCCGGTGCCGGCGATCACCGGAATCTTGCCCTTGGCCACCTCGATGCACAGCTCGATGACGCGGCGATGCTCCTCGTGCGACAGCGTCGGCGATTCGCCGGTGGTGCCACAGGGCACGATGCCGTGGCTTCCCTCGGCGATCTGCCACGCCACCAGCGACTGGTACGCCTTCTCGTCGACCTTTCCGTCGCGGAAGGGGGTGACGATGGCGGTGATCGATCCCTTGAACATGGCGCGGTTCCCAAAGTGCCGGAAAACGCGGACAATACAAGCTGGCGCCGGGCACGGCAACAGCGGCGAGGCCGCGCATCGCGCCCACCCGCCCGGCGGGCGAGGGGTGAAACTGCGGTTTTGCTTTGACCGCGGACATTGCTATCCTTGCGGCCGTTTCTGTACAGGCGGGGCCGACTTGCGCAATACCGGGGTACTTCCGATCCAGACCATCCGCGCCATGATTGCGGCGCGGGAAATCGCCGCGCCCGCCGACATGCTGCCGGGCCAGCTTCAGCCGGCCAGCCTCGACCTGCGGCTCGGGCGGCGGGCCTGGCGGGTCCATACCAGCTTCCTGCCCGGGCGCAACGCCACGGTGACGGAGCGGGTGGCCCAGATCGAGGGCCATCCCATCGACCTGGGCGACGGGGCGGTGCTGGAAAAGGGCTGCGTCTACGTGGTCGAGCTGCAGGAATCGCTGAAGCTGCCGGCCGCCATCGCCGGATCGGCCAACCCGAAAAGTTCGACCGGCCGCCTCGACGTGCTGACCCGGCTGATCACCGACCGCAGCAGCGCCTTCGACCTGGTGGAGCGCGGCTACCAGGGCCCGCTCTATGTCGAGGTGGCGCCGCGCACCTTCAGCATCGTCGTGCGTCCGGGGACGCGGCTCAACCAATTGCGCTTCTACCGCGGCGGCGCCACCGTGGCGGCGGCCGAACTGGAGCGCCGTTACCGGGACGGCGACCTGGTGCGGGGGCGGGGCGACGCCCACGGCCTGCAGGACGGCCTGGTGCCGGTGACCATCGACCTGCAAGGCGCAGGGCTGGGCGCGCTGATCGGCTACCGGGCCAAGAAGCATGCCCGCCACATCGATCTCGAACTGATCGACCACTACGATTCCCACGATTTCTGGGAGCCGATCCATTTCCACCGCGACCCGGCGATCATCCTCGACCCGGACGATTTCTACATCCTGGTGACCGCCGAGGAGGTCCGCATCCCGCCCGATTGCGCCGCCGAGATGGTGGCCTACCACACCCGTTCGGGGGAATACCGGGTGCATTACGCCGGTTTCTTCGATCCCGGCTTCGGCTGGGACGTGTCGAAGGGCGGCAGCCGGGCGGTGCTCGAGGTCCGCTCGCACGAGGTGCCGTTCATGCTCGAACACGGCCAGCCGGTCGGCTGGCTGCGCTACGAGTGGATGGCCGGCAGTCCCGACCAGCTCTACGGCAGCGGCATCGGCTCGAATTACCAGGGCCAGGGCCTGGCGCTGGCGAAACAGTTCCGTCGTTAAGGACCGAATTAACCATCGCCGTGGCAGAACATGGGTGGGGTTGCGCCCGCTTTTCCCGCCTCTTTCCAGATGAGCGCCTTGCATGTCCTTTCGACGCGTCCCTAAAATGCGACGCCATAGTCTCTGCGGGGGATCATTCGTGAAGGTAACGCCGGGAATCCTGTTGGTCGCCGCCATGCTGGCCGCCGGCTCGCCCGCCACCGCGGCGGCCGAGGGCAATTCCTACCACCAGGTGTTCGCCGCCGCCCATCGCGACCACTTCGACGAGGCCGAGCGCCTGGCCGCCCATTCGGGGGGCAAGGTGCTGGCCAAGCTCGTCCGCTGGATGGACTACTCGTCCAGGACGTCCGCCGGTTTCGCCGAGATCACCGCCTTCATCGACGCCAATCCCGACTGGCCGCTGCAATCCCAGTTGCAGCGCCACGCCGAGGCGGCGATCACCGCGGCGACCCCGACCGCCGAGGTGATGGCCTGGTTCCGCCGCCATCCGCCGTCCAGCGTCGACGGCGGCATGGCCTATGCCCGCGCGCTGGACAGCCTCGGCCGCCACGACGAGGCGGTGGAGATCGCCCGCCGCATCTGGGTCGAGGGCGGCTTCGGCGCCTTGCAGGAGCGGCAATTCCTTGCCGGTTTCGGCGATTTCATCCGCCCCGAGGACAATTGGCGCCGGCTCGACCGCCTGCTGTGGGACAAGCAGGAGGCGCCGGCCCAGCACATGATGCTGCGGGTCGATGCCGGCCATCGCCTGCTGGCCCAGGCCCGCCTGGCGCTGCAGGGCGAACACGGCAACACCGAGGCGGCAATCGCCGCCGTGCCGGCCAATCTGCGCGACGATCCCGGCCTGATCTACGACCGCGTGCGCTGGCGCCGCCAGAAGGACATGGACGACGAGGCGATGGAGCTGCTCAACCATCCCTCGCGCAACAAGGTGAGGCCCGACCTGTGGTGGCAGGAGCGCGGCATCCTGGCGCGGCGCGCGCTGCAGCGCGGACTGGTGTCGCAGGCCTATCAGGTGGCCTCGGACAACGGTCTCGATCCGGGCAGCACGCAGCACGCCGACGCCGAATTCCTCGCCGGCTGGATCGCGCTGCGCTTCCTCGAAGACAAGGAGACCGCCGCCGCCCATTTCCAGCGGCTGTGGAACGGGGTCACCGCGCCGATGTCGCGCGCCCGCGCCGCCTATTGGGCCGGGCGCGCCGCCGAGGCCTCGGGCGACGGCGAGCAGGCGCGCGGCTGGTACACCAAGGGCGCCCATTACGTCACCGCCTATTACGGCCAATTGTCGGCGGCGCGGCTGGACAACCACCACTGGCCGCTGCCCGCCGATCCCAAGCCGACCGCCGAGGACGTCAAGCGCTTCGAGGGGCGCGACGTGGTCAAGGCCGCCCACCTGCTGATGGAGGCGGGCGAGAACGAGACGCTGCGGTCGTTCCTGATCCGCCTCAACGACATCGCCGAGACCGCGGGCGAGCGCGCCCTGGTCGGCACCCTGGCCGGGCACGGCGGCCACGCCGACCTGGCGGTGGTGGTGGCGCGCCGCGCCGACCGCGAGGGCGTCACCCTGGTGGAAGCGGGATGGCCGACTCTGCCCATCACCGTCGAGAACGATTCCGAGAAGGCGCTGGTGCTGGCGCTGATCCGCCAGGAGAGCGGCTTCCACAAGGCGGCGGTGTCCTCGGCCGGGGCGCGCGGCCTGATGCAGCTGCTGCCGTCGACCGCGGCCAAGGTGGCGAAGATGATCCGCGTCGCCTTCAACCCGCGCAAGCTGGACGATCCGGCCTTCAACGTCCGCCTGGGATCGGCCTATCTCGATGGCCTGCTGTCGGATTTCGAGGGCTCGTACATCCTGGCGCTGGCCTCCTACAATGCCGGGCCGTCGCGGGCCAAGCGCTGGATCCGCGAATTCGGCGATCCCCGCGACCCCAAGATCGACGTGGTCGACTGGATCGAGACCATTCCCTTCACCGAGACCCGCAACTATGTGCAGAGGGTGATGGAAAGCGTCGAGATCTATCGCCGGCGCCTGGGCAACTCGGGCGGCGGCCTGGAGGCCGACCTCAAGCGCTGGGCGCGGCGCAGCGCCAGCTGAAGGACCGATGATGACCAAGCCCTCGGCTTTTGCCGGCATCAACGCCTGTGTGTTCGACGCCTATGGCACGCTGCTCGACCTCGGCGATTTCACCCAGCGCTTCCGGGACGTGCTGGGGCCGGTGGCCGGCGACCTGATGGGGCTGTGGCGCCGAAAGCAGTTGGAATACAGCTGGCTGCGCTCGCTGATGGGCCGTCATACCGATTTCTGGCACGTCACCGGCGAGTCCCTCGACCATGCCATGGCGGCCTTCGCCATTTCCGATCCGTCGTTGCGGGCCCGCCTGATGGAGGCGTGGCTGGCGCCCAAGGCCTATGCGGAAGTGCCGGTGGTGCTCGGGCGCCTGCGCGAGGCGGGGATGAAGGTCGCCATCCTGTCCAACGGCTCGCCCTCGATGCTGACCGCGGGCATCAACGGCACCGGCCTGACCCGGCTGGTCGACGCGGTGCTGTCGGTGGAAAGCGTCGGCGTGTTCAAGCCCCATCCCTCGGTCTACAAGCTGGCCACCGATTCGCTGGGCGTCGAGCCCAAGCAGGTCTGCTTCGTTTCCGGCAACGGCTGGGACGTCGCCGGCGCGGCGGCCTTCGGCTTCAACGTCGCCTGGGTCAACCGCGCCGGAGCGCCGCGGGACGTCCTGCCCGCCGGCCCGGACGCCGAGGTTCCCGACCTGACCGGGCTGCTGGGGCTGTTGGGGGTGGGGTGAGGGGGGGGGGGGGGATCGGAGCAGTCCACCAGGGTGGATCGACGATGAAGCTCATCGACACACTCCAAGACGAACACGTGCTGATCGAGCAGGTGCTAGGATCCTTTCGCACCTACGTCGACGGGACTGCGGGTCCGGATGACGGCAGACGCTTCGCGGCGTTCTTCACCGAGTTCGCCGGCCATTTCCATCACGATCGCGAGGAGCGAGTGTTCATGGATGCGCTCGTGAAGGTCGCGGAGCTGCCGGGCGGGCGCGGGCCAGTGCGCGCCATCGCGCACGAGCACGCCCAGATGAAGGAGTGGTTGTGCGAGATGATGCCGTTGCTCGAACAGAGGCCGCAATCCGAGGACGATCGTGTTCGGCTTCGGGATCTGGCAACTCGCTACTCGCACGCGCTCTGGCGTCATATTGACGCGGAGAATTCTGTCCTGTACCCGGAGGGTGCCGAGCGGCTTCGCCGGTGCGGCATTCGCGAGTTGCCGGATCGGCCGATGAACGAGGCAGAGGCGGCCGCGCGTGAGGATGGCGCGGCAATGCTGCTCCGTTATCCGCCGGTCGAGGACGTTACGCTCACGCGCGGTGACGGTTGTTTCATGTGCAGAGCCCACGGTGAGACCTGCGACGGACTCGAGGCCGAGTGGTGGACCGAGTACGAGTGGGAAGAGGGGGGTGACGCAAGCGACTGAAACGGCCCCGTTATTCCGCGCAAGGTCCGCTATCGGATCCCGGTGCAAATCGATTGATCGACCACCATGGGCGCGAAGCGGTCGACTCAGGGCAAGGTGGTCAGGTTAGCGATACCTTAACATCACCACCGTCATGCCCTCGAAAGAGGGCATCCATGGCGCCGCGCGTACGGTACCTGCATGGCGTGCACCCGGTTTGCCGCAGCATGGACCCCCTCTTTCGAGCTAGGGGATGCACACATCTCGTTGGCGCCTGGGGAAACGGGATTGACCGCGCTGCCCCCGCCGTGATTCGATTCCCGTGTCTTGCAGGGGAGGC
>Ga0265331_10001591_pt1 | contig 16583 bp, 11 predicted proteins | sample 41923metaG_FD_202088 | JGI IMG/M metagenome (GOLD analysis project Ga0265331, IMG submission 202088) | Rhizosphere microbial communities from Carex aquatilis grown in University of Washington, Seatle, WA, United States - 4-19-23 metaG | ecosystem: Host-associated > Plants > Roots > Rhizosphere... | reverse complement strand
TTGACCGATTGATCACGGCCTTCGACAACGGGCTGCGCACCCTGCTGGCGCCGGCGCACAGCGCGCGCGCGGTTCCCGGCAACGCGGTGAACGAAGCGGAGATGACGGCGCCGGAACGCGACCTCGCGGCCGCGCTGATGCGCGTCAATCACACCGGCGAGATCTGCGCGCAGGCGCTCTACCAGGGCCAGGCATTGACGGCGCGCAATGTCGAGGCGCGCGCGGCGCTGGAGCAGGCGGCCGCAGAAGAAGCCGATCATCTCGCGTGGACCGCGCAGCGTATCGACGAACTCGGCGGGCGCGCGAGCTTCCTGAATCCTTTGTGGTATGCGGGATCGTTCGCGCTGGGCGCGGCGGCGGGCCTGCTCGGCGACAAGTGGAATCTCGGATTCCTCGCGGAAACCGAGCGCCAGGTCGAAGGCCATCTTGCCGGTCATCTCGACCGGCTGCCGTCGCAAGATGAAAAAAGCCGCGCGATAGTCAACGAAATGAAAGTCGACGAGGCGCGCCACGCGCGCACGGCCGTCGAGCATGGCGCGGCCGAATTGCCCGAGCCCGTGAAGCTCGCGATGAAACTGGGTTCGCGCATCATGACGCGCACCGCATACTGGATTTAATCCGGCGCGGGCGGCATAGGCCGCGGGTGCCGCACATCAGGGCACTCTGTCACGGGTCCACACTTGAATATTTCAGGAGGAGTCATGAAAGAAAATTCGCACGACGAGTCCGCGGCCGTCAGCGCGCCGCGCCGCAGGTTTCTCAAACAGGTCGCGGTCACGGGTGCGACCGCGGGTGCGGCCGCCGCACTGCCCGCCCTTGCGCAGGAAGGAACGGTCGCCCGTAAACCGACGCTCGCGAAGGGCCAGGTGTCGGTGGCGGAAACGCTCGCGCGCTACGCACTCAATCTCAAATACGAGAATCTGCCGCCCGACGTCTTACGTGTCGCCAAGCGCACTATCCTCGATACGATCGGCTGCGCAATCGGCGGTTATTCGGCCGGGCCGAGCAAGATCGCAGTCAAGGTCGCCGGCACCGTTAGCGCCAAAGACGGCGCGACTGTTTTGTGCAGCGGCATCAAAACGAGCCCCGATCTCGCGGCTTTCGCCGACGGGGTGATGATTCGTTACCTCGATTTCAACGACGGCTATATTGCCGTCGGCACCGGCGGACATCCGAGCGACATGATCGCCGCAGTGCTGCCGACCGCCGAAGTGGCGGGACTCGGCGGACGCGATCTCATCCTGGGAACGGTGCTTGCGCACGAAGTGTTCTGCAAGGTTTCGGACGTGCAGAATACGCGCGGACTGGGGCTCGATCACGCGACGGTCACCGGTCTTGCCGCGGTCGTCGCCGCCGGCCGCCTCATGGGCCTCACCGAGAAACAGCTCGTGCATGCGATCGGCATCGAAGTCGGCGGCAACACCGCGATCAATCAGGGGCGCGTCGGCACGTTGTCGAACTGGAAGGCATTCGCGTCCGCCGAAGCATGCCGCAAAGCGATTTTCGCCGCGCAACTCGCACAGGCGGGGATGACGGGTCCCGATCCTGTCTTCGAAGGGCGTGACGGATTTTTCAACGTCATCCTGCGCGAACCTTTTCAGTTGCCGAAACTGGGAGGGGCCGACGCTCCGTTCGGCATCATGCATGCGTTCACCAAGCGCTTTCCGCTGGGCCAGTATGCGCAGACCGTCGCGCAGGCCGCGGTGGAATCGCGCCAGTATTTCAAGGACCCTGCCGAGATCCAGGAAATCAACCTGCGCATATCGCACAACGCGATCATCGTCATGGCGGACACGCCCGACAAATGGCATCCGACGTCGCACGAGACCGCCGATCACAGCATCCCGTATTCGACGGGCGTCGCTCTGATGACCGGCACGATCACCGACGAGTACTACGACGGCGAGCATCTGCACGATAAACGCCTGCTGGATCTCGTAAGCCGCGTGAAAGTCATCCATTCGCCCGAAGCCGACCGCGTCGAGAACGAATACAACCTGTGCGAGCTCGAGCTTGTGCTGAAATCCGGCGCGCGAAAAAATGTGCGTGTCGAATATCATCGCGGCCACTGGAAAAATCCGATGACAGACGCGGAGATGGAAGAGAAGTTCCGGCTGCTCGCAAAGCGGCAATTGCCGACCGCGCGCATCGACACCTTGCTCAAGCAATTGTGGGCGCTCGAGGATGTCTCGAACATCCGCGCACTTGTGGAAATGACCCGCGCAGCCTGAAGCACGTCGGCGGCGCGCAGCTGTATGCCGTTCGTGGTGAGTGGATCGCACCGCGAACGGCCTTCTCGTTTTGAGAACTCTCGCCGGGCCGCATTGACAATTTCCATCGTGACGCGTAACCTCTTGTTCCTGCGCCGATTTCGTAACGTTTGCGGGCGCCGCCGCGGAGGTGAAAACACTTTCGGCCGGCGTAAAAACAAATCCTGCTAAGCGGCGTGACCCGATCGGCGCTCCGCAGATCGGGTTTTTTATTTTTTGCTCCTCTATGAAACGCACAGACGCTTTAAAAAAACTGCTCAGCGAACGCATCGTCATCCTCGACGGTGCAATGGGCACCATGATCCAGGGCTACAAGCTCGACGAGACCGGTTATCGCGGCGCGCGTTTCAAAGACTTCGCGCGCGACCTCAAAGGCAACAACGACCTCTTGACGCTGACGCAGCCGCAGATCATCCGCGAAATTCATGCGCAGTATTTCGCGGCAGGCGCCGATATGATCGAAACGAATACGTTCAATTCGACCGCGATCGCCCAGGCCGACTACGGCATGGAACACCTCGTCCACGAATTGAATTTCGAAGCGGCCCGGCTGGCACGCTCGGTCGCCGACGAAGTCGAAACCAAAGACGGCAGGCCGTGCTTTGTCGCCGGTGCGCTGGGACCCACCAATCGCACCGCGTCAATTTCTCCCGATGTCAACGATCCGGGTTTTCGCAACGTCACGTACGACGAGCTCGTCGTCACTTACACCGAGGCGATCCACGGTCTCGTGGAAGGCGGCGTCGATCTGCTGCTGGTCGAGACAATTTTCGACACGCTGAATGCGAAGGCCGCGCTGTTTGCGATCGATCAGTACTACGACGAGCACAACATCAGGCTGCCGGTGATCGTCTCCGGCACGATCACCGATGCGTCGGGCCGCACGCTGTCAGGGCAGACGACCGAGGCGTTCTGGAACTCGATGCGCCACGCGCAGCCGCTCGTGATCGGTTTGAATTGTGCGCTCGGCGCGCAGTTGATGCGGCCGTACATCGAAGAGCTGTCGCAGGTCGCCGATACGTTTGTTTCTGCGTATCCGAACGCCGGCCTGCCGAATCCTCTCGCGGAAACGGGCTACGACGAAACGCCGGCCTATACCGCGAGCTTGATCAGGGAGTTCGCGCAAAGCGGATTCGTGAATCTGGTCGGGGGCTGCTGCGGCACGACTCCCGCGCACATCAAGGCGATCGCCGACGCGGTGCGCGGCATCGCGCCGCGTAAAGTGCCCATGCTCGAGAAGCGCACGCGGTTGTCAGGCCTCGAGCCGCTCAACATCGGCGACGACTCGCTGTTCGTCAACGTCGGCGAGCGTACCAACGTCACGGGCTCGAAAGCGTTCGCGCGCCTGATCCTCGCCGGCGATTACGCGGCAGCGCTGTCGGTCGCGCGCCAGCAGGTGGAAAACGGCGCGCAGATGATAGACGTCAATATGGACGAGGCGATGCTCGACTCGAAGGCCGCAATGACGACCTTCCTGAAGCTGATCGCGGCCGAACCCGACATCTCGCGCGTGCCGGTCATGATCGATTCCTCCAAGTGGGAAGTCATCGAGGCGGGCCTGAAGTGCGTGCAGGGCAAGTGCGTGGTCAATTCGATCAGCATGAAGGAAGGCGAAGAGGAGTTCATCAAGCACGCGAAGCTCGCGCGCCGCTACGGCGCGGCGGTCGTCGTGATGGCGTTCGACAAGAAAGGCCAGGCCGACACGCTCGAGCGCCGCCGCGAGATCAGCAAGCGCTCGTACGACATCCTCGTCAACGACGTCGGCTTCCTGCCGGAAGACGTGATCATCGATCCGAACATTTTCGCGATCGCCACCGGCATCGAAGAGCACAGCAATTACGGCAAGGACTTCATCGCAGCCACGCGGTGGATCCGCGAGCACCTGCCGTACGCGAAAGTGAGCGGCGGGCTTTCGAATATCTCGTTCTCGTTCCGCGGCAACGACGGCGTGCGCGAGGCGATCCACACCGCGTTCCTGTATCACGCGGTCAAGGCCGGCCTCACGATGGCGATCGTCAACGCCGGCCAGATTGGCGTCTACGACGAAATTCCGCAAGACCTGCTCGAGCACGTCGAAGACATCATCTTCAACCGCCGGCCCGACGCCGCCGAGCGCATGGTGAAGTTCGCCGAAACGGTCAAGACCGGCGGCAAGGCGCAGGTCGAAGACCTCGAGTGGCGCAAAGGCACGGTTGAAGAGCGGCTCACGCACGCGCTGGTGCGCGGCATCACGGATTTCGTGGTCGAAGACACCGAGGAAGCGCGCCAGAAAATGGAGCGCAATGGCGGGCGGCCGATCCAGGTGATCGAAGGACCGCTGATGGACGGCATGAACGTGGTCGGCGATCTCTTCGGCGCGGGCAAGATGTTTTTGCCGCAGGTGGTGAAGAGCGCGCGCGTGATGAAGCAGGCGGTTGCGCACCTGATTCCGTATATCGAGGCGGAAAAAGCCAAGTCGGGCGATTCGCGGCCCAAGGGCAAGATCGTGCTCGCGACCGTGAAGGGCGACGTGCATGACATCGGGAAAAATATCGTGGCGGTCGTGCTCCAGTGCAACAACTACGAAGTCGTCAATCTCGGCGTGATGGTGCCGTGGACCAGGATCGCGCAGGTCGCGCGCGACGAGAAATGCGACATCATCGGGCTGTCGGGGCTCATCACGCCCTCGCTCGAAGAGATGGCGCACAACGCGCGCGAGATGGAGCGCGAAGGTTTCGACATTCCGCTGCTGGTCGGCGGGGCGACGACTTCGCGCACGCACACCGTCGTCAAGATCGCGCCCGGTTATCACGGCCCGGTGATCTGGGTGCCGGACGCGTCGCGCAGTGTCAGCGTCTGCAGCAATCTGCTGTCGGACGAATTGCGGGCGGGTTACCTCGCCGACGTGAAGGCGGAATACGCGCGCATCAAGACGCAGCACGAGAACAAGGCGGGGCCGGGCCCGATGCACACGCTTGCGGAAGCGCGACGTAACGGTTTAAAGACCGATTGGCGCGCCTATCCGCCGCCGGTGCCGTCGTTCCTGGGCTTGAAACACCTGAAGAACTATTCGCTCGCCGAGATCGCCGAGCACATCGACTGGGCGCCGTTTTTCCAGACGTGGGAACTCGCCGGCTCGTATCCGAAAATACTCGACGATGAAGTCGTAGGCACCGAAGCGCGCAGAGTGCTCGCCGAAGGGCAGGCGATGCTCAAGAAAATCATCGAGGGCAAATGGCTCACCGCCAACGCGGTGTTCGGCATTTTTCCGGCGAACAGCGTCGACGGCGGTGACGACATCGAAATCTATGCCGACGAGAAACGCGACCGCGTGCTGATGACGTGGCACAACCTGCGCCAGCAGAACGTGAAGCCCACGGGCCGGCCTAATCTGTGCCTCGGCGATTTCGTCGCGCCGAAAGATTCCGGCGTGAAGGATTACGTCGGCGCGTTCGCGGTGACCGCGGGCATCGGCATCGACAAACGCGTGAAAGCGTACGAAGACCAGCACGACGATTACAACTCGATCATGTTAAAAGCGCTCGCCGACCGGCTCGCCGAAGCGTTCACCGAACTTCTGCACAAGCGCGTGCGCCGCGAATTCTGGGGCTATGCGAAAGACGAGAGCCTCGACAACACGGCGTTGATCGCCGAGCAATATCGCGGCATCCGTCCCGCGCCCGGCTATCCCGCGTGCCCGGACCATACCGAGAAAGGCGCGCTGTTCGATTTGCTCCGCGCGCCGGAGATCGGCATCACCGTGACCGAAAGCTACGCGATGTGGCCTGCCTCCTCGGTCAGCGGCTTCTACTTGTCGCATACGGAGTCGCAGTATTTCGCGGTCGGCAAGCTCGCGCGCGATCAGGTCGAGGACTATGCACGGCGCAAAGACATGAGCATCGCGGACGCCGAGCGCTGGCTGGCACCTTATCTCGCTTACGAACCCGCACCCATCGCGCGGCCGGCGCAGACCGCGGTCGCGTAATCAATCGAGGCATGTTTACCGCCGCGGAGGTAGCGCAGTTCAACCGCGACGGCTATATCGTCGCGCGCTTTCTCGCCGCGCCCGCCGACTGCGCCGCGATCAAGGCGGTCGCCGAGCGCGATCTGGCGGAAGCCGTTGCGCCGGTCGAATACGAAACCGATACGCAGTATCCCGGCGCGCCCGTTTCGCTCGACGCACCGGGAGGGCGCACCGTGCGCCGCCTGCTGCAGGCGTGCGCGCGCGACCCCGCGATCGCGCAGTGGGCGGTGCAGCCCGCCATCGCGGCGCGCTTGCAGCAGCTGATCGGTCCCGAAGTCGAGCTCTCGCAGGCGCACCACAATTGCGTGATGACGAAAAACCCGAGCTACAGCAGCATCACGAGCTGGCACCAGGATATCCGCTACTGGTCGTTCGAGCGGCCCGAGCTGGTATCGGTGTGGCTCGCACTCGGCCGCGAATATTTCGACAACGGCTGCCTCCTGGTGCTGCCGGGTTCGCACGCCATGGATTTCGCCGCGGAGCAATTGGATGAAGCGCTGTTCCTGCGCCCCGACGTCGAAGCCAACAAGCCGCTCATACGCACCCAGCGCCGCGTCGAGCTGGCGGCGGGCGACGTCCTGTTCTTTCATTGCCGGCTGTTTCATGCGGCGGGGCACAACCAGACCGCGGACACCAAATTCTCGCTCGTGTTCACTTATCACGCCGCGGACAACCATCCGCTCGCCGGCACGCGCTCCGCTTCGCTGCCCGATATTCCGCTGTGACACCGGGCCTGCGCGCACGTACGCAGTCCGCGCCGCGGACGCGCTAAAATGCGCGCTTTGTGTGTGAAGGATCGGCATGTCTATCGTGACTTCATCGTTCGCACTGACCGCGCTCATGCTCGCGGCGTCCAATCTCTTCATGACATTCGCATGGTACGGCCACCTGAAGAACCTGCAGTCGAAGCCGTGGATCGTCGCGGCGCTCGTGAGCTGGGGTATCGCGCTGTTCGAGTACCTGCTGCAGGTGCCCGCCAACCGGATCGGGTTTTCCGTGATGTCGCTCGGGCAGCTGAAAATCCTGCAGGAAGTCATCACGCTGATGGTGTTCGTGCCGTTCGCGATTTTCTACATGGACCAGAAACTCACGCTGAATTATCTGTATGCCGGAATCTGTTTGATCGGCGCCGTTTACTTTATTTTTCGCGCGTAATTGCTCGAAACAATTGTCAATTGACAATTGAAAATTGACAATTGGTTTTCATGCACATCCACATCCTCGGCATCTGCGGCACTTTCATGGGCGGCATCGCGGCCATCGCGAAGGCGGCCGGCCATACGGTGACCGGCTGCGATGCGAACGTGTATCCGCCGATGAGCACCCAGCTCGAAGCGCAGGGCATCAAGCTCATCGAAGGCTTCGACGCCGGGCAGTTGGGCCTCAAGCCCGACGCGTACGTGATCGGCAACGTGGTTACGCGCGGCAACGCGCTGATCGAAGAGATCCTCAACCGCGGGTTGCCGTACATTTCCGGACCGCAGTGGCTCGCCGAAAACGTGCTGCGCGACCGCTGGGTGCTCGCGGTCGCCGGCACGCATGGAAAAACGACCACCAGCGCGATGCTGGCGTGGGTCCTCGAACACGCGGGGCTCGCGCCGGGCTTTCTGATCGGCGGCGTGCCGGAGAACTTCCGCATATCGGCGCGCAATGGCGACGCGCCATTTTTCGTGATCGAAGCGGACGAGTACGACACCGCGTTCTTCGACAAGCGCTCGAAATTCGTGCACTACGCGCCGCGCACCGTGATACTCAACAATCTCGAATTCGATCACGCCGACATTTTTTCGGATCTCGCGGCGATCGAAACCCAGTTCCATCATCTCGTGCGCACGGTGCCGGGCGCGGGCCTCATCGTCAGCAACGGCGCCGATGCCAACCTCGAGCGCGTGCTCGAGCGCGGCGCGTGGACGCCCATCGAGCGCTTCGGCATCGACAGCGGCTGGCAGGCGGGCGCGCAGTCGGCGGACGGCCGCTTCACGGTGACTCTCAATGGCAAGCTTGAGGGCGAAGTGCAGTGGGACCTCCTCGGCGCGCACAATCAATTGAACGCACTCGCGGCAATCGCGGCGGCGCGCCACGCCGGTGTCGCGCCGGCGGTGGCGATCGAGGCGCTCGCCGCGTTCGAAGGCGTGAAGCGCCGGCTCGAGTTGCGCGGCACGGTCAACGGCATTTCGGTCTACGACGATTTCGCGCATCATCCGACCGCGATCAAGACCACCCTCGCGGGACTGCGCAGGAAAACGGCGCAGTTGTCGCACCCGACACGCATACTCGCCGTGCTCGAGCCGCGCTCCAACACCATGAAGTTGGGCGTCATGAAAGGCGCGCTGGCGGGAAGCCTCGCCGATGCCGATCGCGTGTACTGTTACGGCGCGGGCCTCGGGTGGGACCCGACCGCGGCACTGGCCCCGTTGGGTGCGAAGGCCGAGATCCACCAGGATCTCGCGAAACTCGTCGCGGCGATTGCGCATGAAGCGAAATCCGGCGACCATGTGCTCATCATGAGCAACGGTGGATTCGGCGGCATCCACGACAAGCTGCTCGCGCAACTGGGGATCCGGCATGGCTGATACGCTGCACGATCTGGCACTTGTCATCCGCTCGCGCTTTCCGCTCGTGCAGGTCGAGACGCGCGAAGAGACGCGCATCATGAAGCTCCTGGAGCGCGCCGCCAACCTCGAAAACTGGCCGCTGTTCGTATGGACGGTCGCCGACGGTTTGAAGCGCGTGCCGCGCACTGACGTGATGACCCAGACTTACGAATTCCAGGACGCGCTGCGGCATATCGACAAGACGCCGCAGAACGGCGTGTACACGCTGATCGATGCGCAGCCGTACTTCGAAGACCCGGTCAACGTGCGGCTCGTCAAGGAAATCGCGCAGGAGTACTACAAGACCGCGCGCACGCTGGTCTTCGTCGGCGCGAACCTCGACCTGCCGGCTGATCTCGCGCACATGAGCGCGCGCTTCAACCTGCCGCTGCCGGACGTCGCGGAAATCCGCGAGATTTTCCGCGAGGAAGCGCAGTTGTGGCAGCGCACGGAAGGGCGCGGCGCGCTGAAGGGCGACCAGCAGGCGGTCGACTTGATGGTGCAGTATCTGGCCGGCATGTGCGAGGAAGACGCGCGGCGCCTGATCCGCGAGGCGATCCGCGACGACGGCATCATAAATTTCGACGATGTGCAGCGCGTGCTGAAGTTCAAGCGCGATTCGCTCGGCCAGGGCGGCCTGCTCGAGTTCGAGATGGACAGCGGCAGCATGAGCGACATCGGGGGCCTCGGCGGCCTGAAACGCTGGCTCGATTTGCGCCGCATTGCTTTCACCGGCGACGCGGCCAAGCTCGGCGTCGATCCGCCCAAGGGCGTGCTGCTGTTGGGTGTGCAGGGCGCCGGCAAGAGCCTCGCCGCCAAGGCGATCGCCGGTTCGTGGAACGTGCCGCTGATGCGGCTCGACTTCGCCGTGCTCTACAACAAGTTTCACGGCGAATCCGAGCGCAACCTGCGTGAGGCGCTGAAGCAGGCCGAGGCGATGGCGCCGTGCGTGCTGTGGGTCGACGAGATCGAGAAGGGCCTCGCGTCCGACGGCGGAGAAAGCGATGGCGGCGTATCGCGGCGCATGCTCGGCACGGTGCTGACCTGGATGGCGGAACGCAGCGCCAAGGTGTTTCTCGTGGCCACCGCGAATGACGTCACGCAGCTGCCGCCGGAACTGCTGCGCAAGGGCCGCATGGATGAAATATTTTTCGTCGATTTGCCGGACACCGCCACGCGCGCCGACATCTTTCGCATTCATCTCAAGAAGCGCAAGCTCGATCCCGCGAAATTCGATTTGTCGCAACTCGCGGTCGCTGCCGCCGGCTTCTCGGGCGCGGAAATCGAGCAGGCTATCGTCGCTGCCATCTACGAAGCACTCGCGACCAAGCAGCCGCTCTCGACTCAGCAGGTGCTCGGCGAAATCGGCCACACGCAACCGCTGTCGGTCGTGATGGCCGAGAAGGTCGGCGCCTTGCGCCAGTGGGCGGCCGGGCGCACGGTGAAGGCGGATTAAACGCCCGTCGCTGCCCGCGTTTGAACTGCAGTGCCGGGTCGCCGGCGCGAAATGGAAATTCGGCCTTTCCCGACGGCGGATTCCGCCCGGACGCGGCCGCCCGGCCGGCGTCTCAGGGCCCCGCAATTTGATTACAGTTTAGTCCCGGCTCGGCCGTTAACAGGGCGTCAACCGCTTTTAGCCCAGGATATCCGCTCCCATGACCGGTCAATTGCCATCGGTCGCACCCCGTTTTAAGTGCGCTTTGAAACCCGCTTACCTCGCCCTCGCCGCGGTGGTGGCGGCTTTCGTCGCGCTCAGCGTCTACGTGCTTGACCTTGCCTATCAGCGCCAGGAGCAGGCCGCCTTCGCCACCGCGGACAACCTGACCCGCGTCATCGCCGAGCGGTTGGAGGCCACGCTGCGCCGGGCTGACAATGATCTGCGGGTGTTTGTTGAATTTCTGCCGAAGGGCGCAATGCAGTCTGCGGCGACGTCACGATTCCGGCCGCATTTTGAAGCGCAGTTCCGCGCCCGGCTGGCGCAGTTTCCAGAACTCTCAAGCCGCAACGTCATAGACGCGCACGGTAACAGCCTTTACTACTCCGGCCCCGTCAAGCCGGGAACCAATTATTCAGACCGCGATTGGTTTCGCGCGTTGCGCGACCACCCGCAGACCGAGTCGGTTATTTCAGACGTCATCGCCGCGCGTGCGACCGGCAAGCCGACGCTCGTGATGTCGCGCGCGGTGCGCGATCACAACGGACGCTTTCTTGGCACGGTCAACGCAACCATCAACCTGCAGGTGCTTGGCAGTATGCTTGAATCGCTCGACATCGGGCCCGGCGGACTCATCGTCGTGCGGAAAAAAGGCGTCAACAAGCTCGTTCTGCGTCATCCGCCGCGCCCCGAACTTTTCAACACCACAGTCAACACCGAGACTTACGCGCGCATCAACGCGGGCGAGAAGTTCGGCCGCACCCGGTCGGTTTCGCCGTTAGACGGGATTCCGCGCGCGACGGTGTTTCGCGTGCTGGAGGGCTTCCCGTTCTCGATCAGCGTAGGCATTGCGAAGGACTATTACCTTCAGGAGTGGCGGCGGATCGCCGCAATCACCGGTATCGCGGGCTTCGCGCTGCTCGTCTTTCTGATCGCGTTCGTCGTGATGCGCGTGCGCAGCGAAACGCGCCTTACACGGCTGGCCCGCCAATTGAAGCAGAGCGAGAGCGCGCTGCGCACGAACGAGCAATTTCTGCGTGAAGTCATCGAGTCGATCTCCGACGGCATCCTCGTCGAGGACACCGGCGGGCGGGTGCTCGCGACCAACCGGCGCTTCCATGCCATGTGGCATGTGCCTGCGGTGATCGCCGGTCTGGGTGATCGCCGGCTGTTGAACCGGCATATGGCGATGCTGCTCGAGGACCCGGCCAAGCTGCCGACTTCGGTCGCCGCGTCCGGGAATGGCGACATAGTCAATTTCGCCCCGCTCGAGTTGCGCGACGGGCGCCGCATCGAACCCGATGCGGGCACGTTGCGGCGCGACGGCGAGCTTGCGGGGCGCGTGTGGTCGTTCCACGATGTGACCGAGCGCAAGCGCACGCATCACATGTATCGCAGCATTATCGAATCGTCCGCCGACGCTTTTATCGCGTTCGACGCCGGCCTGCGGATTACCGCGGTCAGCTTGCGCGCAGAGCAGGTATTCGGCTGCGCCGGGGCGGACATAGTCGGCCGCACGCTCGCCGAAACCATCCTGCCCGATGCGGAAGCGGCCGGCGGCATTCTGCAAACGTTGTTGACGGCGGTGCGGGCCGGCGACACCGCAACCATGCAGCGGGTTTGCCGGGTGCAGGCGCAGCGCATGGACGGGCGCGAATTTCCGGCCGAAATCCAGGTCGGCGGATTCGCGATGGGCGACGATTGGCAGTACACGAGTTTTGTCCGCGACATCTCGGCGCGCGTGCTCGCCGAGGAGAAGCTCGCGCAGGCTCAGAAGCTCGAGGCGATCGGGCAGTTGACGGGCGGGCTCGCGCACGATTTCAACAATCTGCTCAACATCATCATCGGCAGCGTCGATTTGCTGGAGCTCGAACGCCGCGACAACCGCGAGTTGCGCGATGCCGCGCTCTCCGCGGCGCGGCGCGGCAGCGAGGTCACGAAATCGCTGCTCGCGGTCGCGCGCCGGACCAAGCTTTCGCCGCGCGAAGTCTGCATCGACGACCTGATCAACGAGATTGCGCCGCTGTTGCACCAGACCGCCGGCAAGCGCGTCACCGTTCATCTCGACGCGGGCAGCGCCGGCGCGCGCGTGCACGTGGACGCGGGCGGGTTCAGCACGGTCATGCTCAACCTCGCCATCAACGCGCGCGATGCGATGCCGCAGGGCGGTGAATTGTTCATCCGCACCACGATCACGGACGGGAAAAAGGCCGCCGGCGAGAGCCGCTCCGTACTGATTGCAGTCACCGATACCGGCTGCGGCATGCCGCCCGAAATCGCGGCGCGCGCGTTCGAACCGTTCTTCACGACCAAGTCGCGCGGCAGCGGCACCGGGCTCGGTCTCGCGATGGCGTACGCGTTCGCGCGCGAATCCGGCGGGACAGCGACCATCGCGAGCCGGCCCGGCGCGGGGACGACGATCGAGCTCACGCTGCCGGCGCTGCGGGTGACTGCGGTGGCAACCACTTCCGCAGCCGTCGCGGCAGAGCGCGGGCGCGGCGAAACGGTCTTGCTTGTCGATGACGAACCGGACCTGGCGCGGGTCGCGCGCCAGTGGCTCATATCGCTCGGCTATCGGGTCGTCGCCGAAACCGACGCGCAACGCGCGTTCCAGCGGCTCGCCGACGAGCCCTTCGATGCGCTGGTGAGCGACGTCGTCATGCCCGGCGGCATCAACGGTGTAATGCTCGCCGAGCGCGCCGCATTCGCCCAGCCGGGTATCGCGATCATGCTGGTATCCGGTTACGCGGACTCGCTGCTCGAGAGCATCCACGGCAAATTCGCCCTGCTGGACAAACCCTACAATCGCGAGCAGCTGGGCGCCGCGCTGCGCGCCGCGCTCGACCGGCGGCCGCACAGCGCGCGCACGCCGCCGCCGATGGCCGAAAAAAGCGCGGCGTGATCACCCCAATGCAACCGAAAGTCCAGACCATGAACACTCAAACCACGAACAGCGAAATGCCGCCGGCCCGTGTCCTCGCGATTGACGACGAGCCGTTCGACCTCATGATCATCGACCGTTACCTGTCGCGCGCCGGCTTCGAGGTCGCGCGCGCCGGCAACGGTGACGTGGCGTGGAAAATGCTGCACGCGCCGGGATGCGAATTGCCGCAGGCGATCCTGCTCGACCGCCAGATGCCGGTCATCGACGGCATCGAGTTTCTCCGGCTGTTGACCGCCGATCCGCTGTTGCGCGACATTCCCGTCATCATGCAGACCGGGCTCGCCGAGCCGGACCAGATTGCCTACGGCATTGCCTGCGGCGCGCGTTATTACCTCGCCAAGCCGTTCACCGGCGAACTGCTGGTCGCGATGGTGCGTTCGGCGGTCAGCGATTACCGCCAAACGAGTGCGTTGCGCGAAGCCGCCACCCAGTTCACGACTGGACGCCAATTGCTGCGCAGCGCGCAGCATGAACTGAGCACTCTCGATGAAGCGAGGAGCCTGGCGACCCACCTTGCGAGATATTTTCCGGAGCCCGCGCGCGTCGTGTCGGGCATCGTCGAAATGATCGTCAACGCCATCGAGCACGGCAATCTCGGGCTGGGTTATGCGGAGAAATCCGCGTTGCTGAAAAGCGCGACGTGGCAAAACGAAGTGGAACGCCGGCTCGCGCTGCCGGAGAATCGCGACAAGCGCGTGCGCACTGACCTCCATCTGCTGGCCGATCGCGTCGTGCTGATCATCACCGACGAGGGCGCGGGTTTCGACTGGCAGCCGTTTCTCGAGATCCAGCCCGAGCGCGTGTTCGACCTGCATGGACGCGGCATCGCGATGAGCCGCCTCATGAGTTTTGATGAGGTCAATTACCGCGCTTGCGGCAACACGGTGGAACTGATTGTCTTCGCGCGACCCGACGCGGGTGCCGGCGAAGCGGCGGCGATGGCGGCCTGAGCGGGCAAGCGCGTCAGAGCCCGCGTCACGCCACCGCGCGCTGCAATTCGGCGATGTCGATCTTGGTCATCTGCATCATCGCCTCCATCGCTTTTTTCGCTTTGGCGGGATCCGCATGGCTCAGCGCCTCGCCCAACGCGGAGGGGATGATCTGCCAGGAGATTCCGAACTTGTCCGTTAGCCAGCCGCAGCGGTTTGGTTCGCCGCCCGCGGAGAGTTTCTCCCACAACTCGTCGACCTCTTCCTGCGTCTTGCAGTCGACGAACAGCGAGATGGCCGGCGTGAATTTGAACGCGGGGCCGCCGTTCAGCGCGTGAAACTGCAGGCCTTCGAGCTCGAAGCTCGCGGACATGACCGTCCCCTTGGGTGCCGGCCCGGCTTCGCCCCAGCGCCGGACTTTGCCGACCTTGGAATTCTTGAATATCGAGACATAAAAATTCATCGCCTCTTCGGCCCGGCCGTCGAACCACAGGAACGGGGTGATTTTTTGCATGTGGTTTTGCTCCTCGTTTTTTCGTAATTCCGATTATCCGCCGCTCAACGCCTGCACGATTGATACATCGTCAGTGTCCGCGAGCGCAAGGTTGAGCGTGCGCGCTTCGTCGCCGTTCACGAAGATGCGCATATGACGGCGGATCGCATCCTGCTCGTCGATCATGCGGAAGCGGATGCCCGGAAACTGACGGTCGAGATCAAGGAGCAGCGCGGCAAGCGTCGCGCCATGCGCGGCAACCGTGCGGCGGTCTCCCGTGTACGAGCACAATGCGTCGGGAATGTACACCTTCATCGGCTAGCCGGCCGCCTCGATCGCATAAATTTCCGGCAGGTGGCGCGCGATGCAGGTCCATTGCGCGCCCTCGTTACGGCTCGCCCAAACTTCGCCGCCGGTGGTGCCGAAATAAAGCCCGACCGGGTCGCGAGTATCGCCGCACATTGCCTGCCGCTTTACCGTAAACCAGCCTTGCGCGCGCGGCAGACCCTTGTCCTGCCGCTGCCAGGTTTTGCCGCCGTTCTTCGTCATGTATGCCGCCGGCTTGCCGTCGGGACTCACGCGTGGCCACACCCGCGTGCCATCCATCGGAAACACCCACGCGGTGTTGTCGTCGCGCGGGTGCAAAACGAGCGGAAATCCGATGTCGCCGACTTGCTTCGGCATGCTGCGGCCGATGCGTACCCACGCGCCTTTGCCGTCGCGGCGGTAAATGCCGCAGTGATTTTGCTGATACAGGCGATCGGGATTGGAGGGGCACATGCGCACGCAATGCGGATCATGGAAAGTCGGATCCTTGGCGTCGAAATTGAAACCTTCGACCACTTCCATGCCGTCAATGATGACGCGCCACGATTTGCCGGCGTCGAACGATTCATGCACGCCGCCGCCCGACATGCCGAACAGCATGTGCTTGCGGTCGCGCGGGTCGACGATGATCGAATGCAGCTTGGGCCCGTCGGGCGTGCCGTCTTTCTCGCTGCCCATCCATTTCCGGTACTGCGCGTCGTCGTTGATTGATGAATACGGTTCCCACGAATTGCCGCCGTCCGCGCTGCGGAACAAGCCTTGCGGCGCCGTGCCGGCGAACCACACGCCGGGCTCGCTGGCGTGCCCCGGCGCGAGCCAGAACGTGTGATTGACGCTGCGCCCCTGCGCGCCTTCGGGCGCTTTGGGAAACGCCGGCGGCTTCGCGACTTCTTTCCAGCTCCGGCCGAGATCGGTCGACTTCATCATGGTCGGTCCGAGGTGCCCGGTGCTGGTGGAAGCGAGCAGGGTGCGTCCGTCGCGCGGGTCGAGCACCATGTGGTGCACGATCTGGCCGAGAAAAAACGGCCCGGCGGTTTTCCACGTGCGGCGCGCCGCGTCGGATTTTAGAATGAACGCGCCTTTGCGCGTCGCGATCAGCAGCGCGACCGGTCGCCCGGCGGGCCGCTTGGTGGTTGTGGTTTTGCGTTTTTTAATTGCCATAGTCGTCTTCCTCGTTAAGTCCGAATGTGGTTGTGCTGCACCTTCGCCGCGACTGTTTCGCGGATCGGACGGATCGGGCGTACTTCGACGCAGCCCACCCGCGCGGGCGGAATCTTAGACGCGACCTGGATCGCTTCGTTGAGATCGCGCGCTTCTATCATGTAAAAGCCGGCGAGCTGTTCCTTGGTTTCGGCGAACGGTCCGTCGG
>Ga0265331_10001590_pt1 | contig 16590 bp, 13 predicted proteins | sample 41923metaG_FD_202088 | JGI IMG/M metagenome (GOLD analysis project Ga0265331, IMG submission 202088) | Rhizosphere microbial communities from Carex aquatilis grown in University of Washington, Seatle, WA, United States - 4-19-23 metaG | ecosystem: Host-associated > Plants > Roots > Rhizosphere... | reverse complement strand
AACGTGTGAATAATATAGGTATAATAATCTGTAAAGGCTGTCTGCGGACTTCCATAATAATCTGTGTAATAAGATTCTGATGTTATTTTTTCACGGGCATTGCGATAACCCAGCCCAATCCTTCCAAAATTCAAAAGATAATCATATTCATCTATGCTTGAAGAACCGCCCAAGCTTTTCATAAACGCATTTATCGTTGCGTTAAACCTGTGATTTAACCCCAATACAGCAGGATTATACCTAAAAGCATTTGCTCCTTCGTCATATGCGGAAAATAAATACAGTTCATTGGATGGATTAAGCAGATTGAAGTCCTGGGCAAACGAACTCGCTGAAAATCCAATCAAAAAAATTAATGCAGGCAGTAATGGATTTTTTTTCATACTATTGAGGTTTAGATTAACAGTCCCGGCGGTTTATTGAATTTAATAACTCAATATATAAATAAATTTAAAATTATGTACTTACAAATTTCCAAGTTACTAAGGGTTTTCGCTATTGCGTTATTTATGTTGTTCTCACTCATATCTGCGAGAGCACAGGATATAACGCTCAAAGAAGGCGATGCCGCGCCGGATTTTAAGCTGCAGGCAGATGACGGAAGCTGGATTAAGCTGTCCGATTATAAAGGGACATCAAATGTAGTTCTGTATTTTTATCCCAAGGATAAAACTTCGGGCTGTACTAAAGAGGCGTGCAGTTTCAGGGATAATATCTCAAAGATCACGGACCAAAACGCGGTTGTTCTGGGCGTAAGCGTTGACGATATTGATTCACATAAGTCGTTTAAGCAGGAACAGAACCTGAACTTTATTCTGCTGGCAGACACCACAAAAGCAGTATCTACCCAATACAGCGGACTGAGCCAATATGGCATGGCAAAACGCGTGACGTTTATTATCGGCAAAGACGGAACGATAAAAAAAATATTTCCGAACGTGGATGTGAACGAACATTATAAAGAGATAATTGATGCTCTTGGAAAAATTTGATCTCAGAATAGAAGAATCAAACAAAAACGAATAATTCTGTAGGGGCGGACCCATGTGTCCGCCCGGCATCATAGATTCCCGCTCCCCGATCTGGTCGGGGACAAGCTTCGCGGGAATTGGAAAAGAGTGTTGGGAGAATGAGAAAACAAGCAGTACCCCGTAGGAGCGGACCTCAAGGTTCGCTCTTTTTATTATGTCATTCCCGCGCAGGCGGGAATCATGGTTTTAACACCCCCTCTGTATCTCCCCCTGTTAGGGGGAGACGATATTAACTTTCAATAGTAAGCTGTAGGGGTATAAAAAAAAGGCAGACTGTTCGTCTGCCTTTTGAAGTGGATTTTTGTCCTTCGTCTCCCTGCCTGCAGCAGGCAGGCGCTCAGGACGACAATTATTTTAACAATATCATTTTTCTTACGTCCGTGAATCCGTCAGCGTTTATCCTGTAGTAATAAATTCCGCTGGGCAGATTTGAACCGTCAAAATTCAGGTCATGGTCGCCGGCCTGAACAACCTGGTTTACAGGAGTTGCTACAACTTGTCCAAGCACATCATATACCTTAATAGATACAAATGTCGGTTTGGGAACGGCGTAATAAATAACTGTTGTCGGGTTGAACGGATTCGGATAATTCTGGAACAACTGGTATGCCTGCGGCACATCAATTCCGTTATGATTGATGCCTGTGAAATTACCTACAAGAATGTTAAATGTACGCTGGTGTGTTCTTGGTCCGCCGGTTTCAGCCGCAGTTACTGTAACAGTATATTGCCCGAGTGGCACAGTTGCTGATACGACAGGAGTAACAACTATCTGGTCGGGAGTTCCGGTTAAAGTCTTAACATTGCTTGGCGACCAGTTAAAAGTAATTGTTCCCGGTGATGGCGATGGGACCACAGTCTGAGTGTAGGTCACTGTTCCGGAATAATTTCCCATCATAGGTATAAATACTGTGTTCGGAACAGCGCCGTTTTGAGAGATACTGTCAACAGCTTTGCTGAATGACATTCCGTAATCAGGCAAATATTCTGTGTAATCAGCACGTGAGTTATTTTGACCGGAATAACATGGGAAAGTCATTGTCTTGCCCGATATGCTCTGGTAATCGCCAATGTAATTGGCATCGCCCTGACCGATAAGAACAACGTTCGGATTAGTCGTCTGGTTGCTGACTTTGATATTTGTAAATGTTTGCCCGCCATCGGTTGAAAGTCCGGCATATAAATCGCATAAAACATTACCTGGATCGTCGTTTCTTGAATCCCAAAACATTACCCAAACGCGTCCCTGGTTATCAACCGAAACGTCAGGCATGAATTGGTCCATTGTGCCTGGGTCATCGTTAACTCTTACTGCTGTTCCAAAAGTAACGCCGCCATCGGTTGAGGTTGCGCAGAATACATCCGCTTTATCCGGACCAGGAGGATTTGTCGGGAAAACATCATAAACATAACCGCTGTGTGAGCCTGTTGTATTATCAACTGCAATATGCGGCATTCCATTAACGCGAATATTATTTTTTAAAACATATCTTGTTCCGTTGGATGTTCCCGGCTGGCTGTGGCTATCACAAGTAACAGTTGTGCCCCATGTTGTTCCGCCGTCAGTTGACGATCTCATTAATGTTCCTGCCGGCCCGTTCCATGCAAGATATACTTTACCGTGAAGGTCAACAGTAATGTCAGCTCCGGGGTTATTTGTGCTGGTGCCCAGGCTGCTGCTGACTAAAGTCCAAGATGTGCCGTTATTGGTGCTGCGCATTAATGCGACGCCTGCGGGAGTAACTGAAAAATTATCAAATGGTATATAAACGTAATTTTTGAATGGTCCGTTAGTCTGGTCGGCAGCAATCCATTCTTTATCTATTGACGCTATTCCGCCGCCGGGCAGGAAAGCATTCGATGTCCAGCTTGCGCCGCCGTTTGAAGACTTATAAACAACGAATCCATTGACTGCATTATTCAATGTTGCGAGATAAAAATTCCCGAGGCTGTCTGCGGCAAATGCCGGGTCGCCCTGATTAGATGTAATTGTGACGCCGGCCCACGAAACGCCTCCGTTTACAGTATAGAAAACCTGTACGCCGCCGCCAAAAAATCCTGTTATCCTGTTATCGGTGGCTACAAAATTCAGTGGATTTGCGGGATTAACGCATATGTCGGTTTCCATACCGCCGGCAACGCTGGTAACATAATAGTTATCAAATGCGCCGACAGATATTGCATCTATAGCCCACGGCTCAGGCGAAATATACATTGGTTTCTCAACATGCATACGCGGCTGCGCATATGAGCTGCTAATTAATAAAGTTAGGGCAATGATTGCAAATAATCCTTTTGCAATTCCAGTAGTAATGTTCTTCATTTGTTGATCTCTTTTGATTTTAGAAAATAAGGTAATTATATCATTTCAAAAATCTAAAAACAATTTACAAATTTGTATGTTATTAACCGATAATCTTAGCTGTTAATCAGTAGATTTAACAAATCTGCGTTCTTTCTTAAAAAGTTACCTTTTATTTCAATCTTTGCTTAGTTAATTTGCCTAAATGTTGCAGCTTTTTGCAAAATTCACTTAATCATACTACTCAATTTTTATGTCATTATTAGTTGTCGGTTCGTTGGCTCTTGATACAATTGAAACACCCTTTGGAAAAGCGGAAAGAACTCTTGGAGGGTCTGCGACCTTCGTGTCGGTTGCCGCATCTTATTTTATACAACCGGTAAGACTCGTTGGAGTCGTTGGCGGTGATTTCCCGAAAGACGATATTGAATTTCTGAAGGACAGGGGTGTAGACCTTGAAGGACTCCAGATCATTGAAGACGGGAAAACTTTCCACTGGCACGGGAAATATCATTACGATCTGAACTCCCGCGATACAATTACCACCGAGCTGAATGTATTCGCTGATTTTGATCCGATCATTCCTGAAGCATTCCAGAGAAGTACTTATCTTTGCCTTGGGAATATAAATCCTGAGCTTCAGAAAAAAGTGCTGCTTCAGATGGCGGGACCAAAACTAATCGTAGCAGATACAATGAATTTCTGGATCGAAGGAAAACATGATGCGCTGCTTGATGTAATTAAACACATTAATGTTTTGATCATCAACGATTCAGAAGCGAGGGAACTCTCCGGCGAAGCGAATCTGATAAAAGCCGCAAGACGCATCGAAGAGATGGGTCCGAAAACTCTGATAATTAAAAAAGGCGAGCACGGAGCTTTGCTATTCCACGAGAATGAAATGTTCAGCGCGCCCGCTTATCCGCTGGAATCTATATTTGACCCGACCGGCGCAGGAGACAGCTTTGCAGGCGGCTTTATTGGCTACCTTGCTAAAACTGACGACATATCGTATGAGAATATGAAACGCGCAGTGGTTTACGGAAGCACTATCGCTTCGTTCGCAGTAGAAAAATTTTCTCTCGAAGGCATAAAAGACCTGTCTTATTTTGAGATCAAAGACCGCTTTAACGAATTCAAAAGATTTTCTTCGTTTGACGCGGGAGAACTGTAAAAGCAATTACTAATGACTAATTAGTTGTTACCTCTCCCCCTAACCCCCTCTCCATATGGAGAGGGGGAAGAGCGCTTCAGCGCTCGGGGGTGAGGTAAAAAGAATGTTTTTTAATAGCCCCGACCTTCAGGTCGGGGAATAGCGACAAAAAAAAATTAGGGCTTTAGCCCTGACTGATTGTCTTTGAAAAGCTGCGAAAGAAAAACAAATTTTTAATAGCCCCGTAGGGGCGTAATATTTGTAGTCTCTTGTAAGTTATTTCCAGAGCTCCGTAGGAGCGAAATATGCATCTTACTTCTTGGGTAAGTATGCAAAAAGAACAATTTCGTTGATGATAGATAAACTGGAATACACAAATAACCACGAACTGGTTTACCTTGACCAGACTTTACTCCCGCTGAAGGAAAAATACGTCAAAGCTAAAACTTATAAAGACGTAATAGACGCTATAGTTAAGCTGAAGATCCGCGGAGCGCCGCTGATCGGCGTAGCCGCTGCGTACGGAGTAGTTATAGGCGTGCATAACATTAAGACAGATAATAAAAAGAATTTTGAGATCCATTTCTTCAAAGTAATTGAAGCCTTCAGAAATTCCCGTCCAACTGCGAAAAATCTTTTTTACGCGCTGGACAGGATGACAAAAGTGTACGATGAAAATTCTGATAAACCTATCATTGATATTGAGGACGCGATGCTAAGAGAGGCTGATAGTATTCTGGATGAAGATACGGAGATGTGCAAAAGAATCGGCGTGAACGGCTCAGATCTAATCGGCGAAAAATCAAACATACTTACTCACTGTAACACAGGCGAGCTTGCAACAGGCGGAATAGGCACCGCGCTTGGAATTATTACAACTGCTAAGAGCCAGGGAAAAGATGTTTTTGTTTATGTTGACGAAACGCGCCCGCTTCTTCAGGGCGCAAGGCTCACAACTTATGAGCTTGATAAAAATGAAATTGATTACGACCTTATAGTTGACTCAATGGCGGCAAACCTGATGAAAGAAGAACAGGTCGATTGCGTTATTATCGGCGCTGACAGGATCGCGTCAAACGGAGACGTAGTTAATAAAGTGGGAAGTTATTCGCTTGCAGTTAACGCGGCTTATCACAAAATTCCGTTCTATGTTGCGGCTCCAAGCTCAACTATAGATTTTGATATAGAATCAGGCGATAAGATCGAGATCGAAGAAAGAGACGCCGATGAGATAAGAATGATAAACGGCATGCCGGTTACCGGCAAACATGTTAACGTTATGAACCCGGCATTTGACCTGGTTCCAAACGAACTTGTTACGGCAATTATAACAGAGTACAAAGTGCATTACCTGCCGTATAATTTTAAGGGCCTGAAACATATGTTCAGGTCTTACGTTCAAACAATTTCTCATAACGAAGAAGAATAAAAAACCTGTAAACTAAATGTCGCAAGTAAAGACAGAAGCAATACTTCTTAAAGGAAATAATTACAGGGACAGGAGCAAAATACTAACCCTGTACACGCGTTCGCATGGGAAAATGAACATGATCGCCAAAGGCGTTAGAGATGTAAAGAGCCGCTGGGGCGGGGTACTTCAGTCTATGGCATATTTGAACATTATTTTCTATTATAACGAGAACCGGACGCTGCACCTGATTACAGGAGCCGATTATGTAAAATCCTTCCAGGGAATTTATGACGATTTTGAAAAAATGCAGTTTGGTTTCAGGATCATTGAGCTTTTGAATAAGACCTCCGAGGAACACCAGGAAAACGAGGCCCTGTTCATGCTGGTTGCAGATTCACTTGACAAGCTGAACTTAGCAACTAAAAATTATGTTAATTTGTTATTTAATTTTGAGTTTAATTTAGCAAAAATACTTGGTTTTGAGTTAAACCTTGCGTCATCAGGCGGCGTCTTAAATGAAAGCGCGGGCCCTAACAGGGATAGCTTTTACCGGAAATTTGATTTATCGAAAAGCGATATAAAATCGATACTTACAATTGCCGAAGGGAACTTTAATAGCCTCATGAGTCTTAATATTTCAGAGGTATCGGGGAAAAACATAGACAGATTTTTTGATATGTACTTTAAGAGCCACATCGAAAATTTGAGTATTTCAAAAACACAAAAAGTAATAAATTCAAAGGAGTTTTCTATTATAGGCTAAAAAACTACGGATTGAAGGATTAACCAGAAAAAGAAAAAATCAAAAGGAGAATCATTAAAATGTCCAAAAAATCAATAATTGCTGCTGGATTTGTAGTTTTGTTCGCGCTTGTTTTCGGGGCTTTATTAATCGCTAATTTCAGCGGAGTTAAGGTTGTTTATTCCGATTCGCAGATCGAGTTTAATACAACTCCACCATTGAAAGTGAGCCCGGAAGTCAAGAGCATGAACGATGCTTTTGTGGATATCTGCAAAGCAGTCACGCCTACTGTTGTTAGTATCACAGTAAAATCAGACCGTAAGAATGAAAAGAAACCGGAAGATAACGAACAGTACAAGTTCTTCTTCGGCCCGGATTTCCAAATGCCTGACCAGGGTCCTGAAATAGGAAGTGGCTCGGGAGTCATTATCTCAAAAGACGGCTACATAGTTACTAACAACCATGTTGTTAAAGAAGCAGGCGATAACGGCATAACCGTGACTTTGCTTGATAAGAGAGAATTCAAAGCTAAAGTTATCGGAACCGATGCAAACACGGATCTTGCAGTTATTAAGATAGATGCAAACGACTTACCGACAATGTCCTTCGGAAATTCCGACCAATGCCAGGTAGGCGAGTGGGTGCTTGCAATTGGCAACCCGCTTGGATTAAATTATACTGTTACTGCCGGCATAGTCAGCGCGATGGGAAGGAACATCGGCATTAACGGCGGCGGCTACGGAATTGAAAGCTTCATCCAGACTGATGCGGCTATCAACCCGGGAAACAGCGGCGGCGCGCTTGTTGATATCAACGGGCAGTTAGTAGGAATTAATTCTGCAATAAAATCAAACACAGGTTATTACCAGGGATACGGTTTCGCAATTCCTGTTAATATAGTAAAGAGCGTTGTATCAGAACTTATAAAGAACGGAAAGATATCACGCGGATATATCGGCGTGCAGATACAGCAGATAGATGAGACCATGGCGAAAGCTCTGGGACTTGATAAAGCCAAAGGCGTTCTTGTTCAGTCAGTGCAAAAAGGCGGAGCAGGCGAAGATGCAGGCATTAAAGAAGGCGACGTTATTTTATCGGTCGATTCAAAAGAAGTTAACGCTCCGAATGAGCTTCAGGTTATTATAGGAAGCCACCATCCGGGTGAATCTGTTAAACTTATTGTATTCAGAGACGGAAAAACCATAGATAAAGATGTTACGCTGAAACCAAAGGTTGAAGACAATCAGCAGACGGCTATGAATAATCCACATTTGGATCAGGAAGGCACCAACGGTGAATCTTCATCCGGTAAAGAGATTAAGACGATGGGGGTTTCTGTTACGGGGCTCCCCAGCCAGTTAAAAGATAAGCTGAATATCAGCTCAGGCGTTGTAGTTACCGCCGTAGACAATTACTCTGATGCTTTTTTGAGAGGATTAAGAAAAGGCATGGTAATTGTAGAGGCTAATAAGAAGAACGTAGCCAGCGTTGATGACCTTGCAGATGCTGTAAAAGGCAAGAGCAAGGGTGATTCGGTTCTGCTAAAAGTTGTTGACCAAAGCGGCCAGGAAAGAATAATAGCGGTCGAACTGCAATAGTTTTGAAGTTTTACAGGGGAAAACGGCTGAAAATGCCGTATTCCCCGTAATTTATTGACATAATACCGATATAACGGTTTCAAGTGAGAGAATTAAGCTTGACATTAGTCGCAAAAATCTCTAATTTTGTGAGAAGTTTATAGAAGGTTAATCATATAGGTTAATGTATAAAGTACTAGTAATAACATTTTGTCTATTTTTTATCTTAGGTACGGCCATTCAGGCCAGCGCCTTTAATAAAAAACAGCCAGTGGATTTCAGGGGTAATCCTGATAAGTTTACGCTTAATCAGAACTATCCTAATCCATTCAATCCCAGTACTATACTTTCTTATACCCTCAAGACCGACGCTAATGTAAAATTGACTATTTACAATCTCGTCGGCCAATCCGTGCAGGTTTTAGTTGACAATTATCAATCGGCAGGAGACTATGAAATCGTCTTTGATGCCAATGATTTACCTGCGGGGGTTTACCTCTATAAACTACAAGTCGGAGATTATTCCTCGGTTAAGAGGATGACTCTGGTTAAGTAGTTCTTTTTCTTATACTTTTTTAAAAATATAGGGGGTACCAACTAAATGATGAAAGTCATTACGCGATTTGTGTTTACATTTTTTGCGCTCATTTTTTCGTTTTCAACAGCTCTTTCGCAATCAACAAATGTTATCGACGGTTTTGCCGACCATAAGCTTCCGGGCTGGTATTGGGGCGGAAACATCTCCATGAAATATTCGCTTTCGCAGGATAATGCGGAAAACGGCTATGGAATAGTTTCATCCTCAACGCAAATAACGCCTTTATCTTATGTAGGCATCATCAGGAAAGAAGTTAAGATCCAGATGGCTGAAGATAACATTCTATCGGTTATGCTTCAGGGCGTCAGCAACGATCTATCCGCTACGGTCCAGATATTATTCGACAAGAATAACGACAGCAAGTACGATGAGGATAAAGACACCAGGCTTGAATCAAAACCGATCTCGCTGAATTTTTCGGGATGGAAAGAGTTCCATATTAATATCAATGAAAACGAATTAAAGATCATTTCGAAGATAAAGGGCGAGGATTTCTCGATACTCGAAGGCGAAGCGATGGGAATCCAGGTAGCTTACCAGACAGGTAAAGATTACAGGCCCGCGACATTCGAAACAGGAATAGCTTTAATAGCCGAGAGGCCGAACAAAGAAGTTAAACAGGAAACTGCGGGAAATAACGATCCGGCTCCGGGCGAATCATTTTTCAGCCTGAAGAATTATCCGAACCCGTTCAATCCTGAAACGACAATTTCTTATACGCTCAAGACCGCAAGCAATGTTAAAATAACGGTCTATGATAAATTAGGCAGAGAAGTTGCTGTTCTTGTTGACGGCGCGCAGTCAGATGGCGACCATACAGTTTCATTCAATGCTTCTAACTTTCCAAGCGGAGTTTACTTCTACAGAGTTAAAACCGCCGATAAGACCGAAGTAAAGAAAATGGTATTAGCTAAATAATATTTAATTAAGTTTTTTTCTAAACCCCGCATCTGAATAAGGTGCGGGGTTTTTTGTTTTATAGATTCATCAGATTTTTCAGATTTATCAGATTCATCAAATTGAAGATTACCTCACCCCCTGGCCCCCTCTCCATGTGGAGAGGGGGAAGCGAACCCGAAGGGTGAGCAGGGGAGAGGTAAAATAAAAAGTTTCGTGCTACGACTCCACGTCGTGGCACGAATTATAAATCTATTATCCCAGTTTTTATCATAGATAATCTGCGTCCTTCAGCGGCAAATGTTTTAATTTATTTTTGTTGTCCTTTTATTTTAACGCTCCAAAAATTATTTTGCATCAACCAAAACAATCATTTATGAAATTACCAATCAATATAGTTGATGCATTTACAGATGTTGCATTTAAAGGAAATCCTGCCGGAGTATGCATACTTAAAGAAAGAATTCACGACAGCCTGATGAAATCCATCGCTTTCGAAATGAATCTTGCCGAGACAGCTTTTCTGTATAAAGAAGATAACGGGAGCTTTCACCTAAGGTGGTTTACTCCCGCAATGGAGGTCGATCTGTGCGGACACGCAACCTTAGCCAGTACACATATTTTATTTGAACATAATATCTGCAAGCCTGATGAAACCATATGTTTTAATACGCTCAGCGGCGAACTCAGGACTAAAAAAGTAAACGGCTCAATCCAAATGGATTTCCCGGTAATTCCGCAAAAGAAAGTTGATTACCCCAAAGAGCTTGAAATCGCGCTGGGCGTTAAGCCAGTTTATGTAGGCATGACAAAATGGAACTACGTTGTTGAAGTTGAAAGCGAAGAGGTATTGCGCGGCATTAACCCTGATTTCAAAGCGCTGCAATCGCTTCCCGGTTGGGGAACAATTGTCACAACACGCGCCACTACCATGCCCGGCTATGATTTCGTTTCGCGTTTCTTCGCGCCTGAAAAAGGCGTGCAGGAAGATCCTGTTACCGGCTCGGCGCATTGCGCGCTTGGACCGTACTGGATGGAGAAGCTCGGCAAGAGTGAATTCACCGCATACCAGGCATCAGAGCGCGGCGGCACAGTTGGCGTGAAAGTCGTAGGTGACCGGGTATTTCTTACCGGCAAAGCTGTTACTGTGCTGAGCGGGACGATTGACGTATGACGCATTGCGAGGGAGTCCCGATTTAATCGGGACGACCGCGGCAATCCTATTAGGTTACAAGTTGCAGGTTGCATGTTACAAATTACAAAGTTGCAAGTTAGAATAATAAATGATCGCCCCCCTCTCCTTTGGAGAGGGGCTGAGGGTGAGGCTATATGACTGAAGAAATTCTCAAATCGTGGATAATAAATAATAAAGTTAACATCATGCTGCTTGATGCTATCGGCGATAGCGGATTGAATGCGCGTCCCGTTGCCAAGCGGCAGGGCAGAAGCGTAGGCGAGCAATTTGCGCATTTGCATAATGTCCGGTTCGGCTGGCTTGAGGTTTGCGCAAAGGATTATCTTGGTAAAACAAAAAAACTGGACAAAGAATCCGCTACAACTGTTAAGATATTAAAAAAAGCGCTGGAGGAATCCGGTAAATCAATAGAGAATTTACTGCGCGACTTGTTTGACTGTAAGACAAAACTGAAAAGCTACAAAGGCGGCGCAGGCGCGTACCTTGGATACATGCTTGCGCATGATGCGCATCACCGCGGGCAGATATTAATTGCGCTCAAACAATCCGGAATACCCATCGACCAGAAAATTCAGTTTGGAATATGGGAATGGGATAAAATTTAATTGAGAATTAAGAATTGAGAATTACGAATTTTTCTTTATTGTCCTGTAGGGGCGTTCGAAAGAACGCCTATTCTTATTATTAACAAAAACATCACTCAACATTATTTTTCTCGCAAAAATAACATTTCATTATCCAATTCCCTTTTCTAATTTTGTATTGATGACAATCCATTCCAGAAAATCTATTCGATTTAAGAATTATGATTATTCTTCCGGCGGAGCTTATTTTGTTACAATTTGCGTTCATGATAAGTGCGATATGTTCGGTGGGATTAAAAATGGAGAGATGATCCTGTCTGAGCTTGGAATCAAAGCCAAAGAATATTGGCTTAATATTCCCTGTCATAACCCGGGTTTTAGTCTAGATGAATTTGTGATAATGCCAGATCATATTCATGGGATATTATTTTCTTGTAATGATGTGAAGGAATTAAAGAATGAGGATTCTTTTTATGAAAAACATGCGGGCGTTCTTTCGAACGCCCCTACAGGAATTTCGAAAAGAGAATATTTTTCTAAAATCTCTCCCGGTAAAGCGACGCTTGGCGCTGTAATTAGATCATTTAAATCGTCATTTACGTTATGGTGCAGAAAGAATGGCTATAAAGATTTTAAATGGCAAAGAAATTTCTTCGAACGAGTCATAAGAAATGAAAGAGAATTGGATAACATCAGGCAATATATTTACGATAATCCCGCAAAATGGAAACTGGAAGAAGAAATAGAATCAGATAATGATTTTTTCAGAATTTCTTCTTGACACTCTCGAAAATTATTCTTAATTTTGTATAAGCTAAATTACAGACAATTTATTAATTAATCGGAGGAGATGAAGCTCTCTAAAGAATAATGAAAATCAGAATCATAAATATCGCATGCATTAAGTACGACTCATCAGTCGTGTTTGATACACCTCTCATGGGGGTAGCGCCGTGGTTTAGCCGAAAACAGGAGAATCGAAGATAGGTACACAATCTCGTAAAAGTTTAAGCAAACCGCGGACAAGTTAAAAAGTCTGCGGTTTTTTTTTGGACTGCAACATGAATTGCGAGGGAGTCCCGATTTAATCGGGACGACCACGGCAATCCCAAAGAAAGACATAAATGTTTCAAAAACAATAAAATAAAGAGTTTACGCCCCTCTCCCTTTGGGAGAGGGGTTGAGGTGAGGGTAATGAAAAATCTTAGAAAACTATTCGAAATATTAGATAAGTGGAAGTATCACTACATGCTGGCGGGGTTGCTGCTTGTGGTTACTATTGCTTTCCGCTCGCTTGAGCCTAAAGTATTGCAGATTGCCGTGGATAAAGTAGTCGTGTATTTTGCAAGCTCAGGCACAAAAATAGTTGAGCCTGGCGATAGCGTAACGGCGTTCCTGTATTCGTTCCTGCCGGAACTTAAGATGGGAAACCTGCACATGATCTTGCTGGGACTCGGGCTTATGTACATGATACTTGCGCTTGCCAGGGGTGGTTTCAGCTTCTTATCCGGCGTAATATCAGCCTCGTCCACTGAAAAGGCTATGAAGCGGCTGCGCGACAGGTTATTCAAGCATCTGCAGCGGCTGCCGATGGCGTTCCACAGTAAAAACACAACGGGCGAGCTGATTCAGCGGTGCACAGGCGACGTTGAAACCGTTAGCAAGTTTGCAAACATGCAGGTAGTTGAAGCTTTAAGAATGTCGGCGATATTTTGTTTCGCGTTTGGGATGATGGCTATGATAGATCTTACGTATGCGCTAATTGCGATATCCGTTATTCCTATAATTCTGGTCGGTTCATTCTTCTTCTTCCGCAAAGAAGGCGAGGTTTGGGCGCAGCATGAGAAGGAACAGGATAAGCTTACCGCGATGGTACAGGAAAATCTCTCCGGTATCCGCGTGGTCAAAGCGTTTGCAAAGGAAAGATATGAGATAGAAAAATTCACGAAACAGAATTACGAAAAGAGGAAATGGGGAATTAAGCTTGTTAAGCTTCATTCAAAGTTCTGGCCCTCTTCCGACTTCTTTGTACACGTGCAGATTGCGCTTTCAATATTTGCAGGCGGGTACTTTGTACTGAAAAACAGGATATCAATCGGCGAGTATGTTGCGTTTTATTCATATGCGGTAACCGTAACATGGCCAATGCGCAGACTAGCCCAGTTGGTAAGCGAAATGGGAATGACATCGGTTGCTATAAAAAGAATCTATGAGATACTTAACTCGCCCGTTGAAGATAACTCCGGGTTTGATGATGAATCAGTAGAGCTTAGCGGCGAAATTGAATTCGAGAACGTAAGCTTCAACTATGATGAAGGCGAAAAGCACAGGGTGTTAGACGGTGTGAGCTTTAAAGTTCTGCCGGGAGAAAAAATTGCGCTGCTTGGGCCTACAGGCGCGGGTAAATCGACGATAATCTCACTGTTGATGCGGTTCTATGAGCCTGATAAAGGTGTGATAAAAATTGATGGCAGGAATATCAAAGAATACTCGCCTGCGTATTTAAGGAAGAAGATAGGCGTTGTGCTGCAGCGTCCGTTCCTGTTCTCGACGACTATCAAAGAGAACATAGCATATGCTGAACCTGAGACAGAGCTCGAGGATATTGTTGAATCGGCTAAGATAGCGAGTATTCACAGGATAATCGAAGACGTGTTTCCGAAGTCATATGATACTGTTATCGGTGAAAAAGGCGTAACGCTCTCCGGCGGCCAGAAGCAGAGGGTTACAATCGCAAGAACGCTGTTAAAAGAGCCGGATGTGCTGGTTCTGGATGACTCAACTTCATCGGTCGATACTGAAACCGAATTTGAGATACAAAAAGCGCTGCGCCCGGTTACAAAACATAAAACAATATTTGTGATCGCTCACAGGATAACTTCGGTACAGGATTCAGACAGGATAATAGTTCTTGAAAAAGGAAAAGTTATCGAGATGGGCTCGCACAATGAGCTTATTAAGAATAACGGATTCTACAAGAAAATATTCGATATACAGATATCGATTGAAGATGAGATTAACAGGGATATTGACGGAGCTTCGAATCAGAAGAGGCAAAGAACAATAAATAAAACAAATGTAATTGGTTAATTCTTCCCACCCCCTCTCCTGTGGGAGAGGGGGCCGGGGGTGAGGCAAAAAAATTTGAAGATTAAGTGAAGAAGTCAGATATACATAAAGATTTAAAAGATTTAAAGTTATCGATTTGGCGGGGTACCGGGGAAGCTTTTTTGATTTTGAAAAAATATAGAAACTGGAGAATACCGGAATCATTTAAGAAAGAAATTCTTTATGCCAGCTTCCACAATTTAGGATATGACCAACAAATGGAAATGGGAAGAAATGAATACATGTATGAACTGATTCTTATGACATATAACCCAGGATTCTTTCTCGAAATGTTAGCAAAATCGTTTCACAAAAGTCAGGAAATTGAAGATTGGGATAGGTGTTTAGCATTTGAGATTTTGAAATGTTTCCTAAAAAACGGGGAAAATTCAATAAGTCAACTATTAAGACAAATATACGCATCCAATATTAACAGTGGTTACGGGCATATTATTGGTATGGATTTAATGGAAGCTGAAGGGATGGATGCATTTTTATTTATCGCTGATTACAACGGAAAGGAGCTTTTAAAGCAAAACGGTTTTTACCAAAGTGATGATTTACTAAATTATGCAAAGGAAATAATTGTAAATACGGACCTTGAATCTCTTTTAATTGAAAAGAGTAAAACCGATGTTAACATAAAGGCTTATTTGAATGCTGTAGTCGCTCACCGTGAAAAAATGAAAAGGATTGTACGGAGTAAGAGAAAGAAATGGAAAAGAGAAAAGCCTTTAATAGGAAAAAGATATAGAGAAAAGGCATTGGAATTGTTAAATAATGCAAAAGAATTTGATAGGATTTCTGAAGGCCTTCATCTGTTAAAACACAATTTTCAGAAAGACGATGTTCAATTGATAAAAAAAATACTTGAGCTCAATTTTAATGATATAGATGAAGAGCATCTTATTTTAAGGACGATAGTTGAGGCATTAGAGGGAAGCATGGAGCGGGGATATGTAGAGTTTTTTGAACAAATATATTTGAGGTTAAATTGTGGCTCCTGCAGATGTCATTTGGTTAAGCTTTTAATAAAAAATAATTTGATTCCCAAGTGGATGTTTGCAGAAATAAAATATGATTCAGCAGAAGAAATCAGAAAAGCTGCAGGTGAATATATATTGAAAAAGGAAAAAATGAATACTCAAATTAGAAATTTCCCGCAAATCAAAGAGATTGCCGCGTCGCGCTAAAGCACGACTCGCAATAAAGAAAAATGAGCAGATTAAAAGATAAACAATTTCGTACAAAAGGGGCTTTGTGGCCGTTTCTGAAACGGCTGCTCGGCTACAGTTTCCGCTATCCTAAATGGGTTACGGGGTTTGTAATATGCATCCTGATGGTCGCGCTTATGGAGTCGCTGATGCCATTGGTATGGCGTTCAATACTTGATAAGGCGCTGATTCCCGCAGTGGATAATTATAAGCTCAACGGTACTATACAATATGACCTGAGCGGTTTATGGTATTATTCCATATTATTTGCCGTTATGGGAACCGTGGTCGCAATATCCGTGTACGGATTTATAAATTTCTCCGGGCGGATACAGGAATTTGCTATGTATGATATCAGGGAAGCGCTCTTTATCAAACTGCAGGAACTGTCGTTTTCATTCTATGATAAATCGGCGGTTGGCTGGCTGCTTTCAAGAATATCTTCCGATACTAATAAAGTAACGGAGCTTATTTCATGGAACATGCTTGAAGCTATCTGGGGCGTTGGCATGATATTATTTTGTACAATTGCCATGATGTTTATCAACTGGAAGCTTGCAGCTATTATAACATTGATATTGCCGGTGTTAATGGTTGTATCCATCAAGATAAGGATGCTGATACTTAAGTATTCACGTGAAGCAAGGAAGTGCAACAGCGAAATGACCGCGAGATACAACGAGCACATCAACGGAGTTGAGGTTAACAAAAGTCTGGTGCAGGAAGACAGGGTAAGCGAAGAATTCGAGGGCTTAAGCGAAAAGATGCGCGGCTCGTC
>Ga0265331_10001589_pt1 | contig 16607 bp, 17 predicted proteins | sample 41923metaG_FD_202088 | JGI IMG/M metagenome (GOLD analysis project Ga0265331, IMG submission 202088) | Rhizosphere microbial communities from Carex aquatilis grown in University of Washington, Seatle, WA, United States - 4-19-23 metaG | ecosystem: Host-associated > Plants > Roots > Rhizosphere... | reverse complement strand
TGTTGTTTCGTGGTCATCTGATATTGTCTAAGCCATGAAAGCCTATCGAACAATACCCATCCATGAATGCGGCGAGGCTTTGGTGCCTGTGCCGGACGGGCTTTTCGCCCGTTTCGACCCGCCGCCTTATATCGCTTTCGGCGCGGATTATGGTGGCGCGAGCCCGTGGATGCTGCGGCAGGGGGTGCTGGACGCCTTAACCAAGGCGCAGGCGCGGTTGCAGTCTGTTCGGCCCAACTGGAAAATCATGCTGTTCGACGCCTATCGCCCCAATACGGTGCAGGTTTTCATGGTCGAACGCGAATTCGGGATTAAGGCGCGGGAGGCCGGATTGGACCCCGCAAAATTAACCATGGCGCAACGGGAAAGCCTCGGTGAAAAAGTGTTCAAATATTGGGCGATTCCCAGCACCGACCCCGCCGCCCCGCCACCGCATAGCACCGGATCGGCCATGGATATTACGCTGGCGGATGAGGATGGGAGGGAGATTGCTATGGGTTCCCCCATCGACGAAGGCGCCGATCCCGCCGCGCCGGATTATTTCGCCGCCGCCACGGACCAAGCCGGACAAAGCGCCCATGCGCATCGCCTGTTATTGCGGGATGCCATGACCGCCGCCGGATTTCGCCAACATCCGAACGAATGGTGGCATTTTTCGCGCGGCGATCAACTTTGGGCATGGCTGGAACGCGAATCCGGTGCCAACCCAACCGCCACCGCGATTTATGGGCGGGCGGATTTGGTAAAGTTGGATCATGTGACGTAAGGCTTGCGCCGCCACGCGGCCTATGGCAGAAACGCGACTTCGAAACGTGACCCGCTGCCGTAGCTCAGGGGTAGAGCACGTCCTTGGTAAGGACGGGGTCGGAGGTTCAATTCCTCTCGGCAGCACCAGTTTGATGTGGGGCGGATGAACAGCGTCTGCCGATAGTCGTTCCTTCCTCTATCTAACTATCCCATTGGGAAATCCATGAAAAAGATTGCGTGTTTGCAGGCAGCGTTTTTGCCACAGGAACGGCCATGGTCGTGGCCGCTGTTTGGCGTTCTGTGTGTCGTTTATTTGGTGGCGATTCTCTTGGTTGCTTTGCCTGATGGCATGGGGACGTTGCTGGTTTCTTATGGCATATCGGACCCCGCACATAACGAACACACCGCCGCCATTTGCGCGACGAAGGATTGCGGCAGCGATTTCTTTATTACGCCCCGTTCCACGGCCAGAGACTATATCGCGTTTTTCGATGGGGGCGATCAGGCTTCCTATGTGCGCGGCGGTATGGTGTTGGCGGGGATGGAAGGGGGGCTGCCCAGCGAAGTCACCAAGGGTTTTACCGAAATGTCCTATTACGGGCGGGTCAAACTCCTCGGCACCACGTGGCTGAGTCTTTGGCCGCCGGGGATGCCCGTTATCAATTCATTGCCGCTTCTCTTTAATACGGATGCGCCGCTTGGTTTGGCGCAAATCATCCTGATGGCGGTTTTCTGGGCGATGGCTTTTGCCGTGGTTGTCGGTTTTCTGGCCATGCGGATGCGGGTTGTGGCGGTGGCGGCTTGGCCCTTTGTGGTCATGGCTTTCCCGCTCTTTTACAGTTATTTTTTCCGATATGGCGTGATGTTGACGGAAACTTTTGCCTCGGCCTTTATGGTGATGGGGTTCAGTTTTCTGTTCTACGCCTATTACCGGCACTACAGCCGTACAGCCATGCTGTTGGCCGGATTGTTTTTTGCGGCATCCAGTTTCATGCGCGCCCAAATGTTTCCGGCCAGTATCGGCCTGACGGCTTTGTTGATTATCGCATATTGGATCAAGCGGCGGCGCGGAACGGTGGAGGCGCAATCATGCCTTTCGGGGGCCGCCATTGTTTTCTTTATGATCGGTTTGTATCTGCCGATTGGCGGTTATATGGCGATTAATCACGGGCGGTTATTTGGCGCGGGCAATATGTGGGAAGATACGTATAAGTTTGCGCCCTATCCCGAAGCCGGTCCGGCCAATTATGTCGTTCTGGGCGGTTCGCGCGGAGCCTGCGAGCTTGACCTGAAAGAATGTGATCGGATACGTCAAGGGATTGAGGCCGGAACGGTCAACAACAACGATGCGCGTGCCGCAACGATCAAGGCCATTCTTCAGCATCCGATCGCGTTCACAAGTTACAAGTTACCCATCGTCTGGCGATACTGGTTTGCCGAAAGCGGTTTTTCCGCGCCGGTGGTGACGACGTACCGGACCGATAACGCCATCATATTGACGCTGCTTCTGGTCGGGTTTGGGATTTTTATCGTGCAGCGGCGGTGGTTGCCGCTTTCTCTGGGGTTGGCGGTCTGTGCCTTGATTATCGCGCCGCCCTTCGTGTTTCATTTTGAAATCCGCTATCTGTTCCCGATCAAGGCTTATGCGTTGTTTTTGCCCCTTTGGCTGTTGCTGGCGGCGGGGGGCAGGCAACCCCCTTTACCCCCTCGGCAATCTTCGCCATGATCATGGTTTCTTGTCCCGTTCACGATTAATGCGCCGGATGTGCCATGACCCTCGCCGATTGCCGATTTGTTGATCTGCCGAAAATCACCGATGTGCGCGGCAACCTGTCCTTTGTCGAGGGCGGCAACCATATCCCGTTCTCGATCCAGCGGGTTTATTATTTGTACGATGTGCCTGCAGGGGCCAATCGCGGAGCGCATGCGCATAAAAATTTACGCCAGTTGATCGTTCCGCTCGCGGGCAGTTTCGACGTTATTCTGGATGATGCATCATCGACGCAGGTTTTCCATATGAATCGGCCTTTCGTCGGTTTGTATGTTTGCCCGATGATGTGGCGCATCTTGGATAATTTTTCGTCGGGTGCGGTGTGTCTGGTGCTGGCGTCGGAAAAATACAGCGCGGATGATTATTACCGCGACTATGATGTTTTCAAAAAAGCGGCACTTGCGAAAAAATCATGATCCCCTTCCTCGATCTTGCCGAAGCGCATCACGATCTGCGCGATGAGTTGCAGCAAGCCTTTACGCGTGTGCTGGATAAAGGGTGGTATATCCTCGGCGAGGAAGTCAAAAATTTTGAAAAGGCCTTCGCCGCTTATTGCGGAGCGCAGCATTGCATTGGCGTCGGTAACGGGCTGGATGCGCTGCATCTGATCCTGCAAGCCTATGGGATTGGGGCGGGCGATGACGTCATCGTTCCCTCCAACACCTTTATCGCCACATGGCTGGCGGTGACGCAGTGCGGCGCAAGGCCGGTGCCGGTGGAGCCGGATGACCGTACCTACAACATCAATCCCGCCTTGATCGAGGCGGCCATCACGCCCCGTACCCGCGTGATTATGCCGGTGCATTTGTATGGGCAGACGGCGGATATGGACGCGATCAACGCGATTGCCGCCAAGCACAAACTCATCGTCATCGAAGATGCGGCGCAGGCGCAAGGTGCGCTTTATCGCGGGCGTAAGGCCGGAGCTTTGGCGCATGCCGCCGCGACGAGTTTTTATCCTGGTAAAAATCTTGGTGCCCTCGGTGACGGCGGCGCGGTGTTGACGAATGACACGGAGCTGGCGAAGAAAATCGGCATGCTGCGCAATTACGGCTCCGAAGTGAAATACAAACATGATCTGCGCGGCGTGAATAGCCGTCTGGACGAAGTGCAGGCCGCGTTTTTATCCATAAAGTTGCGGCATCTCGATGTCTGCAACGAACGCCGCGCCAGCGTCGCGGCGCGGTACAGCGCGGCCTTTGCCGGACATAATTTTATCACGCCGCCGTATGTGCCGGAATGGGCGAAGCCGGTGTGGCATCTTTACGTTGTGCGCACCCAGCGGCGCGACGCGTTGCAAAAACACATGACCGAACGTGGCGTGCAGACCATGATCCATTACCCCATTCCGCCGCACCGACAGGAATGTTACCGCGCCGATTATGGTTCGGCTGTGCTGCCCATTGCCGAACGGCAGGCGCAAGAAATCCTCAGCCTCCCCATCTCGCCGACCATGAGCGATGCGCAGGTGCAGGAAGTGATCGATGCCGTTCTGGCTTTCAAGGATGCGGCATGAGCCGCGCCGTGACATCCGTTTTTATGCTGGAAAAACAGTTGGACGCCATGCTGGCGGCGCGGCAAACGGATGAAGCCTTGCGCCTGATCCAAGACACCGTCGAACGCATTCTGGCCGAACCGATTTGCACGGCGGGGGTGTTCGCGTCGGCGTTGCTAGATCGGTATTGCCAGAATGTGGGGGCGGCGACGTTAGCGGTGGAGTCGTTGCCTTCAACCAAGAAGGGCGTTTGTTCCGTTTACATCGTCACCAAACTCCAAAAATCCGGCGGGCATGCACGGGCTTTGGAGGATTTGATCCGCGCCGCGCCGGAAGGCTCCACGCATGTCATTTTGTCGACGGAGCTTTTGGGCGCATCGGATCGCGTCGTGATCGAAAATAATCTGCGCGATTATAACGTGACCTGCGAATGGAACGAAGATACGGCACCGTCACAAAAACTGCGTTGGCTGCAAACGCGCGTGCGTGCTTTGACACCGGAAAGCGTTTGGCTTTTCAATCATCATCAGGACAGCGTCGCCGTCGCGGCAGTGCAGCCGGAGCAGGGGTATCGGGCGTATTACTATCATCACGGCGACCATCATCTCTGCCTTGGCGTTACCTTGGCTTACCCCACGCATATCGACCCGTTGCCGATGGGGTTTCATCATTGCCGCGATGAACTGGGCATCAAGGAAAATATCTATGTGCCGCTGTGGATGAAAGATGGCGGCGAACGTCCGGCGTCGTGCGCATTCCGGAAAGACGGGAAGATTACGACCTGCACAGCGGCGAAGTTTAACAAGGTCGAAGTGCCCTATTTCATCAGCTATGTGGAGATGATACCGGCCATTATCCAAGCGTCCGGTGGCCGCCATGTGCATATCGGTGCGTTAACCCCATGGGCCTTGTGGCGCATCAAACGCGGCTTGAAGAATAAGGGCATCGATGTCTCGCGCTTTGTCTACACGCCATGGGAGCCGAGCGTTTGGCAGGCTTTGCACAAATATAATGTCGATCTTTATATCGCCTCCTTCCCCATCGACGGCGCACGCACCTTGATCGAGGCGATGGGGTCGGGAACGCCAGTTGCCGTGCATGACCATATTGCCACGCGGATGCTGAGCTGCGCCGATATGGTTTACCCCGAAGCTTTTGTCTGGCGCGATCCGGAGGCTTTGTGCGGATTCCTCGGATCACTTTCCGCCGATTTTCTGAATGCGCAAAGCCAAACGGCGCGGGCTTTCTTTCTGAAACAGCATGACAGGGCATTGTATCAAAATATTGATATAGGCCGGATGCACATCATGCCGCCATCGCCTAGGCTTCACAAGCCTGACGCGCTGCAATGGGGTATGGATGTGACGCGTCACACGACGTTGTTCGGCGTGGCGTGGCGTTTTTTGTACCGTCACCGGCGCATTCTTACGGGACAAATATCTCGGCTTCGCCGTCGATAACGGTTTTGCCGCGCGCTTTGCAGGTGGTTTTGAAAAAAACGTGCGATTTCTTCTTGTCGATTTTGATGATCTCGATCGTCGCCTTGACAGTATCGCCGATGTAAACCGGCCTCAGGAAGCGAAGATTCTGCGCCACATAGACGCAGCCGTTCCCCGGCAGTTTGGTGCCGAACAGGGCGGAAAAAAAACTCGCGCTTAACAGGCCGTGCGCGATCCGCTGCTTGAACCGCGATTGTCCGGCATAGGTTTCATCGATATGGATCGGGTTTTTGTCGCCGGACAGGTGGGCGAAGGATTGGATATCGGCCTCGGTGATGGTTTTCTCCGAACTTTCCGTCATGCCGATGCTGAGGCGGTCAAGCGTGGAAGACATGGCCTCGCTATGCATGTTCGGCTTCCCATGCTTTCACAACATCGTCCGGATAGCCGCGGGAGAAATGCGACGGCCATGGGTAGGCGGGACGTTCGGTGCCGTCTTGTAATTTGATTTTGCTGGTCGGACAAATCTTTTTGGCGGGCGATCCGACATAAACCATGTGCGGTTCGGCATTGGTTTTCAATGATGAATGCGCGCCGATCAGGGCGCCTTCACCGATCGTCACGTTGGGCAAGATCACCGACATGGTGGCGATCACCGCGTAATCTTTGACGGTAACGCCTTGCATGATGTTGCTGGGGGGATGGGGGTCGTTGGTCAGGACGACATAGGGGAAGATCCAGACAAAATTGCCGATGGTCGAAGTCTTGCCGATATGGACGTTGGAATGCATCCGCACATAATCGCCAAAGCTACAACTGCCTTGCAGATCGCAGAGCGTGCCGATTTGCAGGTTTTTTCCGGCAACGGTGCCTTCGCGCACGGTAACGCGATGGCCGGTGGTCAATTTTTCGCCAAAACACGACGATTCATAAAAAATCGAATGGGAACGAATAACCGAATTTTTGCCAATCACCAAAGGCGACCCGTCGCCCAAGGGGGTGGCGATACCTAATTCACAATGCGATCCGATAACGCAGCCGCTTTCGATAACGACGTTGGCATGAATAATTGTGAACGGGCCAATGGTGACATCGGCCGCGATTTTGGCCGATGGATCGATAAGGGCGGTGGAGTGAACGGACGGCGTTATACTCATTATCTTTCTATCCTTTGACGATCTGAGGTCTGAAGCGTGCCGGGGTGGTTTTTGCCGTTTCATGCCGCGTCCCGTTGCTGCCGATGGCTTTGAGCAGAAGGTTCGGGTCAACGGTAAAATCGGTATGGATGCCGTCCGGCGATCCTTCCACGCATTGTCCCAGAACGTAAACGACGGACGCGGCCCCCGCAGCGCAGGCGATATTTTGCCAATAGCCATATGATGTATCGGGGTTTTGGCCGATCATGATGCAAATTTTCGCATCCGGTCGGGTGAACAGGATATTGGCCATGGCCGCACCCGATGAGCCGACGATGTGCGTGGCGTTATGAAACATCTCTGCTTGTTCGGCGCAGCTAAGGGTTTCGGGTTCGACTGAAGTATAGCCTTCGGCGATCAGCAACGCTTCGACCTCGGCGGCGTTGATCAGTTTGCGTCCAGTCGTGGTGCGCCGGATAAAGATTTTCTTCGGCCCTTTCTGCGTGTCGTCCTCGCTTTTGGCCAGAAGGCGGCTGCGGATAAGCGCGAAGGCATCGGGACTGAAATAGCCTTGGGAATGTCCTTCGGGATTGCCGCCCGGACGACGTTCGTAAGGCACATACCCCGCGACCGATACGACATAGAGCCGGTCAACCGTAATTTCGCGTTCGGGCACCAAAACAATGATCTCGCGCCCGTCGTCGGCGAAGGCATAAAGGGATTCCATCTGATTGGGATGCAAACCATCATCGATGATGATGGGAATACCCTTAAATCGTTCGTCCGAACAGAATAGGGCGATGCGTGGCAAGACTTCCGTCATCCAGTGGGCGTAGTTCACGGCGCAGGCATCGGTAAAAGTGGCCGCCACGGGAATGCGCACGGGGTTCCGGTCGCGGGAGGCAAGCTGGATACGCCCATGATCGACTTCGATTTGCGCGCGGTAAGTTAATTCTTCGAAGGTATGATCCCGTTTCGGCGTGAAAAGATCGTGACACAGAACTTTGTCGCCGACCACGATCAGATGGGTGCGCCCGATGGTCACGGCATTCTGGATGGTGGCGACGTAAATTTCAGGAAATTCGTAATGTTCACGCAGACCCGTCAGATAATGCTGGCACGCCGCTGGGACGATGCGTGCCGGTGGGGTCAGGACGGTGGCCGCCTTGGCCAGGATAATGACGGGGATGTTGTTGATCCGGATATAATCCGCTTGCTTCACCAGAAACAGCCAGTTTTCATGAACAAAAAGCCTGTAGACATAATAGCCGTAACGCACGCATAGGCGGGCCGTTTGGCGGAACGGGATGAAACCTTTTAAAAGCCGATAAAGCCAGAACGGAAGTTTCTTGCGCACATTGGACACAATGGCCGCATAGGAATTGCGCGGCGCGTCGTCCGGAAATTCGATTTTACGAATGCGTGGTGCGGCGTGCATTGGTTGGTAACCCCGTACAGGAAAGAATTTTTCGCACGGAGGGATAAGCCCCGTCAAGGCATCGACCGCCCTGTATTTCAGGCTGGTGAGCCGCTGGTTAAGCCGTCAATCGCATCGCGTTCAATCTCGCGGACATTGCCATGTTCGAGGAAAAAGAAGCGGTTACAGTAGGTTTTCACCAACTCATTGCTATGCGAGGCGAAAACGAAGATGCCTACGGAGCGGATCAGTTCCTCCATGCGTTTTTTGGCTTGGACCTGAAATTCAGCATCGCCGGTGCCGAACATTTCATCAACCAGCAAAATATCGGGTTTGGTCGATGTCGCTACGGCAAACATCAAACGCGTGGCCATGCCGGACGAATAGGTGCGCACCGGCAATTGCAGGAAATCGCCCAGTTGGGTGAAGGCCTCGATTTCCTTGGCGTGTTCGTGGATTTTTTCTTTGCTCATTCCCAGCAACATCGACATGCGGATGATGTTCTCGTAACCCGACAATTCGGGATCCATACCGGTGCCAAGTTCCAGAACCGTCGCGACGCGGCCATGGCGCGTCACATGGCCATGCACCGGCGTGTAGACCCCCGCCATGGTGCGGAGCATCGTGCTTTTTCCCGCGCCGTTATGGCCGATCAGGGCGACGGAGTCGCCGTGGTTGATGGTAAAGCTGACATTACGCAACGCGGTGACGAGCTGGACATGGCCTGCTTCGCCTTCGATGCGTCCGCCTGTGCTGATGCGTACCAACTGGTTGCGCAGCGACATGTTGCGGCTGTTGTAAATGGGATATTGGATGGTGACATCGTTGAAACGGAGCAGGGCGTTCATGGCTACACCCAAAAAGCGATGCGGTTGCGTTTGGCGTTGAAGATCGCCAGTGATAGCACGCTCCCCACCACCAGAAGGCCGATATTGATGGCATAGACGAAAGGCGGCGTTGCCTCGCCCAATAAGGGAAAGCGCACGATCTCGATCATGTCGGCCAGCGGGTTCAACCACATATATTTGCCGACCATCGGCAAAGCATTCGGGCGGTACATCACGGGACTGAGGAACATCAAGAGCGGCATAATCATCGACACCATATATTCCAGATCACGAAACCGCGCCCCCAGCGTGCCGAGCATCAGCGATATCCAGAACAGATTGGCGATCACCAGCAACAAACCCGGAATAACCCAAAGCGTTTGCAGGCTAAGGGCTTGCCCCGTGAGCAGGGCAACGAGGATAAAAAGCGGAAAATTATGCGCAAGGTTCAGCACATGCCGCAGGACAAGCTGCGCCACATGCAGGGCGATGGGCAGATTCAGGTTGCGGATAATATTTGCCTGCCGCGCGAAGACGGAGGTGGATTCGGCGATGCAGGCGGACATGAATTGCCAAAGAATCAAGCCGATGGTCAGCAACGGGATGAAAGTGGCGCGATCCATCTTGAACAATTCGCTCCAGATAAAGCCAAGCCCGACAACGCCGACGGCGGTGCTGAGGGTGATCCAGAGAGGGCCGAGGATACTACGTTTATAGCGGGCGCGAATATCGCTCCACGCCATATAAAAAATCAGGCGCGGCATGGCGGCGGTTCGCAGGATATCGGCTAGTCCGGGCAGCATAAAAGCCTCAGAACGAGGGAACAGGATGAGCGGCCTTTGTCCTACCTTTTACGGCAAATGACAAGTTCCGTTGTTAACTAAACTTGTTATTCCGCGCAAAGCCGTTTGGCGGCAGTTTGCCCGCCTGCGCCCGTTCGCCGACCCAGGCGCGCAGGTCGGTTTCGGTGCGGGTTTTGTCGCCGGATTTCCAGCTTAGGCCTTCCTTCAGCGTGAAGGCTTTGACGTCGGACAGGGTGCCGTCTTTGTATTTCTGCAAAATCACGCCGCGGCCACGCGCCATTTCCGGCACTTGGTCGAGCGGGAAAACCAGCAATTTGCGATTGGTGCCGACCACGGCGAGATGGTCGCCGGTGACGGGGGCAAAAGCGGCGGCACGTTCGCCGTCGCCGACATTCAGCACAACCTTGCCGTTCTTGGTCTGCGCCAGCACATCGTCGGCCTTGACGATAAAGCCGCGCCCTTCGTTCGAGGCGACGATGAATTTCTGTTCCGGCTGATATTTCACCAAGCCCAGAATATCGGCTTCCGGCGGCAGGTCGATCATCAGGCGCAGCGGTTCACCAAAACCGCGCCCACTCGGCAGCTTGTCGCCGGACAGGGTGTAGAAACGCCCGTTGCCTGCGAAGATCAGAATTTTGTCGGTGGTTTCGGCGTTCAGGACGAAATGCTCTTCGTCGCCTTCCTTATATTTCACGGCGGCTCGCGCGGCGGCATCACCCTCGATCTGGCCGCGCATGGCGCGGATCCAGCCTTTGGCCGAGCAGATGACCGTGATGCTTTCGCGTTCGATCACGGCTTCAACGGGGACGATCAATTCCGGCGGCACATCGCCGATTTCGGTGCGACGCGCGCCAAGCTTGGTTTTCTTGCCAAATTTTTCCTTGAGGCTGACCAATTCGGCATCGATATGCGACCAGCGCAAGGCTTCATCCTTCAGCAGCTTTTTCAATTCGGCTTGCCGCGTGGACAGTTCCTTTTGCTCGCCCTTGATCTGCATTTCTTCGAGTTTGCGCAAACTGCGCAGGCGCATATTCAAAATCGCTTCGGCTTGCGCGTCGGTCAGACCAAAGGTTTTCATCAGAACCGGCTTCGGTTCGTCCTCGGTACGGATAATCTTGATGACTTTGTCGAGATTGAGGTAGGCGATTAGGTAACCGGCCAAAACCTCAATCCGTGCTTCGATGCCAGCCAGTTGATAGGTCGAACGGCGGATCAAAACATCCTGACGATGATCCAGCCACGAACGCAACACGGCGCGAAGGTCCATCACCTGTGGCACGCAGTCTTTGTCCAGCACATTCATATTCAAGGGAATGCGCGTTTCCAATTCCGTCTGGCGGAACAGAGATTCCATCAGCACGGCAGGATCGACATTGCGGTTCTTCGGCGTGATGACGATGCGAATATCATCGGCGGAATGGTCGTTGACGTCGTCCAGCAGCGGCAATTTCCGCGCCAGTAGCAAATCCGCCATTTTTTCGATGAGGCGCGATTTCTGCACGCGGTAGGGAATTTCGGTGACGATGATCTGCCATGTGCCTTGGCGCAGTTCTTCTTTGTGCCATTTGGCGCGGAGGCGGAAAGAGCCTTTGCCGGTTTTGTAGGCGTTGATGACTTCGGTGCGTCCTTCGACCAGAACGCCACCGGTCGGGAAATCCGGACCGGGTACCATGCTGACCAGCTTGTCGATGCCAGCGTTCGGCGTGTGGATAAGGTAACGCAGCGCGTCGCAAAGTTCGGCGACATTATGCGGCGGAATTTCCGTCGCCATGCCGACGGCGATACCGCTGGAACCATTGGCCAGCAAATTCGGGAAAGCGGCGGGCAGGATGGCGGGTTCGACGCCGCTGCCGTCATAGGTCGGGCGGAAATCGACCGCGTCTTCGTCGATGCCTTCTAACAGTAATTTGGCGACTTCGGTCAGACGCGCTTCGGTGTAACGCATCGCGGCGGGGTTATCGCCGTCGATATTGCCGAAATTGCCTTGGCCTTCGACCAGCGGGTAACGCGCGGCGAAATCCTGCGCCAAACGTACCATGGCATCGTACACGGCGGTATCGCCATGCGGGTGGAATTTACCGATGACGTCGCCGACAACGCGGGCGGATTTCTTGGGCGGCAAATTCGGGTCTAGCTTTAACTCGCGCATTGCGAACAGCAAACGCCGATGCACCGGCTTCAACCCGTCGCGCACATCCGGCAGCGACCGCCCCATGATGGTGGAGAGCGCATAGGACAAATACCGTTCCGATAAGGCTTCGGACAGTTTCTTGTTGACGATCTCCGCGGGCGGTTCGTCGGGGGTGCGGGTCTTGGATGAGCTGCGTGCCATGGGAATCAGAGCCTTGGGTTACAGGCGCAACCTAGTGACTTGTGCCTAGGAATTCCAGTGGTTTTAAGGATTTTTATTCGTAATGCGTCCACATGCGTATGATTTTAACGATGCGTTCCTTCTTCAGGACTTCGTAAACAAGGCGGTGTTGGCGATTAATGCGGCGGGAATAATAACCCACCAAATCCCCGCCCAGTTTTTCAAAAGATGGCGGGTTTTGAAATGGATTTTGTGTAATAAGGCCAATCAGCAACTCGGTCTTCCGTCGCAAACCTGCGGAAATCAAAAGCTCGGCATCTTTCGCAGCTTGTTTGGTGTGAACCAAACCCCATTCATCGTTTGGCAAAGGGCGATCCCTTTATGTATTTTTTTGTGGCAGCAGCTTTTTTGATCGACTTCACCATGCCGGGGATAGAGTGCAAATAAATGGTGTCCTGCATTCCGTTCCATTCTTCCCGCGACACCATCACGACTTCGGAGCGTTTGCCTTTTATGACGATGGGGCGATGCTCATCCACCGTCTTGTCGATAAGGCGGTAGAGGTTTTCTCGCGCTTCGCTAGCGGTGATGATTTCGGGTATGTAATCCATGCTTTCAATCGTACGCTATTACGTACGTAAAAGCAAGAATTAAATTCAATCTTTCATAAACGTCGGAAGCCAGTTTTCATGGGCTTTGCGCAGCGTGGCGAGGTCGAGGGCAGGGGTGCCTTTCATCGACACGGCTTTGCTGGCGGTTTGGCCGAGTTTGGTCAGGGGAACGCCCGACGCCTTGGCTTTTTGCTCCAGCTGTTTGGGCTGGGTGGTGGCGATGACGTAACGCGCTTGATCCTCGCCGAACCAAAAACCGGCGTCGCCTGAGGCTTCCAGCGCGATGCCGATATTGCTGGCCAACGCCATTTCCGTTACCGCGATCATCAAGCCGCCGTCCGACACGTCGTGGCAGGCGGTAAGAATGCGGTCATGGATCAAGTCGCGGACAAATTCGCCATGTTTGCGTTCGGCGATCAAATCAACCGGCGGCGGCGCGCCGGTTTCTTGTCCGTGAATTTCGCGCAAATAGAGCGATTGGCCGATATGCCCCTTGGTGGCGCCGATGACGTAGACGCTCTCGCCCTCACTCTTGAAGCCGATGCCGGTGGCCTTGCTGACATCGTCCAGCAAGCCGACGCCGCCGATGACCGGCGCGGGCATGATCGGGCTGCCGTTGGTTTCGTTGTAAAGGCTGCAATTGCCGGACACGACGGGGTAATCCAAGGCGATACAGGCCTCGCCAATGCCCTGCACCGCGCCGACGAATTGGCCCATGATGCGCGGCTTTTCCGGATTGCCGAAATTCATATTGTCGGTAATCGCCAGCGGCTTCGCGCCGACGGCGCAAAGGTTGCGCCATGTTTCGGCGACGGCTTGCTTGCCGCCCTCCACCGGATCCGCGGCGCAATAGCGTGGCGAGCAATCAACGCTCATGGCCAAGGCTTTGTTGGTGTCGCGTATACGCACCACGGCGGCATCGCCGCCCGGACCGATGGCGGTATCCGCGCCGATCAGGCTGTCATATTGTTCCCAAATCCAGCGACGCGAACAAAGATCGGGCGAGGCCAGCAGCGTTTGCAACACATCCAGCGGCGTCTGTCCTTGGGGCAGGGGGTATTGAGATGATGCAACCAGCGGCTGTGCCGGAGTCGCTTCCCACGGGCGGTTATAAACCGGCGATTGTTCAACCAGCGGTTCGACCTGAATATCGATCTCGGTCTTGCCGTGGCGTTTGCAGATGATGCGGCCCGTGTCGGTCAGATGGCCGATGATGGCGAAGTCCAGTTCCCATTTCTGGAAAATCTTTTCGGCCATCGCTTCTTGGCCGGGTTTCAGCACCATCAACATGCGTTCCTGACTTTCGGACAGCATGATTTCGTAGGCACTCATTCCTGTTTCGCGCAGCGGAACTTTGTCGAGGTCGAGTTCAATCCCAAGCCCACCCTTCGACGCCATTTCCACGGCGGAGGAGGTGAGGCCAGCCGCGCCCATATCCTGAATCGCGACAATCGCGTCGGTGGCCATGAGTTCGAGGCAGGCTTCCAGCACCAGCTTTTCCGTGAACGGATCGCCGACTTGCACCGTCGGGCGTTTGGATTCCGTGTCGGCGTTAAATTCGCCCGACGACATGGTCGCGCCTTTGATGCCATCGCGTCCGGTTTTTGACCCGACATAAACTACCGAGTTACCAATACCCGCCGCCGCCGAATAGAAAATCCGGTTTTTGTCGGCGATGCCGACGGTCATGGCGTTGACGAGGCAGTTGCCGTTATAGCTGGCATGGAAATTTGTTTCGCCGCCGACGGTGGGGACGCCGACGCAATTGCCGTAGCCGCCGATACCCGCGACCACGCCCGCGACCAATGATTTGGTTTTTGTGTGCTTCGGTTCGCCGAAACGCAAAGCGTTCAAATTCGCAATGGGCCTTGCGCCCATGGTGAATACATCCCGCAAAATGCCACCGACACCCGTCGCCGCGCCTTGATAGGGTTCGATGTAGGAGGGGTGGTTGTGGCTTTCCATCTTGAAAATCGCCGCCATACCATCGCCGATATCGATCACGCCCGCGTTTTCCCCCGGCCCGCAAATGACATGCGGCCCCTTGGTCGGCAATTGTTTCAGCCATACGCGGGTGGATTTGTAGGAGCAATGTTCCGACCACATCGCCGCGAAAACGCCGAACTCCGCCAAAGTCGGTTCGCGCCCCATGACTTTCAGCAACACCGCATACTCATCACGCGACATGCCGTGATCGGCGAGCAGGGCGGCAAGGGCGGTTTTTTCTTCGGAGATTTTTTTGGCGGTTTGGGTCATTGTTTTGCTTTCTGTTCTTCACGTTCTTTTAACATGGCAACGGCTTCATCGGGGGTAATTTCAACGATCTTGCCGTCGCGCCAGATGACTAATTTTGTGTTCGTTCGGCGTGCGACGTTTATGGCTTCAAGTCCAGCTGCCTTAATGCCCTGAACAATTTCCGGCATAAGAATGTTATCCTGTTGCATCGGCGGCAGTCTCCTCAGCAATTCGTTGCATCATTGCCCATGTATCGGGGCGATGTATTTGCATCATGTCCTCACGTTTTTCCGTGATCAGTTCAAGATAAGCACTTGGTAGAGTGGTATCAAAAAAGCTGGCGCGATCGACCAAGGGCAAATAGTAACTTAATACATTGTGCAAGCCACGTTTGTATCGTCGTTCGATCACATCCTGCGGAATGTCATGCCCGCCTTGAGCCACCCGTATTTTTACCCGAAATTTTGCGAAATCTACATGGCCAATCCACAAATAAACGAGGCCAAGCTTGTAGCCAACGGTTCGGGCTTTTTTTAATTTATTAATAAAGCAATGGCTTGAGCCCGTTGTTTCAAAAGCAAAACTCTTTTTCATTTGGATAAGATTATCCATGCGTTTCAGCATTAGGCGTCCTGCGGCAACAGCTTGTTCTTCCGCGTTCAGTGGGTTAAGGCCGTACGCAATGGCATCGGCGTTAACGAATTCATCAACTTTTAGAAATTGAGGCAACAGTTTTAACGCTGCGGTTGTCTTCCCCGCCCCATTCGGCCCCGCGATCATGTAGAGGACAGGTTGCGTCATGCCGCCAACGATTTCACAACGCTATCAAACAACACCTTGCCATCCGTGCTGCCATGCAGTGGTTCAACTGCGTCTTCGGGGTGGGGCATCATGCCGAGGACGTTGCGTTGCTTGTTCAGCACGCCCGCGATATCGCGGATGGAGCCGTTGGGGTTTTCGCGATAGCGGAAGGCGATCTGGCGGTTGTCTTCCATCTGCTTCACGACATCCGGCGCGGCAAAGTAATTGCCGTCGCCATGCGCGACGATGACGCGGAGTTCCTGCCCGACCTGACATTGGCGGGTAAAATCGCTGTCGTTGTTTTCGACTTTCAACGTCACCGGCTTGCAGACAAATTTCAGGCTGGCGTTGCGTAGCAAGATGCCGGGGACGAGGCCCGCTTCGCACAAAATCTGAAAGCCATTGCAAATGCCCCAGACCCGCACGCCCTTGGCCGCCCGCGCCGCCACTTCGCGCATAATCGGCGAATGCGCGGCCATCGCGCCGGTGCGCAAATAATCGCCATAGGAAAAACCGCCGGGCAGCATGATCAGGTCAACTTTGGGCAATTCGCTATCGCCATGCCAGACGATATGCGGCTTTGTGCCGGTGGCGCGTTCCAACGCCATAACGGCATCACGCTCGCGGTTCGAACCGGGGAAAACGACAACGGCGGTTTGCATGGCAGATGGGTTCCTGAAATTAGGTGGAATTCGGAACCTATTTAAGGCCATAATGCCCTCCACGCAAAAGAATTTTGGAACCGTCTATGAGCCGCCTCTCCTCCTCCGAACATCTTGGCCTTGGTGACAAGCTGCGCCTCCTGAATTGGGGGTTGGTGCTGTTGATCGTCGCTATTGGCCTTATCGGCATTGCGCTGCTCTATTCAGCGGGCGGCAAGTCGTGGAGCCCATGGGCAGGGGCGCAGTTAACGCGCTTTGCCGTGGGGCTTGTGATGATGATCGGTATCGCGCTGGTCGATATCCGCGTGTGGCTGCGCATTGCCTATCCGCTTTATGGGGTGATGCTGTTTCT
>Ga0265331_10001587_pt1 | contig 16617 bp, 11 predicted proteins | sample 41923metaG_FD_202088 | JGI IMG/M metagenome (GOLD analysis project Ga0265331, IMG submission 202088) | Rhizosphere microbial communities from Carex aquatilis grown in University of Washington, Seatle, WA, United States - 4-19-23 metaG | ecosystem: Host-associated > Plants > Roots > Rhizosphere... | reverse complement strand
GACATCGGCTTGCCGCCCGCGGCCTTGCCCGACGCGGCAGCATCCCCCTTGGACAACTTCAATACTTCCTTGGGAGCTTCCTTCGCAGCCGCTTTGTCTTCGACCGCAGTCGTGATCTTGCCGCTTGCTGCCGACTTCGTCGTTTCCTGCGCCGGCGCATTACCCGCGGCTTCGGCTAGCTTCAGACGATACGCATTCCAGTTCGCCGCTTGAACGCGAACTTCCTTGACCGCTTCCGCCTGAGTTGTTTCCGCGATGCGCTCTTTTTCCGGCACGCGCAGTATCGTGCCGGTCTTCAAACGATTCATGTTGCCGGCGAACGCGTCGGTGTTGTTGCGATACAGACTGACCAGCATTTGATCGAGCGTCACGCCTTCCGGTTTGACACCCGCGGCAATCTTGGCAAGCGTATCGCCGCGCTTGACCGCATATTCGCTGCCCTCGGCTTTCGCCGGTGCGGCGGCCTTGCCCGGTGTCGCTTTCGGCGATGGCTTGGGCGGCAGTGCAGGAGCCGCGCTCGCTTCCGGCTGCGGCGCCGGCGCGATCGGCTTGGTGTCAGTCGCTGCGGACGGTGCGACGGGCGCCGTCGCGGCAACCGGCGGCGTCACCGGTGCGGGAGTCGGGGAATAACCAGGCGGGTCGATCAGTGCCGTGTATTCACGCAGCAAACGACCCTGTGCCCAAGTCAGTTCGATCAGAATCGCCAGGAAGGGATCGTTGACCGACCGCGTGGAAATAATCTTGATATAAGGTTTGCCGTCGCTGCGCCGCTCGATGGTCATGCGCACGCCGATCAGTGCCGGGCTGTACTGCATGTTGGCCTGCTGAAAAGCATCAGGCGAGGCAACGCGCGCTGAGAGCGTCGTCAGTTCGTCCTTCTGAACCGAAACCAGGTCGATTTCAGCTGACAGCGGTTGCCCAAGCGAAGACAGAACGGTAAGTTTGCCCAGGCCGGCTGCATAAGCAACCCACGGGTACAGCAGGAAAATTCCCGCCCATAACCATGTTTTATATGGGATTTTGCGCACAGCCCAGCCCCTTGTTATTTTCAGCAACAAGCAAATTAACATCAAATAGTTAGGGTTGCAAGCTAACCTTGCCTCTAACCTTATGAATCTATTGGCTAGCTAACAATGACTATTTTACCAGACACCATCGGCCAAACCGTGTGCAAAAGTGCCTGCGAGCTGCCACTCCGGCGTCTTTTTTTGTTCCGTACCGCTTTTTCGCGGACGGTCGTTACCTTTCCAGCAATATGCGCAGCATACGCCGGAGCGGCTCAGCCGCCCCCCACAACAACTGGTCGCCGACGGTAAATGCCGACAGGTATTCGCCGCCCATCGCAAGTTTGCGCAAGCGACCAACGGGGATATGCATTTGCCCGGTCACCGCGGCGGGCGTCAATTCCCGCTCGGAACGTTCGCGTTGATTGGGCACGACCCGCACCCATGCGTTCGCCGCGGCCAGCATGCCAGCGATTTCGTCGAGCGGCACGTCCTTTTTCAGCTTGATAGTGAGCGCCTGGCTGTGGCAGCGCATGGCGCCGACGCGCACGCATAAACTTTCGACGGGCGTTGCCGGGGTGCCGAACGCAGGGCCGCGACCGAGTATCTTGTTGGTCTCCGCGCCGCCCTTCCATTCCTCGAGCGACATCCCATTGCCCATGTCCTGGTCGATCCACGGAATAAGATTCCCGGCAAGCGGCACGCCGCGGAAATTTTCCATCGGCAACGTGCCGTCGGTTTGCTTCGAGTGGACCTTGCGGTCTATTTCCAGAATTGCCGAGGCCGGGTCTGCCAGCAGATCTTTCACCTCCGCATGGACGAGACCAAACTGGGTCAACAGTTCGCGCATGTGCTGCGCCCCACCGCCGGACGCGGCCTGGTAGGTCATGCACGTCATCCATTCGACAAGATCGCGTTCGAACAAACCGTGCAGCCCCATCAGCATGCAACTCACCGTGCAATTGCCGCCGATGTAATTGCGGATGCCCTTGGTCAGTGCACTCTTGATGACCGGCAGGTTGACCGGGTCAAGAATAATGACCGCGTCGTCTTTCATGCGCAGGGTTTTGGCGGCATCGATCCAATAGCCCTGCCAGCCCGCAGCGCGCAACTGCGGATAAATCGCGGTCGTGTATTCGCCACCCTGGCAGGTGACGATCACGTCCATCGCCTTCAACGCGTCGATTGAATTGGCGTCCTTGAGCGGCCCGGTATCACGACCGATGGACGGGCCTTTGCCGCCGACCTGCGACGTCGTGAAAAAAACCGGCTCGATATGGTCGAAATCCCGTTCAGCCTGCATGCGCTGCATCAGCACCGAGCCGACCATGCCCCGCCATCCGACAAATCCTGTACGCATCATGATTGCATGGACCAAATAGAATCTAACGTTGAGATCGCGGCTGCCGTTGACGCAGTACGAATCACTTCATCGCCGCCACGACGGCATCACCCATTTCTATCGTGCTCACGCGCCGCATTTCGGTTTCGTGGATGTCGGCCGTGCGATAGCCTTGGGCCAGCACTTTTTTGACCGCTGTCTCGATGCGCTTGGCAGCCTCGTCCTGATTAAACGTATAACGCAGCATCATGGCAGCCGACAATATCGTCGCCAGCGGATTGGCGATGTTCTTGCCGGCGATATCGGGCGCGGAACCGTGCGCGGGCTCGTACAAGCCCTTGTTGTTCGCATCGAGCGACGCCGACGGCAGCATGCCGATCGAGCCGGTGAGCATCGACGCCTCGTCCGACAGGATGTCACCGAACATGTTGCCGGTGACAATGACATCGAACTGTTTCGGATTGCGCACGAGCTGCATCGCCGCGTTGTCGACGTACATGTGCGACAGCTCGACCTGCGGATATTTTTTGGCGACATCCTTAACGACTTCACGCCACAACCGGCTCGTCTCGAGTACGTTTTCCTTGTCGACCGAAGTCAGCTTTTTGCCGCGCTTCATAGCAGCCTGAAAGCCGACGTCCGCGATGCGCCGGATCTCGGGCTCCGAATACAGCATCGTATCGTAGCCCTCGCGCTCGCCGCGCGCATTGGTGCGCCGTCCGCGCGGCTCGCCGAAATAGATGTCGCCGGTCAGTTCGCGCAGGATCAATATGTCGAGGCCGGAAACCAGTTCGGGTTTCAGCGAGGACGCGCTCGCGAGTTCGTCGAAGAGCATCGCCGGGCGCAGGTTGGCAAACAGCTGCAGTTCCTTGCGGATGCGCAGGATGCCCTGCTCGGGACGCTTGTCGCGCGGCAACGCGTCGTATTGCGGGCCGCCCACCGCGCCGCACAACACCGCGTCGGCCGCGCGCGCCAGTTTCAGCGTCGATTCCGGCAGCGGGTCGCCGTGCGCGTCGTAACCGGCACCACCGTACGGCGCTTCTTCCAGTTCGAGCTTGAGGCCGTCGCGCCGCAACACTTCGAGCGCCTTCATCGCCTGCGCGATGATTTCCGGGCCGATACCGTCGCCGGCCAGAACCGCAATCTTCATTTAATTGAACAACCAGGGTTGCTGTTCGCGCCGCTTCGCCTCGAACGCCTTGATCTTGTCGGCGTGTTCGAGCGTCAAGCCAATTTCATCGAGCCCGTTCATCAGGCAGTGCTTGCGGAACGGATCAATCTCGAATTTAATTGTCTCGCCATTGGGCGTCGTCACGCTCTGATCCGCGAGGTCGATCGCGAGACGGTAGCCCTGCTGCGCGGCGGCCTCCTTGAACAACCGGTCGACGGTCTTGGCATCCAGCCTGATCAGCAACAATCCATTCTTGAAGCTGTTGTTGAAAAAAATATCCGCGAAGCTCGGCGCAATCACCGCCTGAAATCCGTACTGCAGCAACGCCCACGGCGCGTGCTCGCGCGACGAGCCGCAACCGAAATTTTCGCGCGCGAGCAGAATCTGCGCGCCTTGGTAACGCGGCTGGTTGAGCACGAAATCCGGGTTGAGCGGACGCTTCGAGTTGTCCATGCCCGGTTCGCCGTGGTCGAGATAACGCCATTCGTCGAAGAGGTTGGGCCCGTAGCCGGTGCGCTTGATCGATTTCAGGAACTGCTTCGGAATCACCGCATCCGTGTCGACGTTGGCGCGGTCGAGCGGCGCCACCAAACCTTCGCGCGAAATGAATTTATCCATGTTGCTTCCCCAAGTCCCGCACGTCGACGAAATGCCCCGCGACCGCCGCCGCGGCGGCCATCGCCGGGCTTACCAGGTGGGTGCGCCCGCCGGCGCCCTGCCGCCCTTCGAAATTGCGGTTGGACGTCGACGCGCAACGCTCGCCCGGCGACAACTGGTCTTCATTCATGCCGAGGCACATCGAGCAACCCGGCTCGCGCCATTCGAAGCCGGCCTCGATGAAAATCTTGTCCAGCCCTTCCTGCTCGGCCTGTCTTTTTACCAGTCCCGAACCCGGCACCACCATCGCAAGCTTGACGTTACCTGCCACCTTGCGTCCACGCGCCACCGCGGCGGCCGAACGCAAATCCTCGATGCGTGAGTTGGTGCAGGCGCCAATAAACACTTTGTCGATCTGGATATCCGTGATCGGCGTGTTCGGCTTCAACGCCATGTATTTGAGCGCGCGCTCGATCCATTCGCGCTTGACCGGATCGGTTTCCTTGGCCGGGTCCGGCACTTTGCCGCCGACCGTCGTCACCATCTCCGGCGAAGTGCCCCACGTGACCTGCGGTTGTATCGTCGCAGCATCCAACGTCACGACCTTGTCGAATTTCGCGCCCTCGTCGCTTTTGAGCGTGCGCCAATGCGCAACCGCCTTGTCCCACATGGCACCGGTAGGCGCTAGCGGCCGGCCTTTGACGTACTCGATCGTGGTCTCGTCGACGGCGACCATACCGGCGCGCGCGCCCGCTTCGATCGCCATGTTGCACAATGTCAGGCGCGCTTCGATCGATAGTGCGCGTATCGCGCTGCCCGCGAATTCGATCGAATAGCCGGTGCCGCCCGCGGTCCCGATCTTGCCGATAACGGCAAGTGCGATGTCCTTGGCGGTAACGCCGTCACCGAGAGTGCCCTCGACCAACACCTGCATTGCTTTGGTCTTTTTCTGCACCAGACACTGCGTCGCGAGCACGTGCTCCACTTCCGAGGTGCCAATGCCAAACGCGAGACAACCGAGCGCGCCATGCGTGCTCGTGTGCGAATCGCCGCACACCACGGTCATGCCCGGCAGCGTCGCGCCATTTTCAGGCCCGATCACGTGCACGATGCCCTGCCGTTCATGCAAAAACGGAAAATAGCTTAGCGCGCCCCACTCCCTGATGTTGGCATCGAGCGTCTCGACCTGCAGGCGCGACACCGGTTCGGTGATGCCCTTATCCCAGTTGCGGGTCGGCGTGTTGTGATCGGCGGTCGCCACGATTGAACTCACGCGCCATGGCTTGCGGTTGGCGACCTTCAGTCCTTCATAGGCTTGCGGACTCGTGACTTCATGCACGAGATGACGGTCGATATAAATCAGCGCCGTGCCGTCTTCCTGCTGCTGCACTACGTGATCGTCCCACAATTTGTCGTAAAGTGTCCGCGCTGCCATGATGGATGCCGTTGAGTGACTTCAAGAACTTTAAATTATCCCATATTCAGCGCGCGCATGGCGAGACGCGGGTCACGCCGCGGGCTCATGCAAGCTGCGCCATAAAATCAGCATGCCGCCGAACGCGCACAGGGCGGCGCCGGCGAACGTCAACACCGCGCCGAAATGCTCCCACGTGTAGCCCGCATACAAGCCGCCCAGCGTGCCGCCGAGTCCGAACGTCAGGCTCGTGTAAATCGCCTGGCCGCGCGCCTGGTTACGGCCGCGAAAGAAACGATGCACGTAACCCAATGCCGCCGCGTGAAACGAGCCGAAGCTCGCGGCATGCAGCGTCTGCGCGATCAGCAGCAGCGCGAAGTTGTCCGCACATACGGCGATGACCGCAAAGCGGATGGCGGCCAGCGCAAAACTCGCAATCAGCACCTGCCGCAGCGTGAACGCGCGAAAGAGATGCGCCATCCAGAAGAAAATCGCGATTTCGCAAATTACGCCCAGCGACCACAGCCAGCCGACCGTGCCTTTGGTGTAACCGTACCCCACGAGATGGATCGAGTAGAACGTATAGTACGGCCCGTGCGCAACCGCCATCAACGCGCACGCGACGATCAGCGCGATGACCTGTGGTTGCCGGATGATGTTCGCAATCGGCGTGTGATCGTGCGCATGCGCGGCCTGCGGCGGCTCGGGCACCAGCATCAACAACAAGGAGGTCGCGCCAAGTATCGCAAGCATGATCCACAGCAGCACGCGGATGGACAGTGCATCGAGTACATAACCGATGATCAGCACCGCGGCGATGAATCCGATCGAACCCCACACGCGCACGCGGCCGTACTGCGCGCTGTGTTCGCCCAGATGGGACAACGTCGTGGTTTCGACCTGCGGAAGCGCGGCACTCAGAAAAAAACTCATCAACAACACGACCGCAAATAACGCGTCGAAGTCCGTCGCGGCAAACAAGCCGCAGTAAATCGCGGTCCCGATGACGGTGCAGATGCGCGCGACCCGCAGGCGATGTCCGCCGCGATCGGCAAGCCAGCCCCACAAGTGAGGCGCGAATATGCGCACGAGTTGCGGCAGCGACATGATCACGCCGATGCCGGCAGCGGCAATGCCGAGCGAACTTAAATAAAGGCTGAAGTACGGCGCGAATGCACCGAGGTAGGCGAAATAGAAAAAGTAGACGCCGGCGAGCCGCCAGTAAGGCAATCCGTGCATCGCGCTACGCCGCTTGCAGCCCGACGCCGCGCGTCACGCCTCGTCGGGATCCGGGTTCTCGGTCGCCGCCGCGGCGCGCAACCGTGCGACGACGTCGGCGGGCGCCTGCGCCGGGATTTTCGGCGTCGCGCATTGCACGTCGCCGTTTTGCGCGCGATGGCGCAACGCGTGATCCATCAGCGTCAATGCGAGCATCGCTTCGCAAATCGGCGTCGCGCGGATGCCGACGCACGGATCGTGCCGCCCGTGCGTCTCGATCGTCGTCGCGTTGCCCGCTTTGTCTATCGTGCGGCGAACGAGCCGTATGCTGGACGTCGGTTTCACCGCGACGTTGACGATGACGTCCTGCCCGGTCGAGATCCCGCCGAGTATGCCGCCCGCGTTGTTGGTGAGAAAACCCTGCGGCGTCATCTCGTCGGAATGCTCGGTGCCTTTCTGCGCGACCGCGGCAAAACCGGCGCCGATCTCGACACCCTTCACCGCATTGATGCTCATCATGTTGTATGCGATGTCGGCGTCGAGCTTGTCGTAGACAGGCTCGCCCCAGCCGACCGGCACGCCGGTTGCGACGGTGGTGATACGCGCGCCAACCGAATTCCCGGACTTCCGCAGCTGGTCCATGAATTCTTCGAGCTTCGCCACGGCGCTATCGTCCGCGACAAAAAACGGATTGCTGTTGACGACGTCCCACGTTTTGAACGGCACTTCGATCGGGCCCAGCTGCGACAGGTAGCCGCGCACCACGATGCCGTATTTTTCGTGCAGCCATTTCTTCGCGACCGCCGCGGCGGCAACGCGCACCGCCGTCTCGCGCGCCGACTGGCGGCCTCCGCCGCGATAATCGCGGATGCCGTACTTCTGCCAGTACGTGTAATCGGCGTGGCCGGGGCGGAACGTGTCCTTGATTTTCGAATAGTCCTTGCTGCGCGCATCGACGTTGCGGATCAAGAGGCCGATCGGCGTCCCGGTCGTTTTACCTTCGAACACGCCAGAGAGGATCTCGACGACGTCGTCCTCGCGGCGCTGCGTCACGTGGCGCGACGTGCCGGGCTTGCGCCGGTCGAGGTCGAGCTGGATGTCGGCTTCCGTCAAATTGAGCCCGGGCGGACAGCCGTCGACCACGCAGCCGATCGCCGGCCCGTGACTCTCGCCGAAGGACGTCACGCAAAACAATTTGCCGAGGGTGCTGCCGGACATGATGCGCCTGGTTCAATCTGTAAAAATGAGCGACGAGTTTAACATAGGGGGCTTGTACTCCCGGGGCGGCACCTCACACATATGGATTACGCCGCCTGACTGCGAGCAACAGAAGATATGCGCTGAGCGCCGCGCCGAAATGCTTGAGCGTGTGACCGCTTACGATCCGGGTCAAGGCAAACACTTGTTCGTCCGCAAATTCGAACATCTTTGCGAACGCGTACGCGCCCAATACCGCCCATTTCAATCGCGCATGCGGCGATCTTGGGGGGAACAACAGCAGGATCAGCGGGATGAGAATCATCGGCAGGAATTGCGCAATGATGTAAGGCCGCAGATCGCCATGCCCGGCTTGCTCCGTCCAATACCAGTAGATGACCGAACCGATGCCGAGGACAAGCAGCGGGCCGAACAACATCGGACCGGCGCGCTCGCTTATATGCTCGCCGACAATGATGGAGAAAAAGGCCATGAACATGACTGCCATCGGCAAACGGTCCCACACCAGCGACAGGTCCGACGGCGCGAAATGGTAATACGCGGAACCGATGGCAACCATGCATGCACCTGCAAAAAAAGACAGGTAGAGTGCCCGCAGCGGCAGCGCACGCCGGTTTGCGATTTCTGCCGTCCCGATCAGGCCGACGATCAGAAACGGCAGATTCGAAACGACGTTCCAGAAATTGGGGATGCCCCAGACATCCCGCCGGTCCGCGAACGCATGATAGCCGGCAGGCTGCGCGATCGGCGCATGCGTCATGACGCCGGCTGCAGCGACGACGGCCAGTACGATTAGTGCCGACAGTCGAACCCCGCGCGATAAATGAAAACCGGAATTCGCCGATTCAAGTTGCATGCCAAATGCTGCCGGCTATATATAGGCGCCAGGCGCCGATCCTAACGCTCAGCCCTGCTGCTTCTCGGCGTCACCCGGCGGCACCGGCGCGACGTAACCGATGATCATCAACAGCACGCCCACACCGAGGAAAGACACGATGCGTGCGACGGTGCCCGAGTTCGCGAGATCGAGAAGAAAGAGTTTGCCGACCACGACGGCGAGCAATGCCGCGCCCGCGAACCACGGCTTGCGATCCATTTTTCGCGTCGCTCTCACCATCAGCGCCATCGCGGTCAATGTCCACAGCAGCGAAAACGCCGCCTGCACCACGATCGAATTGAAGAGTTCGTGCGCGATGTAGGGGATCCCGAACCAATGATGAATGCTGCGCAGCACGATGCTGTTCAGCCACACGAAAGCAAGCGCTGCCAGCAGGGCCGGATAATCGCCCTCGCGCTCGTGCGCGGCCTGACTGCCGGCACGCAGCCAGACACGCAGTGCGCACAGGCAGCTGATTTGCGCGAGGTCGATCGGATTGAGCAGCGGAAAATAGGCAAACGACCCGCTCCGCGCCGGATCCCAGCTCGAAAGTAGCGACCACAGCACGCAGTACAGCGCGATCGGGGCCAGGCACACATTGCGGAAAAATTCGAAGTTGTCGCGCCACGGCCACGTTTTGCTGCCGTAATGCCCGATCAGCAGGAGCGTCAACGCCGGCACCGTGCCCCACATTGCGAAAGCCCCGCTCGTGCCGGGATTGAGTTCAGCGCATTGCCACGCCAGCTCCCAGGCGACGAGGCCGGTCGCCAGCCATACGGCAAAAACGTGCTGTGTGTTGTCGCCCACCGCAATATCGTTCTTTTGATGTCGATACAGAATCGCGTAGAACGCCGCGAATGCCGCGAGCCATGCGAATCCCGCACCGTCTGCGGACGGGTGCAGATTGCGGTCGATCTGCATCAACACGGCAATCGCCATGACCGGCAGCAGCATGAGTTGCATTCGCCGCAGCGAATTCCAGCGCGCCCAGCCGCCAAATATCTCAAATAACGCGCAGGAGGCGACGGCGAAACCAAGACCGTACGCAATATGGCTGCTTAACGCTATCCGGTCGTCGATGTAACTCAAACCCGAACCCAGCCAGAACGCAACTCCCCACAACAACGCCCAAATGCTGAGTTGCCCCGCATCCGGATCTTCACGCTCGCGCAGGCGATAACGCAACCACCCGGCCGCCATGCCCAGCGCCCCCAACAGCAGACTCCATTCGTAATACTGATGATCGATCAGCCACCAGCCTTCCCACGTCGCAAGCACCGCCAGCAACAACCAGCCTGCGCGATAGCGCATGCCGCGCACCGTCGCGAGGCCGTCCTGGGCCTGCCAATGCAGGCACCAGAAGCACACAATGAAGTTAAGCGGCCACGCCACCGCGCCGAGTTCCGCCAGCGGATGGCGGCTGCCGACGGTCAGCATGCCCAGCGCTATCGCCGGCAAATGCGCCAGCGTGATCCGCCGCAGGCTTGTCCAATCCAGCCAGCCGCCGATGATCTCCGCGAACGCAAACGTCAAGGCGGTAAATATCAACGCGGCGGGATGAAATTCGGCATGCGGCAGGCCGTCATGCAATGCGTGCAGGCCGCCGGCAAACCACCAGCCGCACGCCCAGACCAGAATCACCGCGGCGGCGCTCTCGCCGCCTTCAATCAGCACTTCGCGGTGCTTGTGCATCAGCCACGAAGTGATCCAGCCGGCCACCGCTATCAGCGCGCACCCGAGCAGAAAATCGTTGAGCCACGGATTCTCGCGCAAATACTCCGCATAGTGGAACAGGAACAGCCACGCGCCGGCAAACTGCAGGGTGATGCCGAAGAGCCGCGCGAGCAGGCGCCGCTGCCGCAAGCCGACCCACACGATAGCTGCGCCCTCCAGCGTCCACAGCGCAAAGGTCGGATACGCGTCGAGCGCGAAAAATATCGCCATCGTGGCGAATACTGTAGCGAGCGCGAAATAAGTCTCGCCGAGCACACGCATGCCCTCGCGCCGCAGCATACCGGGCGCCAGCAACGCATAGAGCACCGCCGCGCAGCCCGCGCTCCACGCCAGTCCGTACGGAAGGTCGCGCACGAGTCCCGCCTGCATGAAAGCCGCCGATAACGGCGTGCCGAATACCAGCGTGCCGTCGACCAGCCCTTTTAATTCGGGCGGCTGGCGCGTCGCGAACAGAATCGGAATCACCAGGTACATCGCGAAGAAGATCAGCACGAACGGCTCGACCGTACCGAAGAGCTCGGGCCGGTAATTGTGCGCGCCCCAGAATACGCCGACGATGAAGGTAAAAATAAACCCGACGAGATTCAATTCGCGCCACGCTTTGAACCAGCTGATCGCCAGAATGAATCCGTTCAACAGCGTGTAGTACGAAAACAGCAGCACGTGGTTGCCTTCGCGGCTGCCCGCCAGCACGGGGGCGAGGAACGCGCCGGTGAGACCGAGCACCGCGAGCGCGCGTGAATCCTGGCGCACCGCCAGCATCGTGGCTGCGACGCCGAGCACCATGAACATGGCAAAGCCGACGGTCGGATGGATAAGCGCGAACACGCGCAGCGCGAAAAACACGTCGAGGTACAAAAGGCCGATACCGGCGCCCTGCAGAATCAGGCCGTACAAGCGACGCGTGGCTTGCAGCCGCCAGCCGCCTGCCAGCATGCCGAATCCGGCAACGGCGACAGCGGCCAGCCGCAGCGGCACCGGCAGCATCTCGTGGTCGTACGCAAATTTGAGCAGGAAGCCGACGCCAATGAACAGGATAACGACGCCGACCTTGGCTACGATGTTGCCGGAGAACAGACGCTGCAACCACGACGGGCCGGTCGCTAAAAACGGCACCGCCGATGCGGCGTCGCCAGACGGCGTAGCTGCAAACCCAGGCTTCGCGGAGACCGCCGCGTGCTCAGTCGCTGCAGTTGCCGGCGCATCTTGAAATGCAATAGCTTCTTCAATGCTCAAGGTCGGGGACGGGCCGGCTATCGAGACTGTCTGCGGCGGCGTTATGGCTGCCGCAGGCACCGTCGCATAGCGCCCGACATTGTCGGTCGCTGTTGCGACAGGCGCGGCGGCCGCATCAGGCTCGACGACAGGCGCTGCCGGTTGCTCGCCCGGCCTTTCCAACCGCACGAGGCGCCAGTGAATATCCTCGAGCGACTTGTAAATATGGTTGATCTTGAACTCGAGGTCCGCGAGGGTTGCGGCGGATTGGTCTTTCGCGCCGGCGGGTTTGATTGCAGTTCCGATAATCGCGCCCGCAACGGCGCCAACGAGCGCGCCGAATAATCCGCTGCCGATTCCCCCCAGCGAACCGATCAAAGCGCCGATCAACAATCCCGCGAACCACATAGACAACCTCCCGTCCGGCTAAAATACTTGAATGCGGTTAAGCCGTTATTTCCGTTCGCCGCGCAGTTCCATCACCATTTGCTGCAGCGCTTCGGGGGTGACGTTGTCAGGCGCAACCGCGCGCCCCGCGACCAGGCCGATTTTTTTGAACGGCGCCATATGGGACAAGCGCGTCATCGCCTTGCCGCCCTTGCGGCTGAAGAAACTTCCCCACAATCCGCGCAGAGCCAGCGGTACGACCGGTACCGGCGTGCGTTGAATGATGCGCGTGATGCCGCCGCGAAACGGATACAACTCGCCGGTATCGGTAATCCGCCCTTCCGGGAAAATGCCGACGAGATCGCCGTTCTCGAGCGCCGCCGCGATGTCGTCGTAGGCTTTCTCGAGCAATTGCGGGTTTTCTTTTGCGGAAGCGATCGGGATCGTCTTGCCGGTGCGGAATATGAAATTGAGCAGCGGCACGCGGAAAATGTTGTGGTCCATCACGAACCGGATCGGCCGCCGGCACCCAGCCGCAATGATCAGCGCATCGACAAAGCTCACATGATTGCACACGAGTACCGCAGGCCCTTCTTCCGGAATATTTTCCATGCCGCTTTTGTCGAGCCGGTAAATGGTGTGCATGAGCAGCCACACCAGGAACCGCATCAGGAATTCGGGGACCAGCGTATAGATATAGATCGCGACCACGGCGTTGAGCAGCGCGGTGACGAGGAATAACTGCGGAATCGTGAATCCGGCTTTCAGCAAAACAATCGCCATCAGCGCGGAGCCGACCATGAACAACGCGTTGAGTATGTTGTTGCCGGCGATGACGCGCGACTGGTGACTGCGTTCGGCGCGGCTCTGGATCAGCGCGTAGAGCGGCACGATATAAAATCCGCCGAACATGCCGATCATTACGAGATCGAACAGGATGCGCCAGTGCGCTGGCTGGGCCAAAAATTCTGCGGCGCCTATCGTATGGTTGGGCAACGCGGCCGGGCTCGCGATAAACAAATCGAGCGCAAACAACGTGAGCCCGATCGAGCCGAACGGTACCAGGCCGATTTCCACTTTTTGTCCAGACAGCCGTTCGCACAGCAGCGAGCCGGCGCCCACGCCGATCGAAAACGTCGTCAGCATCACGGTCGCGACGTGCTCGTCGCCTCCCAGCACGTCCTTGCAATAATTCGGAAACTGCGCGAGCAGCGTCGCACCGTAAAACCAGAACCACGAAATGCCGAGCACCGACAGGAACACCGTGCGGTTGCGGCGCGTGAATTGGAAATTCGCCCAGGTTTCGCTGACCGGATTCCAGTTGATCCTGAGTTCCGGCGCCGCCGGCGGCGCCGCCGGCACGCCGCGGCTCGTTAGATAGCCCGCGCACGCGATCCCGATCACTGCGACCGATACCAGCGCGGCGGAGTTCGGCTGCGCGATCAAAAAGCCGCCAAGTACCGTGCCGATCAAGATGGCCGTGAACGTGCCCATTTCGACCAGCCCGTTGCCGCCGACCAGTTCCTCGACTTCAAGGTGCTGCGGCAGGATCGAATACTTGACCGGCCCGAATGCCGTCGAATGCAGCCCCATCAGGAATAGCGCGGCGATAAGCAGCGTCAGGTTCTGGTGCAGAAAACCGGCCGCGCCGACAAACATGATGGCGATCTCGAAGAGCTTGACGCAGCGGATGATGCGCGCCTTGTCGTACTTGTCCGCGAGCTGGCCGGCGGTCGCCGAAAACAGGAAAAACGGCAGGATGAAAAGGCCCGCGCACAGGTTGACGAGCGTTCCCGAACTTAAGCTCGTAAGCGCCGCCGCGTGAAACGCGAACATGATGATGAGCGCGTTCTTGTACACATTGTCGTTGAACGCGCCGAGAAACTGCGTGCAGAAGAACGGCAGAAACCGGCGCTGGCGCAGCAGTTGGTATTGGGAACCTGTGCTCTTCATCGGATTCGGGACCTTTTTGTCGTCTGTCGCCTGCTTCAGGCATTGTGCCGGATGAACTCGACGACCGTTTCCATTGCCTCGATCAGGAATTTTTTGTCGATCCAGAAGTAAACTTCTTTGCCTTCCTTGCGGCTTTGCAGCACGCCCGCTTCGCGCAGTATGCGCAGGTGATGCGACACGGCCGTGCGGCCTAACGTGGACACCGCCACGATCTCGCCGATGTTGAGCCGCTCGCCGGGCTCGAACGTGAGCAGGATGCGCTGCCGGTGCTCGTCGCCCAACGCGGCATACACCTTGGAAATATTGCGCCACTCGCGCGGGATGGCGCGCATGTAATTTTTATTCATAACTACATTATTAGTTATGTAGTCATGTCTTGTCAAGCCGACCGGGTCATCTCATGCCCGCCCCTCCCTCCCCGCCCGGATTAATGCCGCGTTATCGCTCCCGCGCGGCGAGCAAGTCCAGCGCCCACCCCACCCCGAACCCGGTGGTATCCGACGCGACGGCGCCGAGCCCGCCCTTGGCGCTGCTCGCGGACAAATCGACATGCAGCCACGGCGCGCTGCCGACAAAGCGCTTAAGAAAGCGCGTGGCCAGGATGTGATCCGCCTCGCCGTCGAGCGTGCATTGCTTGACGTCGGCGATTTTGCTGTCGAGCGCGCTATCGTAGTCGTCATCCTGCGGAAACACGCAAACGCGCTCGCCCGCCGTGCGACCCGCCGCCACTGCCTGCGCGGCGAGCTCGTCGCTCGTCGCAAAAATGCCACTGTAGCGGTCGCCCAGCGCGGCGTGCATGCTGCCCGTCAGCGTCGCGAAATCCACAACGAGGTCCGGCTTGCCGCGCGCTGCGAGGGTCAGCGTGTCGGCCAGCACCATGCGCCCTTCGGCGTCGGTGTGCATGACTTCTATCGTGGTCCCGTTTAAGGCGCTCACGACCTCATTCTGGTGATAGGCACGCGGGCTGATGTCGTTGCGCGAAATCGCAAGCCAGCAATCGAGATTCACCGGCAGTTTCATGCGCGTCGCCGCGAGCAGGATGCCGAGCACAACGGCGGAACCGTTCATGTCTTCATGCATCCCGTGCATATAGCGCGCGGGCTTGAGATTGTGCCCGCCGGTGTCGAAACAGATGCCTTTGCCGACCAATGCCACGTTACGAGTCGCGCGCGGAGGCGAATACTTGAGATGCACGATTGCGGCGTCATGTGCCTCGCTGCCCTGCGCAACAGCGCAAAACGCGCCGGCGCCCATCTTCTTCAGCTTCGCATAATCGTATTCCTCGCGCTGCCAGCGGTGTTCTTTGGCAAGCCGCTTGATCCGGTCGCGATAGAGCGCGGGCGTGAGCTCGTTCGGCGGCAGGTTTGTGAGCTCGCGGCACAGCACGTTGCCTTCAGCACGCGCACGCAATGCGTCAAACCCGTCGTCGCTGCGCTCGCCATATAAATGAATCGACTTCAGCGGCTTGTGCGTCCGCTTCTTCTTGCGTTCAGGCAGCTCGGCCCCATTTACCCAGGCACAGTATGTCGCAGCGCGAGCCGCGAGCCGCTGTTGCTCGGCGTCGCCACACGCGACAATCGCAATTTCGGCGGGGTTCTCGGCGAGCAGAGGTTGCAATCCTCCGCGCACCGCGGCCTGTTGCTCGAACGCAGGTTTCTTCGGATCGAGCATTACCCAACTCGCCAATGCGCCGTCTTTCAAGTTGCCGGTGACCGCCGATTTTGCGAGTTCGCCCGCTTTCATGCGCCGGCGCTTGAGCAGCGATGCAAGCACGTCGCCGCCCGGCCATGTGCGCGCCAGCTCTTTCGCAGGCGGCAGGACAATCAGGCAATGGGTGTGTTTGCGCAACTCCGCGTTCGATGCCGCGGCTCCGTGCTGGGTCAGTTTGGCGAGCATGAATTTCCAATCAGTGACAGGCGGCCAGATTATAAGGGTTCTCGATCAGCCATAACGAGCCGCGAGTGACGCTCATGCCCCATACACTTGCGGGAATTGTCTCCGGTCAATGCGCCCCGCCATCGCCGACGATCGCATAAGGCGCCCAGAAGATGGGGTGCGCATAGGAGAAAATCGGCTCGCCGGTGGCGGGGTCGTTGTAATTCGCCCCCATCACGTTCAACATGGACTGGCGTAATGCTTCGGCGCGCGTGAGTTTCGCGTCATTGGTATAGCGCTCGAATATTCCTGACACCAACATGCGCGCCGAGCGCGTTTCGACCGGCCAGTGCGTGACGAGCAAAGAACGGCTGCCGGCATAAAAGAATCCGCGCCCGAGACCGGACACCGCTTCCGCACCGGCGCCATCGCCCGCCGCCGTGTTGCACGCGGAGAGCACAACCCAATCGGCATCCAGCTTCAGGGTGAGGATTTCGTCCAAGGTGAGCAATCCTGATTCTCGCTCGTCATCCGGCGCAGCCAATGCAAGCGCCGGTTCGGTGAGGTTCGGGAAATCTCCCGGCACCAGCCCATGCGTGGCGAAAGCGATCA
>Ga0265331_10001586_pt1 | contig 16622 bp, 12 predicted proteins | sample 41923metaG_FD_202088 | JGI IMG/M metagenome (GOLD analysis project Ga0265331, IMG submission 202088) | Rhizosphere microbial communities from Carex aquatilis grown in University of Washington, Seatle, WA, United States - 4-19-23 metaG | ecosystem: Host-associated > Plants > Roots > Rhizosphere... | reverse complement strand
CCGAAATCGAGCAGCATCCGCTCACGGGGACCACCCGAGACGGGCGCGTCTGGCGCCGGCGTTTGTGTTTGCGTTTGTCCGGCCTCGTCCGCCAGCATTCCCGTCGCCGCCGTCACGGCCGGCGCGGCCAGGCTGCTTCGCAACAGGGCCCTGCGCGTAATGTCTTTCATCGCGACCTCCTGGTATGGGACCAGGGTCGCCGTCGGCATGCCCGGTCCGCATCCTCAATCGGTTCCAATATACCGGTTTCGGAACGGAGCCGCGACCGCGAGGGAGCGGTGGAAAGGCGGAGCAGATCGTGCGATCGGTGCTAAGAGTGGAACCGGTGAATTCCGCAGGCGTCGCGCCTGTCAGGGCTGGCTGCGCGCGATTTCCGAGCGTCCGGAGGACGCCGCGAGGCCAAGCCCAAGCGACCGGGTTCCGCAGCCGGCGAACACTCGGGCACAAAGCGCTACCGCGCGTTCTCAGAGCTTGCGAAAAACGGGTCTCATGACGAAAACCCGCCCTTAGTATAAAAGAATTTCGTCTCGGCGCAAAGCGATTCTGGCTGAGATCGCGGGGGTTAGGCTCCCATGCCGCAGTTGGAAGCGAGCCGCCGCCAGGACGATTCCCGTTTGGCTGGAATCGGCGCCAGAATCGCTTCCGCTTCCCGAAGCGCCTCGTGTGCCGGCCGCCCTTTCGAAACCAGGCTTCGGACCAGGATGGCCGTTATCTGGCGCTGTTCTCGCACGACGCTGGGATGAGTGCTGGGGTCCGTGTAGTGAATAACTGCAGGCATGAATAAGCCTCCAGAGGCTCCAATTCTAGCACAGCTGGTGGCGAAAACAGGTAGATTAAGTTGTCTTCAAAAGTCACGTAACTGTAACATAGCTGTAACTTTGCTGTAACAATTGAGCCCGCAATTGCCGGCGGCTGGCACGGCCGGTTGTCAGAGGGAGTAACGCACCGCGGTGGGCACTTGAGTGGTATCGACTGCCTTCTTCCCGGTCATCTGCTCAAGCGAGGCAAGGAGCTGGCGATAATCGCTTCCGCTCACCCGGAAAAGCACTTCGGTCTTCGCCGCCCCTGAGCTGCCGTTGCGGCCATCGGCCCAAGCCACGCCGATGTAGTAGGTCTCGGTTTCACCCAGGTGGAGCCCGGGAATCGCGTTAAGGACCGCCGCCCCCACGCGCCGGTGGACCTGGCTTCCGCAGGAAATCTCCGTGATGTCTCGAACCGGCACGGCGATCCGCTGGCGGCGCTGCGCGAGCACCACTTCATCGCTCTCGATGCTGGCCGTGATTCGGTTGTGGTTCAGGGCCAGATTGCCGCCTTCGTATGTCACCGGGTAGGTAAAGCGGGCCTTCTTGGCCTCGCCCGCCAAACCAGCGACAGGCAATGCCAAGAGAGCCGAAACCGCAAGAGCCGTTAATGAAAGCCGCATAGAAATCATCCGTCTTTGTAGTGGACGCAAAGGGACCACTTTAGGTTGCCAACGGGAACTGGTGGACGGCGCGGGATTCGAACCCGCGACCCCGGCGTTGCGAACGCCGTGCTCTCCCAACTGAGCTAGCCGCCCACTCCTGGAACGCCGAACTTTAATATACCATTTCAGCCCGCCGGATTCAGACGGTCACTGCGGGTGGCGGGGCCGGCGGATCATCCGCCGCTGACGCTTCGGCCCCCCCGGCGGGCCCCTTGCGGGCCGCCCAATACTTCTTCATGCGGTCGGAGACTTCTCGCTTCTCGGCTTCGCTCATCCGTTTGCGCCCGCGCCGGCCCTGCTTCTTCCGCCGCGACGACTCGGCCTTCGAGGGCTTAAGATGCTCCAGGTAATCGATCAGCCTGGTCAGCCGCTCCCGTTCTGTGTGCAGTATTTGAATAGTCTTGTAGAGGTCCAAGGCTAACGGCCTCCTGGTTCGAGCTATCGTATAACGAAATTCGTCAGGAATCCAGTGGGATGGCCCGGCTAACGGCTAAGAAATGGCCAGTGTCCGATAATGTGGTACCCGTACCGTCCCGCAAAGTACCACGCCGCACCCGACAACACGATCAGCACTAGGCCCACCCACGGCAGGACCTTGCGCCAGGGGAAGCCGCGGTGTTCACGGCGCAGCACCAGCAGGTAGCCCGCGAAAATGCCCACGAAAAACAACATCCACATGGGCACGCAGAACAGCATCATGTTGAACACGTCCGGGGTCGGCGTCACCACCGCGGCGAGGATCGCGATCCCCAGAATGGCGTAGCGGCTGTGCTTGAACAGGAATGCCGGCGTGGCGATGCGCAGCAGCACCAGGAAGAAGATCAGCACCGGCAGCTCGAACACCAGGCCGATTCCCAGCATTACGTCCACAAACAGGTCGAAATACTCCGTCACCGTGACCATGGGCTGCACATTGATGTCGCGGCCGATGCCCAGCAGGAAGGTCAAAGCAAACGGAAACGCCAGAAAATAGGCGAACGCGCCACCCAGGATGAACAGACCCGCCGAGAAGAGGACGAACGGGGAGGCCCAGCGGCGCTCCCGCCGGTACAGGCCGGGCGCGATGAACGCCCACACCTGGTAGAGCACCCACGGAGAGGCCAGAAAGATGGCGGCCAGCAGCGGCAGCTTCATCCAGATGGTCATGAACGCTTCGGTGGGAGAGATGAACACCAGCTTCGTCGTCTGCAAACCGAGCTGGCGCAGGGCCGTAATGGCGGGATCGCTGACAGCCCTCCACATTTCGGGGGCGAAATACAGGCTCGCGAAGAAGGCTACGCCTATGCCTATGATCGACTTGATGATGCGGCCGCGCAGCTCCTCGAGGTGCTCGAGGAAAGACATGCGCAGCATGCCTTCCTCTTCTTCGCCGCCATCATCGCCGCCGCCACCTCGCAAGCCGCTGAACCACCGCCCACCGCCCCCGCCGGATGCCGGAGCGGGCACCGCCGTCGCGCGCGAAACGGTCACTGCCGCGGGCTGAACTTCCTGTTCCGCGGCGTCCTGGCGCGGATCTCTGGTTCCGTTCTTGTCTTCCTGCAACCTCGGCCTCTGTCTTGTTTCGATTACGACACGTCGGATTGCGGACCGCGAGCCGGCTCGGCCGGAGCCGGAGCAGGCGCGCTCGCCTCTCCATTGGCGGGCACGGTGCCCTCGGGCGCCGCAATCTTCGCAGGTTCAGCGCCCTCAGGTGCGGATGCGCTTACTGTGGATGGTTCTGTCGCGGTGGATTCACTCGGCGCCGGCGTCGATGCGGCGTCGTAATAAGAGTCATAGCCGTAGTTGTACTTATAGTCCGACGGGCTGGAGATGCTCCTGCCGGCCTCGTTGTCGGGCTGAGTCTCCCGCTCCAGGTTGTTCAACTCCCGGTCGAAGGTCGCTTTCAGATCGCTCGAGGCACGGCGGAATTCCGCCAGGGCTTTCCCCACCGTCCGGCCGATCTTGGGCAGCTCCTTCGGACCGAAGAGGACTAGGGCAAGAAAGAAGATGAACGTAATTTCTTGCCAGCCCAGAGTACCCATGGAACTTCTCCTTACTGTGGATGGACCTATTCATGATAACGGCCGTAAATCGGCACAGTCAAACCACGGCACTCGGTTGCGCCCGAGGTCAGCCGAGCCGCGACCGCCAGGGAGCGGTCCACTCGCTCACGCTCGTGGTGCGGTGGCAGAGTCCTATTGAGCCCCTGCGCTCTGAAGCGCCCAGTCATAAAGGCCGCGAACGATGCTCTGGGGGTGCGCGCGCTCCACCGCGATGCGGAATTCCTCCACCGCCTTCTTCGGCTGCTGATGATTCATGAACCACCAGCCTCGCGCGCCCCTGCGCTCAGCCGCGATTTCGGGCAGGTCGAAGCTGCCGTGGAATACGTAGACGCCGGCTCCGATCACATCGTCGGGAGGACGGTCGAGGAACCTCCCATAGCCAAACAGACCGAGGTTCGTGAGCGTGGAGCTCACCAGAATCGGGCCATCGAAGTGATCGGGCAGGGGCGGCGGCAGCTCCCAGTCCCACGCCTCCAGAAACATCGGGCCGGCCATGGCGCGGCACGGAATGCCGGCGAGTTGGGGCTTGCGCATTCCGAACCAGGCGATCCAGCAGTCGTGGATGCCGCGCTGCTTCAGGTAGTCGCGAACCTGGTACAGCGATTGGCCCCAATCGACGTTGGAATCGCCCAGGTAGCGATGCAGGTTCCGCGGGCCGCCCCAGGCCTCGTTGGCGTACGCGATCTCGTTGGGGTAGCTGCGCGCGTAGGAGACGGCCTGGAACGCGATCAGGGCGGCGCAGGCCACCGCCGCGGCCCGGTAGCGGGCAGCCCAGTAAGCCGCCCCGGCGGAGGCGATGAGGATCAGAAACGGGTAGATCGGGAGCACGTGACGGATGCCGAGGTTCATCGCGCTGAATATGGCCGCTCCAAGAAACCCGACGACTGGTAGAATCACGAACACCATGCTGCGGTGGTGGAGCCTCCAGAGACCCGGCGATAAGAGCCCGACCAACACCAGCAAGAGCAGCGGAAGGGGTGTCTTGATCGAGAGCGCCACCGGAAAGTAGTACCAGACACCGGTGGGCAACTGCTTTCCGAAGAAGTACGTTCCGCGGGCGCTGTTGGCCTTGACCCAGAGCAGGCCGGCGAGGTATGACTCCGGCACCAGGCGGCGCTCGGCTGCGAACGCGATCAGCCGGCCCGTGGGAGTCCCGGCGACCCCGGCGGATTGGATCGTCTTGGTCATGTCGAAAGCCGGCCCCTGTCGGCCGGGCAGCGCCTCGAAGCGGAATTGGTAGGTGCTCCACAGCACAAGCATTGCCAGAAGGCAGGCTGCCAGCCACCCCGCCAACAGGCGCCAGACGCGCCGCGTGGGCTCGGCCACGAAGAACGCGGCGAGCACCACGAATGGAACCAGCACGGCGGAGTGTTTCGAAGCCAGCGCCAGTCCCATCGCGACGCCCAGCGCCGCCAGCCTCAAAGGAGACGGCTTGCGCGCGTAACACCACGTTGCGTAGAACGTGAGCAGAGTCGTGGCCGTGAGCGCCATGTCGGTGGTGACCAGCGGCCCATGCGCGGTCAGGTTCGGCTCGAAAACCGCCAGCAGGACCGCGATCCCCGCCGCCAGAGGCCCGAACCAAGCACGAGCGGCGAAGAACATCGTCACGATCAGCAGCATGGAAAAGACGACCAGCGCCCCGCGGCACTCTCGCAGCATCTGGTCCGTGTAGAGGCCGTTGATCAGACGGTAGCCCGCTCCGACCAGGCGCGTATTGCCGGTGAGCTCGCTTCCGCACGGCCAATTCGGCCCCTCGATCTTCCAGTTGTGCACCGGAGCGGCCGCGATCAGTTTCGCCAGAGGCGGATGCTCGGGGTTGATGCCGTAGTCCGCGCACTGCCAGTAGCGGTAGCCCGCCGCGATGTGTTCTCCTTCGTCGAAGGTGGGAGCATTGGCGTCAATATAGTGCCATAGCAGCGCCGGATAGAGAATCAGGGAGAGCCCGAATGCGGTCCAGGCGAAGCGGGCGTGCCAGGCGGCTGAATGCGGCATTCCTATAGAACGACTATAGGACACCCTGCCAGGCGCCGGCAAGCACGGCCATCGCGGCAACGGCGGCGGTCTCCGCGCGCAGGATCGCGGGCCCCAGCCAGACTCGGGTCCAGCCCGCCTGGCAAGCGCACTCGCGCTCGGCATCGGTCCAGCCGCCCTCTGGCCCCACCAGCAGGTGGACCTCGTCCCCCGCACTCCGCTTTTCGGGCAATGCCGCGAGCAGCGGCGCCCCCCCGCCTTCATCGAGAAAGTAGCTCAGGAGTGGGGCAGGACTCCAGTCCTGCAGCGGGTCTCCAGACCCGCTTCGGCCGCCCAGCGCCTGGGCCAACGTTACCGGCGCGCCGATTTCGGGCAGGCGCACACGCCGCGATTGCTGGCTGCTCTCGCGCGCGATCCTGCGCCAGCGCTCCATGCGCTTCACCGCAGCCCGCTCCAGGCCCTTTTCGCTGCGCGCCGTCTCGACCGGAACGATTGCTACGGCCCCCAATTCGGTGGCCTTCTCGACGGCCCACTCGAAGCGCTCGAACTTGATCAGCGCCAAAAACAGCGCGATCCGCAGCGGAGGCCCTTCCGCCGGCAGCTCTTCCAGAATGCGGAATCGAACGCCGTCCTTGCGAACGGTCTCGATTTCGGCCAGGTAAACCGACCGGTTGTCCGAGAGCTCGCAGACCTGGCCGGGCTCGGCGCGCAGGACCTGGCCCAGGTGCCGCGCGTCCTCCCCGGCGAGGCTGGCGCTCCCGCCCCGGACCTCATCCACAAAGAAGCGACGCCGTGCCATCAGAAATAATGTACCCTCAATTCCATGATCGCTCACCTGCGCGGAACGCTTCTCGAAAAACACCCTAACCAGGCGGTGGTGGAGGCGGGCGGGGTCGGCTACGACGTCGCGATCCCGGTCTCGACCTACGCGGGGCTGCCCGACGCGGGCCAGGAGGTGCGGCTGCGCATCCACACGCACGTCCGCGAGGACGCCCTGCAGCTCTTCGGTTTTTCCACCGCCGAGGAGAAGATGCTCTTCGAGAAGCTCATCTCGGTGAGCGGCATCGGGCCGAAACTGGGCCTGACGGTGCTCTCGGGTCTGGCCGCGCCCGACCTCATCGCTGCCATCCGCGCCGGCGCGACCGAGCGCCTGGTGCGCATTCCCGGCGTGGGAAAGAAGACCGCCGAGCGCATGATCCTCGAGCTGCGCGAGAAGTTGCCCGAAGTCGCCACCGGGGCCGCGACGGAAGCGGCGCCCGAAGGCAAGGCGGCCTTTACCCGTCTCGAACAGGACGTCCTCTCGGCGTTGGTCAACCTTGGCTGCACCCCGGCCGCCGCCGAGGCCGCTGTCCGCAAGGCCAAGACCGCTGGCGCTCCGGCCGACTTCGAGCCCTTCTTCCGCCGCGCTCTGGAGCTGGTGAGATAGACCAGCAACCTCCGCTCAGCGACCCACTACTTCGACGTTGTCGGACGCCGGTGTGAGCTTGCCCGTCGTATTGTCCCAGTGCAGGTGGGTGAGCTTGCCCGCGCCTTTCTCGTAGTCATAGGTTTGGCCGTCGTCGTCGTAGAGCGTGAAGTCGGCATCGGCGCCCGGGTAGACGCGCAACTTGGCCACCTTCTGCGCCTGGTGGGTGCTCTCAACAGGCTCTCCGTACGGGATGATCGAACCGCCGCGCACGAACAGCGGCAGGACTTCGATCGGCGCATCGACCTTGATGGTCTGACCGCCTTGCACCCGCTCGCTGGTCCAGTAGTTGTACCAGTCGGCGCCGGCCGGCAAATAGACCATGCGGCTGGTGGTGCCCTGCTCGGTGATCGGGGCCACCAGGAACGCCGGGCCGAACATGTATTCGTCGGCGATGTCGGCAACGTTCGCATCGGCGGGGAAATCCATGAAGAGCGCGCGCATGTACGGAGCGCCGGTTTCGTGGGTTCGGTAGCCCAGCGCGTAGATGTAGGGCATCAGCTCATAGCGCAGCTTCAGGTACTTCTCCAGGATCGGCTCAGCCGCCTTGCCGTAGGACCACACCTCGTTTGTCAGGCGGCTGCCGTGAGTGCGGAAGATGGGCAGAAAAGCGGCGTACTCGAACCAGCGCGTGTAGAGCTCGGGATAGTCGTCAAAGCCGCCGACGTTGTCGCGCGCGTCGGAGGGGTCGAGCAGCGGCGGGTGCGCCGGATGGTGCTCGGCGGGCAGATACTGCCATCCGCCGGTGTCGTTGCTCCAGTAGGCGAAGCCGGAGGCGGTGAAGTCGAGCCCGGTGGGAATCTGGCGCTTCAGCGTGTCCCAGGTGGGGTAAATGTCCGAGGACCAGAAGAAGGCGCCGTTGCGCTGCGCGCCGAGATACGCGTCGCGTGAGAGGATCAGCGCGCGGTGCTTGATGTCGCGGCGGAAGCCGTCGTAGAGCGCGGCCGTGTGGAACAGCGGGTACGTGTTGTAGAACTGGGTGCCCGGTCCGATGTGGAAATAGCTGCCGTTGGGAGGCAGGTCGGGTTCGGTCTCGTCCGCCCAGATGGCGTCGAAGCCTTTGCTGAGGATGTTGTCGCGGATGGTGTCCCAAAACCAGCGCGCCGCATCCGGGTTGGTGGTGTCGATGTCGGACCCGGCGCGGTCGTAGGGCAGGCCATCCGTGGGCCGGCCATCCGCCAGATGCTCGAACCAGCCTTTCTCATGCAGCAGGTCGTAGTAGCGGGAGCCCTTGGTGAAGCGCGGCCAGACGCTGATCATCGTTTCGAAGCCCATGTCGTGAAGCTGGCGGTTCATCGCGGCGGGGTCGGGCCACAGCGCGGGATCGAAGTCCAGCTGGCCCATCTTCGTGTAGTAGAACCAGTCCACCACCATCACGTCGGCCGGCAGGTGGCGATCGCGATATCCCTTGGCCACGGCCAGAACCTCATCCTGCGAACGGTATCGTTGTTTGCATTGGATGTAGCCGTAGGCGGCCTTGGGAAGCATGGGCGTGGCGCCGGTCAGCAGGCGGTAGCCGGCGTAGATCTCGTCGGTGGTGTTGCCGGCGATCACGAAGAAGGACACGCGATCGCCCACTTCGGAAGACCACCGGGTCTGCTCGTTGAAGCCGGGCTCGATGGTGGTCTTGGACGGGTTGTCCCAGATCATGCCGTAGCCGCGGTTGGTGACCAGGAAGGGAATGCCCATGCTGGGGCCGCCCGTGGCGGTGTAATCGTGCCAGCACCGCACCGTGTGGCCGCGATGGTCGAGGAAGCCCTCGTGATTCTGGCCCAGGCCGTAGTAGTGCTCGTCGGCGGGCGAGGCGAAGACCGCTCCCACCTGGTAGAACTCGGGATCGGAAGGACGCCGGTCCGCCAGAACTCCCGCGTTGCCGTCCTTGTGGTTCGGCAGGGACATCGACCATTCCTGCATGTCGAGGAGGGTCTTGCCTTCGGGGGTGGCGATGATGATGTGCGTGGGCGGAGCCGAGCCACCGAAGAATTTGGCGATGTCCAACTCGGTGGCCATCGGCTTGCGCGGGTGGTCGGCGGCGACGGTGACCGCCAGGCGCGCGGACCGGTACACTTCGCCCGCATCGGTCGTTTCGCGGCTCCAGCCCTGGGCGGCCGGGGATGCAACAAATCCGTAGCCAGGCTTTGCCAGCGCCGGCTTCGTGAGCAGGCTCATGGTCACGCGGACGATGTTGGGCGCGTAGGGCTCAAGGGCGATGGTGCGGTTGCCCTGCGTCAATACGACCGGCGGCTGCTGCGCCTGTGCGGCGGCTGCGAGCAGGAGGGCCAGACAGAGTTGTCGAGTCATGATGCAGATTGTATCGCGCGCTCGAGCGGGACGTGTGGGAGGTTGTGGGGCAGGTTGTCAAACCTGCGGCGGGTTGGTAACCCGCCTGTGGTCTCTGCCTAACACGTCAGCCGGCCGCCGGTTCGCAACCGGCGCGCAGGATGCCATCCTGCCCCGCAATGCTGGCTGGCTCCGTCAGCCTTCTAGATACGTGTACCCGTTCAACCCCTCTTCGTAGAACCTCAGCAGACGGCCCGATTCCTCGTAGCCGATCTTGCCTTCGCGGAGTGCCGATTCGACGTCCTTGCGGAACTGGCCGAGCAGGGATTCGGCGCGGAACTGAACGTAATCGAGAACCTCGCGAACGGTGTCGCCCTTGATCACGTTATCGAGGATGATCTCGCCGTTGCCGTTGAGGCTGACGTGGACCGCGTTGGTGTCGCCGAACAGGTTGTGCAGGTCGCCCAGGATCTCCTGGTAAGCGCCGATGAGGAACGCGCCCAGGTAATACTCGCTGCCGTTGAACGGGTGCAGCGGCAGGGTGCGCTTGACGTCGCGGCGGTCGATGAACTGGTCGATCTTGCCGTCGGAATCGCAGGAGATGTCCCCCAGAACGGCGGCGCGCGTGGGCTTCTCCTCCAGTCGGTGAATGGGCATGATGGGGAACAACTGCTTGATGGCCCAACTGTCCGGCATGCTCTGGAAGATCGAGAAGTTGCAGAAATACGTGTCGGAAAGCATGGCGTCCAGGCCTTCCAGCTCTTCCGGGAAGAATTCCAGATCGGCGGCGAGCCGCTTGATGCGCCGGCATATGGCCCAGTACAGGTTCTCCGCCAGGCAGCGCTGCTCGATGGGCAGGTAGCCGAGGCTGAACAGGTTGAGCGACTGGTCGAGCGCCTGCTGCGCGTCGTGGAAGCTCTCGAGCAGGTTCTTGGTGCTGAGACCTTTGAAGGTTTCGCGCAGATCGATCAGCGGCTGCTCCATCTCGTCGGAGATCTCGGGCGCCGTATCCTGGTCGCCAACGCCGCTGACGCCGAGTACGTCGAACACCAGCATGCTGTGGTAAGCCACCACCGCGCGGCCGCTCTCGGAAACGATGGTCGGGTGCGCCACGCCTGCCTCGTCGCACACGTTCTGGACGTGGTAGACCACGTCGTTGGCGTACTCCTGGAGGGTGTAGTTGACGCTCGACTCGAAGTCGGTCTGCGAACCGTCGTAGTCGATGCCCAGGCCGCCGCCGACGTCCAGGTACTTCAGTCCCGCGCCGGCGCGCGCCAGTTCGGCGTAGATGCGGACGCCTTCGATCACCGCCTGCTTGATGTGGCGGATGTTCGTGATCTGGCTTCCCAGATGGAAGTGGAGCAGCTCCAGGCAGTCCGCCATGCCCAACTGTTTGAGCTGATCGAGGGCGCGTACCGCCTCGCTGACGGTCAGGCCGAACTTCGAGCGGAAGCCGCCGGAGGACTTCCAGCGGCCCGATCCGCGGCTGGCCAGCTTCAGACGCAGGCCGATGCGCGGGCGGACGCCGATCCGCTGCGCGTGGCGGGCAACCAGGTCGAGCTCGGTGTACTTCTCGATCACCGTGGTGATCTGCCGGCCGATCTTGGTGGCCAGCATCACCATCTCGATGTACTCATCGTCCTTGAAGCCGTTGCACATGATCGGCGTGTCGTTATCGGCTATGGCGAGGACGGCCAGCAGCTCGGGCTTCGATCCGGCTTCGAGGCCGTACTTGAAGGGCCGGCCGAACCGGAATACTTCTTCCACCACCTGCCGCTGCTGGTTGACCTTGATGGGATACACGCAGCAGTAGCTGCCCTTGTAGCCATGCTCGGCGATGGCGGCCTGGAAGGCGTCGTGGACTTCGCTCAGGCGGTGGCGCAGGATTTCCGCGAAGCGGATCAGGATGGGCAGCGAGATGCCGCGCAGGACCAGGGTGTCAACCAGTTCCTTGAGGTCCACCGAACGCGCCGGATCCTTGTCCGGATGCACGTACAGGTGACCGTTCTGGCCGACGGAGAAGTAGCCCTTCCCCCAACTGGCGACGTCGTACAGCTCGCTCGAGTCCGTCGTGGTCCAGCGATCGGTGGGCTCGCGCACGAGCGTACTCTCGGACACTTTCTGGCTCAACGGTCCTCCCGTTACTCCTCAAGTGTCCAACGAAATGCACTGGCGGGCAAGTAGCAACCGCGCTTTTTTGTGGCGGACGTGGGGCCGGCGGCCCAGGTTCGGCGCAGGCGAGGCCTACGGAGCGAAGTAGCCGTTGATGTCAAGAATCACGTCTGTGCTGTTGGTCGCGAACACGCTGATCGCGCCGCTCGCGCCGGCCGGGACGATCGCCGCGTTCGCCACCACGGCGCCGTCAAAGGAGTTCAGCGTGGACACCTGCGGTCGGGCCGTCCCGGTGGGCCAAGCCGTGAGATAAGAAAGTACCCCTTGCGGCACCACGGTGACATTGACCGCATAGGCCGCCGCCGTCGTGGGCACATAGCAGTTGCTGGCTGCGATCGCGAAGGAGCGCGACGTGTTGGCGTCCAGGATCGGCCCGCCGAAGGGCCCCGCGGCCGTCCGCGTGTCGGCAACCCGGCAGGGAGTCACCGGATAGAACGACAGCGCGCCCGGGCCTCCCGGCAAGGCGAAGTACCCGTCGATGTCGAGAATCACGGCGGTGGGCTCCGTGACGAAGACCGATACCGACGCGTTGGTTCCCGCGGGCACGAGCGCGGCGTTGGCCACCACCTTACCCGTCCAGGAATTGAGCGTCGAGACGTTCGGTCGGCCCTGTCCCGTGGGCCAGGCGGTGAGATAGCTCAGCCTCTGCCCGGTTGGAACCACCGTGACGTTGAGCGAGTAACCGGCCGGCGTGCCCGCGATCGGGCAGGGACCCAGGGGAATCGGGAAGTCCCTGGTTTCTCCCGGGCCCGGAGACGGGCCGCCGAACGTGCCCGCGGCTCCCCGCGTGTCGGCGACACGGCAAGGCGTGACCGGGTAGAACGAAAACGAGTTTGCGCCGGGCGAATCGAAGTAGCCGTTGATATCGAGGATGACGTCCGCGCTGTTCGTCACGTAGACGCTTACGGCTCCCCCGGTGCCGGCAGGCACGATGGCCGCATTGGCCACCACGATGCCGCCGAAGGAGTTCAGCGTGGACACCAGCGGCCGCGCCTGGCCCGTGGGCCACAGCGTCAGGAAGCTCAGCGGGCCTTGCGGCACCACCGTTACGTTTAAGGAATACGCCTGTGCCGTGGCCGGAACGCCGCAGCCGCTCTGCGGGATGACAAACGACTTCGACGAATTGGCGCCGGGCGTCGGTCCTCCGAAAGCCCCGGACGGGTTCCGCGTGTCCGCCACGCGGCAGGGCGGCACCGGCACGAACTGAAGGCCGCTGACCGGCGCGCCGGTGGTAAACGACCACGTAGCGGAGCTGGTGGTCCCTACGGTATTCCGCGCAACGATCCGCCAGTAGTAAATGGATCCCGAATTCAACGGCCCGGGCGAATAGCTGGTCGCGGTGGTGTTCGTCACCATAGGCGGCGAAGAGAGGGTCCCGAAGTAGACGTCGTAGGAAGCCGCCCCGCTCGCCGCGTTCCAAGTGAGAGCCGGAGCGACCAGAACGCCCGTGACGCCGTTGCCGGGAGAACTCAGGCTGGGCGCCGCCGGCGGCCCCGGTGTCGCGGTGATGTTATCCAAGAGGAAATCCGACGCGCCAAGAGCCTGGGGCGGGATCGAGATCTCCACCACGTTGAACGGCTGCGCGGAGGTGAATGACAGCGTTCCCATCGGCATCGTGTCGCCCGCGTAGGTTCCATGCGTGGTCGCCGATCCCACCGGCGCGCTCGTTGTAGTGTCCAGGTACGCCGTCAGCTTGATGGTTGTGGGCACCTCGACCTGCTGGAAATCGGCCGTCGCGAAGGTCAAGGTGACGGAGGTCAGCGGCTGGCTGAACTTGATGTCGAGGGCGTTCAGGTTGAGATTGTTGTCATTCAGATAATGCCCGGAGAACTGGGACAGGTGCCAGCCGGTGCTGAGGTCGGTCTGGACGGAGAAGGCGGCGCCCGATGGCGAGCTGAAGTGAGCGGTGACGCCGCCTGAGGTCTGATCGAAGGGTACGCTCTGACCCACCGCCAAAGTGGGCGTGCCGGTGTCAAAGTCGAACTTGACGGTTTGGGCTGTAGCAGAGATTGGCGGCAGACTGAGTGCCGCCGCTAGAAGCGCAAGAGGAACCCGTATCATAAGCAACCTACCTCCTGAGTGTCGTCGAGCGCGGGCCAGACGACGAGAGCCGCTCCGCCCTGGAGGACGGCGCGGCTCAGTCGACGTAGAGGGAATTACTCTCAGGCCCGGCGGCCTAACCGCTTCTTGCCCAGAACAGCCGCGCCCAGGCCGGCCAGAAGGAAGCCCCAGGTCGAAGGCTCGGGCACGTTCGTGACCGAAAAGCCGATGTCGAGTGGGGTCTCCTGGAAGGCTCCTCCGGTGCCGCCGTCCGCCACCGCGATATTGTTTGAAATGTACTCAGGTCCGGCGCCGGCCTGCCCGATAAAGTCGGTAATCTCCTGGAAGCTCGGGTTGCCGTTATCGAGGCCGACCAGGGTGGCGACTGAGGCGGCGCCCGGGACGGAGGCAACCAGGAAATAGTCGCCCGCGGCCAGCGTCAAAGGGCCGAACGGCACGATGTAGTTGCCGGGGCCATTCGCTGGGTTCAGCGTCACGTTGGCCGATGCAAGCAGCGATCCCGTGACGCTGCCGCTCAACAGTTGGAATTCCACCGTGGTCGCATCAACCGGTTGCAGCCCGAAGATCTGAACGAGCGTACCCGTGGAGCTGAAATTCTGGTACCACGAAGTCGCCACCGTGTTATTCGATGTGTCGCCCAGCGTCCACGTCGTCAGTGGATCGCCCTGCCGTTCAAAAATGACGGAAGCCTGGACGCAGCCGGCAAAGACGAAGCAGGCAGCGAGTAAAATCAGGACCTTTGTTCTCATAGGTTGTTTCCTTTCCTTGTCTCCTCGGCAGGTCGACCGTCATCCGGGGAAGGGGAGCCTTCCCCGGATGAGGTCATTATATGCCTTTATCTCGTAATCGTCACGGAGTTTGACCACCCGCTCGAGCCGAAGGCGTTGGTCGCTCGAACCTGATACTGATACTGGCCCGCTGACACGGGCGTGTTGGTGTAGACCGTCGCCCCCGTCCCGGCGTGTGACAGAGCGGCGATGCTGGTGATCGAGGTGTCCGGATTGGTGCGCTGGACTGTGAAGCCGGTCTCCGCGTTGAAGTTCGGCGGATTCGGCAGGCTCGGTGAGTTGTCGGTCCAGGTCAGGCGGACGCCCGTGGTCCCGGACAGAATGGCCGTGAGGCTTGTCGGAGCCGCAGGCGGCCCAACAAAGACCGGAGCCGACCAGGAGGGCGGCGCCGGGCTCGGGTTCACCGTACCGACCCGGTAGTAGTACGATCCGGCGCTGACCGCGGAATTGGTGCAGGTGACGCCGGTCGTCGTGCACAGCGCCACCGGGGCGCTGAACGCCGTCGTGGTGTCGCGCTGCACTGTGAAGGTAGCGCCGGCTGGTCCCGTCCAGACCAGACCTACGCTCAGGTTCGGCGAGGTTCCCGTCCCGTTGGACCTCACGATCACCGGGGACGCCAACGGGTTGATAACCGCGACGCTGGTCGGGGCTGAGGGCGCGGACTGGGTGCGCGGGTCGGCGGCCGTGACCGGCGCTGTGAGCAACCCGGTGGCGGCGACGCCGTCGTAAACGTTGTTTTTGATCGAAGACACCCGGTAGTAGTAGGTGTGGCCAACGGCGACGGTGTTATCGACCGCGGTGGTCGTAACGCCAGCCGGTCCCGTAATAACCGCTGGATTCGGCGCCAGTGCAATCGCCGTCGGGGTGGCGAAAGTGGAGTTGTCGGTTGAACGCTCGAGCAGGAAGCCGGTCTCGCTGGCGGAGTGATCGGCGAAGTGCAGCGTCACCTGAGTGGCGGTGGTCTGGGCGGCGGTCAGGCCGGTCGGGCCTTCGACGGGTGTCTGGTAGACCATCGCTCGCATCATGTCGTTCTCTTCGTGGCCCAGGATGTGGCAGTGCCACACGTATTCCTGCCCGAAGTTCATCTTGAAATTCTTCATGCCTGCGATCGGCTGATTATCCGGCGCGAGGCCCGAGAAGTTGATGTTGGTCGCGTTCTCCGGGATGGTCGGGTCCAGAGTCCGGACGCTGTCGGGAATGGGCCACGGAAGGCTCTGCCCCATAGGCCGCAGGGCGACGATGACGTCTTCCAGCGGGTTCATTCTGACGGTGTCTTTCCAACCTACTTCGTTGGCGTCGGGCGGCTTCACTGCTCCATCCCAGCCAACCCGGTTGACCACCTGCACGTCGAAGAGATGGAAGTGAATTCCATGAGTGTCGACCCCGTTGTGGGTGATCTTCCAGATCTGCGGTGTGGCGGTTTGCAGAATCTCGGTGGGCGGATCGATGTAGCCGTACGGAATGGTGGTTTGCGTGTTGAAGTTCGTGAACGGCAGTTCGACGCCGAGGGTGGCGTTCATGCGGCCGTAATTCAGCTCGAAGAGTTCCTGGATTGCCTTCGGCTGCATCGGATGAGCCGTCGGGGTGGTTCCGCCGACATCGGTGAAGGTCAGGGAAGTGTCCTGGATCCTCGAATAGGTATTGGGGTAGGTGGCGCCGTAGGCCGTATTGAAAACCGCTTCCGGAACAACCGGCGCGGCCTGCGAAGCGGCGTAGGCAGTCGGCAATGCCGTCTGCAGCGCGGCCACATTGAACGCAACGCCAGTGCCTCCCGAGACCCGGAACTGCATAACGGTCCGGGTGTTGGGACCAAACCCAGCCAGCGTGGTGGGCGCACCGCCCGTCCCGTCGCCTGTCGCCAGGCTCTGGTCCGGATCGCCCGTGTAGTAGTCGTTGCGCGTGTCGAACGCCGGTACCGGTGCGGGCGCGTCGTTATAGAGGATCAGGGTGGACCCCTCAGGAACGGACGAGAAGTCGATGATCGCGTCCGCGCGCTCTGCCGGCATAAGGTACAGGGCCTTGTAGAAGACGTTGAGAACCGTGATGCTTCTGCGGTTATATTCGTAACCGACCGGCTGGGACGGGACTGGCACCACGTTGGGCAGGAGGCCGCTCTCGGTACCGATCTGGTATAGCTGCGGTCCGGCCGTCAGAGGATCCGGAACGCCACCATCTCGGCCGTCGGTCGGCCAGTTCGCCGGCCAGCAAGCGGCGGGAATCCCGGTCACGGGATCCGGTATAGCGGTAGCAGCGCACTGAATCAAGCCGTCGAAGGTGTTGGACGTACCTGTCTTCTTGTGCGGGATCGCCGGGACCAGGCTCACTTCCGTGCAGGCGGAGGCCGGCTGGGCGTTCCCCTTGCAAACCACGCCTGCCGC
>Ga0265331_10001584_pt1 | contig 16638 bp, 15 predicted proteins | sample 41923metaG_FD_202088 | JGI IMG/M metagenome (GOLD analysis project Ga0265331, IMG submission 202088) | Rhizosphere microbial communities from Carex aquatilis grown in University of Washington, Seatle, WA, United States - 4-19-23 metaG | ecosystem: Host-associated > Plants > Roots > Rhizosphere... | reverse complement strand
GAAGCGCGCGCCACTGGCGCGGCCGGGAGTCGAGGTTGCCGAGGGGGACGTGATCGTGTCAGTGAACGGTCGGCCGGCGCTTTCGGCGGCGGACATGGGCGAGCTGCTGCGCACCCGCGCGGGCAAGCAGGTGCTGCTGAGCGTGCTGCCGGGCGGCAAGGGACAGGCTCGCGATGTGGTGGTGAAGCCCATCTCGATCCAGCAGGAGAACGACCTGCGCTACCACGAATGGGAATACACGCGGCGGCTGATGGTGGAGCAGGCCGCGGGCGGCCAGATCGGGTACGTGCACCTGCGGGCTATGGTCGGCGACGATATCGCGCAATGGGCGCAGGAATACTACCCGGTGTTCCAGCGCCAGGGGCTGATTATCGACGTGCGTCACAACGGCGGGGGCAACATCGACGGTTGGGTGCTGGGGAAGTTGCTGCGGCGGGCGTGGTTCTACTGGAAGCCGCGGGTCGGGCCGCCCACGTGGAACATGCAAGGGGCGTTCCGCGGCTACATGGTGGTGCTGTGCGACGAGCATTCCGCCTCCGACGCGGAGGCCTTTTCGGAGGGATTCAAACGGCTGGGGCTGGGTAAGCTGATCGGCACGCGGACCTGGGGCGGCGAGATCTGGCTGACGGGGAGCAACGTTCTCGCAGACCACGGAATCGCGACAGCGGCCGAGATCGGGGTCTACGGTCCGGAGGGGAAGTGGCTGATTGAAGGGCACGGCGTGGAGCCGGATATCACGGTGGACAACCTGCCGAACGCGACGTTCAACGGCAAGGACGCACAGCTCGAAGAGGCGGTCGGCTACTTACAAGGGCTGATCAAGGCGAAGCCGGTGACGGTGCCCGCGGCGCCGCCGTATCCGAAGAAGTAGCGTGCTAGCGCGGCGGCCAGCGGAACTCGGCTGCCGCCTGGCCGCGGCCGGCGGCGTCCCAGATCAGAAGAACCGGCTTGCGGAAGCGCATGCGCATCGCCGACTCGTACACCATTTGTGGATCGGGGTACGAGCGCATGTAGATCGGGCCGCTGGTTTTCTGCGCAAGGGCGACGAGGGCTTCGACCGGTGCGGCTCGGTCGATGAACTGCTGGCGCTTTTTGGTCCATATGTAGCCGATGTTCGTAGCCAGCACTACCACCACCGCGGCGGCGACCACGGCCGAGCGGTGCAGTCGCATGCGCGATTGAAGGGCCCAGAAGCCGGCCGCCACGATCCACGCCAGTCCCAGGCTCGCCAGGTAGGTTTGCCGGCTGGGGATGCGGTGCATGTAAGTCAGGAAGCTGTAGGGCACGAACGAGAGCACGATCCACAGCGCCGCCACGCGCACCACCTGGCGATGCTGCTTGGCGCGCAGGATGAACAGGACCAGGAGGGCGAGCAATCCCCACGGCCACAGCAGGCGGGCGCAGCTTACGGGCAGCGTGATATAGAATGGCGCGGTGAGAGAGAAACTCCCGTCGTGAAAGCGGAAGGAGTAAGCGCGACTGGAGAAGATGAGCCACTGGTCCGCAGCCGCCAGGGCTCCGAACGGCAACCACCACAGGAGCGCGCGCCGCGCGGCCCGCGAGCCCAGCATCGGCAACACCAGGAGCGCCGCGAAGATCACCGCCGACTCTTTCGATAGCAGCGCCGCGGCGAACGATAACAGCGAGGCCGCGTACCACTTCCAGTTGCCCTTCTTGTCCACCACGCGGGCCCAGCAGAGCAGGCTCAGGGTGCCGAAGAGGAACATCAGCAGCTCAGCGTTTCCGGAATACCACATCACGGCTTCCTGGTGACCCTCGTGAACGGCGAAGAATCCCGCAGCCACCGCCGAGATCCTCCAGCCGATCAGGCGCCACGCGCCCAGGGCGTAGACCAGCCACACGCACAGAATGTGCAGAGCCAGGCTGACCGCGTAGAATGCCGCGGGCGATTCGAACCAGCGGTCCACCCAGTAGGTCAGAACGTACCAGGTGGCACGATAGCGAAAGACGCCGTTCGAGAGCAGGGACGGCCAGCCCGAGGCGGGGCCGAACTCGCGCGCCTGCTCGATGTTCGGATAGTCGTCCTGGATGAGCGGCTGCTGAAAGATGGGCAGGTAGGCTAAAACGGCCAGAGCCGCGAGGGCTAGGAGGATGCCGGCGTGGTTTCTACGCATGAGCCGATACCCGAGCGTCGAGACGAGTCTCGACGCGGCAGGCAGGAGTGCCTGCGCCACGAAAATGCGCGCGCATATGCTATGACCTCAACCCGGCGACCAGGGCGTCCAGGGCGATGTTCTTTTGGATGTTGCGGCGGACCAGTTCCGCTAGCTCGTCCACCTTCGCTACGGCCCTGCGGATCCAGTCGAAGTTTACTCTGCCGGCTAGCGCTTCCAGCTGCGGGCGGACGTCGGCGTTGCGGATGTCGCTTCCTCCTCGCTCCAGCACCAGCACGTCTTCGAGCAGGCCGTACAGGATACGCAACAAGGTGTCGAGCTTCTCCTGCCGGTTCGCGGGCGATTCCGCGTATTTCACCCAGGCGCTGAAGGGCGCGAGGCCGGCGGCCACTTCGAGCAACGCCAGCATCGATTCGCGGCGGCGGTCGTAGACTTCCAGATCGAGCGACATCGCGAGGCCGGGGCTGCCGCAAGCGAGGGCGATGCGGCGGTCGGCGTCCACCAGGCGGCGCACGTCCGCGAACTCGCGCATCTCCTCCTCGGAGAGCGGCGCCAGTTGGACCGACACGGCGCGGGAGCGGATGGTGGGGAGCAGGTCGTAGGGATTGGCGGCTGTGGCGAGCAGGACCAGATGCTCGGGCGGCTCCTCGAGCGTCTTCAGCAGCGAGTTGGCCGCCTGCTCGTTGGCGCGGTCGATCTGATCGATCAGGAAAACGCGCCAGCTGCCCTTGAGCGGCTTGAACTGGGCCCGCTCCTTGAGAAGGCGCATCTGCGGGATGGAGAGCTGCCGCAGCGGGCCGTCCGGCGCGAAGGTCACGAAATCGGGGTGGGAGGAGAACAGCAGCGGGTCCTCGTTGCGCTTGTCGGCGGGCCACCTCTCGCGGTCGGCGATGACCTCCAGGTTGTGCGGGAGGCTGAGATCGTCTTTCTCGATGCGGTCGCCGTCGCCGAGCAGGCGCGCCGCGAACCGCCGCGCCAGCGTCGCCTTTCCCACGCCCTCCGGACCCGCCAGCAGGATGGTCTGCGAGATGCGGTGACCCGTGATCATCCGCTCGAGTTCTTCCGCAGCGGCGCGGTTGCCGTAGAAATTCTCAAACACGCAGCTTCTCCAGAGCGGGCGCGAACGCGTCCCAGACGGCTTCGGCGACGCTCTCGACATCGCCGCGCCCGTCCACCACACGGAAGCGCTGCGGCTCTCGCGCGGCCATCGCGAGGTAGGCCTCGCGGACGCGGCGGTGGAACTCGACGGCCTGCTCGTCCATGCGGCTCTCTACCGGGTCCAGGTTGCGCTGGCGCGCGCGAGAGAGGCTGGTCTCCAGGTCGATATCGATCAGCAGCGTCACGTCCGGAGTCAGGCCGCGGCAGGCGATGCGCGCTAGGTCGGTCACCACCTGCTCTCCCAGGCCGCGCCCGTAGCCCTGGTAGGCTAGCGTGGAATCGGTGAAGCGATCCGTGAGCACGATCTTGCCTTCGGCCAAGGCGGGGAGGATCACCTCCTCGACGTTCTGCGCGCGGGAGGCGAAATAGAGCAGTAGCTCGGCGGTGGGGCGGAGTTCCTGGTTCGCAGAATCGAGCAGGATGCGGCGGATCTGCGCGCCGATGCGCGTGCCGCCCGGCTCGGTGGTTTCGAGGACCGCGCATCCGAGCGACTTGAGGCGCGCCGACAGGATCCGCATCTCGGTGGTCTTGCCGCAGCCGTCGCCGCCCTCGAAGTTCACGAACAGGCCGCGGTGGGGCTGGGCACCGCTCCCTGGCGGTCGCGGCTCGGTAGACGGTGCTTTAGTCGTAGACATAGTGCAGCACCTTCTTGAGATCCTCCCACGCTTCGCGCTTGGCGTCCTGGTTGTAGGCCCGCAGGAGGTAGGAAGGATGATACGTCACCATGACGGGAATGCCGCGCCAGTCGAACCAGTTGCCGCGCAGGCGGGTGACGCCTTCCTTACGGTTGAGCAGCGCCTTGGCCGCGGTCCCTCCGAGCACGCAGATCGCTTTGGGCCGGATGGCCTCGAGTTGCTGGAACAGGAATTGGCCGCAGGTTTCCATCTCGTCTGGCTCCGGCGCGCGATTTTCGGGCGGCCTGCATTTCACGACGTTGCAGATATAGACATCCTTGCGCAGAAGCGGAACGCCTTCCTTGCGGGCCGTGTTCTCGATCATCTGGGTGAGCAGTTGGCCCGCGCGGCCGACGAACGGAATGCCCTGCGCGTCCTCATCCGCACCGGGGCCCTCGCCCACGAACACCAGCCGCGCGGCGGGATCGCCGACTCCGAAGACGATCTGGGTGCGGCCTTCGCTGAGACGGCAGCGGTGGCAATCGCCAATCTCCTCGCGGATGCGCAAGAGGGCTTCGGCGGCGGGAGGAGGGACAGAGGGCAAAACGGGGGAAAGGCTACCCTGTTCACGAGGGGACAGAGTGTCCTGTCCCCGGTTTTGCAGAGTGTCCTGGGCCCGGCTTTCGACCCGGTACAGGGTCTTGAAGCCGAGGTCCTGGTAATAGCTCAGGTAGCGGCGCAGGAGATCCGGATTCATCGCAGCTTCAGCAACTCGTCGAAAATGCGGCCGGCGATGGCCTTCTTGGGAGCGCGCGGGAGGTCAATGGTCTGGCCGTCGCGCAGCACCAGCACGGCCTCGTTGTCGTCTGCGCCAAAGCCGGTCCCTTCGACGCCCACACGATTCCCCACCACCATGTCGCAGTTCTTCGCGGCAAGCTTACGCCGTGCCTCGGCGGCGACGTCGCCGGTCTCGGCGGCAAAGCCGACCAGGAGGCGCTGGCCCTTGTTGCAGCCCACCTCGGCCAGGATGTCCACCGTCGGCTCGAGCGCGAGCGAAATTGGGCCGCCGGTCTTCTTGATCTTCTGCGCGGCGGGCTCGGCGACGCTGTAGTCGGCTACCGCGGCCGCCTTGACGACGATGGTCGCCTCCGCCAGGCGGTCGAGCACGGCGGTGCGCATCTCGGCCGCCGTCCGAACCGGGACCAGCGTGACACCAGACGGAGCGGCAAGGCTGACGGGTCCGGTAACGAGGATGACCCGAGCGCCGCGCTCCACCGCTTCCTCGGCGATGGCGTATCCCATCTTGCCGCTCGAGCGGTTCGAGATAAACCGCACGGGGTCGATCGGCTCCTCGGTCGGTCCGGCGGTCACCAGTACGGTCTCTCCCTCGAGATCGCGCCGGGGATGCAGGACGCCCATCACTACTTCGGCGATCCGCTCCGGCTCCGCAAGCCGGCCCGGACCCACCGTTCCGCATGCAAGCAGACCGTCGTCCGGCTCCACGATGGTGTGGCCGCGCCCCCGCAGCGTCTCCGTGTTGCGCCGCGTGGCCGGGTGCTGCCACATGCGCGTGTTCATTGCGGGCGCGAGCACCACGGGTCCGGGAAACGCGAGGTAGAGGGTGGAAAGGAAGTCGTCGGCCAGGCCGTTGGCGAATTTGGCCAGCAGGTCCGCGGTCGCGGGGGCAACCACCAGCAGGTCGGCGTTGTCGGCCACGCCGATGTGCTCGACCGCGCTCGCCAGCGTGTCCTCGCCCGCTTGGGATGCGAACAGGCCGGTGATCACCTTGCGGCCGGTGAGGGCGGCGAAGGTCAGCGGCCTGACGAACTCCTGCGCCGCCGCGGTCATCACCACCTGGACGGAAACGCCGCGCTCCATGAGGGCGCGAGCGAGCTCCGCAGCCTTATAGGCCGCGATGCCGCCGCCGATGCCGAGCACGACGTTCATCGACGGAAGGCCTCAGATGTTTTCCGGCGGCAGATCCGGCAACGGCAGCTCAATGCCCGGGTCGTCGTACTTCACCAGGCCGCGGCGCACCTCTTCTACCGCCGTGATGGTCGGTTTCTTCGAAGTGGTCGGAAGGAACGGGCGGGCGCCGCTCTGGAGCTGGCGGGCGCGCTTGGCGGCCACGATGATGAAACGGTAGGTGCTCTGCTCCGGATCGTCAGGAATCGAAGCGTTGATGTTGTTGCGCGGTGCAGGCGAATCAGTCATGCGGAAAACCTCTCTCACTTCTCGAACGTTCCCAGGATGGCGCGAACTTCGCCTTCCATCCTGGCGCGGCGGAGGCGCTCGGCCTTCACGATCGAAGCCAGCGCATCCACGGACTTCTCCAGGTCCCGGTTCACGACGACGTAATCATACGCGCCGTAATTGCGAATCTCGGCCGCGGCCCCATCCAGCCGCCGGGCGATAACTTCTTCGGAATCTTCGGAGCGTGCTCGCAGGCGCTTCTCGAGCTCCGCACGAGACGGGGCAAGCACAAAAATAGTAACGGTCTCCGGAACCCTACCCTTCAATTGTCGCGCACCCTGGACGTCGATGTCGAGCAGCAAGTCCCGCCCCTCCGCCTTGGCGCGCTCGAGCATGCCCTGGTGCGTTCCGTAGTAGTTGCCGAAGACCTCGGCGTGCTCCAGAAACTCATCGCGGACCAGCGCCGCCTCGAACTCCTCGCGGGACAGGAAGTGGTAGGCCTGATCCGGGACCTCCTGGCCCCGCGGCGCGCGCGTGGTGTACGAAATCGAGAACAGCAGGCTCGGGTCCTGTTTCAGGAGGCGGTGTACGAGCGTGGATTTCCCGGACCCCGATGGGGCCGAGATGATGAAGACGATGCTCATTCGAGGTTTAGTCCCTGTTCCCGGATCTTTTCGATCTCGGCCTTGGCGTTGAGGGCCAGTTCAGTGATCTCCAGGCCGGTTTCGCCCACGCCGGTCGATTTGGAGAGGATGGTGTTGGTTTCCCGGTGCATCTCCTGGAGCATGAAGTCGATCTTCTTCCCGACTTCGCCACCCTCGCTCAGCAGGTCGTCGAGTTGCACCGCGTGAACCTTGAGGCGAGTCAGTTCTTCGCTGATATCGGTCCGGTCCACCAGGTAGGCCACTTCCTGGGCCAGGCGCTGCGGATCCAGTTCCACGCCGCGGAGCAACTCGCCGAGCCTGGCGGCGAGCCGCGCCTGAAACTCAGGCACCGCTTTGGAACGGAATTCGTCCATCCGCCGGGCACAGTCCAGCACCGTGGCATTGCGGGCACGCATCTCCGCGGCGGTCTCCGCGCCTTCGCGCTCGCGGAACTCGTTCAATTGCTGGAGCGCCTCTTCGAGCGTCTCCACCAGCAGACGTTCCGTGTCCGGCTCGGGCTCCGCGTCATCGGGCGCGAACATGCCCGGCATCTGGAGAGTCACGTTCAAGTCCGGCTCGCCGTGCAGGCCGTGGATCGCCGACATTCGATGGAACGCCCGCAGGTAGGCCTCGAGCAGAGGCTGGTTGACCTCGGGTGACGCGGCGGAGACTCCCTCGGCGTGGCTCATCTGCACCTGGACATGCCCGCGCGACAGGTGGCGCTTTACGGCGGCGCGTAGCGCGGCCTCGAACGGATCGAACGCCGGCGGCATGCGGAAATGGATGTCCAACCCGCGGTGGTTGACGGTCTTTACCATCGCGATCGCTTCGCGGTCGCCTTGGGCTTTGCGGACGCGGGCAAAGCCGGTCATGCTGCGCGGGCTCATGGGCGCTCCCCCTGGGCGGCTCGTCGCTCGTCGCTCGTCGCCCGTCGATAGCACATCTCACCAGCCTCTGTCTTTGAACTGAGCACTTCGTGTGTATTCGTCATCCATTCACGACCGGATCCGGCTCGAGATATTGCAGCGCGTGCAGGCGCTGGTAAATGCCGCCGCCGCTGACCAGCTCTTCGTGCGTGCCGATCTCGGAGATGCCTCCGCGGTCGAGCACCACGATCTTGTCGGCGCGGCGGATGGTGGAAAGCCGGTGAGCGATCACGATCACGGTACGGCCCGCCATCAGGTTGGCCAGCGCCTTCTGCACCATCATTTCCGATTCCGTGTCCAGGTGGGAGGTGGCCTCGTCCAGGATCAGGATCGGCGCGTTCTTGAGCAGCGCGCGCGCGATGGCGATGCGCTGGCGCTGGCCGCCGCTGAGCTTGACGCCGCGCTCTCCGATCACCGTGTCGTACCCCTCGGGAAGAGCGCCGATAAACTCCTCGGCCAGCGAATTGCCCGCCGCCGCCGTGACCGACTGCATGCTCGCGTCCGGCTTGCCGTAGCGGATATTGTTGGCCACCGTGTCGTTGAACAGGAAGGTGTCCTGCGCCACGATGCTCACCTTCTCGCGCAGAGAAGTCAGTTCCAGGTCGCGCACGTCCGTGCCGTCGATGAGCACACGGCCCTCCGAGACATCGTAGAAGCGCGGCACCAGGTTCACCAGCGTGGTCTTCCCCGCCCCGCTCGGCCCCACCAGCGCCACCACCTCTCCGGCCTTGACGTCGAGGTCGATGGACTTCAGCAGGAAACCGTTCTCGGCGGTGGGATAACGGAAGCTGACTCCGGCGAACACAATCCCCTGCTTGAATTCGGTCAGCCGCCGCGCGCCCGGTTTGCTGCGGATGTCATCGGGCCGCACGAGGTACTCGAAGACCCGCTCGGAGGCGCCCAGCGCCTGTTGGAAGATGTTGTGAATCCCGGTGAGGCGCTTGACCGGCTCGTACAGCAGCAGGAGGGCAAAGATGAACGTCATGAAGCCATCGGCGGTCATGGTGTGCGCCTTGATCTGGTCGCGCGCATACGCGAGCAGGCCGACGATGGTCACCGCGGCAAGAAACTCGATCAGCGGCGACGACAGCGCCTGCTGCAAGGTGTACTTGAGGTTGGCCCTCTTAAGCCGTCGCGCCGTATCGAAAAAGCGGCGGGATTCGTATGGTTCGGCGCAGAACGATTTCACTACCTGGTGCCCGCTGAGCGTCTCCTGCAGGATCTGGTTCACTTCCGCCTGGTGATCCTGCGCCTTCCGCGTGGTTTTGCGGATGCGCCTTCCGATGCGCGCCGTGGGAACCAGCACGAAGGGGAACAGCGTAAGGCTGATCAGTGCCAGGCGCCAGTCCTTGGACACCACGACAAACAGCAGGAATGTCGCCGAGAAGAACTGCCGCAGCAGGTCCGCCAGCATTTGCGAGCTGGCGAGTTGCATCTTGTCGACGTCGTTCATCATGGAGGACATCAGGCGGCCGGTGGAATGCGTCTCGAAGAATTGTGACCCCTGCCTGAGGACCTTATCGAAGACTTTCTGCCGCAGGTCCGTCATCGCGGAGAGGCCGGCGTAGTTGATCAGAAAATTGCCGACGTAATCGCAGAAGCCCTTGGTCAGAAACGTGGCCAGGATGGCCCAGGCGATCATGGTCCACACATTATGGATGAGGCCCGGCGTCAGTTGCTCGAGATAGAGCGGTCTTCCCAGCAGCGGGACCTTATCCAGCAGCAGGACGGGAGACTCGGCGGAGGCAGGATTCAACACCCGCTTCAGGACCGGGCCGATCAGCAGCGGCACCATGCCGTTCATCGCACCGGCGACTATCATCAGCACGGTGCCGCCGAGAATGGCGAGCCAATGCGGCGCCACGAAACGAAGGAGGAACAGGCGCTCTTTCACACCGCCACCTTCAGCCGGTCAAGGGCGGCGATCACCGTCCCGGGCCGCACTTCCGCGATGGGGCCGGGCGCGGCCACCACTTCGGCCTGCGCCTTCCACGGCCTCCACAGCTCGAGATCGGAGTTCCCGAAAACTACCACGGACGGGATGCCGAAGGCTGCGGCCATGTGCGCCGGGCCGGAGTCGTTGCCGACGAAAGCCGAAGCGCGCGCCATCAGCGTTTTGAGGCGGGAGAGCGGCGCTCCGGTTACGACCCGGTAGCCGCGGAATGCGGCCATGTCGTCCTCGGCGGCGCCGATGAAGACGGGCTCGAGTCCCCACTTCTCCTCGAAATGGCGCGCCACCTCCAAGAAGCCAGCCACCGGCCAGGTCTTGTCCTGAGCCGACGCCACCGGGTGCAGCACGGCGTAGGGCTGCTCTTCGCCGTTGGGTTGGGCGAACAGCTTCGCGCGCGGGATCTCGCACAGCCGGGCGCCCAGGTAGAAGACTGCCGATGCCAGGTGCTCCGCCGTGTGCGCGCGCCGCGAGAAGCCGAGAATTTCCTGGGGCGGCGGGATAGGGACGTTGTATACGAACGCGTAGCGGTGGTGGCCGAACCCTGCGCGAAATCGGGCGCCCGAGGCGAACGAGAACGCCATGCTACGCGGCCCGCCGTGGAGGTTGATCGTTAGCGCCGGGGCCCACTTCCGCAGGGCGCTCAGGCGCGGCGGCAGGATCCGGTCGACATCGGGATTGCCTTCGAAGACGCCCGCGAAGCGGTCTTCGACCATCACGGCCACATCGAGGTCCGGGCGGCTCCGCTTGAGGATTTCCAAAGCCGGCGTCGTCAGGACACAGTCCCCGAGTGAGCGCAGGCGGATTACCGCCGCTCGCGCCCCGGAGGGTAGCTGATCAAGTATGCTCTCCATGCCCGCAGGCTACTCTTCGATTTTAGCCTCGTCGACGAGCATGACTGGAATGTCGTCCCGGATGGGGTACACGCGCTTGCATTCGGCGCACTTCAGTCCGCCCTGGTCCGGTGTGAGGTGCACCGGCGCTTTGCAGAGCGGGCACACCAGAATTTCGAGCAAGTCCTTACTAATGGGCATATCATCAACCGGAGTAACAGTTTACCAGTTTCGCGCCCGCGGCTGGCCCGGCGCGGCCAGTACCTCACCGGAGAGCGCGCTGCGGTAGATCGGGCGGAGAGCCCGCTTCGTCGCGGGTGAGCGACCGTGACGCGGCGCGGTAACAGTGGCGGCGAACCGAAGGCCCAGGATCAGGACGGCCGCGATGCGGATCGGAACTTCATTTCCGCCCTCGCTCCGCGGGCTTCCGCGCGGCGCTGGCCGCCGGGATATTCAGCGTCAGGAAGACCAGCAGAAGGACGCTGGGCCAGAGTTGTCCGTACAGCCGCGGAAGCGAAGTCTGCAGGTGCCAGGCGAGGTCGCTGGGCGTGACCAGGTAGACGCCGCAGTCAGCCATAAAAACCAGTGCAAGCGCTACGGTTGTAGTCCGCAGGGCACGCGCCTGATTCGCGTCGATGCGAAACCGGAGCGTCAGCGCCAGGATCGCCAGCAGCAGGAGAGGATGCGACCACGGAAGGCCGAAATGGTACAACTCCGCGATCATGGCCTTCCCGATCTGCGCGTATCGGGCGGGATCGGCGAGCTTGTGGGTCAACCCAGCGGCGCCCTGCTGGAAGAGCGGTTCGGACGCCGGCGCCAGGAACAGCTTAAAGCAGATGACCAGCAGGAGGACTGGCGCGGCGCCCGTCAGGAAGCGCCTTGAACGATCGATCGCGTTCCGGAGGCCCGCGGCGCGCCACTCCACCGCCAGGGTGGCCAGCGTCAGCAAGACCGCGAAGGCCAGGCCTTCGTTCTTGGTCCACGCCGCGAACGACGCAAAGGCGCCGGACAGCGCGAGGCCGGCGGGCACGGACTCCGCGAGCAGCAGCAGCGCGATCGAGGCGAGGCAATAGAAGCTGAGCGGGAGGTCGGCATACTGCATCGTCGCCAGGAACAAGAAGGACGTGCTCGAAAGCAGGACCAGGCCGGCAGTCAGCCCGCTTGTCAAACTCCGCAGAGCCGTGAGCGCGCTCCCCAGCAAGGCCGCCACCAGCGCCAGGAACAGGAACCCGGTGAGTTGCGGCACCCATGGCGACGTGTCACCCGCGCTTTTCCAGACCATAGCGACGAAGCCGGAAAGGAGTAGTGGGTAGTCGGGATGCATCCCGGCTTTTTCGGCAAGCGGCGAAAGCGCGCCTCTCCATGCGTCGCCGGGAGCAGCAAGGAACTTCGCGCGCAGGTTCCAGATGCTCCAGGCATCCCATTCGCCGTGAGGGTTGGCGGCGCTGACGGAAACGAGGCCGTAGAGGACCAGTACAGAACCCGCCGCGAGCGCCAGCGCGAGCAGCCAGTTCCAGCGAAAGAGCGGGGGCGCGGCGGGTTCGGCAGGCCCGCCTGCGGTCCGGCGGGTCCGCCAGAAAGCGAACAGGCCGGCTGCGAGCAGCGCCGCGTCGAGAGCCAGGATTACGGCGGGCAGCGCGGCTCCGGCCAGCGTCAGCAGAAAGAATGCGATTGACGAGATCGCGATCCCGGCGCCCAAGCCGAGGGCAGCTTCGAACATGAGCCCGGCCCAGTCCGGCCGGATCCGACGTCCCGCCAGAGCCGCGTGGGCCAGAAACCAGCCCGCGAGCAAGGGGACGAAAAACGCCAGCAGGCCGGTCACCGGCGCGGCTCCCTACGGAAAAGAACGACCCCGTTCGCGTAGTCGGAGACAATGCTGAGGCCACGTTCCGCCGCCACGCGGGGGGCCTCATCCGGCCGGGCGAAGCTGCCGACCACCCAATCGGCTTTGTCCCCGCTCTTCAGGGGCACCACGATGCGCGGCGCGAGGGCGTATTGAGCGGCGCCCAGCATGGCCTGGGCCTGCGGGTCGCCGGCCGGGACATCGGAAACATATCCCACGATGCCGGCCGCGGGCAGCGCGGCGAGCGCCTCGCGGAAGCGCGTCTCCTGTGCTGCTATCTGAAACTGGTCAGCGGAGCGGCTGTATTCGGAGAGGAACTGCGCATAGTCGAGCGCGCCGAAGATGGCCAGTGCAGCGACGACGCCAATTCCGGCCAAAACACGAATCGGGATGGAAGGCGCCGCTGTTGGCACCTTCGCATTTTAGCGTGCGGCTGAGGCGCCGGGTCAACGGCGGGTCTGGAGACCCGCTGCAGGACTGGAATCCTGCCCCACGTCAATAAGACAGGACTTTTTCGGCTTCGCGGACTATGGTGTCCACCTGGGGCAGGATCTCGGCTTCGAGCTGAGGATGGTAGCCGACCCAGGTGTCGAGGGCACCGACGCGGCCGATCGGAGCGTCCAGACGGTCGAAGAGCTCGGAGGCGATGCGCGCCGCGATCTCCGCGCCGTAACCCCAGGAGAGGCAGTCCTCGTGGGCGATCAGCACACGGCTGGTCTTCTCCACGCTGCGGCGGATGGCTTCCCAATCGTACGGCGCCAGTGTGCGCAGATCGAGAATCTCGACGCTCACCGAAGAATCGCGCTTCTCGATCTCGATGGCGGCCAGGAGCGATTTCTGAACCAGCGCTCCATACGTGACGATGGTGAGATTGCGCCCGCCCTTGACCACGCTGGCGCGGCCAAACGGAATCAGAAAGTCAGGGCCGGGATGCGCCGAGCGGTTGTACGGTTCCCGGTAAAGGCGCTTGTGCTCGAGGAACAGGACCGGGTCGTCGGCGCGCAGCGCGGTGCGGAGCAGGCCGCAGGCGTCGAGCGCGTTCGACGGGAACACGACGCGCAAACCGGGGATATGCGTAAACTCGACCTCGCCGCACTGGCTGTGATACACCGCGCCGCCGCTGAGGTAGCCCCCGATCGCGACGCGTAGCACGGCCGGACACGCGAAGCCGCCGTTCGAACGCCAGCGCATGCTGGCGAGCTCATCGCGGATCTGCATCATGGCCGGCCAGATGTAGTCGAAGAACTGAATCTCCGCGACCGGCTTCATCCCGCGCGTGGCCATGCCGATGGCGCGGCCGGCGATGGCGGCTTCGGCGAGCGGAGTGTTGAAGACGCGTTCGGAACCGAATTTCTTCTGCAGGCCGTGAGTAGCCTTGAAGACGCCGCCCTTCCCCTTGAGCTTGGGGAGGTACTCTTCGCGACTGCAATCGGCCACGTCTTCGCCGAAGATCACGATCTGAGGATTGCACCGCATCTCCTCGGCCAGCGTGAGGTTGATCTCGTCCACCATGGTGCGCGGATCGCCGGCGAACTGCGGCGGGGTGGCGAAGGCTTCGGAACACGGATCGACCTTGTCCGAGTAGAGATGCAGCAGGGCCGAACCGCTGGGGGGCGGGGCGGCGATGAGCGCGGCGTCGGTGGCGGCTTGAACTTCGAGGTCGATGTCGTGAACCAGGACCTGCAAAGCGTAGCGATCGAGAACGCCCTCTTCGACCAGCCACTCGGGGAACTTGACGATCGGGTCGCGCGCGGCCTCGGCAGCCCGCTCCTCGTCGGTCTTGTACAGCTTTTCCTCGTCGGAGAGCGAGTGCGAGTAAGGCCGGATGCAGGTTGCGTGCACCAGCGCGGGCCCTTGGCGGGTGCGGACGTAGTCGGCGGCCCGTTGCACGGCCTGGTAGGAGGCGACGAAATCGCAGCCATCCACTTCCTCGATGGCGAGGCCCGGGAATCCAGAAACGAGGCGGGCGATGTTGCCGCCGGCGGTCTGCTTTTCGAGGGGAACCGATATGGCGTAGCCGTTGTTTTCGATCACGAACACGACCGGCAGGCGCTCGAGGCAGGCGGCGTTCAGGGCCTCCCAGAACTCGCCCTCGCTGGTGGCGCCGTCCCCGGAGGTGACCAGCGTGACGGCATCGCCGGACGGATCGAGGTGCCGGCTCGCTTCGGCGCATCCGATGGCTTGCAGGAACTGAGTCCCGGTGGGCGAGGACTGGCTGACGATATTCAGGCGCGGCGCGCCCCAGTGGGACGGCATCTGGCGGCCGCCCGAGGCGACGTCGGCGCCCGCGCCCACGGCGGTGAGCAGCATCTCGGCCGGCGTGACGCCTAGCGCGAGGCACATGGCCCGGTCGCGGTAGTAGGGATAGAACCAGTCGCGTCCCGCGCGGAGCGCCGTTCCCGCGGCGGCCGAAATGGCCTCGTGGCCGGCGCCGCTGATCTGGAAAAAGATGCGGTTCTGGCGCTTCAGCAGGATCTCGCGGTCGTCCAGGCGGCGGGAGGTGTGCATCACCCGGAAGGCTCGGATCAGGGCCTCGGGTTCGAGGCCTCCATAACGGACGGCAAGGTCGGCGGTAACCGGCGCTTTGGTGCGCGTGGCCATGGGGAAGGCCTCCTCCCAGAACAAGTGTATCCGAAGGGGCCCGTCGTTCGTGGCTCGTCGCCCGTCGAACGGTCCGGGCGAGAGTTGCGGGCTCCGCTTCCCGGCATCCGCCTGGCTGCGACGCCGAGCGATGGGCGCTTATGCGATCATCGTAGCTTCAAACCGTGCACGATCTGAACTTTTTCCGATCCAACCTCGACGCCGTCGCAGCGCGCCTCGCGACGCGCAACTTCACGCTGAATGTGGAGGAGTTTCGCGAGCTGGACACGCGGCGCCGCGCGGCCGTGACCGAGGCCGAGCAACTCAAGGCGCTGCGCAATTCCGAGAGCGCCGAGGTCGGCAAGCGCAAGCGGCAGGGCATCGACACTTCCGAGCTCCAGCTGAAGATGCGCGAGCTAGGCGACCGCATCGCGGCGCTCGATGAGCAGGTAACGAAGCTGGATGACGAATTCCGGGAAGCCCTGGCCAGCGTCCCGAATCTGCCGCACGAGTCGGTCCCTGTGGGCGCGGGCGCGGAGGCCAACGTCGAGATCCACCGCTGGGGAACGCCGCGCGAGTTCGATTTCGAGCCCAAGGCGCATTGGGACCTGGGACCGGAGCTCGGCATCCTGGACCTGGAGCGGGCCGCTAAGATCACCCGGGCGAGGTTCGCCATCTATTTCGGCCTGGGTGCGAAGCTGGAGCGGGCGCTGGCCGCCTTCATGCTCGACACGCACACGCGCGAGCACGGGTACACCGAAGTCCTGCCACCGTTCCTGGTCAACTCGGCGAGCCTTTTCGGCACCGGTCAGTTGCCGAAATTCGCCGAAGACCTTTTCAAAATCGAGAACTCGGACTTGTGGCTGGCGCCCACGGCGGAAGTCCCGGTGACCAACATTTATCGCAATGAAACGCTCGACGCGGAGCGTCTGCCCATCAAGCTGTGCGCGTTCACGGCGTGTTTCCGCAGCGAGGCGGGCTCCTATGGGCGCGATGTGCGGGGCATCATCCGCCAGCACCAGTTCCAGAAGGTGGAGCTGGTGAAGTTCGCCCGGCCCGACCAGAGCTACCAGGAGCTGGAAGGACTGACCGAGGACGCCGAGGACATCCTGAAGCGCCTGGGGCTGCCGTTCCGGCGCATCGTGCTTTCGACGGGCGATATGGGGTTCGGCTCGGCGAAGACCTACGACCTGGAGGTGTGGCTGCCGGGACTCGGCGAGTACAAGGAGATCTCCTCGTGCTCGAATTACGAGGCTTTCCAGGCGCGGCGGGCGGCGATTCGGGCGAAACCGGCCAAGGGCAAGACCGAATTCCTGCACACGCTGAACGGCAGCGGCCTGGCGATCGGGCGCACCTGGGTGGCGATCCTGGAGAATTACCAGGAGCGCGACGGCAGCGTGGTGGTGCCCGAGGCGCTGCGCCCCTATATGAACGCCGAGCGGATCACCAGGCGGGGCGAAGCGAAGTAGACCGCGGCAGCACGGCAGGCGTGGGGTTCAGAAACCGGCGCGGGCGGTCACCGCGGCAACGGGTTTCTCGGTGGCGTGCCGCGCAGGGTTCTCATCGAACTTCTTCTTGCAGCGATCGGAACAGAAGTAGTAGGTCCGGCCTTTGTATTCGCTCTTGAGACTGCCCGTGGCACCGACCTCCATGCCACAGACGGGGTCCTTTTCCACTCGATCATTCGTTGCTTCGGGTTTGGGCTGAGCGGCCTGGCGCATCCGGCTCTCCGAGTCGATAAAGAAGTTGCCCGCGACCACGACT
>Ga0265331_10001582_pt1 | contig 16654 bp, 10 predicted proteins | sample 41923metaG_FD_202088 | JGI IMG/M metagenome (GOLD analysis project Ga0265331, IMG submission 202088) | Rhizosphere microbial communities from Carex aquatilis grown in University of Washington, Seatle, WA, United States - 4-19-23 metaG | ecosystem: Host-associated > Plants > Roots > Rhizosphere... | reverse complement strand
TCAAAAAAGGATTTGATGCTTGGCTGGCTAGCATAACACCGAAAGAATTGCCTGGCGCAGACAAGACACATGGCGCTACACCACAAAGAATGGTTATCAAATGACACAAAGAGTTTTAATTGGAACAATGCTAAATGAATACGGCATTGCCCCCTATGTTTCCTTCGTTCGGCTTAAAAATGGAAAAGTTGTTGAGGCACTTGTTGAAAAAAGCCTGGGACCTGACTTGGGAGTAGGCTCGCGCGTAGAGCTGCGCAAACATCAACAGATAGACGACGGTTCAAAGCACAACAATTTGTATGTTCACGCCAAATTATCCGATGCGCTATTTAACGAAGACTTATTGTTTCAATTTGCTGAACCAAATTTTCTCAAACTATTCCAAAAAAGAATACAGACAGGCGACGCATCAAAAGAACAGAATATTGCGGAGTTCAAAGATGAAAATCCCAATTTGCCAGAATTTCATCCCCTTGTATTCGCAATGTACAATGCATTGGAGCAAGCTAAAGCCCTTGATGATTGGGCTAAGACTCTTAAAAATCCGTATCAAAAAGTTCTTGTCAATTCCTTCGTGTTGAATCACCTCGGCCAAGAACTCACTAGGTACAAGGGATGGCTTAAACATCCAACCCTTATATTATTAGATGGCTCAGTTAAGAACCCGGTAAATACGCTACGCGAAATGAGAGGTGACGTTGTCAATCTTACTGAGTCATTTTTAGACGATGTCCAAGATACCGCAAGAAACACCATTTCTAGCCTTCACCCGGCAGAACAGCACCTGATTTGTCACGCGCTAATAGAATCTCCTTACAAAGATGGGGTAGAATCATTAGCAAAAGAAATTCTGTCTGGAATAAATCAAGGAGACAAATCGCAAATTATTTGTGTTGGCGGTTCACTTTTTACAAGAATAGCAAATCATATAACGGAACCCGTTTATGAAATAATCACACAACACCGCACTCAACTCAGACTACACTTCGTAAACGCCCTTTATGGAGGAAAACTGAACCCTGCTGGCATCAAACCTCTCAACACAGAAAAGTTCAAGCGTGCCTCCGAGGCGATTTTGGAGTGGGCACGCACAGATCTTGTCAATAAACCAATAGCGCAAGCTTATGCGGCAATTCAAATTGCAGAAGCTAGTTATCAAGCGCAGTGTGCTTATCCGGATCAAGCGGGGGTTACTGAAAGCATAGAAAACGATGCCTTACAGTTGTTTGTTGCTGCATGCGCTCAGATGAACCCAGATGCAAAAAAGTTGATTTGTGCATATGTTCTAGAAGAACAATACACATCACCTACTCCTCTAGAGGCAGTAAGATCTATAGTTGAAGGATCTTTGGATAATTCTAAAGTCTACATAGAAGCACGAAAATGCTTACCACATATGTGATTTCCTAAAATTTAGAATCCGATAAAGTGATATTGTTTAGTGCGATCAAGCTTCTATAATGTAGCCTTGGTTTCTCTTGGCTAGCACATGCTCATTTCAAGGCTTACATCGTTACCTTTTCTTGGCAAAGATGCTGACATAACCGGCATCACCGCGGACTCGCGTCAGGTCAAACCCGGCTTTCTGTTCATCGCCATCCCCGGCACAAAACATGACGGCACCGCGTTTATCGCGGAGGCGGCGCAACGTGGGGCGGTGGCGGTGTTGGTGGTGGATGATGCCCACAAAACCTCCCCCCCGCTTGCGGGCTTGATGCGCAAGCATCAAGTTACAAATGAGGGGGGGCTGGTCAACACAAGTACTTCTGTTAACCAGCCCCCCCCTTCCCCCCCCGCAAGCGGGGTGGGTGCACCAAGGGCACCATCGCCCATCACCATCCTCACCACCCCCGATGTGCGCCTCGCCACTTCTGCCATCGCGGCGGCGTTCTACCCGCGCCAACCGGAAACCACGGTCGCGATCACGGGCACCAGCGGCAAAACCTCCACCGCGCAATTCACCCGCGAGATCTGGCAAGCGATGGGGCAGGCCAGCGCCAGCATCGGCACGCTGGGATTGATTACGGCGAAGGAGGAACGTTACGGTTCCCTGACCACGCCGGACGCGATCACGTTGCATCACCTGCTGGATGAATGCGCGGGCGAGAAAATCACGCACACCGCTATCGAGGCGTCCAGTCATGGCCTCGCCCTGCACCGGCTCGATCATGTGCGGTTGAAGGCGGGTGGTTTTACCAACCTGTCGCGCGATCATCTGGATTATCACGCGACGATGGAGGCTTATTTCGCCGCCAAGCTTCGTCTGTTCACGCATGTGCTGCCGGAGGGAGCAACGGCGGTTCTGAATGCCGATATTCCGGAATTCACCCCCTTATTCGACGCCGCCCGCGATCACGGACTTAAAGCGATTTCATACGGTAAAAATGCAAATGAAATTAAATTGTTAGAAGTCATTCCTCATGCAACAGGTCAGAATCTGCGAATCGATGCGCTCGGTCAGCGTTATGAGCTGTTTTTACCCCTGATCGGCGGTTTTCAGGCATGGAATGGCCTCTGCGCCCTCGGTTTGGTCATCGGTTCGGGTGGAAATGTCGATAAAGCCGTCGCTGGCCTTGGCCAAGTATCGGGCGTTCCCGGACGGCTGCAACTGGTCGGCACGGCCCGCAAGGGTGGCGCGGTCTTTATCGATTACGCCCATAAACCCGATGCGCTGGACAATGTCCTGCGCGCCATGCGTCCCCATGTGGCGGCGCATCAGGGCGCCAAACTTGGCGTCGTCTTTGGCTGCGGCGGCAACCGTGACAAGGGCAAACGCCCCCTGATGGGTGGAATCGCCGCGCGTTTGGCCGATTGGGTTATTGTCACCGACGACAATCCAAGGCATGAAGAACCCGCCACCATCCGGCAAGAGATTCTGGCCGGTTGCGGCGGTGGCGAGGTTCGGGAAATCGCCGACCGCGTCCACGCCATCGAAGCCGGTATCAACCGCTTAAACCAAGGCGACGTGTTGATTATCGCCGGCAAAGGCCACGAACACGGTCAAATCATCGGCGATGAGGTCCATCCGTTTGATGATGCGGAAGTGGCACGACGGTTTTTGGGATGAAGTGAAGGCCGCGCGATGAAGTCCCCTCCCCCTTGTGGGGAGGGTTAGGGAGGGGGGAGAGCGACTGGGTGCATGGCTTCGGATTCTGAACCCGATCGTCAGGCGTCACCAGCCCACCCCCAACCCCTCCCGCAAGCGGGAGGGGGGCTGTGCGGCACATAGGACAATCGAAGGTTTTGAGAACAATGAACTCCTCCCCCCTCTGGCAAGCGGAAGACGTTATACGCGCGGTGCGCGGGCAGTGTTTGCATGAGCAAACATGGGGCGCGACGAATGTCGTCATCGACAGCCGCACGGCGCAGGTGGGAGATTTGTTTGTCGCGCTGCAAGGTCCCGTGCATGACGGCCACGACCATGTCGCCGCCGCCATCGAAGCCGGAGCCGTTGCCGCCATCGTCGCGCGGCAACCCGCCCAAACACCGCCGGACGCGCCCTTGGTTTTTGTCGAGGATACGTTCAAGGCGTTGGAGTCGCTCGGCCAAGCGGGCCGCATTCGCGCCACCAGCAACATCATCGCCGTCACCGGTTCCGTCGGCAAAACCAGCACGAAGGAAATGCTGCGCCTCGCCCTCGCCGCCACCGGTGAAACTTACGCCAACGAAGGCAGCCTGAACAATCACTGGGGCGTGCCGTTATCACTGGCGCGGCTTCCGGCGACGGCGCATTACGGGGTGTTCGAACTCGGCATGAATCACGCCGGTGAATTAACGGCTTTATCCAAGCAGGTGCGCCCGCATGTTGCGCTGATCACCAACATCGAAGCGGTGCATCTGGAATTTTTTCCGTCATTGGAATCCATCGCCGATGCCAAGGCGGAGATTTTCCTCGGCATCGAACCGCAAGGCGCCGCCGTGTTGAATCGCGATAACCGTTACTATGCCCGCCTTGCCGCCGCCGCCAAAACGCGCGGCATCAAAAACATCCTGTCCTTCGGGCGCGATGGCAAGGCCGATGCGCGTCTGATCGACCTCGTCACCGAACCGGAACGCAGCGTGATTACCGCCGAGATTCAGGGTAAGCGCATGAGCTTCACGCTTGGCGCGCCCGGCGAACATCTGGTGATGAACGCCCTTGGCGCGTTGCTGGCGGCCATGGCGGCGAACAGCGATGTCGAAGCCTGCGCCAACGCCCTCGCCCGCTATCAACAACCCAAAGGGCGCGGCGTCATTCAAAACCTGCCGGTATCCGGCGGCGAGATTGTGCTGATCGACGAAAGTTATAACGCCAGTCCGGTATCGGTTGGTTTCGCGGCGCGAGTCCTCGGCCAAATGATGCCGACGGCGGGCGGGCGTCGCGTTCTGGTTCTCGGCGACATGCGCGAACTGGGCGACACATCGCCCGCGTTGCACGCCGCGCTGGCCAAAGACATCGCCGAGGCGAAAATCGATTCCGTATTTTGCTGTGGCCCGATGATGCGCCACCTGTTCGACGCCCTGCCCGCCGCCTTGCGCGGCGCGCATGCCGATGACAGCACCGCCCTCGCCCCGCTCGTCGCCGCCGCCATCCATGCGGGCGATATCGTCACGGTCAAAGGGTCGAACAGCATGGCGATGGTCAAAGTCGTCACGGCATTGCGTACATTATCGTCGGCGCATGCGGCGCGGAAGATGGCGGGATGACAATCATGAATCCGACCAAAAAAACATCGTCATCCCGACGCAAGTCGGGATCCAGCGCGAGCGATAGCGAGCACAAGACTCTTTGTCGCGCCGACGCGCGACGCTGGATCCCGACTTGCGTCGGGATGACGTTTCTTTTGAAATACGAAGGACAATAACCCCATGCTCTTCCACCTCCTCACCCCTTTTGCGCATGATTTTATTCTGTTCAATCTGTTCCGTTACATCACCTTCCGTACCGGCGGAGCCTTGGCGACGTCGCTAATCATCTGCTTCATCTTTGGCCCGCGCATCATCCGCTGGCTGCGAAGCAAACAGGGCGAAGGCCAACCCATCCGCACGGACGGCCCCGAAACCCATCTAAAGAAAAAAGGCACGCCGACCATGGGCGGGCTGATGATTTTGATCTCGGTCACCGTCAGCACGTTGCTCTGGACGGATATGACCAACGCCTACACATGGATCGTTTTGTGCGTGACCATCGGCTTTGGCACGATCGGCTTCCTCGACGATTATCAGAAACTCACCCGACGTTCGCATCACGGCGTGCCGGGGAAAGTCCGTCTCGCGGCGCAAGCTGTCATCTCGGGCATCGCGGTGTACGCCATCATGTCGTTGGCCAGCCGCGATCAGGCGACCGGCCTCGCCATTCCCTTCGTCAAGGATTACATGCTGCCGCTGGGTTGGTTCTATATCGTCGTCGCCATGTTCGTCATTGTGGGCGCGAGCAACGCGGTCAACCTGACCGACGGCCTTGACGGGTTGGCGACGGTGCCGGTGATGATCGTCGCCCTCTGCTTCGGCCTTATCTGCTATCTGGTCGGCAATCTGAAATTCGCCGATTACCTGCAAATCCACCATGTCGTCGGATCGGGCGAGCTGGCGGTTTTCTGCGGCGCTTTGGTCGGAGCCTGCCTCGGCTTCCTCTGGTACAACGCGCCGCCCGCGCAGGTGTTCATGGGCGATACGGGATCGCTGTCACTCGGCAGCGCCCTCGGCACCATCGCGGTGATCATAAAACATGAATTGGTGTTGGCGATCATCGGCGGCTTGTTCGTCGCCGAAACCATGTCGGTGATTATTCAGGTCGCGTCGTTCAAACTGACCGGCAAGCGCGTCTTCCGCATGGCCCCCCTGCACCACCATTTCGAAAAACTCGGCTGGTCGGAACCGACGGTCGTGGTCCGTTTCTGGATCGTCGCCTGCATTCTGGGGTTGGTCGGACTGTCGACGTTGAAGCTGCGGTAACGTCTTATGATCCCCCTCGCCCGATCTGACCGTTCTGTTCTTGGCCGCTGGTGGTGGACGGTGGATCGCTGGACGCTGTTTACCCTGATCGTCATCATGGGTTTTGGCGTTCTGTTGATCCAAGCCGCCACGCCCGCCGTTGCGGTGAAGCATGGGCTGGACCCCTATTATTTCATCGCGCGGCATCTGGCGATGTTGTTGGTCGCGCTTATTATCATCCTCAGCCTGTCTTTGATGTCGCCGCGAGCGGTGCGTTTGATGGCGGCCATTGGGCTCGCCATCTTCCTGCCCCTCCTCATCGCCACGCCTTTCATCGGCGTGGAGATCAAAGGCGCGACGCGCTGGATTCATTTGCCCGGCCTATCGATCCAGCCATCGGAATTTGTAAAGCCATTTCTGGCCGTCACCGCCGCATGGCTTTTTGCGCGGCAGAAGGAACATAAGGGCTTCCCCGCCCTCAGCGTCAACATCCTGCTTTATGTCGCGATTGTCGTATCGCTGTTGATGCAACCGGATATCGGCATGACGGTGCTGACATCCCTGATCTGGTTCGGCGAGTTTTTTCTTGCCGGATTGCCCATCGCCATCGTCGGCCTCAGCCTCGTCGGCGGCATTGTCGGGTTGTTCGCAGCCTATTATGTGTTCCCACACTTCACCGCGCGTATGGATAAATTCCTGAGCCACAGCGGCGACACCTACCAAATCGACCGCGCCCTCGACGCCTTTACCAACGGCGGCTTGCTCGGCACCGGCCCCGGCGAAGGCACCGTCAAAATGTCGATTCCCGACGCGCATGCCGATTTCGTTTTCGCCGTGGCGGGAGAAGAACTCGGCCTCATCTGGTGCCTCGTCATCATCGCCCTGTTCGCCCTTGTCGTCCTGCGCGGCTTCTGGCGCATGCGGGAGGAAAACAGTTTGTTCGTCGTGCTGGCGGTCAGCGGCTTGCTCATCGAGTTCGGCCTGCAAACCATCATCAACCTCGCCTCCACCCTGCATCTGATGCCCGCGAAGGGAATGACGTTACCCTTCATCTCCTACGGCGGCTCATCCCTCTGGGCCCTCGCCTTCGGCATGGGCATGCTGTTGGCGTTGACACGGAAGCGTTTCGGTCTAAACGAGGTCTAGTCAATTATCCAAAAAACTTTGCGATTATACTGGGTTTCGCATTAGGGTTTGGATACTTCAGATTGCCCGCGTCGATGAATTCAATAAGTCCTGCCGTAAACCTTTTGACAGCCTCACCATCTACTGCGGCCTTATCGTCAACCCCTTTAGGTTGCGGTGCCCACGCTTGAACTCGTTTTTCATGGCGTAGAAGGTATATATCCGTATTGGTACTTTTATCTTCTCCGTCTCCATGCTCAAAGTTGGCCACAACTATTTCTCCGGCTTGCCTCCACAAGGAAATTGGCCCGAAACGACGTTCCTCAGCCAATTCAAAAGAAGCCACAGCAATAGCGGATTTTCTTTGCTGCGAAAAATACTCGGAACGACCGACACGCGTGCGTGCCGGACGAACCTCCAGATTGATTCCATAACGTTTATTAATATCCGCAACGATCCGCTGAGCCGCAGCCTTTGCTTCCAGATCAAAAGCTTTCTGAATAGCTGTCTGTTCACGAATTTGATCTAACGTTGCCATGATATAAAATCTTTCAAAATTGAGTCATATGAACGGCGCCAATATACCAAATGGCGACCGACTCTAAAACATCAATAAATACTTTCATCAAGGAAAAGCTCAACGTAAATATGGTTAACTACCTTTGGCAAATCATGCTAATTGATTCACATGAACCAGTCTAAATCCCCCCTCATCATCCTCGCTGCCGGAGGTACCGGCGGCCATGTGTTTCCGGCTGAAGCTTTGGCGCGGGAGTTGCTCGGGCGCGGGTATCGCGTGGCACTGATGACCGACAAGCGCGGCAATAAATTCAGCGACGATCTGCCCATCCCCGTTTACCGCACGCATGCGAGTTCACTGGGCAAAGGCCTGATCGGCAAAGCCATCAGCATCCTCAATATGGGCCTCGGCGTGGTGCAGGCGGAATTGCGTTTGCGGAAACTGAAACCCGCCGCCGTTGTCGGGTTTGGCGGGTATCCTTCCGTGCCGTGTCTTTATGCGGCGGCGGGACTCAAAATTCCAATCATCCTGCACGAACAAAACGCCGTGCTGGGTCGTGCCAACCGCGTGTTGATGAACAAGGCGAAAATCGTCGCCATGTCGTTCCCGCAGGTCGCCGGATTGAAAGCCGCGCCGCATGTGAAGCTGGTGCATACCGGCAATCCCGTGCGCCCTGCCTTCGTCGCCAACCGCAGCACCCCCTACCCCGCTTTGGCCGATGATGAATCGCCGATCCGGATTCTGGTCTTGGGCGGAAGCCTCGGCGCGAAAGTGTTCAGTTACGTCGTACCGCAAGCCCTCGCTTTGCTGCCCGAACCCATTCGTCGCCGTATCCAGATCGCGCAGCAATGCCGCAAAGAAAATCTGGAAGACGCCCGCGCCGGATTTGCCGGAGTTGGCATCGATGCCGAACTCGCCAGCTTCTTTCACGATGTGCCGGAACGCATGGCCGCCGCGCATATCGTCATTGGCCGCGCGGGCGGTTCGACCATCGCCGAACTCGCCGCTATTGGCCGCCCCTCCATTCTGGTGCCCTTCCCGCATGGCCATGCGGGCGAGCAAACCGCCAACGCCGAAGCCCTCGCCGAAGCCGGTGGCGCGTGGCTGATCCCCGAACAGGCGTTTACGCCGGAAGCCTTGGCCGTCCGCCTCGAATCCCTCATCGCCCTCCCCTCCACCCTCGCCAAAACCGCCGCCGCCGCCCGCGGTTGGGGCAAGATCACCGCCGCCGATAATCTCGCGGATTGTGTGGGGGAGGTTGTGGGGAAGAAAACTATTGCAGCTGCATAAAACAATCATGCAGCAAGCGTAGGTGTATCCCCTCCCGCTTGCGGGAGGGGTAGGGGTGGGCTGGCAAACACCGGAGATTTGTTGACCAGCCCTCCCTCAGTCCCTCCCGCAAGCGGGAGGGATGCACAAACGCCACCTAAGCTCAATCACAATTCACACGCTCGTTCGCATCACGCCCGCTTCACCTTCTGCACCGCCTGAAACAGCGGTAGTAATTCACTGAGGTGTTTAATTTCGATGCGGCGCAGGCTGTGGTCGACGGCGGATTTTCGGCTGTTCTCCGCCTGATGCGGCATGATGGCTTGGGTGAAGCCGAGTTTCACCGCTTCCTTTAACCGCAAATCCGGCTGGCTGACGCGGCGGACTTCGCCGGACAATCCGACCTCGCCGAACACCACGCATTCGGGCGGCACCGGCTCGCCGGTCAGGGACGACAGCAACGCCGCCGCCACCGCCAGATCGGCGGCGGGTTCGGAGATGCGCAGGCCCCCAGCCACATTCAGATACACATCGTTATTGCCAAACGCGACTCCGCACCGCGCCTCCAGCACCGCCAGAATCATCGCCAGACGTCCGCTGTCCCACCCGATCACCGCGCGACGCGGCGTGCCGTAGGAAGTTGGCGCGACCAAGGCCTGCACCTCCACCAACACCGGGCGTGTGCCCTCTAATCCGGCGAACACCGCCGCGCCCGACATATCGCCGCGACGGTCGGCGAGGAACAGCGCCGAAGGGTTTGGCACTTCGATCAACCCCTTATCGGTCATTTCAAAAACGCCGATTTCATCCGTGGGGCCAAAGCGATTCTTCACGCCGCGCAGCACGCGGAATTGATGCCCACGATCGCCTTCCAGATACAGAACCGTATCGACCATGTGTTCCAGAACGCGAGGTCCGGCAATCGTCCCCTCCTTCGTCACATGGCCGACAAGGATCACGGAAATGTCGCGTTTCTTGGCAACACGGATCAGTTCCTGCGCCGAGGTGCGCACCTGCGCCACGGTGCCCGGCGCGCTGTCGAGGGTATCGACATACATCGTCTGGATAGAATCGATGATCAGGATTTCCGGCGGCGTTCCGTCCTGCATCGCCGCGACGATATCGCGCACCGATGTTTCGGCGGCCAGATCGCAATTGGAATCCGATAACCCCAAACGCGCGGCGCGAAGCCGCACCTGCTCCACCGCTTCTTCGCCGGAGATATAGGCGACGCGGTAATTCTTCGCCAACTGGCAAACCGCCTGCAAAAGCAAAGTCGATTTACCAATTCCCGGATCGCCGCCCACCAACGTCGCCGATCCCGCTACCAAGCCACCACCCATGACGCGGTCGAATTCGCCGATATTCGCCAGCCGCCGTGGCACCTGTTCATTCGTGCCCTTCAACGGCACGAATTCGACGCGTGACGCCTTGCGCCCGCTTTTACCGCCGCGCGTGTCGCCCAGACCCTTCGGCGGGCCCGCCGCCGCGACTTCCTCCACCAAGGTATTCCAACTGCCACAAGCCTCGCACTTCCCCGCCCATTTTGGCGCGCTGGAACCGCAAGTCTGGCAAACAAAGATGGAGCTGCTTTTGGCCATGGACGTTCTTTCAAAAATGTGCGGTAACTGTGCCGATAATTAGCCAGAATGGGAAGAGCCGCATGGTTAACAGAAAATTGACGTTAACGGATAGATTGCAATCGTGAAAAAATTAACGAATATTTTCTGAATCAGGGGTAGATACTATTAAGATATGAACGGAGAGGGCTGTTCCCATGTTCTTTTTTTCGAAGAAGAAGAAAGATACCAATACCGCAGCAAAAACGCCAACGCTTGCGCGTACCGCCCTCCGTGTCGCTTTCAATCCTGAATTTGGCGCATCTGTCCGTCCGCTCGAAGAAAACAAAGCCGTCTTTGTTAATCTGCTAGCGATGATTTTCGCTTCCCAAGGCATGTTTCCACGCAACCATCCGGCGGTGCTGGGTGTGGCTGGCGCACGCCTCGGCCTCGGTGAACTGCTATCCTTGGTTTGGAAAGACCTGACTTTTTCGAAAGAAACGGTGCCACAGGTTTTGATGTTCTTTGCCGTGATCGCGAGTCTGGCTTTTGCCGTGATTGGATTCGTCGTTGTGATCCTATCGCTGTTTATCAGCACCGCGCATGCCGACAGTTATTTCACCCCACCGGGCGGCGAAAGCGATATCGGCCAGCAATGGATTAACTTTTTGTTTCAGGGCAAGCCCGTCAACACTTTCGCCTTCGGGATGAATGAACCGCTGATGGCGTCCAGCAAGGTGCAGATCGCCTTAATCCATGCGCTTGGCTTTTATAGCGACGCAATCCTGATCGTCGCCGCTGTTATTCTTTTCTATCACCTTGCCTCCATGACTGTTGAAACAGCGCATCATGGCGTGGTCATGGGCAAACGCGCCAACCAGATTTGGGCACCGATTCGACTCGTTGTGGCCATCGGGCTTCTGGTTCCAATCGGCGGCGGTTTAAATTCCGGCCAATACATCGTCATCCGCGTGGCGGAATGGGGATCAGGCCTCGCCAGCAATGTCTGGGAAATCTTCCTGACCAGCCTTGCGAATACCGAAGGCGTCGCGTCAAACTCGCCCTATGCGCGGCAAGTGGTGTACAACGTCGCACTGATGGAAGCGTGCAAATCCATCTACAATTTCCACGTCAATGGCAGTGCCGGTGGTAGTGGCGGAGGCGGAGGCGGAGGCGGTGGTGGTGTCTGCAGCAGTGGCGGTGGTGGCAGTGGCGGTGGTGGCGGTGGTGCCGGCGGAAATAACGACGACCCCTCGCCCGCTCTCAGCAAAAGCTCTTCCGCGCTTGGCAAAACCATTGATGTTCGCGGCCCGTTTGATCTGAAGGGTGCAGGAAAAAAATGCCTCTATGATCTTGAAAAACCAATCAATCAGGAAGACGGAGCCTGCGGCAGCTACGTCTTTAAAGCTAACCAACAGACCGGCGGCGGCGATTCGGTTGCTTCCTCTATACAAGGTAAAGTCAACAGCACCGCAACCTCTGCCTTCAACGATATGCAATCCAATGTGCGCCAATGGGTTGAGGAAATGTCCGCCTACCAAGTGCCCAAAGGCATGGGTGGAAAAGGCGATAAATCGTTCCCCCAAAATGACGGCAAATTCGACGAAATCGTCAATGACTATCAGGACGCGTTGCAAGAAGCCGCCATCGCCCCCGACCTCAGCGGTGCCTTCTTCAAATCCGCCGATCAAGGGTGGGTGTCCGCCGGCGCTTTCTTCAACGTCATCGCCCGCGCACAAGCCGATGCGATGGATTTAGGCAACCTGCTGCCGGAAACCAAGGCCCCGGAATCGGCCAAGATGAACAGCGAACAGATGAAATCCGTCAGAAAAGGCCTCGCCTCCTTTGAAAACTGGATGAACAGCAATTTGAAGGATGGGGTTCAAGGCGGCAGCACTGACGGCGGTGGCGGAACAGCAGGCGGCACCTGCACCAAGCAACGTCAAGAAATGATGAAAACCCGCGCAGGCATGGAGCAAATGGGTAACCCCAAAGACCATTTCATGGAAAAAATTTTCCAATACATTGACTGGATCGCGTCATGGAACTGCGTTTGGACCTCAGCCCCCCCCAGTGGCCTTAACCAGAGCAACTTCACCCTCGGTGTCCAATTCACCAGTGCCAACCCCCTCGCCGAAATGGCACATTTCGGTCACGCCAATATCAACACGGCGTATGATGTGTTTGATATGTACGTGAATCTCGTGTTGAAAGGCAGTCTTGAGCTCACACAAAATAAGATTGCGGGGGAAGGAGCCCGTACCATTGACCTTAGGGGAGCGGAGGGCGAAAAGATTCTATCGGCTATCGGCGGTTTGGTCGGAGCCATCGTCGGAATCTTTTTTACCTCCGGCATCATGTTGGCCTTTTTGCTGCCTCTGATTCCGTTCTTCCGTTTCCTTTTCAATATCATGACATGGGTTGCTGGCTTGATGGAAGCGGTTGTCTGCGTCCCTCTCATCGCGCTAGCGCATTTGAATCCAGAAGGCGACGGCCTGCCAGGGCCAAATGCCAAGACCGCCTATTACTTTGTCTTCGACATATTCTTGCGCCCGACGATGCTGATCTTCGGCCTCATCGTCGGTTTGCTGATTTTCTATGTCGCGGTCAGCTACATGAACCTGTTCTATATGGATGCCATTGTAACTTCCGGTGGCTTGGCCAATGGGCATCTGTTCCTGTCGCGCCTAGTATACAGCGCGCTGTACGTGATTACCCTGTATATCGCGGCGAATAGTGCCTTCAAAATGATCCATTACTTGCCACAGCATGCGTTGCAATGGATGGGCCAACGTTCGCTCCATTACCATCAGTTCGGCGACCCCGATCAGCTGCAGCAACCGCTGATGATGGGTGCCGGCATGGTCGAAAGCAAGATCGTGGGCTCGGCTGGCCAGCTTGCTTCGGCCAAGGGTGCTCTCGATGTGCTTGGCGGCTCAGGAGGCAACCCACAAGCTGCCAAACAACCGCCCGCACTTACCAAAAAATAGCAGTTAGCTACGAGACAAAAACGCCACATTAATCATTTTTCAATAGTTAAAAGTTATGATAAAGTTGACAAAGAAGGAAAAGTGATAAGGCAGTTAATTTTTATTTGAGAGGAGTTTAGAATGGCTGACTCGAAATACGCAAATCTCGGCACTGGCAGCTCCTTCAAAAGTGACGAAGAGTCGCGCAAAAGATTTTTTGCAGGCGAAGCGGGCGATTACAAACAAGAAGTGCGCCCAATCGATAATCCGACAGCTGCAAAACTTTTGGTATACACGGCTGTAAGTGGAGCTGTTCCTTTCGCACATCAGGCCGCCGCCTACCTTCGGACATTCACGCATGGTGGGTCTTATGCTGAAAACTTAGCTAAATATGAGGAGCTTGATCGCAAGGCTAAAGGCGCGTTCCAAGAAGCGACTATGGCCGTGCAGAGTATTTCTGCCCTTACCAGCCTACCATCACTTGCAAAAACACTTACAACAAAAGCAGGGGCCACAGCCGTTGAAAAGGTTGCGGGAGAAGCGGCATCCGCAGCCAAGCAAAGCGAAGCCGCAATAGCCGTAAGGGGCACCGAGGTAAGCGGCGAAGGACTCGGCGTCGCCACCACACGCGAAGCCGCCCCCCTGCCCGCCAACGCCAACCTCGTCGGCACCCCCAAAGCCCCCCCCATAGAAGGCTTACGGGACATGAGCCGCTTTGCAGGAAGAGATGCCGAAGAAGTTCTGCATACAGAAATGTGGGGCGCGGAAGCCGCCGGCCCATCTGCGTGGGAAGGAAAAGGTGCCGGCGGGATGAACGGCGAAACAGGCGAAGAAATGCTCAGAAGAGCCGAAGCATGGCGAGCGGCTGAAGCTCGTGCCGCAGGAGGTGCCAAGGCAGCAGAGAGTGAACATGTCTGGGTGCCCACAGCTGAAGCACTGGCGAAGGAACATGCACGACAAGAAGCTGCTGGTATATGGAACACTTGGGAGGCCGTCGACAATCAAATGCGTGCCCGCATACTAGCCGACACAGATGGAAAGCTTTTTAAGCGCATGAGTACTTTTCGGGCGTTCATAAGCGATTTAGCTGGGCATTTCACCGGAAAGGTACCGCTGTTTACACGTTTCAGACCAGGTTATTTTAACGATGAATACGAACAATTGGGCATAAACCATCTTTCAGGAAGTTTGCCCGCAATGCTTAAAAAGGGCGCCGAAGGATTTGAAGCCGAAATGGTGCGGTTCAAGGAAGTTTACCAACAGGCCAAGCAGACGATGGATGGGGAGGTGGCAGCTGGAAGACTGACTGCTGACCAAGCACAGAAAAAAATGGTCGATGATTTAACGAAGTGGAAAATTGAAGCAGTGCAGCGTGGAAAAACTGTGCGGAACGGAATAGAGGAAAAAGAAGATTGGCTAGATAAAGGGTATAACAACCTGTACGGCAGGGGCGTTGATCCGAAAGGCGCAAGCGCGATGGACAGAAGGGTGTACGGTCTTATGGCCAAGCACATTACTAACAGCGCACTTTGGGACAAGAGGGTAGTTGGAAACGATTACCCTATACTTCTTGCGCGATGGTCTCCCCTGCTTAAAAGAACAAAAACTTTGCCCAGTTGGCAAAAACTTATAACTAACCCTGCGATTGAACAGAAGTACACGCCTCTTGGTGAAAAATTTACAGAGAACCCCAAGTTGGTGGAATCACCTTTTCTTACAGCCACGGAAATTCCTTATATAACCGAAGTGGTTCCAAACGTAGGAAACCGTTACAGGCATGTTGTAACTGGAGAAGTACTAACTGCTGACTCAAAATATTTCCCTGATAGCGCGATGTCTAATCCACGCAACGCTCAATTATATACACTCTTAGGCGGTGGAGCAAAGGAGGCTGGAGCGAACAGCAAGTCACCGCTAACGCTTCCCGTTGTAGGTAACATTGGTGCCCCAATTGATTGGTTGAACGGATGGATTGACCTTGTAGTACCATTTGGACCTGCGGGCGTAATTCGTGGCGCTGCAAAAACAGCCGTTGTCGGCTCAGTGGCTCTTAGCCTCCCCTATGCGGGCAGAGCAGCTACATCGATTCACGCCTTCGGCGATAGCTTGGGGGCTCGACTTGCAGCTGTTCCTCTGGAGTACCCAACGGATTGGAAAGATGATGGCGTCTTTGGCCGTTCGTGGCACGTTGCGACGAATCCAGTTACAGCTTTTGGGGTATTTGCGAACAGAACGCTGGCTTCTGAAAATCAGGTTTATCTTAATGCTCGGTGGTCATCTTTGCCCGTAAAAGTGGCTAATCGGGAAAGATTGATATTGAAAAGAGAGCAGGAAGGAGGAGAAGCTATTGTAACACCTTCTCCTGCCAAACCGATCATTGCCCCCCCCCCTGCTAAAGAGAGTACTGCGTCTTCGCTCGAGAAATCGAACAGATGTTATGGCAATCTCAAATCGAATCCAACCTTCAAGGACTTCAAAGACGAAGATTTGCGAGCAAATTGCAAAAAGCATTATGGAATAGAACCAACCCTTTAGGGCAAAACGGAGACTAACATGGCAACAATCGAAGAAGTTAGAAACGCCTTGATACAAGCTGCACCGCAATCAAAGGCAGCCATTGATGGCCTTAGCGATGATGCTGTCGAAAAGCTGTATGATGAGGCAACACTCAAAGCTGGCATGGGCGACAATTTTAACCGCCTAGAGTTCGCTACTTATGTAATGGACAAGTTAGAAGAACTTCCCCAGCAAAACACACCTTCCCAGCGTGAGGAAGGATTGCCTACGGATACTACGCCAAGTCTTGCAGATGCCTTGCGCGGATCCGTTCGTGACGAAACCCAATTTGAGATTACGCCAAGCATCATCGACAATATGCTCAAGGGCGAGCAACTTTCTCAAGCACAACTTACCGCTTTACAGTCTGACTTACAGCGGGTCGATATAAAACTTCTTAGGGCGTGGGGGGCAAAAGGAAAGATCGAGATTGGCAATAGGCTATATCCTCTAAATCCTATCGCCGTTAAAGTGATTCAGGAAGCCATTCAATCGAAGGCTTTAACTGACGATTCAGCAACTGAATTTATTAATAAACTGGCGGCTGACGAAGTTGCCAGCGGCAAGCCTGTCACAGATGCCCAAGTTCACGAAGCGATGAAGGGCGTTCAAGATAAGTTTGGCACAGAAAACATCAACATCGATACCTTTACCAGAAGCGCAAAGGGTCTTATCGAGCTTCAGGTAGCGATTGCCACCAGAGACGCCCAGAAACTTGACGCCTTCATGAAGGCCAACAAGTT
>Ga0265331_10001580_pt1 | contig 16660 bp, 14 predicted proteins | sample 41923metaG_FD_202088 | JGI IMG/M metagenome (GOLD analysis project Ga0265331, IMG submission 202088) | Rhizosphere microbial communities from Carex aquatilis grown in University of Washington, Seatle, WA, United States - 4-19-23 metaG | ecosystem: Host-associated > Plants > Roots > Rhizosphere... | reverse complement strand
AACGCGAAGCGCCTCCTGCAGGGGCGCGGCGTGTATACCGACGATCTGCGCCTGCCGCGGCTCGCGCACGTCGTGTTCTTTCGCAGCCCGCACGCGCATGCGCGCATCGTGAAGCTCGATTTCACGCGCGCGCGCGCAATGCCCGGCGTCATCGCCGTCGTCGACGGCAAAGCAGTGGCCGGGTTTTGCAAGCCGTGGGTCGCGGTGCTCGCGCATCTGAAAGGCATCAAATCGGCGCCGCAGCATGCGATCGCGATCGACCGCGCGTGCTGGCAGGGCGAAGCCGTTGCGGCAGTCGTTGCGGAATCGCGCGCGCAGGCGGAAGACGCCGCCGACCTGATCGAAGCCGAATGGGAGGAACTGCCGGTCGTCATCGGCATGGATGACTCGCTCGCCGGCAAATACGTGATACACCCGGAGCTCGGCGACAACGTCTGTTTCACGCGCGCGCTCGATACCGGCGAAGTCGACGCCGCGTTTGCCAGGGCCGACGTCGTAGTCGAGGAAACCTACGAGTTCGGCCGCCACACCGGCGTCACCCTCGAAGGCCGCGCGCTGCTCGCCGATTTCAACGCGGCAGAGAACGCGCTGACCGTCTATCACTCGACGCAGGCGCCGCACATGATGCAGGACATCATCTCGCGCCATCTCGACATTCCCGAAGGCAACGTGCGCGTGATCGCCAGGGACGTCGGCGGTTCGTACGGCATCAAGGTGCACGTCTATCCCGACGAGATGGCGACCGCGGCGCTGTCGGTGATGCTCAAGCGCCCGGTGAAATTCATCGCCGACCGGCTGGAATCTTTTCTCACCGATATCCATGCGCGCGAGCACAAGGCGAAACTGCGGATTGCATGCACCAAGGCCGGCGACATTCTGGCGTTCGATCTGGACGATTTGACAGGCATAGGCCCTTACTCGGTTTATCCGCGCACCAGCGGCATCGAAGGCAACCAGGTCGTCAATCTCACCGGCGGCCCGTACAAGCACACGCAATACCGCGCGAACCTGAACGTCGTGTTCACCAACAAGAATGTGACGTGCCAGTACCGCGCGGTCGGGCATCCGATCGCGGTGTCGATTACCGAATGCATCGTCGACCTCGCCGCCGAAAAGCTCGGCATAGATCCGGCCGAATTCCGCCGCCGCAACCTGATCGCGGACGATGCCTATCCATGCACGTCGGCGGCGGGCATGAAGTTCGAAAAGCTCTCGCACCACCAGACGCTCGACAAGCTGCTCGAGCTGATGGACTACCAGAAGCTGCGCGGCGAGCAGGAAGCGCTGCGCAAAAAAGGCGTTTACCGCGGCATCGGGCTCGCCGCGATGATAGAAGTGACGAACCCGTCGCCCGCGTTTTACGGCGTCGGCGGCGCACGCATTTCGGCGCAGGATGGCGCGACGCTGCGGCTGGAGCCGACCGGCATGGTCACCTGCATGGTCAGCGTCACGGAACAAGGCCAGGGCACCGAAGGCATCTTCGCGCAGATCGCGGCCGACGCAGTCGGTGTCGGCATCGACAAGGTGCGCGTCATCACCGGCGACACCGGCACCACGCCGTACGGCGGCGGCACCTGGGCGTCGCGGGGTGCCGGCATCGGCGGCGAAGCGGTATTGCAATCGGGCAAGGTTTTGCGCGCGCATATCCTCGAAGTCGCCGCCGCGATCCTGCAGACCGGCGGCGAAATGCTCGACGTGCGCAACGATCATGTCGTCGACGTGCGCACCGGCGAAGTGAAGCTCACGCTCGCCGAGCTCGGCCGCATCGCTTATTTCCGCCCCGACACGCTGCCGATGGATTTCCAGTCGGAACTGATGGTCACGCGCCACTACACGCCGCGCGGCTACGGTTTTGCTTTCACCAACGGCATGCAGGCGTCGCTCGTCGAAGTCGATATCGAAACGGGCTTCGTCAAGCTGCTCAAACATTGGTGCGTCGAAGACTGCGGCACCATCATCAATCCGCAGCTCGTCGACGAGCAAATTCGCGGCGGCATCGTGCAGGGCATCGGCGGCGCGCTGTTCGAGCACTGCATCTACAGCCCCGAAGGACAGTTGGTCAACGGCAACATGGCGGAATACCTGGTGCCGATGGCGGGCGAAATGCCGGACATCGAGATCGGCCACGTCGTCACGCCAACCAAGACGTCCGAACTCGGCGCCAAAGGCGCGGGCGAAGCGGGCACCGCCGGCGCGCCGGGCGCGGTGATGAATGCGATCAACGATGCGCTGCGCCCGTTCAAGGCGCGCGTCACCGCGCAGCCGGTGACACCGGAACGAATTTTGAAGGCCCTGGGTAAAGTCTAGTGCCGGCATTCGATTCAGCGGCTTTCGGCAAGCGCTTCACGCATCGCACGGCCGCCGCGCGCGACATCCGGATGCACTATGTCGAAGACGGCAGCGGCGAGCCCGTGCTGCTGGTGCCCGGCTGGCCGCAATCATGGTACGCGTGGCGGCACGTGATGCCGATGCTGGCGGACAAGCACCGCGTGATCGCGATCGATCCGCCGGGCCTCGGCGACTCGGGCGCACCGGCGGCGTACGATACCGCGACCATCGCAGACTATATCGGGGCGCTGCTCGACACGCTGGGGCTCGAACAGATCGCATACGTCGGGCACGACGTCGGCGCCTGGATCGGTTATGCATTCGCGGCGCGCCATCCCGACAGAGTGCGCTGTCTCACGCTCATCGACGCCGCGATTCCCGGCATCGCGCCGGCCGACGCGTTTGCGCTGACGCCGGAACGCATCAACAAGACGTGGCATTTCTCGTTCAACGCACTGCGCGATTTGCCGGAAGCGCTCGTCGCCGGCCGCGAACGGCTGTACCTCGAATGGTTGTTCAACGCGCGGTCATTCGACAAAACCGCCATCGATGATGCCGCGCTGGCCGAATACACGCGCGTTTATGCGGCGCCCGGCGCGATGGGCAGGGGCTTCGCCTATTACCGCGCGATATTCGATTCGATGGCGCAGAACAAAACGACCGCCGCGACGAAGCTCTTGATGCCGGTGCTGGCGCTCGGCGGGGAGCACTGGATGGGACCGCTGATGGAAGCGATGATCGCGCCCGTCGTGCGCGATTTGCGCGTCGAAATCATCGCCGGCAGCGCGCATTTCGTGCCGGAGGAAGCGCCCGCGGAACTCTGCCGGATTGTGCAGGAAGTCCTCGACAAAACCTGATCCCGCGGCGAAGCTTGGCGTCACGGTCTCCGCACGACGGTGGAATTGCGGGCGGATTTACGGGTAAACTTCGTACTTATGAATGACAAGGCAAAAATCGCCCCCGACGAGCGGTTCATGACCTACACGGTCACCGCGTTGGGCCCCGAAAGCTGGTTCGTCGACAGCACCAAAGGGACGTCAGGCTACTCGTTCCGCTCGCTGCCGGAGGCGGAGCGCTTCGCCATCACGCTGGCGCAGCGCAATGTGCCGAGCCGGGTCTGCATCCTGGGCGCCGACGGCGAAATCGTCACCGAGAAGATCTTCGACCAACCGGCCGACGCCGCCGGTTAAAAACGCCTCGCGCCACCTACACCGCGCAATACCGGTCCTGGATCGCCTGGTCCGCGAGCAGGTTGGCGGCGCTGTCGGCATGCACGATCAAGCCCTGGTCCATGATGTAGGCGCGGTCCGAAATCGACAGCGCGCGCTCGACGTTCTGCTCGACGAGCAGGATCGTGGTGCCGGCGCGCTTCATGTCTTCGAACAGTTGGAACATTTCGTCGACGAGGATAGGCATGATGCCTTCCGACGGCTCGTCGAGCAGGATCATTTTCGGCTCGGCCATCATCGCGCGCGCGATCGCGAGCATCTGCTGCTCGCCGCCCGAGAGCGTTTCGCCCAGCTGCCCCAGCCGCTGCTTCAAACGCGGAAAAGTTTCCGCAATCCGTTCGATGATTTCGCCTTCGCGCTTGCGGTGCCTGGATGCCAGCAGTCCGAGCTGGAGGTTTTCCAGCACCGACAGTCCCGGCACGATGCGCCGTTCTTCGGGCACGTAGGCGAGCCCGCGGTGATAGCGCCGGAACGCGAGCTCGGCGAGCAGGTCCGCGCCGTCGAACATGACGCCGCCGCTTTTCTTCGCCACCAGTCCCATCACCGTGCGCAGCGTCGTCGTCTTGCCGGCGCCGTTGCGGCCGATCAGCGTGACGATTTCGCCCGCGTTGACTTCGAGCGACACGCCCTGCAGCACGTGGCTGTGCCCGTACCACGCATTGAGGTTGTCCAGCTTCAGCATTGCCGCCATCAGTGCTTCCCCTGCCCGAGGTAGACGCGCTTCACCTCGTCGTTGGCGCGGATGTCGTCGGGCGTGCCCTGCGCGAGCAACTCGCCGTGGTGCAGCACCACGAGCTGCTGGCAGATCCCCATCACGAGTTTCATCTTGTGCTCGACCAGGATCACGGTGCGCTCGGCGGCAAGCCGCACGATGAGATCCATCATCTTGACCGTTTCCTCGGGCGACATGCCCGCAGTCGGCTCGTCGAGCAGCAGCAGGCGCGGCTTGCAGGCGAGCGCCATCGCGATTTCGAGGCAGCGCTGCTCGCCGTGCGCCATGTCGCGGGCGACCGAATTGCGCTTGGCCGCAATGCCGACGCGCTCGAGCAGATCGTCGGCCTCCTCGATCGGTGCGCGGATGGCCGCGCGCGGCGTCCACAGGTTGTAGCGCGTTTTCTGCATCTGCGCCGCGACGCGCACGTTTTCGTGCGCGGAGAGCTGCGGGAACAGGTTCGTGATCTGGAATGATTTCGCGATGCCGCGCCGCGCGTATTCGTGCGTCGGCAGGCCGGTGATTTCGCGGCCCTCGAAGCTTACGCGCCCGCTCGACGCCGGAAACGCGCCCGAGATGACGTTGAAGAAGGTGCTTTTGCCCGCGCCGTTCGGCCCGATGATCGCAGAGAGCTTGTCGCGCGCAAAGCTGACCGACACGTCCTTCAGCGCGACGAAGCCGCCGAATTTCTTGCCGACGCCTTGCGCGATGAGGATATCGTTTGTGTTTGGATTCATCTTGAAGTTGTTGGGAATAAGTTAAGGGGGAAGAGAAGGGTGAGCCCCTCACCCCAACCCTCTCCCCGGCGACGGGTAGAGGGAGATTTTGCTTACCTCCTTCACCCTTCCCCCCTTCACGCTTTTACCCCCAGCCAGTGCAGGATCGAACCCCAGATCCCGCGCGGAAAAAACAACACGAACAAAATGAAGGTGGCGCCCAGGTACAACTGCCAGTGGGTGGTCCACAGCGTGAGTACGTCGCCGAACAATTGAAACACGGCAGCGCCGATAAACGGACCGAAGAAAGTGCCGAAGCCGCCCAGGAGCGCCATCATCACGACGTCGCCCGAGGTCGAAATCTGCAGCACTTCGACAGGCACCGTCGACAGATGCAGGGCGCGCAGCGCGCCGGCCACGCCGCAGAACGCGCCCGACAGCACGAACGCCATCAGTTTCGTGTTCGCCACGTTGTAGCCGCAGGCGGCGGCGCGCACCTCGTTCTCGCGGATCGTTTCGAGCACCGCGCCGAACGGGGACGCGAGTATGCGCGAGAAACACCACAGCGCGATCGCCACCACGCCGAGCATCACGTAGTACTTGTTGACCGGGTCGAGAAAATCGATCTCGAAGCCCAGCAGGTTGATGGTCGAGACGTTGATGCCGCGCAGGCCGTTTTCGCCGCCGGTGACGCTTTCCCACTTGTAGAAAATGTAATACACGCATTCGGCGAGCGCCATCGTCACCATCGCAAAGTAAATGCCGCGCGTACGGATGGCGAGAAAGCCGATGACATAAGCCACCGCGGACGCGAAAGCGATGCCGGCGAGGATGGCGGCGTACCACGGCCAGCCGAGATGCACGATCGCAATGCCGCAGCCGTAGCTGCCCACACCCAGGAGCGCCGCGTGGCCGAAAGACAACAGGCCCGCGTAGCCGTACAGCAGATTAAAGCCGAGCGCGAAGAGGCCCCAGATCAGGATGTTGATCGCCAGCGCGTGATATGGCACGAGCCACGGAAAAATTATCAGGAAGAGTATCGTCGCGGCGACGCGGTGACGCACGATCGCGTCCAGCGTTGCGCGCCAGGCACCCGCCGCTTGCGGTGAGTTTTGCCCGTTCATCAACTCACCCCATCGCGCCGGCGCGGCCGAAGAGTCCCTGCGGACGCACCAGCAGCACGACCGCCATCAGGACAAAGATCGAGACGCGCCCCGCTTCCGGCGACACCAGCGACGTGAGGCTCACCACCACGCCGACCAGTACGCCGGCAAACACCGCACCCTTCAACGAGCCCATGCCGCCGACCACGGTGACGACGAACGCATCGGCGAGCAGCGGCACGCCCATCTCGGGAGCGACGGCCTGCAACGGCGCGGACAGTATCCCCGACAAGCCAGCAATGCCGGTGCCGATGCCGAACACCACGAGCCACACTTTGGACACGTCGATGCCGAGCACGCGCACGATCTCCGGGTCGCGCGCGCCGGCACGGATGACCAGGCCGTACGAGGTTTTCTCGATGAAGAAATAAAGAAACGCGACGACCACCGCCGCCGCGCCGATCAGGAAAAGCCGGTACAGCGGAAAATGGCCGATGCCGAGGTTGACCGCGCCGGTGAGCCCGCGCGGCGTGGAAAACGGGATGCCGTCGAGGCCGAAAGTCATGCGCACGATTTCGACAAACATGATCGACAGCCCGAAGGTCAGCAGCAGCGGGTAATCGATGCCGCGACCGTAAAGCGGGCGCACCAGAAAGCGCTCGACCACGAGGCCGACGCCGCCGACGCCAAACGGTACCAGCACGAGACATACCCAGAAGTTGCCGGTCTGCGCGAAGAGCCACACGCCGAAATACGCACCGACCATGAAGAAGGCGCCGTGCGCGAAATTGACCACCGTCAGCATGCCGAAGATCAGCGACAGCCCGAGCGCGAACAGCACGTAGACCGCACCCAGCGCGATGCCGGTGACGATTTGCAGCAGGAGAAGGTCGAGCGTGATGCCGCTCATACCGCAATGCTGCGCGAAGCGCTGAACTCTCCTTCCCCTTCAGAGGGGGAGAGCGAGCGCAGCGGCGAGGGGGCCGTGGGATGGGGATGGGTCGTTCGAATTTCAGCGCGAAACACTTGCTCTTGCACCCATCCCCTCCTCTATCCTCCCCTTGAAGAGGAGGATGAATCCATTCCCTGACGCGCTCGCCGGATTGAGCGACGCACCCGCGTCCGCTCGTATCCGGCGAGTTATCCGGCCGCTGCGCGTGCCGGATAACTAAGCTTTGTGCCCAAGCTCCTGGCAGGTGCGCAGGACTTTTTCGTTCGCGTTGTCGACATTCAGGATATCGAACACGTCGTTCTTGTCCTTTACCTGATTGGCGGGTTTCGACTGCAGCATGATCATCGACTGCACCGACTGGTGGTCGCACTTGCGATAGTACTGCGGCCCCTTGTAAAAATCGTACTTGAGGTTTTCCATCGCGGCGATCACCTTGTCCGTATCGGTGGTCTTCGCATTGCGCGCGGCGGTCAGCACGCTGCGCACGCCCGCGTAGCCGAGCGCGCCATAATCGGTCGGCACGCCGCCGTTATGCGCCTTGCGATAAAGATCGTTGAACGACTTGGCGCTCGCCAGCGAGTCCTCGAACTTCCAGTAATACGAGGTCGCACCGACCACGCCCTCGAAAGCTTCGGGCCCGGCGGCCTGGCGCGCGCTGATCAGGAGGATAGGCGTGATGATTTTGGTCTGCTGCTTGATGCCGAAGTCGTACGCCTGCTTCATGCCGTTGACGAGATCGCGGCCGAAGTTGAACATGCACAGAATATCGGGCTTTGCCGCCTGCACGCGCGGAAAGAACGACGAAAAATCGCTGGTGCCAAGCGGATAGCGCAGGTCGCCGAGCGTTTCGAGTCCGAACTCCTTGCCCGCGCGCTGAAAACCGCGCAGCATCTCGTGCCCGTACGCGTAATCGGGCACGAAGAACACGACGCGCTTGCCGAACTTCGGCAGCGCATAGCGCGCGAGCGCGCCCGAAGTCATGTGCGGATTCAGCGCTTCGTGGAACGTGTACTTGCTGAAATCCTTGGACTCGCCGATCGCGTCCGACTGGCTGATCGAGTTGAAAATGACGCCGCGTTCCTTGCACACGTTGTTGATGGAAAGCTGCACCGCGGCGGACAGCGAGCCGACGACGAAATTGACTTTTTCCTTTTCGATCAATTCGAGGGTGCGCGTCGCGCCCTCGCCGGGGTTCAGCTTGTCGTCGCGCACCAGGAGTTCCGCCATGCGGCCGTTCAACCCGCCGGACGCGTTGAATTCCTTGATCGCGATCTCGGCGCACTTGACCTGCTCGTTCGCCTCGGTGCCGAACGGCCCGGTCAGCGGCACCGGAAAGCCGATCTTGATCGGCGCCTTGGTCTGCGCATGGACGATGTTGATGCCGAACGGCGAAGCCGCGGCAACCGCGGCGCCGCCGGCGCCGAGCACCAGTTTGCGTCGAATGGAATTCGCCTGCCGGCTTTTTGCGTCGTGTGTCATGTTGCTCCTCCGTGCGATAAATTTTAACTCGTGTGGATCGCCGCGCTGCCGCCGGTGCGCCGGCTTATTAAGGCGCCGTTTGCCCCGGAAGCGCTATGCTACACGAAGCCCTATCGCACGCAATAGAATGTCGCGCGGTTCCTCCGTGCCCGGCTTCCGGAGACGGGGTCTGCCTTGACAATTGGTGTCGCCCTTTCATAATCGCAGGCAGGCGAGGCGTGGCCCGCGGCGGTCCCGGAGAGAGGCAATGACGATACGTTCCCTGCAGCATATCGCGCTGACGGTGCCGGATGCCGTGACCGGCAGGAAATTCTTCAGCGCTTTCGGATTGGCCGCGCGAGAAGAAGAAAAACGCATTATCATGCGCTGCCACGGCCGCGATCAGGACCAGGTGGTCCTGGTCGAAGGACCGAAGAAACGCCTGCACCACCTGTGCTTCGGTGCGCGTGCCGAAATGCTCGCGGACATCAAGACGCGGCTTGAGAAAAACGGGACCAGGATATTGGATGCGCCGCCGGAAACGCCCGGTGACGGGCTGTGGTTTCACGATCCGGACGGCGTGCTGCTTAATGTCCGCGTTGCGGACGCTGCGCCGTATGCCGGCGCGCCGGAATGGAAGATCAATCAACCCGGGCATCTGAACCGCGTCGGCGTGCCGGGCCATCCGCCGCGCAGTCTGCCGGTGCAACCGCGGCGCCTCGGTCACACGCTGCGCTTCACGCCCGATCTCGAGCGGCAAATCGATTTTTATACGCGCGTCGTCGGCATGCGGCTGTCGGACCGCGCACAGGACATCATCGCATTTCTGCGCAGCGGCGAAGGCGGCTGCGACCATCACCTGCTGGGATTCATCGCGGGCGACCGCCCCGGTTACCACCACGCGAGCTTCGAAGTCGCCAACATCGACGAGATCGGCATCGGCGCGTGCCACCTGGTCGATCAGGGCTACCGCAACGGCTGGGGTCTCGGCCGGCACGTGATCGGCTCGAATTTCTTCCACTACATTCGCGACCCTTGGGGGAGCCTCGCCGAATATTTTTGCGATATCGACTACATTCCCGACGGCACGAAGTGGCGGCCGCAGAATTATCCGGTGGCCGATTCGCTCTACGTGTGGGGACCCGAGGTACCGCAGGACTTCGGCGCGAATACCGAGGAAGCCGGCTGAACTCCGTTTGACCGCGCATGCGCGAATCTCACCTTCCCCTTCAAGGGGGAAAGCAAGCGCAGCGGCGAGGGGGCATGTGGGATGGGGATGGGTTAAATGACGCGCAACTATGCCCCATCCCCACCTCGATCCTCCCTTTGAAGGGGAGGATGAGATTAGCGCGGCGCGATAGTACGATCCGCCCAATCCGGGACCGCGATTTCGCGCATGACCACCTCCGGCCGGCGCAAATGGGCGATCAGCGCTGCCTGCGGGCCGGCGATCTCGGGCGCCCCCACGCCCAATCCCAGCGTGCGCGCATGCGCGACGATCGCCTTGCCGAATGCAAGCCGCTTTGCCGCATACACATTCAACGCTGCGGGAACATCGGCGGGGTTCGCGTCCAGTGCATCAACCAGGGCAGCTGCATCGCCCGCCGCCTTCGTCACGCCTAACCCGACGTGGGGGCGCGCGACGAACGCGGCATCGCCGAGCAGCGCGACGCGGCCGAACGCGAGCTCACTGGACTCGAGATCGTAAATCGGCTGGAACAGCGGCTCGTTCGTCGCCTTGACCACGTCGACGAACACGGGTGCGAGCAGCCGCTCCGCCGTCGCATGCATAGCCGCGATCACCTCCGGCCGGATGCGGTCGGGCGGAATGTTCTGCTCGTAGTGGCGGCCATGCGCGTCGGTGAACAACGCGCGCAACTCGGTGTGCTCGTCAGCCGGGCGATACCACACGAAATTGAACCGCCGCTCGCCGGGTGTCGTCGAATTGTTGCGGCCGGCGACGAGGTAAGTCAGCATCTGCTCGCCCGGCGGCAGGCAGAATCCCATGCGATCGGACAAGACGCGCCGCGTCTCATCGCTTACCGCGCTTTCGTCGGCGAGCCCGCGCCACGCGAGATAGCCGACATACCCCGGGCTCGCTGCCGGCAGAAACTGCGCGCGCACCGTCGAGCGGATGCCGTCGGCGCCGATCAGGAGATCGCCGTCCACCTGCGTGCCGTCCGTAAAATGCGCGGTGACGGCAGAAACCGTTTGTTCAACCTTCGCGAGCGATTTGTTGAAATGGTAGCGCTGCCGCGGAAACACATCTTTCAACAGGCGGTAGAGCCGGCCCCACGCCGTCAGGATCTGATCGAGCGGCATCTCCGCGACGACTTTGCCGCTGCGGTCCAGCGTCACGCGCGAATGCGTGGCACAGCCTATGGTGTCGTCGATCGCCGCACCGGCGCGCCGGATGACGTCGAACAATGCATCGTGGGTCACGATGCCCGCGCCGCGGCCGGCCAGTTCGATGCCGACGCGCTCGTACAGCTCGACGTCCCAGCCGGCGCGCAGCAACAGGTTGGCGGCGAACAGCCCGCCCATCGAACCGCCGATGATCAGCGCCCGGCGCGGCCTGCTCACGTCGTTACCGGGGACAGGGTTAAGGGGAAAATTTTAATGCGTCGGGTAATTCAACTCGATCACGACCCCGCTCGGATCGTCGAGGAACACCTGGTGCAGGTTGAGGTCCGGCACCATGCGCTCGCGGAACGGCACGGCTTTTTCCTTGAGATGCGTCAGCATGCCCGCCACGTCGGTGGCCGCAAACGCGATATGGTCGAACGTGCCGGTGCCGCCCTTCAGGCTGTCGAGGCTGCGGTCGCCGAGATAATCCTTGAGTCCCTGCGGATCGTTCGGATCGATGCCGATGATGTGGACGACGGCATTGTCGTAAGAGTCGTGGCTGCCGTTGTACAGCCACAACCCCGGGAACTTGAACGGCGGGCGCGGCCCGACGGTGAGACCCATCACCTCGGTGTAGAACTTGCGCGTCGCCTCGAGGTCGAGCGTGCGGATCGAATAGTGGGCGATCTTGGAAAGCGGCATGACGGCTCCTGCGAAAAAATAGCGGCTTGAGATCAATCTGCAGCGCTTAACTTCGTCTATTCGGCGCGCGCTGTCAATAGGCTATTGCCCGTTCGAGAGCGGGTGCTATTATGCCAATCGCTTGCGGCATCGCAGCCGCCTTGCGACATTGACCGGTGCACTCAAGCCGGCGAAAAAGCAGCCCAACATAATCGGAGGGGGTTATGACCAGGTTCAGGCTCGCGCTCGTTGTTCCCGCTGTCTTCGCGCTGTTCGCCGCGCTGCTTTCATCCGCCGCATACGCACAAGGCGAACCGCTGCGGCTCGGTTTTCTGACCGTGCGCACCGGCCCGCTCGCCGCGGGCGGCAAGCAGATGGAAGACGGCATCAACCTGCTGCTGAAGGAGCGCAACAACATGTTCGCGGGACGCAAGGTCGAAATCTTTTTCGCCGACACTGCCGGCCAGCCCGCGCAGACAAAAGCCAAGGTCCAGGAACTCATCGAGCGCGACAAGGTGCACGTCATCATCGGCCCGCTGGCGACGTTCGAAGCGCTCGCGATCGACGAATACATCCTGCAGTCGAAAGTGCCGCTGATCACGCCGACCTCGGCGGCGCAGAACGATCTCGCGCAGCAGAAGAAAAGCGATTACGTCGTCCACGTCTACGGGACCGCCGCGCAGCCCATGCACGCGCTCGGCAATTACGCGGCGAAGAAACTCGGCTACAAGCGCATCGCGATGATCGCCGATGATTTCACTTACGGCCACGAAGGCGCGGCGGGCTTCCAGCACGTTTTCGAGGACAACGGCGGCCGCATCGTGCAGAAGCTCTGGCCGGCGCTCAACGCCCCCGACTACGGCTCTTTCGTCGGCCAGTTCAAGACCAATGTGGACGCGGTCTATGCGGGATTCGCCGGCAGCAATCCGCTGCGCTTCCTGCGCGCCTACAAGGAGTACGGCCTCAAGATGCCGGTGTTCGGCAACCCGACGCTCGTCGACGAGGGCATCCTGAAGAACATGGGAGATGAAGCGCTCGGCGTGTACTCCGCGAGCTGGTACGCAACCGACCGCGACGCGCCGGACAACAAACGCTTCGTCGAGTCGATTCAGCGCGAATACAAGGTGACTCCGGGTTTTTATACTGCAGGCACGTACACTGCTGGGTTGTGGCTCGAAGAGGCGATGAAGTCGGTCAAGGGCCGCTTCGAGGACAAAGCGGCGTTGGTCAAGGCCCTGCACGACGTAAGGCTCGACCACGGGCCGATGGGCCCGATCAAGCTCGACGAGTACGGCAAGCCGGTGCTGAATATCTACATCCGCAAGGTCGAGCGCAAAGACGGCCAGCTCGTGAACACCACCATCGACACCGTGCGCGACGTCACGCAGTTCTGGACCTACGATCCGAAACAGTTCATCGCGGCCCCGCAGTACGGGCGCGACGTGCCGGCCGCGAAGTTTCTTGAATAGTTTTAAAGGCAGCGATTTAGCGATTAATGGATTAAGTTATTAAGTGAAAAGTATTTGGGCAATCTGCGTGCGGCCGCACCGCGCCGCACTCAATCCCTTAATCACCTAATCGCTCAATCACCCAATCGCCGGATCGCTTCTCATGTCCATCATTCAAGTCAACGGCGTCGCAGTCGACGTCACCCAAACCGGCACGGGGCGCGATCTCGTGCTCCTGCACTCGCTGCTCGCCGACCGCACGGCATTCGACCGCGTCGTTCCGGCACTCGCGAAAAAACATCGCGTAACGCTGGTCAATCTTCCCGGCTATGGCGAATCAGCGCCGCATGGCGCAAGCGTCGAGGAGTACGCCGATCACATCGCGGGCCTGCTGCGCCAACTGAAACTCCCGCGCGAGACCGACGTGCTCGGCAACGGCTTGGGCGGCTTCATCGCAATTGCGCTCGCATGCCGTCATGGGGAGTCGTTCGGCAAGCTTTTCATCGCCGATTCGCTCGCGACTTTCCCGCCCGCGGGCAAGGAACCGCTGCGCGCAATGGCGGAGCGCGTGAAACAACAAGGCATGAGCGCGGTACTCGACGCGGCGATCAACCGCATGTTCCCGCCAGCGTTCGTCGCGGCAAATCCCGAGCTCGTCACCGAGCGCAAGGCGGTGCTCGCCAAAGCCGATCCCGCGTGTTTCAGCCGCGCGTGCCTCGCATTGTCTCAGGTCGATCTCACGCCATTGCTCGCCGGCATCTGCAATCCAACTTTCGTGATGGTCGGCGCGCTGGACGGCGCGACACCCGCTCCGCTCGCGCGCGAACTCGCGAAAAGTATTCCCGGCGCCGGATTCATGGAGATCCCCGAGTGCGGTCATTGCCCGCAGCTCGAAAAGCCGGACGTCTTCATAGCTACCGTGGAGAAGTTTTTGCAATAAGCGCAACTGAGTTTTTGCGCGCACGCATCGCCGCCCGTCTGCCAACGACCAAGTGGAGTTGCCCATGCACAAACAACTTTCGTTCCTCCTGTGCGCGCTGCTGATGTCGGCGCACGCTGCCGCAGAATATCCCGAGCGCCCGATCCGCCTGATCGCCGTCGGCGCGCCGGGCGGCACGCCCGACATACTGTCGCGCCGGCTCGGCGGACCGCTCTCGGAAGTATTCGGCGTGCAGATTGTGGTCGACAACCGCGCGAGCTTCGGCGGCATCGCCACCGCGGAGCTTGTCGCCAAGGCGCCCGCCGACGGCTACACGCTCTACATGACCTACCACCAGCACACCGTCAACGCGAGCCTCGTCGCGAAGCTGCCTTACCGCCCCGTCGAGGACTTCACGCCGATTACGCAGATGACGCAGGCTGCGCTCGTGCTCGTCGTGCATCCGACGGCGCCCGTGTCGACCATGCGCGAATTCATCGAGTGGACGAAAGCCATGCCGACGCCGGCGAGTTTCGGCTCCGCCGGTGTTGGCAGCGGCGGGCACATGGCGGGCGAGCTCTACAAGATGATGACGGGCGTCAAGGCGCAGCACGTCCCGTACAAAAGCGCGAGTGCGTCGCTGATCGACCTCGCCGCGAACCAGTACCAGTTCAACTTCGCCGGCATGCAGACTTCGCAGGCTTATCTGCGAACCGGCCGGCTAAAGGCTATTGCGGTGACGTCGCTCAAGCGCAATGCGGCGATGCCCGACGTGCCGACGGTCAACGAGTCCGCGCTGCCCGGCTTCGAAATCGTCGGTTGGTACGGCATGCTCGCGCCCGCCGGCCTGCCGAAACCGGTGTTGACGCGCATCAACGCCGAGGTCGTGCGCATCGCGCAGACTCAGGCGTTCCGCGACAACGTCAGCGCCGACGGCTCTGAAATCGTCACCAACACGCCGGAGGCGTTTCGCGCGTTCCTGGTCGCGGACGTCGCGAAATGGGCGAAGATCATGAAGGACAGCGGCGCGAAAGCCGATTGACCTGCGCCTAGGGCGCGACCGGCCTGAACTTGTGTATGCGTCTGCCGCGGTTCTCAGCCACATAGACATTGCCTTTCGAATCCACCGCGATGCCGTGCGCCTGGATGAACTCGCCCGGGAATGCGCCGGGACGGCCGAAGCTCCCCAAATGCTTGCCTGACACGCGCTCGATGATCTCGATTTGCGAGTTGTTCTGGTTGACGACGAAAATGAGCCGCTGGTTCGCATCGGGCGAGAAATCGATCGCCACCGCCGAACCGCCGGTCTCCACGCGTTTGCCTTCGGGCGGCGGCGTGTAGGGCTGCCACGGCACTTCGATGACCCGTTTCAGGTTTCCGACTTTGTCGTAGACGTGGATCTTCGACCCGCGACGATTGCAGACGTAGACGTCCTGATCGTTCGCGATGGTCAGGCAATGCACCTCAGTCATGTTTTCAGGCAGCCATTGGCGCAGGAATTTTCCGTTTGCGTCCATCACCGCCACGCGGCGGTTGCTCTTCACGGCTTCGCCGTCTGCCACGTAAAGGTCGCCGTTCCAGCGATCGACGTAGATGCTCGACGGCATCAGGAATTGCGCGGCAGGCGAATTGAGCGGCTTGCCCTTCTCGGTGCCGTCGGCGGTATCGTAAACGCCCTTCTTGCCGATCTGCAGCAGCAGCTTCGATCCGTCGTGCGTGAACTTCTGCACCATGCCCGACGGCGCGCTCGCGACCCACATATTGCCGTCCTTGTCGAAGTGGCACGAGTGCAGGCGCGGGTCGAGCAACTTGAAATCGCCCCACGAATTGACGACATTGCCGGCTGGATCGAACTCGATGATGGGCGGCGCGAGCTTGCCCGCGTTCAGATCGCCCTCGATCACGTCCTGTCGGTTGAGAATGAACACGTGGTCCTGCGCATCGATGCAAACGCCGCCCAACCCGCCGAGCACCCAGCGGTCCGGCAGCGGTTTGGGCCACGTGAGATCGGGTTCGTAGCGCGGCGCGCCAGTTTGCGCGAGCGATGCGGACGCATTAACGATCGTGGCCGCAACAAGCAACATCGCGTACGTTCCGGTTCTGACGAGTAAACGTATTTTCATGTTCGTGACGTCTTGATGTTTTCTAGATCGTTGAGGAATTTCTACAATAATTTCCTAGGCCACCCGCCTAAGAAGCTATGCCACTATTTTCGAGAAAGACGTACCGACATTCTGGAGCGAAGTTGATCACCACTGAATCCACGCCCTTTCGGTCACTCAGGAGCCCATAAGCATCCAGCGCGTCTATTATCAATTGTTTAATCGCATCTTTTTGTGTATGGAGCGACTTTGGCAAAACAATTGTCGGAATATTCCAAATCAGTACAATCTCCTTTCCGCTCTTGTCCATACCTAATTTAAGTTCTCTGACCGCCTGAAATGAGATAATTGCGTCGTTCCAAACCAATCCGAAAACGCCGGGTATCTCTCCCAATCCGCCGCCTAGCGGAACTAAGTAAGCATTGCGTTCACGATCGATCGTCCACTCAACGAACTTATCCGACATACGACGAATTGAACATCGCTTTAAAAGCGCCTCGCCGTCAATTCTGTGCAAATCCGAATCAGGTATGCGCTCAGTCACAAATGTCATGACGATAATCTCAAATTTATAAACGGCACAAAGTCGTGCGCTAACTTACCAGTATCTCCGGCAGGATGCGAATTTAGAGTCACCGCTTGATCTTCAGCAACCTCGCCGCATTC
>Ga0265331_10001575_pt1 | contig 16682 bp, 14 predicted proteins | sample 41923metaG_FD_202088 | JGI IMG/M metagenome (GOLD analysis project Ga0265331, IMG submission 202088) | Rhizosphere microbial communities from Carex aquatilis grown in University of Washington, Seatle, WA, United States - 4-19-23 metaG | ecosystem: Host-associated > Plants > Roots > Rhizosphere... | reverse complement strand
TGAGGCCGAACGTGAGCAGCAACCCGTACAAATGGTCGAGCTTGTAGAGCCAGCGCAGCATGGTGCGCTCGATCACCATGCCGACAACGCCGACCGCAAGCGGGGCCAGGACGAGCGCCGGCCAGTAACCGATGCCGAACGCGGACATCAGGATGTACGCGCCGTACGCGCCCATCATGTACACCGCGCCGTGCGTGAAATTGATGATGTTAAGCAGGCCGAAAATGACGGCGAGTCCCAGGGACAGCATCGCGTAGAACGAACCGTTGACGAGCCCGAGCAGGAGCTGCCCGAACATCGCCTGCAACGGTACGCCGAAAATCTCCATGCGCGGATTCGATGCCGCGCACCCGGCGGGTGCGCGGCGTCAGGACATTACTTCTTGATCAACGGGCACGTCGATTTGGCGAGCGGCTGGAACGCCTCCTCGGCGGGGATCGTCGCCTTCACCGTGAAGTAGTCCCACGGATACTTCGAGTCCGCCGGCTTCTTCACCTGCATCAGGTACATGTCGTGCACCATGCGGCCGTCGGCGCGGATATAACCGTTCTTGGCGAACATGTCGTTGATTTTCATTTTCTTCATCTGCGCCATGACCGCTTCGGAATTGTCGGTGCCGGCGGCCTGTATCGCTTTCAGGTAAGTCGTCACCGCCGAATAAACCCCGGCCTGGTTCATGCTCGGCATTTTCTTGATCTGCTCGAAGTAGCGCTTGCCGAATTTGCGCGCGTCGTCGTTCTGGTCCCAGTACCAGCCGTCCGTGAGCATCATGCCTTGCGCAACCTGCAAGGTCAGGCTGTGTATGTCAGTGATGAAGACGAGCAAACCGGCGAGGGTTTGGGTCTTGGTGAGGCCGAACTCGTTGGCCGCCTTGATCGAGTTGATCGTGTCGCCGCCCGCGTTGGCGAGACCCACCACCTGCGCTTTGGAAGCCTGCGCCTGCAAAAGAAACGACGAGAAGTCCGACGCGTTGAGCGGATGGCGCACGGCGCCCAGCACCTGCCCGCCGCCCGCCTTCACGACGTTGGACGTGTCCGCTTCGAGCGAGTGGCCGAACGCGTAATCGGCGGTCAGGAAGAACCATGTCTTGCCGCCCTGCTTCACGATCGCGTTGCCGGTCCCGTTGGCGAGCGCGTAGGTGTCGTACACGTAGTGCACCGTGTACGGCGTGCAGTCTTCATTCGTCAGCCGCGTGCTGGCAGCACCCGTGTCGATCATGATGCGTTTCTTCTCGGCGGTCACCTTGGTCACCGCCAGCGCGACTGCCGAATTCAGCACGTCCGTCACCATGTCCACGCCCTGCGTGTCGTACCACTCGCGCGCCTTTTGCGCGCCGACGTCGGCCTTGTTCTGGTGGTCGGCGGACACGAGCTCGATCGGAAACGCCTTGCCCTTCTCCGCCGCCTTGAAATCGTCGATCGCCATTTTGGCCGCGAGCACGGAACCCGCGCCGCCCAGGTCCGAATACAGCCCGGACATGTCGGTCAATACGCCGATCCTGACTACGCCGTCCGACAACTTGGGCGCGCCCGCCGCTTTCGCCTGCGCAAATACGGGCGTCAGCGGTGCGGTCGCGAGCGCCATGCCAACCAGAATCGAAATCAGTTTGCGTTTCATGTCATCTCCTCCATTTGAATTTAGACTCCGAGCAATACGTGCAGCTTGTCCATATTTTTGTCGAGCTCGGCCATTGTAACCGTTTCGACTATGCGGCCATGCTCGATTACATAGTGGCGGTCGGCCAGGGGTGCGGCGAACCGGAAATTCTGTTCGACGATGATGATCGTATAACCGCGCTCCTTCAAGGTGCGGATCACGCGGCCGAGCGTCTGCACGATGACCGGCGCCAGACCCTCGCTGATTTCGTCGAGCAGCAGCAGTTTCGCGCCGGTGCGCAGGATGCGCGCGATCGCGAGCATCTGCTGTTCGCCGCCGGACAGCCGCATGCCGGGACTCGTGCGCCGCTCCTTCAGATTGGGAAACATCGCATAGATTTCGTCGAGGCTCATGCCGCCGCTCGCCACCGCCGGCGGCAGCAGCAGGTTCTCCTCGGCGGAGAGGCTCGCGAAGATGCCGCGCTCCTCCGGGCAGTAACCGATGCCGAGGTGCGCGATTTCGTGCGTCGCCATGCCGATGGCTTCGCGCCCGTTGATCATGATCGAGCCCTCGCGCTTGCCGGTGAGGCCGAGAATCGCGCGCAGCGTCGTCGTGCGCCCGGCGCCGTTGCGCCCGAGCATCGTCACCACTTCGCCGCGGTTCACCACGAAATCGATGCCGTGCAGGATGTGCGACTCGCCGTAGAACGCGTGCAGGTTGGTCACGCGCAGGAGTTCGAAGTCGGGCTGGAACGCGCTGGTCATGCCGCGGCGCCTTCGGTTGTGCCGACATAGGCTTCGAGCACGCGCGGATTTTTCGATACCTCGGAGTACGGCCCCTCGGCGAGGATCGCGCCGCGCGCGAGCACGGTGATCGTGTGCGACAGGTTCGCGACGACGTTCAGGTTGTGCTCGACCATCATGATGGTGCGGCCGGCCGCGACCTTGCGGATCAACTCGACGACGCGGCCGACGTCTTCGTGGCCCATGCCCTGCGTCGGCTCGTCGAGCAGCATCAGTTCGGGGTCGAGCGCCAGGGTCGTGGCGATTTCGAGCGCACGCTTGCGTCCGTACGGCAGCTCGACCGTCACGTTGTCCGCGAACGCGGCGAGATCGACCGCGGCGAGCAGTTCCATCGCGCGCGCATTGAGTGCGTCGAGCGTGCGCGCGGATTTCCAGAAATGAAACGAGGTGCCGAGCTTGCGCTGCAAACCGATGCGCACGTTTTCGAGCACCGTCAGATGCGGAAACACCGCCGAAATCTGGAACGAGCGGATGATGCCGCGGCGCGCGATCTCGGCCGGCTTCTCGCCGGTGATGTCGATGCCGTTGAAATGAATGCTGCCGCGCGTGGGCTCCAGAAATTTGGTGAGCAGGTTGAAGCACGTCGTCTTGCCCGCGCCGTTGGGGCCGATCAGCGCGTGGATGCTGCCGCGCTTCACCTTCAGGCTCACGTCGTTGACCGCGACGAAGCCCTTGAACTCCTTGACGAGGCCCTTCGTTTCGAGAATGTAATCGTCGCTGCTCATGCCAATGCTTTCGGCCGCAGATAAACGCGGATTAACGCAGATAGAAGCAAACCGCCGCACAGAGAAGAAGAGATTTTGACTTTCATCGGCGTGTATCTGCGTTTATCTGCGGCTTCCGTTTTTTCTGTTTTAGGAATCGATCGCCGAGGCCGACTTCGCCTGCTCGCGTAATACGAATTTCTGGATTTTACCCGTGGAAGTTTTCGGCAGCACGCCGAATATCACCCTTTTCGGCACCTTGAAGTGAGCTATTTTGGTGCGGCAGAACTCGATGATCTCCTGCTCGCTCGGTTGCGTGCCGGGCTTCAATTCGACAAACGCGCAAGGCGATTCGCCCCACTTCGGATCGGGCCGCGCGACGACCGCCGCCATCAGCACCGCCGGATGCCGGCACAGCACGTCTTCGACTTCGAGCGACGAAATGTTTTCGCCGCCCGAAATAATCACGTCCTTCGAGCGGTCCTTGATTTTCAGGTAGCCGTCGGCGTGCATGACGGCGAGATCGCCGCTGTGAAACCAGCCGCCGGCGAACGCCTCGCTCGTCGCCGCCGGGTTTTTGAGATAGCCCTTCATCGTGATGTTGCCGCGAAACATGATTTCACCGATGGTCTCGCCGTCCCACGGCACCGTCTGCATGGTGGCCGGATCCATCACGGTCATGCCTTCCTGCAGGTGGTAGGTGACGCCCTGGCGGCCGTTCAGCCGGACCTGCTCGTCCATCGGCAGGTCATCCCATTCCGGTTGCTTGGCGCACACGGCGGCGGGTCCGTACGTTTCGGTCAGGCCGTACACATGCGTGATGTTGAATCCCATCTTCTGCATGCCTTCGATCACCGCGCCGGGGGGTGCCGCGCCGGCGACGAGGCAATTCACGGTCTGCGCGATGCCGCCTTTCCATTCGGGCGGCGAATTGATGAGCGTGTTGTGCACGATCGGCGCGCCGCAGTAATGCGTAACCCGGTGTTCGCGCATCAGGTCGAAAATCATTTTCGCGTCAACGCGGCGCAGGCATACGTTGGTGCCGGCATTCGCGGCCATGGTCCAGGGGAAGCACCAGCCGTTGCAGTGGAACATCGGCAGCGTCCACAGGTACACCGCATGCGGCGGCATGCCCCAGCTCACGATATTGGAAATCGCGTTCAGGTACGCGCCGCGATGGTGGTAGACGACGCCTTTCGGATTGCCGGTGGTGCCGGACGTGTAGTTTAGCGAAATCGCGTCCCATTCGTCGCCGGGCAGCACCCACGGGAACTCAGGATCGCCGCCGGCGATGAATTGCTCGTACGTGACGTCGCCGAGCAATTCGCCGCCGCTGAACGAAGGATCGTCCACGTCGATGACCAGCGGCTTGCGCCTGACCTTCGCGAGCGCCGGCGCGACGGTCGCCGAGAATTCCCGGTCGGTCAGCAGCACTTTCGCTTCGCCGTGGTCGAGCATGAACGCGATCGCATCGGCATCGAGCCGGGTGTTGAGCGTGTTCAACACGCCGCCCGCCATCGCGACGCCGAAATGCGCTTCGTACATCGCGGGGATATTGGGCAGCATCGCCGCGACCGTGTCGCCGGCGCCGATGCCGCGCTGGCGCAAGGCGGAGCCGAGGCGGCGGCAGCGCGCGTAAACCTCGGCCCACGTCAGGCGGGCGGTGCCGTGAATGACGGCGATGCGCCGGGGATAAACGTAGGCGGCGCGCGCGATCAGCGACAACGGCGACAGCGGCGTGTAATTCGCCGCGTTCTTGTCGAGCGCCATGTTGTAGGAATTGCCGCCTGCCATGCTTAGAGTGCCTAACACCATGAAACGCGCGATGCGCTGTCACGATTTTGGCTCAGGGCTAGAAGAAAGTCCTGCGGCTTAGCCATTCTAAGCAAGGGACTTTCGACAACGCCATGGGCCAAAACTCGTGCCAGCCCGAAAGGGTTGCAGCCAGAATCGGCGCTGGCCGCGTTGCTCGTCTTGGCAATAGAACGACTATTGCCTTCACCGGGCGCCTTGCCATCACCAATTATGACTGCAACGCACACGTGTTTCATGGTGTTAGGCACTCTTATCCTCCGTGCCCGCGTCCCCGGCATAAGGGACGCGCGCCGCCGCTAGACTGCTTACGACTGAATATTATGGTGGATCAAAACACCGCAGCATGCGGCGTTGGGCGCGACTCTACAAGGAGCCGCCGCGCTTGGCAACCGCCCGCCAAGCCCCCGCGTCAGGCCTCCAACCCGTCCCGCATTTGCGCCACCGCATCGGCCACGCGCCGCACGGCAATCACCGTGAGCCCGGGAATCGCCTGCTTCGGCTGGTTCGCCTCCGGAATCAGCGCGTGCGTGAAGCCGAGCTTGGCGGCTTCTTTCAAGCGCTCCTGGCCGCGTTGCACCGGCCGCACTTCGCCGGCGAGACCGACTTCGCCGAATACGACCAGCCGCGCAGGCAGCGGGCGATTGGTCAACGACGAGACGATCGCCATCAGGACTGCGAGATCGGCCGCAGGTTCGGTGATTTTCATGCCGCCGACCGCGTTCACGAACACGTCCTGGTCGAAGCACGCAATGCCCGCGTGCCGGTGCAGCACCGCGAGCAATAACGCGAGGCGGTTCTGCTCGAGTCCGACGCCGAGGCGGCGCGGGTTCGGCGCGTGCGCGTCGTCGACCAGCGCCTGGATTTCGACCAGCAGCGGCCGCGTGCCTTCCTGCGTGACGAGCACGCACGAGCCCGCCACCGGTTCGGCATGCTGGGATAAAAACAATGCCGACGGGTTCGAGACCCCTTTCAGGCCTTTCTCCGTCATCGCGAAGACGCCGAGTTCGTTCACCGCGCCGAAGCGGTTCTTGACCGCGCGGATCAACCGGAAGCTCGAATGCGTGTCGCCTTCGAAATACAGAACCGTGTCGACGATGTGTTCCAGCACGCGCGGGCCCGCGAGCGCGCCCTCTTTCGTCACGTGCCCGACGAGGATGACCGTGATGCCGCTCGACTTGGCCAGCCGCGTCAGTTGCGCCGCGCATTCGCGCACCTGCGCGACCGAGCCGGGCGCCGACTGCAACGCGTCCGAATACAGAGTCTGGATCGAATCGATGACCGCGACCGCCGGCTTTTCGGTCTGCAGCACGTGCTGGATTTTCTCGAGCCCGATTTCCGCGATCTGGTGCAGCACCGATGCATCGAGCGCCAGGCGCTTCGCGCGCAGCGCAATTTGCTGGGAAGATTCTTCGCCGCTCACGTACAGCACCTTGTGGTGCGCGCCGACCGCGCACAGCGCCTGCAGCATCAGCGTCGACTTGCCGATGCCGGGATCGCCGCCGATCAACACCACCGCACCGCGCACGAGTCCGCCGCCCAGCACGCGGTCGAATTCGGCGACACCCGTCGGCACGCGGCTTTCTTCATGCGCCTCGACTTCGGAGAGGCGCTGCAGCTTGCCTTTGCCGGCGAGCGCGGTGAACCGGTTGCTGCCGGCCGTCGCAGTTTCGGCGACTGTTTCAACCAGCGTGTTCCACGCGGCGCAATGCGGGCACTGGCCCTGCCACTTGACCGCCTGGCCGCCGCATTCGGTGCACGTGTAGATCGATTTAGCTTTGGCCATGCAAATAGGGGCGACCGGATGCGGCGCGCGGCGGGCAGGCGCCCGCTTACCCGCGCAACGTCAATGCGCCGTCGAGGTTTCCGGTGAGTTGCCCGGCGCGGCCGCGACTTGCGGGTGATGGTGGGTCGCGCGATCGAACGCGTGCTCGAGACGGCGGATGCGCTCGTGCAGGTTCTCGATGAGCATCACGCACATGGTCGTCGTGACTGCGAACATCCCTATCTGCAGGCGTTCGGACTCGAGCACCGCACCCAGCGCTTCGTGGTCGCTGAGAAAAAAATAGTCGCCTAGCATCAGTCCGCCGGCGGCAGCCACCAGCGCCGGCACCATGCCGCCGTACCAGACCGCGACGATGGCCGCGGGCACAAAGAACAGAAACGGAAAACGCGCGTCCTGGGCGAACAGCCAGTAGCGCAGCACGAACGCCAGTGCGACGACCCCGACGGCCACGCCATAGCGCATGACAAACGAATTGCGGTACGGCCAGCTCGGATACTCATAATGATGATGGCTCGCCCGCGCATAGTATTGCACCAGATACTGCGCGAACTCCTCCGCTTCGGGACACAGCTTGGCATTCCCGTGATTGCGCACGTTCTCGATCGCACGCTCGTACTGGCGGATCCTGCGGTGCAACCTTTCGCACAGCACCACGCATAACAGCGTCGTCACCACGTAAACCCCGAGCGCGAGCGACTCGCGATTGCCGAGCGGCCACAGCGCCTTGCGCGACATCATGAAAAAATAATCGCCGAGCAGGAGGCCCAGCACGGTGGCGACGATGCCGGGACCGATGCCGCCGTACCACACCGCGATCACCGCCGCCGGCACGAAAAACGTGAACACGAGGCGGTTCTGGAAATCGCCGTAAATCAGGTAGCGGATCGTGAACGCGGCGAGCACGGCCAGCACCGCGACGCCGTAACGCAACGACGGCGAGCGCCGGTACGGCCAGACCTGGTATTGATGCGGGGACGCCGCGGTCGCTGTCTGCTGACTGCTCATTTTGCAATAATACACCCGCAGATGGGGCTTTTCATGGCCGCCGCGCGTTGGCAGCGCGATCAGATTTCGACGACCGGCACGCGCGGCGCCAGCGCGCACATCAATTCGTAACTCACGGTGCCGGCGGCATGCGCCACCTCGTCCGCGGACAATCCTTCCCCCCACAATACGACGGGTGTTCCCACGCGCGCGTTGGGCACTCCGGTCAGGTCGACCGACAGCATGTCCATCGAAACGCGCCCGAGCGTGCGCGTGCGGATGCCGTCGACGAGCACCGGCGTGCCGGTCGGCGCATGGCGCGGATAGCCGTCGGCGTAGCCGCAGGCCACCGCCCCCACCCGCAGGGACTGTGTCGCTTCGTAGGCGCCCGCATAGCCGATGCGCCCGCCGGGGCGCACCTCCTGCACCGAAATAATTTCGCTTGCCAACGTCATGGCCGGTTTAAGGCCGAGTTCCGCCGCCGGCGTATCGGCAAACGGCGTGCAGCCGTAGAGCATGATCCCCGGCCGCACCCAGCCGGCATGCGTTTGCGGATGGCGCAGGATCGCCGCCGAGTTGGCGACCGAGCGTTCGAGCGTCTGTCCGGCGGCAACGGTTTCGAAGACTTCCATTTGCCACGCCACGCCGCGATCATCGTCGGCCGTCGCGAAATGCGTCATCAGCGTGAGTTTTTTCACCGCGCTATGCGCGGCAAGCCGGTCGCGCACAACGTGCGCGGCGCGCGGCTCGAAGCCCAGCCGGTTCATGCCCGTGTTGATCTTGAGCATCACGTCCAGGCGCGCGTTCGCAGGCGCGTGGTCGAGCATCCGCAGTTGCTCCTCGTTGTGCACGGCGATGGTCAGCTCGTGCCGCGCGGCGACCTCGAGTTCCGTCGCGTCGAACAGGCCTTCGAGCAAAGCCAGGCGCCGCGCATAGCCGCTTTCCCGCAACCGCACGGCGGCGTCGATTTCCAGCAGCGCGATGCCGTCCGCGGAGTCCAGCGCGCGCGCCACGCGCGTCACGCCGTGGCCGTACGCATTGGCCTTGATCACCGCGAACACGTGCGAACGCGGCGCGCAGCGGCGCACTACGCCGAGGTTGTGGCGCAACGCCGCGCTGCTGATGAAGGCTTTGATGGGACGGGACATTGGTTAAGGATGAAGGCGGAAGGATGAAAGATGAAACATTCCCGCCCGCCGGCGCGACTCAAGCGTCACAATCGCTTTTTTCATCCTTCATCCTTGATTATCCCGCTCCGCCATCGCGCGCATCTTCGCGATCGCAAAGTCGACGAACGTGGAGAGCAGCCGCGACCGGAATTTTTCGCGCGGATACACGAGCGACAGCGTGCGAATCAACCTGGGCTCGAGCGGACGCGCCACCAGCGAGCCGAGCTTCAACTCTTTCGCGACGGTGGCGCTCGACATGATCGCCACGCCAATTCCGGTTTCGACCACACCCTTGATCGCTTCCGGGCTGCCGAGCTCCATGACGATGTTGAGGTCTTCGGGCGCGACCCCCGAATCGCGAAAATAATTATCGGCGAACTGGCGCGTGCCCGACCCGCTTTCGCGGCTGATGTAAGGTTCGCCTGCGATCTGCGCGGCGGTGACGGTCGTCGCGCCTGCGAGCTTGTATCCCGGCGCGCAGATCATCACGAGTTCATCGTCGCTGCACACTTCGGTATGCAGGCCCGGCAGGTGCGCCGGCGATTCGATCAGGCCGAGATCGAGCGAGTGGTCGGCCACGCGCTGCTCGATGGTTTCGGAATTGGCGACCATCATGTGCGTCTGCACCTGCGGATGGCGCGCCTTGAATTCGCCGAGCACGCGCGGCAGGATGAATTCGGCGATCGTCATGCTGCAGCCCAGCAGCAGCGGACCGCTGACGGCGCCCGTGAGTTCACTCACGCGCTTGTCGAGTTCGGCCGAGAGGCCGAGGATGCGCTCCGCGTAATCGAGCACGAGCTCGCCGGCCGGCGTCAACGCGATCTTGCCGTGGCTGCGCTCGAAAAGGCGCGCGCTGAAATGCTCCTCGAGCTGCTTGACCTGGAACGTCACCGCCGGCTGCGTCATGAACAGCTGCTCCGCCGCCTTGGTGAAACTCAATTGTTTCGCGACCGTGTGAAAGACCTGCAATCTGCGATCGGCCATGGTTTGGTGAAGGGTAATGTGCAATGGGCAATGGGTTTAAACCCGCCGCGACAAATCGCGGCGATGATTTTGACCTTCACTCATCATCCATTACTCATCGCCCCTCACTCGGAATTTGGCTGGTATTCAACCACAATTCTTGACGCAAGTCATGGCCGATGACGGCCGGCGCAAACGCCCTCGCGCGGAAACTATGGTATAAAGTTCCCCTCTTATAAGAGGGCACGCATCCCCTTCATGCCGTTCGGTTTTTTCATAATCATGGCGGCGCAGTTCTTTTCGTCGCTGGCCGACAACGCGCTGCTCGTAGCCGCCATCGCGACACTCGCATTGCTCGATTCTCCGGCGTGGCTCACGCCGATGCTGAAACTTTTCTTCACCATATCCTACGTCGTGCTGGCGCCGTTCGTCGGCGCGTTTGCCGATGCCCTGCCCAAGGGCCAGGTGATGTTCGTGTCGAACACGATCAAGGTCGTCGGCTGCTCGATGATGCTGTTCGGCGTGCATCCGCTGATCGCTTACGGCGTGGTCGGACTCGGCGCCGCCGCGTACTCGCCGGCAAAGTACGGAATACTCACCGAATACCTGCCGCACCCGAAGCTCGTGGTCGCCAACGGCTGGATCGAGGGCCTTACCGTGGGCTCCATCATTCTCGGCACGCTGCTCGGCGGCGCGCTGATCAGCGAGACGGTGTCGTCGCACCTGCTCACGATCGACATCCCGCATATCGACACGGGCATCGATACCGCGCCGGAAATCGCGATCACGCTGATCATCGCGCTTTACATCGTAGCGGCGGTGTTCAATCTCTACGTGCCCAGGACCGGCGTCGACCACAAGCCGGCGCGCAAGAACCCTTTTTACCTGATCAGCGATTTTGCGCATTGCCTGCGCCTGTTGTGGTCGGACAAGCTCGGCCAGATCTCGCTTGCAACCACCACGCTCTTCTGGGGCGCGGGCGCCACGCTGCAGTTCATCGTGTTGAAATGGGCCGAGGTGGCGCTCGGCTACACGCTGTCGCAATCGACCATCATGCAGGGCATCACGGCCGTGGGCATCGCGGCCGGCGCCATCCTCGCCGCGAAACTGGTGCCGCTGCACCGCGCGGTCAACGTGCTGCCGGTGGGTATCGCGATGGGCCTCATCACCATCAGCATGATCTTCGTCCGCGACGTTTACATGGCGATGACGATCATGACGGTGATCGGCGCGCTGGCCGGATTTTTCGTGGTGCCGATGAACGCGCTGCTCCAGCATCGCGGCCATATCCTGATGGGGGCCGGACATTCCATCGCCGTGCAGAATTTCAACGAAAACCTCTCCATCCTGACGATGCTGGGCGTCTACTCGCTGCTGATCAAGTTCAATTTCTCGATCTACACCGTCATCGTGCTGTTCGGACTGTTCGTCGCGGTCACCATGACGCTGGTGCGCGAACGCCACCAGCTGAATCTGCGCACCGGCCCGCTGCCGCAGATTCCGTCGGACATCAAACACTAAAGTTCGGAATCGCGAGCGCGCTCGCGGGAACGCCGGTCAGGCCGCGGCATTCAGGCCGAGGTCGTCCTTATACTCGTCGTGCGGATAATGGAAAGGCACCGGTCCGTCGTGCGCGCCGTCGAGGAACTGGCGCACGAACGGGTCCTTGGAAACCTTCATCTCGGCGGCGGGACCGGAAGCGGCGACCACGCCGTCCGAAATCAGGTAGAGATAGTCGATGACGCGCATCGATTCCGCCGAATCGTAGGACACCACGATGGAGGTCGCGCCGAGCGCGTCGTTCAGGCGGCGGATCAGGTTGCCGACCACGGTGCACGAAATCGGATCGAGCCCGGCGAACGGCTCGTCGTACATGATCAGCATGGGATCGAGCGCAATCGCCCGCGCAAGTCCGACCCGGCGTGACATGCCGCCCGACAACTCCGCCGGCATCAGGTGCGAGGCGCCGCGCAACCCGACCGCCGCGAGTTTCAAGAGCACGAGATCGCGGATCATGCTTTCGGGCAGATCGGTGTGCTCCCGCATCTGGAACGCGATATTTTCGTACACCGACAAATCGGTGAAAAGGCCGCCCGCCTGGAACTGCATGCCCATTTTGCGCCGCAGCTTGTACAACTCGTCGCGGCTCAACTCGTGCACGACGTGGCCGTCGACTTTGACGTAGCCGGCTTCCGGCGTCAGTTGGCCGCCGATCAACCGCATCAGCGTCGACTTGCCGGATCCGCTCGCGCCCATGATGCCGACGACTTTCCCGCGCGGAATCGTGAGGCTGATGCCTTTCAGCAGCGGGCGATCCGCGTAACCGAACTTGAGATCGCTGATTTCAACTATGTCGTCGGATGGCATGGCGCGTGGCAGCATTTAACGATGCTAGTTTAGCACGGCGCCGCCGCACGCCGGCGGCGGGCGTCCGCGGCGGGCGCGGACTTTAGCGTTGCGCCAGGCCTTTGGGCACCAGCGCGCCGAAATCGAATTCGCCGGTTTCCTCGAACGGCACCCGCGTGCCGCCCGCGATGCTCAACACGCCCTTGATGCGGTATTTGAACAACGCCTTGTTGGCGTCGTTCAGGCGGCCGAATTGCTTCAGCAGGCCGCCCAGCGTGCTGACGGCCTCGACCGCGATGAACCCGGAGCCGTAACGCGGCACCGTGATGGCCTGGTTGCCGACTCCCTTGGCGAACGGCTGGCTGTTGATCTCGAGATCGAAGGCGATGCCGTCTACCGTGAATTCCTCGGAGTTCGGATTCTGGATGCGCAGCCGCAAATTGAATTGCTGCTCGAAAAGACCCGCGTTGCCGACGCCGAAGTCGGCGATCGTGACGGCCGGCGGCTGCATTCCGGTCGGCAGACCCGCACAGCCTGTGATGGTCGCGACGACCAACCAGACCGCCATCAGTATGCCGGCGCATGTAAAACGCCCCTGCGCCGTGCCGCTCATGGTATTTCCTTCAATTCATAGTGACAGTCTAAACGCGCCGAACCGCAAACAAGCGTACATCGATTTTGCGCGTGCGGGCGAATATGGCTTAATACGGCCTTCCGAACCCGCGAGACGGCGCCTCATGTCCCAGCACCGCAACTACCGCTATTACGACCTCGTGATGGCGGCATTCGTCACGGTGCTCGTATGCTCCAACCTGATCGGACCCGCCAAGATCGCGCAAATCGACGCGCCGCTTGTCGGCACGCTCACGTTCGGCGCCGGGGTGCTGTTCTTCCCGATTTCCTACGTGTTCGGCGACATCCTCACCGAAGTCTACGGCTACGCCCGCTCGCGCCGCGTGATCTGGACGGGCTTCACCGCACTGGCGTTCGCGGCGATAATGGCGTGGGTAATCGTCAAGCTGCCGCCCGCGCCGTTCTGGAGCAACCAGGGTGCGTACGAAATCGCGTTCGGTTCCACGTGGCGCATCGCCGCCGCCTCGCTGATTGCTTTCGTGTGCGGCGAGTTCGTCAATTCGTTCGTGCTCGCCAAAATGAAAATCGCAACCGCCGGGCGCTGGCTGTGGACGCGCACCATCGGCTCGACGATATTCGGCGAGGGAGTGGACTCGCTGATTTTCTATCCGCTCGCGTTCTACGCCAGCGGGATCATTCCGAACGACAAGCTGCCGCTCGTGATGCTGTCGCAGTTCGTCGCCAAGGTCGGCGTCGAGGTCGTGTTCACGCCGGTCACGTACAAAATCGTCGGCTGGCTGAAACGCGCCGAGCACGAGGACTACTACGATCGCGACACGGACTTCAATCCGTTCACATTGAAAACGCCCTAGGAACCCGATCAGTTACAATCGCAGTTCTATCGTGGCTTCCGCAAACCCAAAAAACTGGCGCACGCCCGCCGTCATCCTGCTTTGCGGCGGCATGGCGCTCACCATCGCGCTCGGCACACGCCACTCGTTCGGCCTCTTTCTGCAGCCGATGACCGCCGATCTCGGCTGGGGACGCCAGACTTTCTCGTTCGCGATCGCGATTCAGAACCTGGTTTACGGCATCGCGCAGCCGTTCACCGGCATGATCGCCGACAAGTACGGCGCCGGTCGTGTGATGGCGGCGGGCGCGGTGCTCTATGCCGTCGGGTTGACGCTGATGGCGTTTTCGACGAGCGGCATCGAGTTCGGCGTCAGCGCGGGCATCGTCGTCGGCATCGCATTGTCGTGCAGCGGGTTCAGCATCGTCTACGGCGTGATCGGCCGCGCGTTCCCGGTCGAGAAACGCAGCGTGGCGCTGGGGCTGGCCGGCGCCGCCGGCTCGTTCGGCCAGTTCGTGATGCTGCCGTACGGACAGACGCTCATCACCCACATCGGCTGGCACAGCGCCATGCTGACGCTGGCGGTGACCATCCTGATGATCATCCCGCTGTCGACGGCGCTGGTCGAAAAACGGGTCGCGCCCGCCGCGGGGCAGTTCAAGCAGTCGATCCCCGAAGCGCTGCGCGAAGCGCTGGGCCATCGCGGCTACTGGCTGCTCTGCATCGCCTATACGGTGTGCGGTTTTCAGCTGATGTTTATCTCGATCCACTTTCCGGCCTACATGGTCGACCAGCACATGACGCCCGAGACCGGCATGATCGCGCTCGCGATGATCGGGCTCTTCAACATCTTCGGCAGTTATTTCTGGGGCTGGCTCGGCGGCCGCTACACCAAGAAATACCTGCTGAGCACGCTGTACTTCACGCGCGCGGTCGCCATTGCGATATTCATTTCGGTGCCGATTACGCCGCTGAGCGTTTATCTGTTCGGCGCGGTCATCGGCTTTCTGTGGCTCGGCACGGTGCCGCTCACGAGCGGGCTCATCGCGCAGATCTTCGGCGTGCGTTACCTCTCAACGCTCTCGGGTATCGCGTTTCTGTTTCACCAGATCGGCAGCTTTTTCGGCGTCGGCGTCGGCGGTTATCTCTTCGATGCGACGGGTTCTTACCGCTTGATGTGGATGCTTACGATAGGCATGGGTGTCCTGGCGGCTATCCTCAACTTCCCGATCGACGACCGCCAGATCGCGCGCAAGCACGCGGTCGCCGCTACAGCCTGAGCGCGACGATTCCGCAGACAACGAGCACGGCGCCGGCGACGCGCGGCGCAGTCGAACCTTCGCGCAGCATGAAGCTGCCGATCAGCGCAGCGAAAATCACCGACGTCTCCCGCAGGGCCGCCACGCCGGCCACCGGCGCGCGCGTCAACGCCCACAGCACGATCGCGTACGACGCCATCGACAGTGCGCCGCCCAGGATGCCCATTGCCCAGCGCCCGCGCACATACGCCGCGACCTCCCTGCCGCGCCACGCCAGCGCGAACGTCGTCATCGGAATCGCATTAAGGAAAAACAGCCACTGCCCGTAGCTGATCGCATTGCCCGATAAGCGCGTCCCCCTGCCGTCGACGATGGTGTAAGCCGCGATGATCACGGCATTGGCGATCGCGATCGACGTGCCCTTTGCCGGCAAGCCGATCCGCCGCGTGCGCAGCAATGCAGGCACGACGATGCCGGTGCTGATGAGTATGACGCCCAGCCACATGTAGGTGGAGAGCTCGTCGACGAAACCGCCGAAGCTCGCCAGCGCGACCAATAACGGAGAGCAGCCCCGCATCAGCGGGTAGACATGCGACAGGTCGCCGTGGCGCAAAGCTCCGGCAACCGCCATGTAATACAAAAAATGGATGGCCACCGACGCGAGCAGCCAGGGCCAGCACGCGCGGTCGGGCATCGGCAGGAACGGAATCGCAATCAGCGCGATCGCCCCGGGCACGACCGCAACCATCACCATGTCGAGAAACTTGCTCCGACTCGACTTGACGATCGCGTTCCACGATGCATGCATCAGCGCCGCCAGCAACACCAGCAGCGTGACGTCGACCGGCAGGTTCATATCGGCGTTATTTTCATTGCGCGCCTCCACTGCGCAGCGGAATTCTACCCGCCGCACCGTCGTTTTGCGCAGGCCGCGTCCCATGCAAAACGCCGCCCTGCCGGATTCAAAGCGCGCCGGCCCGAACGTACACGCGACGACAAGCGGCGTTTCGGCGCGTACAATACCCGCTGCGCCGGCGCTGATCCCGCCGCCGGCCGCCCACCACTGGAGCCACGATGGCTGCACAAGCCGAAATCACCAACATGGCGCTCTTCTGCGATTTCGAGAACGTCGCGCTGGGCGTCGCCGACGCCAAATATGCCAAATTCGACATCGACAAGGTACTCGAGCGCCTGCTGCTCAAGGGCAGCATCGTCGTCAAGAAAGCCTATTGCGACTGGGACCGCTACAAGAGCTTCAAGGGCGCGATGCACGAAGCGTCGTTCGAGCTCATCGAAATTCCGCACGTGCGCATGTCGGGCAAGAATTCCGCCGACATCCGGATGGTCGTCGACGCGCTGGACCTCTGCTATACCAAGTCGCACGTCGATACCTTCGTCATCATCAGCGGCGACTCGGATTTTTCGCCGCTGGTTTCCAAGCTGCGCGAGAACAACAAGACCGTGATCGGCGTCGGCGTCAAGAATTCGACCTCGGATCTCCTGATCGCAAACTGCGACGAATTCATTTTCTACGACGATCTCGTGCGCGAGAAGCCCGTGCGCAAGCGCGCGGCGCCCAAAAAAGCCGCGCCCAGCAAGTCCAGCTCCGAAACGAGCGCCGCGCCCGCCGACGCGCCGAAAAAATCCGACGACGACAAAAAGCAGGAAGCGCTCGATCTCATACTCGAAACCATCGACGCGCTCGGCACCGAACGCGGGGAAGACGAAAAAATCTGGGGTTCGATGGTCAAGCAGGCGTTGAAGCGCCGCAAACCCGGCTTCAACGAGGCCTATTACGGTTTCCGCTCGTTCAATGCGCTGCTTGAGGAAGCGCAGG
>Ga0265331_10001569_pt1 | contig 16714 bp, 17 predicted proteins | sample 41923metaG_FD_202088 | JGI IMG/M metagenome (GOLD analysis project Ga0265331, IMG submission 202088) | Rhizosphere microbial communities from Carex aquatilis grown in University of Washington, Seatle, WA, United States - 4-19-23 metaG | ecosystem: Host-associated > Plants > Roots > Rhizosphere... | reverse complement strand
AGCCAAAATAAATGATCACCCACAGGTCTCGGTTTGCTTTTCGCTCTGGTCATGTTCAGCCTCCTGCGCTGTTCATAACCTTGAATCATTAACCCTTTAACGCCAGGTTAATTGAGTTCAGACCCTAGGGGCGGGGTTTCGGTAGGGCTTGTAACCAATGCGGGTAGGTTAGGTCGATTTTATAACAAGCGATCTGCCGTATTTGGTTGACCACCACCCCGCCCCTTGCCCCTCCCCGGAGGGGAGGGGGATATACCGTGCCAACGTCGCTTTCTGTTTTAATACCGGCAACCAAGAAGATCAGGAGAATCCACATGGTCGACATCAACATGGTTTATCAAGGCGAATTGCGTTGCGCCGCGACGCATGGGCCGTCGGGGACGCAGCTGTTGACCGATGCGCCGAAGGATAATCACGGCAAGGGCGAAAGTTTTTCGCCGACCGATCTGGTCGCGACCGCGCTGGGTACCTGCATGTTGACGATCATGGGCATCGCCGCCCGCGCGATGGAGCTTGACCTCCGCGGCACCAAAGTCACGGTGACCAAAAGCATGGTCGCCAAACCCACCCGCCGCATCGGCGCGCTGACTGTCACCATCATCGTCCCGCTGTCCCTCGACGCCGCGCAAAAACAAAAACTCATCGACGCCGCCATGACCTGCCCCGTCCATGAAAGTTTGCATCCGGATGTGGAGCAGGTGGTGGAGTTTAGGTGGGGTTAAAATAGGGGGCTAAAGTAATGAGTTTGGCATGCGTTTGAGGGCGGGAGGTGTTTTGCGTGACAAAAGTGCCTTCCTTATGCAAGTCTTGATTGGTGTTTTAGGGTGTATGGCCTATTGATGTTTTAGAATTTATGAGAATGACATGAACCCGTGGAACTTATTAAGTGGCTTTTTTGATACCCATAAAAGCCCGGGTGATATTGACCCCAGTGCTGCTGATAACATTTTAATCGCATGGCCTGTGATCTTCGAAGGAGTCAAAAAAGCACAGAATTCTGGGCAAGGGCTAACAGCATTCGATTTTGGTTGTGGTGTTGGATCATTCGCGGGTGAATTGGCCTGTAGAGGATATCAGGTGGCTGCTTCTGATACCTCGTCAGAGATGATCCAAATTGCACGGAAGCATCTTGGTTCAGTTATTGATTTTCATGTGGCTGGTGCCGAAATCGCTGCAACGCTAAGTAAGGCACCTTTTGCGCTCATTTCTTCCGTTATGGTTTTCCCTTTTATCCAAAACATTGAAAGTGTTTTGGATGATCTGGATCAGGCATTGATACCAGATGGATTGCTGGCGGTTGCAGTATTCAATCCAGATTACGTTTATGCCAACATTGGCGCAGAGGGTGGGTTCGCACAAACAGATAAGCCATTTGATGGAACAGACATACTTATGGTGATGAATGATACACGTGTTCCATTGTATCTTCGTAGTGAAGTTGACTACAATGCTCTTTTTAGTAAACGCGGCTATGTTCCGGTGCTTTGTAAGAAACCCGAATTTACCCATGATTTTCTACAAAAATACCCAACCGAAACTAATACGAATTTTCCTGAGTACATTATTATGGTTTACCAAAAAAAGGTAGGATTGAAACCTAAGCCTGCGTTTCCAACTACGGCGTCAGTTGGGCTAACGGAAGGGCCCAAAGGCCCTTGAAGGCATTTCTTGGAGACGGGCCGTCATGCAACTACGGCGGCAACTATCTGATTCGTATTCGTTATAGCATCTTAAGCAAAACGCGATACCCCATTGGATACCCCCATTTTTTATGGCTGAAACTGGAACCCCTAATTTTATTTTATGACAAATGTACCGCTGCGTAATATCAAAAGGTTAGACGAAATCACCCCCATCTTTTTTGGGCAAGTTTTGAAGCATAAGTGAGTTCGAGAAATCAGTGGGTGTACAAATAAACATGCGCACCCTATTGATGGCGGCGAATTTTTATTTTTTGATCTATAGGGGCACGTGTAGTTTTAGCTTGACGTGAATTGTCTGGCCTTCAATCTGTCGCGCAGGCTTTGGAAAATTCAACCATGAAACATCGCACTACTTTTCTTGTTGTCGCATTACTGGTTTTGTCATCGGCAATATGGGTTATGAAAACATCTTCTATTGCTGAAATCCAAGCAATAGAAGGAAGGTTGATAGATTTAGTAATAGATGTTCTGCCAAAAGTTTCTATTACTGAGCTTCGTGAGATGGCAGATCATGGGGATGTTCACGCTCAAGCCTCGCTTGGTTGGAAGTATTATTTGGGGGAAGCTGTACCCCCAAATTATGCTGAGGCGATAAAGTGGTATCATAAGGCTGCCGAACAAGGCGATGCCACCTCACAGTTCCTCCTTGGCCGGATGTATACTGAGGGCAAAGGTACACCACAGGATTACGTTGAAGCTGCCAAATGGTTTTTTAAGGCAGCTGAGCAGGGTAATGTCGATAGTCAAATATACATTGGCACCGCATATCATTTGGGCTTAGGAATTGCGCAAGATGATGCTGAGGCCATGAAGTGGTATCTAAGAGGTGCCAAACAAGATAATGCCACAGCACAGCGGGATATTGGCTTGATGTACCTTGAAGGCAACGGCGTGCCGCACGATTATATTGAAGCACTAAAATGGTTTAATAAGGCTGCCAATCAAGGAGATTCGGGTGCCCAGAGGCAATTGGGCTTCATGTATCAAAACGGCGAAGGGGTCGCACGAAACTATGTGTTAGCCTATATGTGGGTTTCCTTGGCCGCTACTCGAGATGATGGCGAGGACAAGCTTTGTCTTAATTCACTTGAAGAAAAAATGAGTCACGACCAAATTGCGGAAGCACAGAAACTAGCCACAGCATGGAAGCCAAAAGCAAATTAGGCCGTTGGCGCACTCCACTTGTTTAGCCGGTTTACTTCCGGTGATCGCGTTAGAACTTGAGCGATGGACAATACCTCGTGGTGGAGCAAATTTCGGTTATTTATCTGTAAAGGCAAGCCGGCCATCTCCCCTGCTTCGAGTCGATGCAGAAGATCGAACACACGCCTGTTTGCAGATTTAACAGATTTTCCTTCTGGGTCGAAGTGAACCCCGCCTAACGTGTTCGCCACATACTTAATAAGTTCGACGGTAGAAATCTCTTCAGCACCAATCTGAATGCGCGGTCTTTTGCAAAAATCCTTAAGATTAAACGTGAGTTCGGCAAGCTTGGCATTCCAGCATGTCGAGAAAGCCATTCCGGGAAGCATCTCGCCGCCACCGCAAAAAGCTATAACGTCATCCCCTTGTACGGAGATGATGCTCCACGTCCTAAATGTCATTGGTCCCCCAATGCACGATACTCGCCATGCTCGCTCAAGCATGCCTTCAACCAATAGGGCGCGAAGGGAAGTGCTTGCAACTCTAATACTCGCTTCGTCTTCAGTATATGAAAGGACGGATAGCTGCTTCAAATGGGCGATGACGGTCTTGATGAGTAAGATATCATCTATTGTTGGATGTTGCATGGGCAGCCCAATATTCCAAATTTGATTGAGAAAACTGTAGCATAACACCAAGCAAATGGTAGGATCACTTTACTGAAAGACAGCTTTCAACGAGCTTCAGCTCACCGGACATGGGTAATACCCATGTCTCAACTTGCGTAAAACTTTTTCTGTTTTTTTGTTTGTAATTATCCCGAAGCAATAGCCGGATGATCTGTTGTTTAAGCTTGTGTGAATGATAGACGTCGCAGAAGCGCAACATTTTTATACGCCGACAAATTACCCGACGCGAACCACGATCAACTTTTACAAATATTTTACCATATCGACAGACAAAAGCGCTCGTGGCTGGCGAACAAAGAAGGTGCCCACGCGACCGCAAGCGTCGTGGTGCGTAAATCTTCTGGTGTTGCTATCGTAAAGTAAAATCAGTTTATGGGAATCCAGCGACACCATTTCCCGCATCGAGATACTGGCGTGGGAAATATGATGAAAATTGCTTGTTACAAGCTGAAGCGCAAGTAGGGACATGGGTAGTACCCATGTCCGAAACCGGCAACGCCAGTTTCACTTGCGAAGGCTGCCGCCCATCGACCCACGCCGCAGGCGCAATAGTTCACGCCGCAAGGGCGGCGTGTTGAGGGCGATGCAACAAGAGGCACATCAGCAAGCAAAAAGAAATTTTAGGCATAGACGCTATTGGACTCTGGCTTTAATTTTCCTGCAACCATGTTTTGATATTCTGGAGCAGAATATTTTCTGCTCTTGATCATTGTGAAAACTATTTTTGCCGTTTTTTGCCCTTCGTAAAATCGCCGCGCACAACCTTGTCAGGGTTTGCCAATACACCATCCAGATAATCCGCCCATTCCTGCATCATGACTTTGCGTTCCAACAGGTATTCAGCGCGATTGTAGGCGGCACGGACTTCGTTGCGTTCGGCATGGGCTAATTGCCGTTCAATAACGTCAGGATGATATTTGCGCTGCTCGTTCAAAATCGTGCTGGCAAGGGCGCGGAAGCCGTGACCCGTCATACGTCCGGCATACCCCATGCGCCGTAACGCGCCCAGAATGGCTCCATTGCTTAAATGCGTTTCCTTGTTGGCGGGGGCATGAAAAATAAAATCACGATTTCCAGTTATGGTTTTCAATTCTTCCAGCAAGGCCAAAGTTTGCCTCGCCAACGGCACGATATGGTCACGGTTCATTTTCATGCGTTCGGCGGGGATTTGCCATTCCTGCCGCGCCCAATCAATTTCTTCCCATCGGGCCGCGATTAACTCACCAGTGCGGACGAAAGTGTAGGCCAGCAGCTTCATGGCATGAAGCGTCAAAACATCGCCGTTGTAACTGCTCATGGCTTTCAGCAAGCTGGAAAGTTCGGAAGGATGGATACAGGCAAAGTTGCTCTTTTCAGGAAAGGCCAGAATGTCGCGTAAATCTCCCGCAGGGTTATGGGTGATTAGGCCGCGCCTAACGGCATAGCGGAATACTTGCTGCACAAGCTGTTTGACACGATGCGCGGTTTCAAGGATGCCCTTCTTTTCAACAGATTCGAGACAGGAAACAAGGTCGAGTGTGGTGATGTCCTGTATCGGCCTGTAGCCAAGCTTGGGGAAGGCATACAACTCCAGCCGCCGCAATGACCGTTCCCTATGCTCATCATTGCCCTTTTTGATTTCAAACCAACGCCGCGCCACGGCTTCCAGCGTGTTTTCGCTGGCTTCCATTTTTTGATGCCGTGTGGTCTTACGATTTTGGGTAGGGTCAATGCCTTCAGCAAGTAGCTTTTTGACGGCTTCGCGTTCCTGCCGCGCTTGGCTCATGCTGACAGTCGGGTAAGTCCCGATGGCGTAAACGCGCTCCTTGCCCAGATAGCGATATTTCAAACGCCATAGTTTGCTGCCATTTGGATTTACCAGCAAGTAAAGCCCACCACCGTCAAACAGCTTGTAAGGTTTGCTGACGGGCTTCGCCGTCCTGATTTTCACATCCGAAAGAGACATGGCTGGTTCGATTCCGTTACCTCAGAATACCCCCAACGATACCCCCAATTTGTCCGGATGACAAGAAATGTCTTGAGACGTTAATAGACTTAAAATTCAATTAATATAGGTGTTTTTGAATATTTTCTGGACATTGGCAGACGTCCAAAAACAAGTACTTGGAGGCACGGGCCGGAATCGAACCGGCATACGCGGATTTGCAGTCCGCTACATAGCCATTCTGCCACCGCGCCTTCACGAAGGGGGACAGATAAAGGTATTTGAGGGCTTTCGTCAATCAAAACAATAAGAAGATCGGGGGGCGTAGCAGGTCATTGGCCGAAACATTGATAAATGGATGCCGTTTTTTGCCAAACGGCGCGATGATATTCCCCTCCCCTGCGGGGAGGGGCAAGGGGCGGGGTTGGGGTAATCATTAAGCGCGATAGTTAAAGTGTAGGGTAATCCCGACCTGTACCCCGCCCCTAACCCCTCCCCGCAGGGGAGGGGGATTGTTGCGTCGCTGGCGCTATACTTGCGCTTGGGGCGGCGCCGAATTATGGTAAGTTCCTGCCTTTATCATGGAGTTTTTTATGTCGGCTTCTGCTTCTTTTCTCGCTCTCCGCCTCAATAAAGTGAAGGCGTCGCCGACGATGGCGATGACGCGTCGCGCCTTGGAAATGAAGGCGGCAGGGGAGAATGTCATCGCCTTGGCGGCGGGGGAGCCGGATTTCGACACGCCGGATCACATTAAAGACGGCGCGATTGCGGCGATCAAGCGCGGCGACACCAAATACACCGCCGTCGATGGCACGCCCGCGTTGAAGCAGGCGATCATCCAGAAATTCAAAACCGAAAACGGCCTGACCTATAAGCCGAGCCAGATCACCGTCGGTACCGGCGGCAAGCAGGTGATTTTCAACGCCATTCTGGCGACGGTCAGCCCGGGGGACGAGGTTATTATCGCCGCGCCTTACTGGGTGTCTTATCCCGACATCGTCAATCTGGCGGAAGGCACGCCAGTGTTCGTGGCGACGCGCCCCGAAGATGGTTTCAAATTGTCGCCGCAGGCTTTGGATAAAGCCATCACGCCGAAAACCAAATGGCTGATTTTGAATTCGCCCAGCAACCCGACCGGCGCGGCCTATACCAAGGCGGAATTGCGCGCTCTGGCCGATGTGTTGCTGAAGCATCCGCATGTCTGGATTCTGGCCGACGATATTTACGAACATCTGGTTTATGACGGTTTCGAATTCGCCACTATCGCGCAGGTGGAGCCGAAATTGTTCGACCGCACCTTGACTCTGAACGGCGTGTCGAAAGCCTACAACATGACCGGCTGGCGCATCGGTTACGCGGGCGGGCCGGAAATACTGATCAAGAAAATGGGCGAGATTCAGGGGCATTCCACCAGCAACCCGTCATCCATCAGCCAAGCGGCGGCGGTGGCCGCCCTGACCGGACCGACCGATTTTATGGCGACACAATTAGAAAGCTTCCGTGCCCGCCGCGACCGTGTCGTGGCGTTGCTGAACGAGGCTTTGGGCATTACCTGTGCCAAACCCGAAGGCGCGTTTTATGTGTACCCCAGCTGCGCCGGTGTGATTGGCCGCAAAACGCCGGATGGCAAAGTGATAACCAGCGACGAAGATTTCGCGCATTACCTGCTCGAAAGCGAAAAAGTCGCGGTGGTGCCGGGGTCGGGTTTCGGCCTCAGCCCCTATTTCCGCGTCTCCTACGCCACATCGATGCAAGCGTTAGAAGAAGCCTGCGCACGGATCAAACGCGCCTGCGCGAAATTGACGGAGCAGAAGGCGGCGTGAATTCATCATCGTCATTCCGCGAAATTTTCTTTTGGCCTGCAAAGCAGGACGAAAGAAAATTGACGCGGAATCCAGTTGCGTTTGCCACTTGAAAGGTGGGGAGATAGTTATCTTGCGCTTTTGCCGATAGCGTTACTGGGTTCCGCATAAATTTTCTTTCGCTGCGCGAAGAGAAAATTTTGCGGAATGACCTGATATTTATTCAACATATCTTGACTTTTGGATTAGATATATTTAGAATTCTTCTAAACTATCCAACAGGAGGTTCCCATGGCCAAGACGATCAAAAGCAATGTGGCGTTGATTGAGCGGTTGATTGATGTCCTCAGCGATACCTATGTGCTCGCCATCAAGACGCATGGGTTCCATTGGAATGTGACGGGGCCGTTGTTCCCGCAATTGCATGCGCAGTTCGGTGAACAATACGAAGCCTTGTTCGAAGCGGCGGATGAATTGGCGGAGCGTATCCGCGCCCTCGATTTTCCCGCGCCGGGCAGCGTGGCGACCTTTCTGAAAAACACCGTGGTTAAAGAAGCCTCCGGCCAGCCGCTGAAAGGCGGGGCGATGGTGGTGGATTTACTGAAATCCCACGAAGCCGTGCGCGACCGTGTCGAGGAAGCCCGCGATGCCGCCGACAAGGCAGGCGACAAAGCCACCGAAGACATGCTGATTGGCCGCCTTGAAGCCCATGATAAAATTATCTGGATGCTGCGTAGCCAATTGGGCTAACAAGGCGGGATGAACTCGCTCGGCATCGCCAAGGATCCTAAGGATACGCGCATCGTCGTCGCCATGTCGGGCGGCGTCGATAGTTCGGCGACGGCGGCTTTGTTGGCGGAGCAAGGGTATGATGTCGTCGGCGTGACGCTCCAGCTGTACGATCACGGCATGGCGGTCGGTAAAAAGGGCGCGTGCTGCGCGGGGCAAGATATTTACGACGCGACGCAGGTGGCGGAAAAAATCGGCATCCCGCATTACGTCCTCGACTACGAAAGCAAATTTTCGCAAGAAGTGATGGATGATTTCGCCGACAGTTACATGCGCGGCGAAACGCCGATCCCCTGCGTGCGCTGTAACCAGCGGGTGAAGTTCCGCGATATGCTGAGTATGGCGCGTGACCTCGGCGCGGATGCTTTGGCGACCGGCCATTATGTGCAGCGGGTGATGGGCAAAAACGGCGCGGAGCTGCACCGCGCCGCCGATCCGAACCGCGATCAAAGCTATTTCCTTTTCGCCACGACGCAGGAACAGCTGGATTATTTGCGCTTTCCCCTCGGCGGCATGGCGAATAAGGCGGAAACGCGAGCCTTGGCGGAACGCTTCGGTTTGCCGGTCGCGGATAAGCCGGACAGTCAGGATATTTGTTTCGTGCCGAATGGCGATTACGCCTCGGTGGTTTCGAAATTGCGTCCGGGCGCGATTGATGCGGGCGACATTGTCGATGCGCGGGGCAATGTGCTGGGGCGGCATGACGGGATCATTCATTATACGGTTGGCCAGCGGCGCGGCCTCAATATCGGCGACCGCACCGGTGAAAACAACGAACCGCTTTATGTCATCCGCATCGACGCCGACAAACGGCAGGTGGTCGTCGGCGGCAAAGACCATCTGGCGAAAGCGGATGTGGTTTTGCGCGATCTGAATTGGCTCGGCGACGCGGTCCCGGAGGAAGGGCTGGCGGTCAGCGTCAAATTGCGTTCGGCGCAGCCGCCGCTGGCCGGACGGTTTTTCAAAAACGGCAACGCAGGGCGCGTGGTGCTGGATGTTCCTGCGCTGGGCGTCGCCCCTGGACAAGCAGGCGTGATTTATCAGGGCGAGCGGGTGCTGGGCGGCGGATGGATTACGAATCCCTGACCGCGACGGCCATGCGGGTGACGCGGGTCATGAATTTCACATCATGCACGCGGATGATATCGGCACCAAGAAAGGCGCTGAGGGCGACGATGGCGGCGGTACCTTCTAGCCGTTCCTCAATCGGTAAATCCAGCGTGTGGCCGATGAAGGATTTGCGCGACGCCCCAACCATGACCGGATAGCCGAGCTGTTTGATCTCGGCGATATGTTTCACCAGCGCGAGATTTTGCGCCACCGATTTACCGAAGCCGAGACCCGGATCGACGATGATATTGGTTTCGGCGATGCCTGCGCTCAGCGCGGTATCGATGCAGGTGGAAAGGTCGCGTTTCACATCTTCGATCACATTGCCATAGACCGCCGCGCCATATTGCCAGCCGATGCGCGACAGCATGGCGACGTCTTTCGGTTGGCTGCGGTTATGCATCAACACAATCGGGCAACCATGCCGCGCCACAACGGCGGCCAGCGCGGGATCGCTTTGCAAGGCGGTGATGTCGTTGATGATGTTCGCACCCGCCGCCAAGGCGGCTTCGGCAACCACGGCCTTGGTCGTGTCGATGGAAATGACGGGGGTTGCTCCACATTTGGCGCGGATTGCAGCGACGACGGGAACGATGCGGTTGATTTCTTCTTCGGCACGAATGGGGGATGAGCCTGGGCGGGAACTTTCGCCGCCGATATCGATGATGTCGGCGCCCTCCCCCAGCATCGCGGCGGCACGGTCGCGCGCGGCGGCGACAAAAGTGCTGTCCTTCATGACTCCGTCACCCGAAAAAGAATCCGGCGTGACATTGACGATGCCCATAATCAAAGGCTGTTGGGTCAGATTCAAAGGGGGCATGTTACAACGATTCCTTCAGGCGGCAGGCGGTTTGATCAGGCAAGGATTCGAGCATGGCGGCGATAGTAACACCGCTATCGGGGTGCCGCCAGCCTCCTGCGACATCGGCCAAGGGGCGGAGGACGAATTCGCGCTCCGCCATGCGCGGATGCGGCAGGGTGAGGGCGGGGGTCGCCAGCTGCCTGTCGCCGTAAAAGACAATATCCATATCGATCAGGCGCGGACCGAAGCGGAAGCTTTCGATGCGCCCCAGTGTGGCTTCCGCCTGTTTCAAGGCATGCAGAAGGTCGAGCGGTTCCAGCGTGGTTGTGCCCAGAAGGATGGCATTCAGAAAAGCCGGTTGATCGGTGACATAGGCCGCCGGTGTTTCGTAGATCGGCGAGGCCGCGGTCACGGCGAAGAAAGGCTGCAGGGCGGCAACCGCCGCGCGCAAATTCGCTAGCCGGTCTCCGAGGTTGGAGCCAAGGGCGATGGCGACGGTTTCAGGCGGCGTGGCTGTACGGGACATACCCCATGATGTACGTCCCCGAGGCTGAAAACAACAGGCTTATGCCGCGTTTATGCCGAGGTGCGAATGACTGCCGGTGCTTCGGTCATTGGCGGCGGCATGATGTTGGCCGTCGGCGCGGCCTGCTGTTGCTGTGCGTTCTTTTTCGCCAGACCCGTCGCCAACATGCGGTTGATGTCGATCAGGCTGTTGAGCAGCTGCGGCATATATTCCGTCACGGCGCGGAAGCTGACGCGGTCCACATAGCCGCTGAGGCGCAGCAGGGTCAGTTTCAAATCGCGCGGCAATTCATTGGCGGGATCGGCCAGCGACACTTGAAAGATAGTCCAGAGATGCTGGTTGTGGCGGATGGCATCGGCATACAGCTTCATATCCTTGCCGCCATCATCCAGCGCGACTTTCAAACGGCTGGCGCAATTCAGGAGCGCGCGTTTGTCGATCTCGCGGCCATCGATCTGGGTTTGCTGGTGGGTGCTGTAGGCGTTGATTTTTTCTTGCGACATGGTGTGGCTCCTTGTTTACGAGGCTGTTGCCGCTGTGGGGGCGGTGGTTGTCGGGGCAGGCTGCGGGTTCATATCGGCCAGAAGCTTGTGGCCGACCTTCAGGGCTTTGAAACTCTCGCCGGCTTCCAGATGCGCGATGATCTGTTCGACCTCGCCTGCCAGATGCGGGTAAAGCTTGGCGAAATTCTTGATCGTATCCACGACCAGATGATCCAGCGGCTTGCCTTTGCCGCTGAACAAATAGATGACCTGTAACAGGAAATAGACGTTGGACGCATCGGACTCGCTGCTGCGGTCGATGTTCATCATGTAATCTTCGCGAAGGACGGGGCTGTCGGACAGAACCAGAAGATCGGCCGGACGCGAACCGACATTTTTGAGAACCGCGCCGCCTGCGAAAAACTTGCCTTCTGGCTTGATGCGAATTTTGAGAGGCATAATCCCGACTCCTTCGAGATAAAGAAAAAAAGACTTCGCAGTTCAAGATTTGGCAAGCCGCGTCCCGAAATCTCAAGAAAAACAGACTGTAACGATAAGCAGCTTGCCAAATCTTGAGTTGCGAAAAACAAAAAGGTGGTGGGTGAGCCGAAGCTCACCCACCGGTAAGCACTTACGGGAACAGACGCAGAACTGCTTGCTGTTGCTGGCCCGAGATGTTGAGCGCAGCGATGCCCAACTGGTTCTGAGCCTGCAGAGCTTGCAGGTTGGCCGCTTCGGTGTTGGTATCAGCCAACACAAGGTGGTCAGACGCTGTTTGCAGGTTGTTGATCAAATCAGACGTGAACTGCTGTCTGGTTTGGATCAGCGTCGCGTTACCACCGAAGTTGGCGGCATCGGTACGCAAGGTCGACAACGCGGTCAACAGCAACGAACCCGACGTATTGATGTCGGATGTTGCGGCGAAGGCGTTAACGGCCGAGGCGATATTCAGCCCGTTATGGTTGATGTTGATGCCCGTGACCGTCAAGGCCGTCGTATTCGTCTCGTTGAAATACACAACGAGAGTATTCGACGTGCTGTTGAGCAGGTTGGTACCATTGAAGGTAGCGTCATTCACCAGCGTATCGAGCTGTGTCAGCAACGCGTTGAACTGCGATGCCAGACCAGCGCGCACGTTCGTGTCCGTCGTGCCCAAAGCCTGGGTTGTAACACCCTGCAGCTGTTGAACAACGGTGGTCACGTCCGAAATCGACTGGGTGGTCGAGTTCACCGACGTCAACGCGGTCGACAGGTTGTTCTTCACGTTCGTCAGGTCGTTTGCGCGTTGCAAGAAACCTTGTGAAGCGAAGTACGCTGTCGCGTTGTCAGACGCCGAGTTGACGGATTTGCCTGTCGCCAAATGGTTCTGTGTGGTCTGCAACAGCTGGGCTGTGTTTTGCAGAGCCGACAGATTGGCTCGGGCGGAGGCGGTTAGGGAGATTTCACCAACTGACATGCTACGAACTCCTTTCAAGAGTTAAACGCAGACTCCTTCTGCGCATTTGGAATGCCGTTACGTCTTGACGATCAAGGCGTTTCCGGCGCGGGACTCCATGCGAAATGTGTGCCATGCTGGTGTATGGATATACCCATTGATTTTATTGATAAAAAAGGTGGTTTAGGGGTTAAAAAACCGTAAACGGATCGGCAATTTTTGCCGACCTATGGCAGTGGGCGGCAGTTTCTTCCGGTAGAATTTGCCGCAGGGTTTAGGGCAACAGGCGGTAGGCCTTCTGTCCGATATGCGCCAGATCGCGCGACAAATCGCCATCGCACCAGATCTCAAAGCCCGCCTGACGGGCGCGTTCGCAGAACATGAAATCCTCGCCCAGAATTTTGTCGCCGTCGGTGCCAGTGTTGAACCAAGGCTTGGGCAATTGATCGAAGATGCTGAGGCGGATCAACAAGCATCCCGTCGGCATGCTTTTCATCGGGCGTAGTCCGTTCGTCACCGCCACATGTTCGCCTTCCAGCGTCATGCCGAGCGGGTGATGCGGTGGCACGCGCTGTGTATACAGACCGCCGACAATGTCTTTGCCGTGCGCGAGCAAACGCGCCAACGTATCCGGCGGAAAAGTCAGATCGCTGTCGAGGAATAACAGATGCGTGGCTTTGGCCAGCCGCGCCGCTTCGACAATCTGGTTGCGTCCGACCATTACCAGCGATGATTTGGCGTTGACGATAAAGGCCCGCGCTCCGGCATTGAAACACAAGGTCGCCAGAGACATGGCAAAATCCGCATGCACCATATCGCCGGAGGGAATGCCGATGGCGACGAGGGGTGTGTTTGTTGGTGTCATGATTATTTCTTCGTGAAATGCGCGGCGGCGTTGCCGTGGAAACTGTGCGATCCAGTGTGGGTCAGTTTGCTGTTGAGGTCGAGCCAAATCTCGCCGCCGATGGCGCGCCAACGGCGGCAGAAGGCGTAATCTTCGCTGAGATAAACGCCGGCATCAGGGTCGATCATGCAATCGAACAGAGCATACAGGTTATCGCTCGGCTGCGTTGGGCGCGGGAAGGCGTGCAGGGCTTTGTATTTGGTGTCGGGATAGGCCTTGATCATGCGTTCGAACACGCCGCGCTTGATCAGTTGAAAACCGGTTCCGGCGTAAAAACCGGTGGCAAATCCGCTATCGGTTTTCAGTTCGTCGCCTTCACAAAGGCTGCCGACATAAACCAATCCGGCTTCGTCCAGCCGTTCGGCGGTTTTGCCGAAACGTTCCGCGAGTTGCTGCCAATCGATGATTTTGGCGGGATAGAATCCGGCGACGAAATCCTTGTCGAACGCCAACATGCGCGTCACATGCTCCGGCTGAAACGTGATGTCGGCATCGACGAACAGCAAATGCGTGGTGGCGGGGTTGTCGAGGAATTTGGCGACAATCGCGCTGCGCCCCCGCGTGATGAGCGCGTCATTGCCCAGCATGATCGTCGCCATGTCGAATCCGGCCTTATCCGCCGCCGCCTGCAACCGCAGCAACGACATGGTGTAATCCTGCGTAACAAGCCCGCCGAAACAGGGCGTGCCAACGACGATGAGGGGACGGGTCATGCGACTTCCGCTTTCTGATCACACACGATCTTCAGTAATTTCTCATTCAGCCCGCCCCATCCCCACGCTTTCATGCCTTCCGCGACTTGCGTGGCTTTTTGCGTGGTGGTGGTGCGGGCGGTGTAGACGTGTTCGAGGGCTTCGACCACTTCCTCCACATCGCTTTCGCCCCAGTCCTGAACCGTATTCATGTCGGGGGATGGTTTGACGGGGCGTTGACGGCGTAACGGTTCCGCGCCCATCAGATCGACGATATCTTTCTGGCCGGTGTTGTAGGCGACGTAGGTCGGCACGCCGCAGGCCATCGCTTCCATCGCGACGAGGTTGGTTCCCCCTTCGCAGCGGTTGGGGAATACCGCGACGTCGCATTCGCGCAACACCCACGGCATCAGCAAATTATGCGTGAAGGGCAGATCGACGAAACTGTCGGGTGGTAGGCCTTGTTGCACAAGCCATGGCGTGATTTGCAAACCGTAATTCGGCGCGGCTTCGGGCATGCCGTGGCAATGTCCCGCGAGGTCAAACGCCGCCGCTTGCGGCATCAACAGATTTTGCCAACAGGTGACCAGCAAGGCTTCGGGATGGTGCTGGCGGAAAATCTTGAAGGCGGCGACGACGATATCCTGCCCTTTGCGGAATTCGAATTTGCCGCCGGAGAAGATCACGAAACGGTTGCCATACAATCCCGATTTCGGCGCGGGATGAAACAGGGTGGTGTCGATGCCCTGATGGCAAAGATGCGTCGGCCCATGCAGCGCGAGGCTGTTCAGGTAATCGGCGTTCCATTGCGATATGGCGATGAACATGTCGTAATTTTTGGCGATCTTGCGTCCATGCTCGGTGCAGACCAGATGTTCGATGGCGCAGCAGCCGACATTCGGTTCGCCCCAGACTTTGTCCTGTCCGGCGAAACCGGCGAAGTCGCTGCTGCAACCATGCAGCACGGCGTGTTTGAAGCTGAGCAGCTCATTAGGATTATCGCGGCGGAATTGTTCCAATTTGCGGCCCAGTTCGAACAAGGGCGCGAGTTTGGGGGCGACCAGCGGCGGCACCTCGGCAATGGCGGGGGAGCGCGTCAAAATCACCTGCTGCCCGCCGCGCCGCAGGAATTGCAAAGCGATCTGCAACCCATAGATGCCATAACCGGAGATGGTCGAAAGCACCCAGCTGATGGCGAGGGAAGATGGGGCGGGGGACACGGGTGGGGAAACTCAAAAAAAACAGCGTTGAACGTGATTTTTGGTAACATTTGGTTAAGAAAACATCAATGAAAGGTTAAGTGCATCGGAAGTGTAACAGTCTCAGACACATACATGTCGCGCGATTCATGATTGTTTTTGATTGTCAAGTATAAAAATATTTGGTATGATGGTGATAAGATCAGGAGTGGTGGATTCGCTGCTCCTTATGTGCAGTAAGTCGGAAGCAAGGATGTGGAGACGGTTATGGTCGATGCTATCAACACAGGGAACGGAGGCTTTGCGGTAACACCCGCAACGCAGAACCGTGTTGTATCGCCGCTATCGGGCAGTGACGTTGTTGCTGTGCCCACAACTGCGCCTGCATCAACGTCGTCGACGACCACGGCGGCTGTCTCCCTGCTGAAAGCGCGGACTTTCGATGATCCGCTGGCGGGCGTTCTCGTTTCGCAACAGCTGGACGCGGAGGGCAATATTCGCCAACAAACCCCGTCCAGTTCCGTCCTCGCTTACTTGCAGAATGGCCTGACGATTGAGGGTTATCCCAAACAGTCGGTGACCGCCTGATTACCTGTGCCTGTTTGTTTTTCCAGCCGCCGCGAGGCGGTTTTTTTATGGCTTGCCGCTGATTGATGGCGTGGCGTTTGTTGGCGTCGATGCCGCTTGCGGGCTGACATTGTTTTGCGCGCCGGTCATAAAATCCAATTCTTTTTGAAGGCCAAGATCGGATATTGCTGATTGCAAGGCTTGCAGCGTCTGGCGGTCGCTTTGGATCGCTTCCAGCTGTTTCTTTTTATATAGATCAACCGCAGCGCATTCGGCAGGTGTTTGCTGTTTCGCGGTTTCGTCGACATGCCGTTCCGCTTTTTTGGTCTTGGCGATGACGCCGGTATAGTGTTGGCGCGGTGGCCGTCCTGGGCCGGGTTCCGGTTTGATCTGCGTGTTGGGCAGATAGCTCATCCGCACATCAAGCGGTGCGCTTTCATTTTCAGCGCTGGTGAGGCCGTTGGCTTCGTCCGCGCGTTTGCGCGCGACTTCGGCAGCGTCTTGCCAGTTCTGTTTTTGAAAATGCAGATCATCGGTGCCGTCGCTGTTTTCCACGATCTGCGCCGCGGGCGCGGCACTATCTTCGGCGGTGGAATTGACCTGTATCCCGTAACCTCGGTTGACGCCTGGCAAGATCGGTAAATTCAACGGGCGCGTCGGCGCGGCGACGGTTGGCGTGGCCGATTGTTCGGTGGCGGTGGCTGTCGTAGTTGCGGGCGGTGTATCCGCCGTGCCGTTTTCACCGAGCGTTGGCACGGCAACAGCAGGCGGAGCATCCAGTACTTCGCCGCCGACCGGCCTGTGGCGTTTGACGTTATCGTTGTAACGGTCAAAGGCCATCCAGTGGCCGCTATCCATTTGGAACGGATCATCGCCATCGGCAGCGTTCGCAATTGGACACACGCCGAGCGTCGCCGCAAGCCCGATCAAGGCCAGAAGTCGCCGGA
>Ga0265331_10001565_pt1 | contig 16763 bp, 15 predicted proteins | sample 41923metaG_FD_202088 | JGI IMG/M metagenome (GOLD analysis project Ga0265331, IMG submission 202088) | Rhizosphere microbial communities from Carex aquatilis grown in University of Washington, Seatle, WA, United States - 4-19-23 metaG | ecosystem: Host-associated > Plants > Roots > Rhizosphere... | reverse complement strand
CAGTCGCCATCCCTTGGCCCAGGCCCTGGCTGCCTCCTTCCAGGGTCCGCGGCCGAAGGCAATGGATGTCGTCGAAACGCCTGGCGCCGGGCTTTCCGGCATCGTCGAAGGCCGGCGCCTCAGTCTGGGCAGCCGCGCCTTCTGCGGCGTCGCGGACCGGTCCGCGGACGACGACCGGATGGAGATCTGGCTCAGCGAGGACGGCAGCGCCCCAAGGCGCTTCGTCTTCGCCGACAGGCCGCGCGCCGACTCCCGGGCCACGATCGACACCCTGAAGCGCCGCGGCTATCGCATCTCGCTGTTGTCGGGCGATCGCGAGGCCGTGGCCGCCCGGATCGCCGGCGAGCTCGGAATCGAAGACTGGCGGGCCGGCTGCCTGCCCGCGGACAAGGTCGCCGTCATCGAATCGATGACGGCCGAAGGCCGCAAGGTGCTGATGGTGGGCGACGGTCTCAATGACGCGCCGGCCCTGGCGGCGGGCTTCGTCTCCATGTCGCCCGCCACGGCCACGGCCGTCAGCCAGACCGCGGCGGATCTCCTGTTCCAGGGCCGCTTGCTGGCGCCCGTCGCCCATGCGCTCGCGGTCGCCCGGGGCACGGAGCGGCTCGTGCGCCAGAACTTCGCGCTTGCGATCATCTACAACCTGGGCGCGGTGCCGATCGCGATCGCAGGCCTAGCGACGCCGCTCATCGCCGCCGCCGCCATGTCGTCCTCTTCGCTGCTCGTGACGCTCAACGCCCTCAGGTTGAAGCGGCTCGGCGCATGACGGCCCTGCTCTATCTTGTGCCCGCGGCTTTGTTCCTGGGCTTGCTGGGCCTGGGCGCTTTCCTTTGGGCGCTCAAATCCGGTCAATTCGAGGATCTCGACGGCGCGGCTGAGCGCATCCTGATCGACGAAGACGAGCCCGAGGCCGCGCCGACCGGTCAGGCGAAGGTTCGGCCCACCCGCTGAAGTGCTTCGGCCAGGCGCTCGAGTTCGTCCGTGGTGTTGTAGAGACCGAGGGACGCTCTCAAGGTGCCCTGCACCCCGAAACGCTCCATGGCGGGCTGGGCGCAGTGATGGCCGGCGCGTAGAGCCAGGCCCTCCCGGTCCAGCAGCGTCGCCACATCATGGGGGTGGATCCCATCGAGCACGAAGGAAAGGATGCTGGCCTTGTGGTTTGCGTTGCCGATGATGCGAAGGCCCGGCAGCGAATTGAGCAGCGCCGCGCCGTGGGCCAGCAGCGTCTGTTCGTGGCGTGAGATCGCCGGCAGGCCGATGGCGTCCACGTAGTCGGTGGCGGCGGCGAGACCGATCGCGCCGACGATGTTGGGCGTGCCGGCCTCGAAGCGGGCAGGGGGATCGGCGAACTCGGTCCGCTCGAAGCTGACGCTGCGGATCATCTCGCCGCCGCCCTGCCAAGGAGGCATCTTGTCCAGGATTTCGGCCCGCGCGTAGAGCACGCCGATCCCCGTCGGGCCATAGAGCTTGTGGCCCGCGAGAACGTAGAAGTCGCAGTCGAGGGTCCTGACGTCGACCGGCTGGTGCGGCACCGCCTGGCAGCCGTCGATCAGCACCAGGGCGCCGGCCGCATGGGCGAGGCGGGTGATCTCGGCCACCGGAAGCACGCTGCCAATCGCATTGGAGACATGGGCGACGGCCACGAGCCGCGGCCGGCGCTCGAGCAAGCGGGAGAAAGCGGGGAGATCCAACTCGCCCGCGTCATCGACCGGCGCGACATCGATCGAGAACCCGATCCGTTCGCCGAGCAGCTGCCAGGGCACGATGTTGGAGTGATGCTCGATGGCGGAGATCACGATCCGGTCTCCCCGCCGGAGGTTGGACGCGGCCCAGCTTCCCGCCACCAGATTGATTGCCGCCGTGGCCCCGCTGGTGAAAACGATCTCGGCCGGGCTTCGCGCGTTGAGGAATCGCGCCAGGCGCGTCCGGGCCTGCTCATAGGCGTCCGTCGCTCGTTCGCTGAGGGCATAGACCCCGCGATGGACGTTGGCGTAGTCGCGTTCCTGAAAGCGGCGCATGGCGTCGAGGACGGGGACAGGTTTCTGGGCGCTGGCGGCGCTGTCGAGATAGACGAGGGGCCGGCCATGGATCTGCTGCGCCAGGATGGGGAAATCCCGGCGTATCCGCTGGACGTCGTAGGTCGGCGCATTGGCCAGAGCCACGCTCGTACTCCCCTGCTTATGTTGCGGCTTCCTGCCCAGGATGTTAGCTTCGAGGCGACTGCTGAGTCCTGCAAATTCAACGGCTTCGGAGAGGACCATCGAATGGACAAGAAGGAAATGCTTGCCACGGTTTCGGCCGGCGCGATGAACCGGCGCCAGGTCAACCGAGGCCTGGCGGGCGCCGGCCTTGCGGCCGCCCTCGCCCTCTTCGGCTGCGGCAAGAAGGAAGAACAGCAGGAGCAGTCCCAGGCGCCGGCGCAAGCCCCAGCCCAGCCCACCCAGACGGCGATGGCCGCCATCCCGACCCTCCATGTCCTCAACTGGCAGGGCTACGGCACCGACGAGGCCTGGGCCGTCAAGATTTTCGAGGACCGCTACAAGTGCAAGGTCGTGCACGACTACTTCAATTCCGAGCCTGAGATGTTGACCAAGCTCCGGACCAATCCGGGCGTCTACGACGTGGTGCTGATCAACAGCTCCTTCACCCAGCAGGCGGCCAAGGAAGGCCTGATCCAGGCCATCGACACCTCGAAGATCACCAACTGGAAGGACCTGACGCCGGCCCTCAGGGACTCCCCCTATCTCAACACCGACGGCAAGACCTACGGCGTGTCCTGGGTCTGGGGCGTGACGTCCTTCGCCTATTCGACCGACGTCATCAAGACGCCGCCGGATTCCATCCAGGAGCTGTGGAACCCGGCCCATGCCGGCCATGTGGGTTGGCGCGACGACCCGGAAGAGGCGGTGCAGCTGGCGGCGATCGCCACGGGCCAGGATCCGAACAACCCGACCGACATGGACAAGATCAAGCAGAAGCTGCTGGACCTGAAGCCGCAGCTGAAGACCTTCTGGTCGTCCGAGGACGAGTGGAACAAGCATATGTCCAGCAAGGACTATGACATCGCGACCTACTGGAGCGGCTCCGCCGCCCGCAGCAAGAAGCATTTCAATCTGCCGGTCGAATTCGTCATCCCGAAGGAGGGCGCCATCGGCTGGTTCGACGGCCTCTCGATTGCCGCCAAGGCACCCAACTACGACCTGGCTGAAGAGTTCATCGACTTCATGGTGAGCCCGGAGTTCTACGTGAAATGGGACACCGACGTGGGCGCGCCGGCTTCGGCGAACACGGCGGCCGACAATCAGCTCCCGGCCGACGCCTTCAACCGCGTGGTCATGGGCCCGCCGGACCTGCAAAAGCGGCTCTTCTACATGGCCCCGCTCTCGGACGATCGCCGCAAGGCCTATACCGAGCTGTGGGAGCAGGTGAAGACCGAGCTCGGCAAGTAGGGACGCTGAATGGCCGGGCGGAGGGATCTCCGCCTGGCCGGTCGACCATTGCGCGATTGATGCCGCGGTGGGTGACGAAATGCGCGCGCTCGCGCCTCGGCGCGAACGCGTCCCGCCGGGGCCGATTAGCACTCGACTCTTAGAACCGCCGACTGCAACATTACCAATATGTTAATAGCGGATCGCTCGACCAATGGTCCAAACCAGGCCGCGTCGGAGCGCTCGCTAGCAAGGATGTTCGGGCCGATGCACCTGATGGCAAGGCTGACGCAGGTCGCCGTCCGATTGGATCATTGATTTAGCATGGCCTGTATTCTCCTCGCCGATCCCGACGAGCCGACCAGGAACTTCATGGCCATGAAGCTGAGGGAGGCCGGCTATGAAGTCGATGTCGCGCAAAACGGCCATGAAGCGATCATCCTCCTGTCGAGCCGCAGGCATGATCTGATCATTTCGGACCTGGAGCTGCTCGGCAAGAACGGCCTCGAGGTTCTTCGGGAGATCAGACGACATCCGGAGTATATGACGATGCCGTTCGTGCTCTTTACCCGGACCGATCCCCGGCACAAGACCGACAATGCAAATTACGGCAATCTCATGCAGGAATTGGATGCGCTAGGCGCGACGTACTTGCCGAAAACCGCGAGCAACCTGCGGCAATTTCCCGCCATTCGGATCGTCAAGTAGCGCTTCCAGCTCGCCAATTGCCGGCGCCCGGCCCTATTGCCTGGCCTTTTTCGCCGCGAGGGAAATGTCCTGCCAATAGGCGTCCGCGCCGATGGCCATCGCCGAGTGCCTGTTCAGCGACCCTCCGCCCACCAGCACCGAGCATTCTTTTCGGACGCCGATTTCCTTGAGCGCATCGATCGCGACCTTGATGGCGTGCTCGATCGTCGCGGCATCGGCTACGGTTGGCCCCGACTGGACGGGTTTGCCAAGTGGAGCTGTCATCTTCAACTCGCTGCTCCTCTGCCCAGGGAAACTTGCTTCGTTAACGCACTATGATGGCGCCGGGGGCAGTTAATTTTGTCCTAACCGGGAGAAAGAAAATCACCGGCAAATCTGCGTGTTACGGAGTGTTTCCTCGGGTGACGGCGGAACTTCCGGGAGGGCAGATCGCATACCCCCGGGGCAACGGCCTAAGGGTGCCCGGCATTGTCATGGCCGCTCGGGCAGGTTTTCCTCGAAGCTCGATCGCCGGAGCGATAGGCTGTGGCATAAGTGAATCCAACTATGGCGCCGCCTGCCTGACGAAGAGCGGCGCCGGCATCGCAAGTTCCAGGGCAAGGCTTCTCGGAAAATTGGAACAGTCAACCTCATCAATCGGTTACGCGATGACGCCGGGGAGGGGTCCTTCCGGCCTCCGCGGGCTGTCGTTGGCCCGACGTCGGCGCCGCAGCCGAGAACGCGGATCATGAGCGACGCCAAGCCGAGGACCTGGACGGTGATCGGCCTCACCGCGCCGGCCTATCTTTGGCTCGCGGTGACGGTTCTGCTGCCCCTCTCGGCCATGCTGTTCTTCAGTTTCCTTACCGTGGCGCCCTTCGGACTGGAAACGCCGGCGCTGACCTTCACCAACTACCTCGACTTCATCCATCAGGATTTCCTGCATACGCTGACCGAGCGCTCGCTGATGCTGGGGGTCTGGGTCACGCTGTGTTGTCTGCTGCTGGGTTTCCCGGCTGCCCTTGCGCTGGCCAAGCATGTCAAGGGCCGGTGGCGCGAGGCGCTGTTCCTGCTCGTGGTACTGCCGTTCTGGAGCAACGCGCTGGTCCGGGTGTTTTCCTGGACCATGGTGCTGCGCGAGGGCGGGATGGTCGATCGGCTGATCCATGACGTCGTCCCCGGCGCCCCTCACCTCGACCTGCTGTTCACCTATTGGGCCGTGGTGATCGGCGTCGTCCACAGCTACCTGCCCTATGTCATCCTCACCTGCTACATCTCCCTCCAGGCGATCGACGATTCCTTGCTGGATGCGGCGCGCAGCCTGGGAGCGCCCGGCTACAAGGTGTTCTTGCGCATCATCCTGCCCTTGAGCGTGCCGGGCATTGCCGCCGGCACGATCCTGGTTTTCGTGCCCGTCATCGGCTCCTTCATGGAACCCCGGATCCTCGGCGGCCCGCGCAGCTTCATGCTCGGCAACGTGATCGAGGACCAGTTCACCGTCGTCTTCAACTGGCCGCTCGGCGCGGCTCTCTCCTTCATCCTGCTCGGCATCGTGCTGGTGGTGCTCGCGGCCTGCTATCCGTTCCTGCGCAAGAATCTCCAGGGCATGGCATGAACCGGGTCTGGTCGCTTTCGCTCAGGATTTATCTCGGCCTGGTGCTGGGGTTCCTCTACGTACCCATCGTCGTGATGATCCTGATGGCCTTCAACCAGTCGCCGCTCTATGAGCTGCCTATCGTCTGGAGCACCGTCTGGTTCGAGAACCTTCCGCTCAACGAGCGCCTCATCGACGCCAGCATAAATTCGGTGGCGCTGGCCACCGCCAACACGGTGGTGGCGACCGTGCTGGGCACCATGGCTGCCTTCGCCTTCGCCCGCTACGAATTCCGCAGCAAGCCGCTGCTGCGGCTGCTGCTGTTCCCGCCCATCACCATTCCCTGGCTAATCACCGGCACCTCCATGCTGGTCTTCTTTTTCTGGGTCGGCATCGGCCGCGGCCTCCATTCCCTGCTGCTGGGCCATGTGGCGCTGTCGCTGCCTTACGTCATCGTCGTCGTGGGAGCGCGCCTCAAGTCCTTCGGTCCGGTCTACGAGGAGGCGGCGGCAACCCTGGGGGCGAGCCCTTGGCAGTCCTTTTCGCGCGTCACCCTTCCCCTGATGGCACCCGGCGTGGTCGCGGCGGCTCTCTTCGCCTTCGCCATCTCATTCGACCAGTTCGTGATCTCCTATTTCCTGGCGCCGCCCGGTCAGACGACCCTGCCGGTCGAGATCTATTCCGCCATCCGCAAGGGCTTCACGCCGGAGGTAAACGCCATCTCGACCATCATCATCGTGGTGTCCATGGGCCTCATGCTGCTGTTCGCCAGGTTCTACAAGTTCGGTGGCGAGCGATGAGCGTGGTCGAGATCGACAAGGTCGTGAAACGCTACGACAGCGTGACGGCCCTTGCCGGCGTGACGCTCACTTTTGCCGACGGCGAGTTCTTCGGCCTGCTGGGGCCAAGCGGCAGCGGCAAGACGACCCTGCTGCGGGCCATCGCCGGCTTCATCAAGCCCGACAAAGGTCAGATCCGCCTCGACGGGCGCGACATCGGCCGCACGCCGGTGCATCGGCGCGAGATCGGCATGGTGTTTCAGAACTACGCTTTGTTCCCCCACCTGAACGTATTCGACAACATCGCCTTCGGACTCAGTGTGCGCGGCATCCGCAAGGCCGAGCAGGTGAGCCGGGTCGGCGAGATCCTGTCCCTCGTGCGGCTCGCGGGGATGGAGCGCCGGACTCCGCGCCAGCTCTCCGGCGGGCAGCAGCAGCGCGTCGCCCTCGCCCGCGCCCTCGTCACCCGGCCGAAGCTGCTGCTGCTGGACGAGCCCCTCGGCGCCCTCGACAAGCGGCTGCGCCAGCAGATGCAGATCGAACTGAAGCAGATCCAGCGCGAGGTCGGCATCACCACGGTCTTCGTCACCCACGACCAGGAAGAGGCGCTCACCCTGTCGGACCGCATCGCGATCTTCAACGAGGGCCAGATCGTCCAGTCGGGCAGGCCGAGCGAGGTCTATGAACGGCCGAAAACGGCCTTCGCCGCCAACTTCCTGGGCGATGCCAATTTCTTCGAAGGACGCGTCGCCGCGCGCGGCCGCGTCGCGACCGAGTGGGGCTATCTTGCGACCAACGACGATCTCCCGCCCCAGGGCCAGCCGGTCATGCTGGCGGTGCGGCCGGAGAAGATCACGATCGGCCCCGCCGCGCCGGTCGGCGCATCCCTGGGCAACAGGCTGACGGGCCATCTGGCCCAGGCGGTCTATTCCGGCATGAGCACGACCTACCGGGTTACCGTCGGCGCCCGGGAGGTGATCGTGTTCGAACAGAACCGGGGCGATCACGTATTCGGCCCCGGCGAGACGGTGAGCCTCGCCTGGCTGCCGACCCACAGCGTGGTCGTGACGCCTTGAGCGCGATGCTCGGTCGCCTCGGCTCCGACACGGTCCATGTCGCCGTGGACATGCAACGCCTGTTCGCCGAGGACACGGGCTGGCAGGTGCCGGGCCTCGCCGATATCCTGCCGAATGTCCGGCGGCTCGTGGGCCACCGGCCCGGGCGCACGCTCTATCCCTGCTTCATCACGCCGTCCAGCACCTCGGCGGCCCGTGGCGTATGGCAGAGCTACTATCGGCGCTGGCCGCAGATGACCGACGGCCGGCTGTCGCCGGACAAGCTCGAGCTGGTCGCCGAATTGGCCGCGCTGGCGCCGGCTTCGTCCAGGATCCCGAAGGAGGGGTTTTCATCCTATTCGGGCCCTGGCTTCGCCCCGGCGCTGGAACGGCTCGGCGCCAGGGCGATCGTGGTCAGCGGCGTGGAGACCGATATCTGCGTCCTCGGTACCGCAGTCGATGCGGTGGACCAGGGCCTTCGGGTGGTGATCGCGGTCGACGCCGTCACCAGTTCGTCCCTGTCGGCGCATCGCGCAGCGCTCGAGCATATCTATCCGCGCCATGATCCGATGATCGAGCTTGCCACCACCGAGGCGATCCTCGCCGCCTGGCAATAGGAGTTCATCGCCCCATGTCGGAATCGACCGTTCCCCTCGGCCGCCGCTGGAACAGCTGGGACGCCGAGCATCCCGCGGCCATGCGGTATCTGCCGCTCGGCCTCGACCTCGAATTCACCGCCTATGCCGCCAGCCGCAACAGCTTCACCCGCTTTCCCTCGGGCGCCCCGGGAGTCCGGCTGGGCCCGCGCCGGATCGACGGGGACGGTATCGAGCTCTCGCTTGGCCATGCCGGCACGGATCTGACCCTCGCCTATGACAAGCCTGAGCCCTCCATCCTTCGCGGCCGATGGAAGGCGGGCAAGCTCGGCGAATGGGGGCTTCGCTATTGGATCGTGCTGACACTGCAAAGCGCTGACGGCGCGGAATGGCGCTACGATCCCGAGACCGGATTGCTGGCGGCCGAGATCTGCGGCCATCATGTCGTGCTCCGGGGAGAGAGGCCGCCGCTGCTCGCCACCTTCCACGCTGACATGGCGGCGCTCGCCCACGAGTTCGAGACCAAGGGCTACTTCTGCCTCGATTCCCGGGGCGAGCAGGGGCGCTTCGCGGCGCTGCGCTATCATCTGGAGGAGATGCCCGAGTTCCACTTCGCCGTTGCCGTGGGAGAAGATCGCGCGGAGACGGCAATGCGGGCGGAGGGTGCATTGGCAGCCGCTCCGAGGCCGGTCGCCGAGATCCACGGCGGCGTCCATGCTCTCGCGCTGGACGCGGTGCGCGACGTGGTCGCCTGGAACACAGTCTGGGATCCGGTGAACCGCCGGCCCTATACCTCGCTCAGCCGCAACTGGGTCAGCCAGAAATTCGGCGGTTTCGGCGTCTGGCTCGACGACGTGTTCTATCACGCGCTGATGGCCGGGATGTTCGATCCCGATCTGGCGCGGGAGAACCTGCGGGCGATCTATGCCGGGGCAACGGCGGCAGGGAACCTCCCTTGCCTCGTCACCGGTCGGGATTCCTGGATCGACCGCAGCCAGCCCCCGATCGGCAGCTTCATCTGCTGGATGCTGTATCAGCGCCTCGGCGATACGGGGCTCCTGCGGGAGGCCTGGCCGATCCTGAAAGCCAATCACGACTGGTGGTGGCGCACCCGCGACGGCAATGGCGACGGGCTGGTGGAATACGGCACTTCGCCGGTGGGCGGCGGTCTCTACCGCGGCACCAAGCTCGCCGCCAAGGACGAGTCCAGCATGGACAACTCCCCGACCCATGACGAGGCTCGGCTCGACACCAAAAGCTGGACTCTCGACAGCGCCGACGTGGGGCTGAATAGCCTGCTGGCGCTGGACGGCGAGATGCTGGCGCTGATCGCGGCCGTGCTCGGCGAGGCGGCCGAGGCCAGGCGCCTCACGGACCAGGCCGAGGCGCTGAAGGCCCGCATCGCCGACCGCCTGTGGGATCCGGAACGCCGGGTCTTCGCCAACCGCCTATGGTCGGGACGCTTCGTGCGCAGCCTGGCCCCCACCAGCTTCTATCCGCTGCTCTGCGGCGCAGCCCGCAAGGACCAGGCCGAGGCCATGCTGGCGCTGTTTAGCGATCCGGCCAAATTCGGCGGCGACTGGCTGCTGCCCTCGGTCAACCGCGACGATCCGGCCTTCCCCGACAACGTCTATTGGCGCGGGCGCATCTGGCCGCCGCTGAATTTCCTCGTCTATCACGGCCTGAAACGGGCCGGCTTCACGGCCCAGGCGAGCCGGCTGGCGGAGAACGGCCTCAAGCTGTTCATGGGCGAGTGGCAGACCCATCGGCGCTGCCCGGAGAATTTCAGCGCCGTCACCGGCGAGGCCCTCGACCAGCCGGACACCGACCCCTTCTATGGCTGGGGCGCCTTGATGCCGGCCATCGCCGTGGCGGAGACGACCGACATCACGCCCTGGGGCGGGTTCGAGGTGACGCACGGGGAGAGCATATGCCTCGGGCCCCTGCTGACGCCTCTCGGGATGACGACTATTGATTCAGGAGCAGGTGATTCCGGTGGGGGCGTTCTCACCATCACCGTGGGCGGCGAGCGCCGTCTTGCCACCAGTCTCAAGGGACGCGTGACCCAGATCGAACTTGGGCGGCTATCGGCGAGTCTGCTCTTGCCCTCGGGGGCCGCCGGATGGATCGAGCTGCCGGGACCGCCGATCGCCTTCGCCACGCTCGATGGAGGGCCGATCGCGGCCAAGGGCGAACGCTTCGAGATTCCCGCGCGCGACCAGCCGCAGAGACTTCAAATATTGCGCCGGCGCTGACTCGGATCGGACCCTCCAGACCACAGGGACAAGCAATTGAGCCTGGCTGCATGCAGTTTTCCGGTCCTGCAATCGGATCGCCTTCGGCTGAGGGCACCGACGCTGGATGATTTCGCCCAAAGCTATGCGATGTGGAGTGATCCGCTGGTTACGCGCTTCATCGCTAGCCGCCCCAGCACAAGAGAAGAGGTGTGGGCGCGCCTTCTCAGATACATCGGCCATTGGCATGTGATGGGCTATGGCTACTGGGTGGTGGAAACGGCCGAGACCGGCGACTTCGTCGGCGAAGTCGGGTTCGGCGACTACCGGCGCGACATCGTTCCCTCGCTGGATGGCATCCCGGAAATCGGCTGGGTCCTGACGCCCCGCGCCCAGGGCCGGGGACTCGGATACGAGGCGGCGCGAAACGCGCTCGCCTGGCGGGACGCGGCGCTTCCGCCGGGCGAGACGGTTTGCATCGTCGCGCCGGAACACGCGCCGTCTCTGCGAATTGCCGAGAAGCTGGGGTTCCACGTATCCGGCCACGCGATCTACCACGGGGACCCGACGGTCGTTCTCCGCAGGCGCTCGCCCAGCCGTCATTCCGGCAGCTAGCTTGTTTCGTTCGCTCCGGAGGTTGTGGGCCAGTTTGACCCCCATGCTTCGACAAGCTCAGCATGAGGGTCAAACAAATCGGCCTTATCCTGAGCCTGTCGAAGGATTAGGCCGGCGGATCAACCCGCTACCGCTCCGGACGATTGCTTGACAGCACGAGTGTCAGCGCCCCGTAATCTTTCGCTCATGTCGCACTATCTCCGACCCCGGGAGCTGAGCGAGGCCCTGGCCGCGCTCGCCGCCGGTCCTCATACGATCCTCGCCGGCGGCACCGACCACTTTCCGGCCCGGGTCGAACGTACGCCCGAGGAGACTCTGCTGGACATCAGCGGGCTCGCCGAACTGCGCGGCATCGAGGTGACGCCGCGGCATTTCCGCATCGGCGCCGGCGTCACCTGGACAGACCTGACAAGGGCCGAGCTTCCCTCCTGCTTCGACGGCCTGAAGCTCGCGGCGCGGGAAATCGGCGGAATCCAGATCCAGAACACCGGCACCATCGCGGGCAATCTCTGCAACGCCTCGCCCGCCGCCGATGGCCTGCCCAATCTGCTCGCTCTCGACGCCGCGGTGGATCTCGCCTCCGTCGATGGCCGGCGGCGCCTGCCGGTCGGCGAGTTCGTCGCCGGCAATCGCAAGACGCGGCGCCGGCCTGACGAGCTGGTGACCGCCATCCTGGTGCCTCGCGCGATCGAGGACGCGCGCAGCACCTTCCTCAAGCTCGGAGCGCGGGAGTACCTGGTCATTTCCATCGTCATGGTGGCCGCGGTCCTGGACATCGACCGCGACCGGATCAAGAGCGCCAGGATCGCCGTCGGCGCATGTTCGGAAGTCGCCTGCCGGTTGGAGGCGCTGGAGCAGGCGCTGGAGGGCCGGGCGCTCGGGCCTTCGCTGGGCGCGGTGGTCGAGCCAGCGCATATGGCGGCGCTCTCGCCCATCGACGACATCCGTGCCTCGGCCGCCTATCGGAGCCAGGCCGCGCTGGTGCTGGTCTGCCGGGCGCTGGATGGTTTGGGAGGGTTGCGGTGATCCGCTTTGCCCTCAACGGCCGGAGCACCGAGGTCGCGGCGCCGTCGGGCAGGCGGCTTTCGGACGTGCTGCGGGAGGATCTCGGCCTCACCGGCACCAAGGTCGGCTGCAATGCCGGCGACTGCGGCGCTTGCACCATTTTGCTCGACGGCGAACAGGTCTGCGCCTGCCTCGTTTCGCTGGGCCAGGTCGAGGGCCGCGAGGTGACGACCGTCGAGGGCCTCAGCCCGGACGGCATGTTGAGCGGCCTGCAGCAATCCTTCCACCGGCACGGCGCAGCCCAATGCGGCATCTGCACCCCGGGGATGGTCATGGCCGCGGCGAGCCTGCTGCGGCGGAATCACCGGCCGAGCCAGGCCGAAGTGGAGGACGCGCTCGGCGGGGTGCTCTGCCGCTGCACCGGGTATCGAAAGATCGTCGAGGCCGTGCTGGACGTAACGCCCGCGCCCGCGCCCAAGCCGCCGCGCGTCGGCACCGCGGTGGGGGCGCGGCTTTCAAAGCTTGACGGGTTGGCGAAAATCACCGGCAGCGAGCGCTTCGGCGCCGATGCCTTCCCCGCCGATTGCCTGTGGCTTCGAGCCATCCGTTCGCCGCACGCCAGCGCCGGATTCACTCTCGACTCCTTCAAGGCATTGAGGCGCCGGCACCCGGGCCTTGCCCTGGTCCTGACCGCGGCTGACGTTCCGGACAACGGCTTCGGCATCTATCCCGATATCAAGGACCAGCCGGTCCTGGCCCAAGGCCTGGTCCGCTACCGGGGCGAGGCCGTGCTGGCTCTGGTCGGCGACCGGGTGACGGTGGAGGGCATCGCGGACAATGAAATACCGATCACTTGGGACCCGCGCCCGCCCGTCACGGAGATCGAGGCGGCGCTGGCGCCCGGCGCGCCCGTGCTCCATGCCTCGCATCCCGACAATGTCCTGATCCGCGGCCTGGTGAAGAAGGGCGCGCTCGAGACGGGCCTGGCCCAGGCCGCGGTGAGGGCCAGCACGGCAATCGAAACCTCCTGGGTCGAGCATGCCTATATCGAGCCCGAGGCCGGCTATGCCCGGCGGGTGGGCGAGCGCATCGAGATCTTCGCCTGCACCCAGACCCCCTACATGGACCGCGACGAGGTTGCCCATGTCATGCGGTTCGATCCCGCCCGCATCCGCATCATCCCCTCGGCCTGCGGCGGCGGTTTCGGGGGCAAGCTCGATCTGTCGCTCCAGCCGCTGATCGCGCTTGCCGCCTGGAAGCTTGATCGGCCGGTGCGCTGCACTTACAGCCGGCCGGAGTCGATGCGCTCCACCACCAAGCGCCACCCGGCGCGGATCCGCGCCGAGGCGGCCTGCGACCAGGAAGGCCGGCTGCTCGCCTTCGGGATGGAAGCCGATTTCAATACTGGCGCCTATGCCTCCTGGGGGCCGACCGTCGCCAACCGGGTGCCGGTTCATGCCACCGGGCCTTACAAAGTGCCCCACGTCCTCGCCCGCAGCCGCGCGATCTTCACCAACGGCCCGCCCGCGGGCGCCTTCCGCGGCTTCGGCGTGCCCCAGGTGGCCGTGGCCCATGAGGCGCTGATGGACGATCTGGCCGAGGCGATCGGCATGGATCGATTGGAGTTCCGGCATCTGAACGCGCTTCGGGCCGGTGATGAGACGGCCACCGGCCAGCGGCTGACCGCGAGCGCGGGGCTCGCCCGCTGTCTCGAGGCCCTGCGCCGTCCCTGGCGCCGCGCGCTCGGCGACGTCGAGACGATCAATCGGACCGGCGGCGCCCTGAAGCGCGGGGTTGGCATCGGCTGCATGTGGTACGGGATCGGCAATACCTCGCTGCCCAATCCCTCGGCCATGCGCGTCGGGATATCCCGGGAGGGCAAGCTGACGCTCTACAGCGGCGCCGTCGATATCGGCCAGGGCTCCAACACCATCATGGTCCAGATCTGCGCCGATGCCCTTGGCCTGCCCGTCGGCGCCTTCAGGCTCGTGACCGGCGACACGGACCGGACTCTGGACGCCGGCAAGACATCGGCCTCGCGCCAGGCCTTCGTCTCAGGCAACGCCGCCAAGGCCGCCGGCGAGGACTTGCGCCGGCAACTCCTGCGCATGGCCAATATGGGCGAGGGGGCGAAGCTCGAACTCGGCGAGGGCCGCGTGCTGCTGAAGGAAGCCGGGCGGCGCAAGACCATCGAGCTGGGAAAACTCGAGCCGGCCGGCCCCGAGGGCGACGTGCTGACCGGCGAGGGTCGGTTCGATCCGCCTACCACGGCCCTCGACAAGGAGGGCCAGGGGGTGCCCTACGCGACCTACGGCTTCGCCGCCCAAATGGCCGAAGTCGAGGTCGACTGCGAACTCGGCAGTTGCAAGGTCTTGCGCATCGTCGCCGCCCATGACGTCGGGAAGGCGATCAACCCGACCCAGGTGGAGGGCCAGATCCACGGCGGCATCGCCCAGGGTCTCGGCTTCGCCCTGATGGAGGAGTATGTGCCGGGGGTGAGCGAGAACCTGCATGACTACCTGATCCCGACCGTGGGCGACCTGCCGGAGATTGAGGTGATCATCGTCGAGGATGCGGAGCCGCTGGGCCCTTACGGCGCCAAGGGCATCGGCGAGCCGGCCCTGATCCCTACGGCGCCCGCCATCCTTGGCGCCATCCGGCATGCCACAGGTGCCCGCATCGCCCGCCTGCCGGCGACGCCCGAGCGCGTGCTGGCGGCGATCGCGGCCGAGGGCGAGGGGCGGACGAAATGAGCGAGGAGAAGCGGCCTGCATGGCAGGGATGCATAGGAAGGTACCATCGCCTGCGATGCCTGCGCGGTGCGCTGTCGCATCAGCCCCGGCGGGCTCGGCGCCGGGCGTGTCGTTGCAGCTTGCGGAGTTCCTTTAGCGTGACAGACGCGTGTCCGGCGTCGCAGGTCCCATCCATAGTCGACTAGAAACCGCTGGGAGAAAGCGATGCCCAAGGGCGACGACACAGCTTTTCGCGCTCTCGATCCTTTCTTCGAGGTGGTCATGGAGGGCCTCTCGCAGTTCGTCGACGGCGAGCACTACTTCGACACCCTGGCCGACGACGTTCTGTTCGAATTCCTCTACGAATTCCCGGGCTGGCCTCGGGTGATGCGCGGCCGCGACAACCTCATGGCGCTCTATTCCGGGTACGGACGCAACATCCAGCTCGACCGGGGCGATTCGCTGTTCGTGCATCCTTCCGACAATGGCCGCGTCGTAACGCTCGAATACCAGGTCCATGGCAAGGTGCTCGCCACGGGCAATGCCTACGACAACAGGTTCGTCTCGATTGCCACGATCGAGAATCGCAAGATCTTGCGGTGGAGGGACTACATGGATTCGCTGGCCGCGTGGAAGGCATTGACCAAGCCTGCTTGAGCCGGCCATTCCGATCCAGCGCGATTGCCGCAAAATGGAGCGGCGCCAGAGGCAGACCGCCGCATCCCGATGTGCGAGAAAACTCCCGACGAATATTGCGTCAACCAATGAGGAGCTGGCCGATGACCTCCAAAATTGAATCCATCCCCGTCGCCCAAATCGATGGCACCCCGACGACTCTCGCCGAATGGACGGGGAAGTTGCGCTTGATCGTCAACGTGGCCTCCAAATGCGGCCTCACGCCGCAATATGAGGGTCTGGAGAAACTTTATGAGACGTATCGCGACAAGGGCCTGACCATCCTTGGCTTTCCTGCGAACAATTTTGGCGGGCAGGAGCCGGGCACGAATGAAGAAGTGGCCGCGTTCTGCGCCACGACTTACGGGGTCACCTTTCCGATGTTTCAGAAGATCTTCGTCAAGGGCGAAGATCAGCATCCGCTCTACGCCGCGTTGACGGCGGCTCAGCCGAGGGCCAGTGCGAAGGACGACAGCTTCAAGAAGGATCTCGCCGACTATGGCATCAAGCCCGACAGCGAGAACGAGGTGCTCTGGAATTTCGAGAAGTTCCTGATGGCGCGCGACGGCCGCGTGATCGGCCGGTTCGCCCCAGACGTGACTCCGGAAGATCGGCTGCTCGTCGACGCCATCAAGGCAGCGCTCTGAGGTCTGCGGTTGGGCGGACGAGCCGGACGGACAGCACAACGGAACGCCTGCCGCGGCCTGTCACCTCATTGAGGGCTGCTCTCGGATGACAACGGCGCCCGAGCTATCGCGTCGGCCTATCTGAAGACGGGCGGCGCGCCGGCACCCATAGACGAGAACCCCGAGGGTGGGACGCCGCTTGTCCCGCTGAGCGGCGCCGGGGAATAGGTCGGGCTGGGGACCGGGGTATTGAGCAGGCCGTTGACCCTGTCCAATTCGTTTTGAGTTTCGGACAGGTTGCGGCTGACCGTTGCGGGATTGATTCGCGCCCCGGTCGGATCGATGGGGAGCAACGGGGCACTGGTCCCGCGATACTGCTGCAGTTGAAGCACGCGTTGCTGCTGCTCGAGCTGGTCCCTGTAGACCATCAGCTGCTGTTGATCGATCGGGCTCAGAGGCTTGCTCACGCCCAGATAGTAATGCTGCAAATTGCTGGTGCCGAACTGGGTCGCGGTCGTGGCGCCGGGCGATCCGGACAGAAGCACCTGGCTTTGGATTTCATTGACCTCACTGGTCGCCGGGGGATTGCCTGGCGGTTGAGCGCTCGCGTTCGTGCTGCCGCCGGAGCCTCCGCCAGAAGAGGGCAGCATGCCGCTGTCGAGGAGATCGCAGCCGCCGAGCAGGAGGGCCGCTCCGAGAAACACGGCAGAGAACCCGTTCCTGACCATTGCGCGCCC